>WNFY01003260.1_pt1 | contig 15237 bp, 10 predicted proteins | sample 5400091 | NCBI WGS metagenome assembly WNFY01 (sample SAMN13153364, study PRJNA577476) | soil metagenome | isolation source: 60 cm soil or saprolite under grassland replicate 1 | place: USA:California | collected 2016-06-15 | reverse complement strand
ATGCAGGAAAACCAACCGCATCATTTCGGAAACAGGGACCGGAGAGCCGTATGAATTGAAAGGTTCCAGTACGGTTCGGGAAGAGGGTAATGGAAAAGGTCCACTCTGCGGAACCTCGCCAGTACCCTACTTCATTCGGCGGGGGGCCGATGGAAAAGTGCCATATTCAATTGTTAAAGTGCAATGATCTATGAAAACTCGCCAGCGGCCTACCCGACCATGATGCGCTGGTCATCGATGAAAGTGGACAGCAAGTGGGATCGCTGCGTGTGTTGCATACGAAACAGGGGATTGACGAGTTGAAGCGCTTCCTGCTTGACATTGCCGGGAAGCCCGATCAGCTGGCGTGTCTGGTGGAAACGTCTCATGGTCTGCTGATCACAGCCCTGCTGGAAGCTGGCTTCACGGTCTATCCGGTCAATCCCAAGACCATTGATCGTCGCCGCAATGCGGCTGGCGTCAAGACGGATGCCATTGATGCCTATTTGTTGGCTAAGACCGGCCGCAGTGATCTGGCGGACTTGCGCAAGCTGCAACCCGATACACCGGTGGTAGCCGAGCTTAAACTGCTGACGCGCGATCAGGATGGGCTGATCCAGAGCCAGACACGCCTGGTCAATCAACTGACCGCCTGCCTCAAAACGTACTATCCCGTGGCGCTCACCTTGTTCTCCAAACTGCACCAGCGCTCGACGTTGGCTTTCTTGCAAACCTATCCCACTCCAGAGGCGGCCATGGCGGCTCAGGCCTCGCAGATCGAACTGCTCTTGCGCAAAGAGCATCATCCGCATCCCGAAGAGCGTGCGCAGCAGCTTGTCGAACTGCTGCATCAACCTCAGCTCGAAGCTGATGCCGTCACAACCCGTGCCAAGTCGCGTCTGATGCTGGCGTTGGTCAGCCAACTGGTGCCATTGGTCAAGCAAATCGCCCAGTATGACAAGGACATTGCTGCCCTTTTTTTGAGCCATGAAGACAACGAAGTCTTCAAGAGTCTTCCACGGGCTGGGAAGCGGCTTGCACCTCGACTGTTGGCCGAAATCGGAGAGGATCGCACACGCTATGCGGATGCAGCCAGCTTGCAAGCGTTGGCGGGAACGGCTCCCGTCGCCTTCCAAAGTGGCAACTACGCCAAGGCACACAAACGCTATGCGTGCCTGAAGCCACTGCGCAACGCGCTCTACCAGTTTGCCTGGCAGTCGACCTTGGAAGAGCCGTGGGCGTTGGACTACTACACGCGCAAGCGAGCCGAAGGCAAGAGCCATACGATGGCGGTGAGAGCGCTGGCGAATGTGTGGGTGCGCATCATCTACGCCATGTGGCTCACCCACACCTGCTATGAAAGAGCCACCTTTGAGGCAGCTCAACGCCATCATGCAAGGCTCGCGGCGTGAGGCCATACGAAGCACGCGAACGGCCTCCTCGCTCATGCGAGAAGCTATCTGGGTGCGCGGCTTTTCTTGACAGCACCCAGTGGCGTGAGGCACGACTTCCTGCTTATCGGCGCGATCTCGCTTGCTGTAACCTGGCACATCGTTCACGGGAACACCTCTCGGTCTGACCGAGGTGGGGAGGTGTTCCTGCTCTGCGGGCATCTGGAGTGAGCGAGTTGAGGCACGGGGGGCGCGGGGAGTCGTACGACCTGGACGCCTGTGATAGGCTTGGCAGACGAGACGAGCGCGCGCAGGTAGCTCTGCGGTATATCCCTCGTTCGCTCGTCTCGGCAAGAGCCGTTCATCACAGGGTGTCCAGGTGGAGACGACTCCCCGCGCGGTGGGGCGGGCTCTGCACCCGTCTATGGATGCATGCGGTTTAGCCATCAATCCGCTCCTGATGCTCCTTCAGCTCGTGCTGTTTCATTTCTCCCTCGCTCTTTCTTTCACCTGGCCTCCTGGGCACTTGACAATAGAGGGTCTTCCCAAACGATGCGGGCCCGTTTCCGAGCACATCGCTTTCCAGAGAAGCATGTCTAGACAATGGGAATAAGCGAGGACTTACGCACGGTGCGGCCTTACAACTCATTGTCAATCAGACATGTTTCTCCTGCCATCCTTTGCCCTGTGGACGAACTTCTCGTCCTCGCCTTTAGGGACGTGACCCCCACGACTCACTATGATGGCTCTGTCACCTTGCCGTTCGCACGGTTTAGGTGATCCCGCGGTACGTCGTTGTAGTACGTGCTAGCTCTCCCTTAGCGCCCCGACTCATCCCTTGAAAGACCTCGTTGATCCCCGTTCCCGTGGAAGCGAGTGTACCAGCCCACGGTTCATGCCGATACAAAACGTGTCATCGGTTCCAAGCGTTCTACCGATGGGTGTGCATTTTCACCCCGTCAGGATTCGGGTTCAGGCAATCCAGCTTTACGCATAGGATGCGGGTCGTACGAACGCCCTGCTCTACAACGCTTTCGAGCATGCGCCGCTTGCCTGGCATGCCTGGTCTCCTCTAGGTTTCCCCGTCAGATATGCCAGTAACCCAGGAACGTCTCCTCAGTTCCTCCTGCTTGCAGCAGGGATACCACAACGCGCCTCACGGCGCACACCGTGCTTGCACCTTTCAGCGCACACGGCTCTCCAGTTTCTCTCGGTCCGCCGTGTAGGTTTCTCGCATTTCGCTCCCATCACGGTTTTCTTTCGATACTCCCTGCCGCCCTTCGTCCTGTTCCAGGCGTTACCCTGGATAGTTGGTGACTCAGGCGGCTCCGTTACCATAGGACTCTAGTCCTTTAGGCAATCCCGTATTTGCATGCAGAGAACGTCGAAGTGTGCTCCAGGTCCCCATTTCGTTTCCTTTAGCCTTGTCACTCAAGGCCGCTCGTCATAGGGGTGTTCCACCAACAGACTGACAGTTGGCCTATTATGACGACATCGTCTCAGATAGGCTTCGATGGGCGCGCCACACACCGCTGGAAACTTGGGTTCAACCAATGCTGGCTTAACCATACACACAGGGCTTGCAGAACCTCACAATACCTATCTTCTTGCTTATCCGCTTTACCAACATGCTAAGTTCCCCTTCGAGTTTCCTCATGAGGTAAGTTGGTTGCCCTAGAAGGTCACGTACCCTCAACCTCCTGTTTCTAAGAAAACTATTCTCTACCTACCGAAACGGCGCACCAGTCTTTGGCGGGGTGTCCCTCCGCTTCTTCCCTCCACCCTGTAGCTGGAGAGAGCGTGAGGGCTGCCCTCACCCGCTCCGTTTGGGGCGTGGCTGCCAATGCATTTCACCGAAAAAGCTATGATGCACATTGACGCTGGCGTTCCAGTCAGCGTTGGTTTCATAGCGACACACCGGACAGCAGAACAGGTTGCCCCACTTCACCCGGATGCGCTTGCCATTCCGAAAGGAGAACCTCTCCCCTCGGGCTCCGCAGCGGGAACAATACTGACTGGTCCCATACGGGTTCACCTCTGCGGTGACGGTCCCGATCGTATAGGCTTTCTCACGCGCGTAGTGGGTGATCTTGCCGCGCAGCTGGTTGGCCTGCCTGCGGTTCATGCGTCGTGACTTGCTGGCCCCCTTTGGCTTGATTTTCCGCAAGCGTTCAAAGAGCAGCACGCAGCCCGGATACGCGGCACACACCCGGGCTATGCTGCGGGCCACCTTCTGTGCCGCATCTTCTTTCATGCGACGGACATGCCGCCAGAGCTGCCGGTTGCTGTGTTCGTCTCTCAGCGGTTGGCCCGAGTGCCACTGCTTCTTGGCAATGCGCGTGAGATGGCGGTAGCGCTGCTGATCGAGGCCACGGTCGGTGACAAACACGGTTTCGACGATCGCCGCCCGCTGCCTGACGGTGATCAGCGCCAGATTCTTGACGTTGAGGTCAACCGCCACCGTCACAAGGTCGGGCGAGAGCTTGCTCTGGGCGATCTTCTTGGCCCTGACCTCTTTGGTTTGCGAAACGTGCAGTTCAGCTGCGTGTTTGCGTACGACCAACTTCGGACTGTGCTCTTCCCACCCAGGCTCGGTGCGCCGCTGCTCCCGCGTAGCGGCTGTACCTGACGGGATAGTTGACCCATTTCCAGCTCTGCCCTGTGTATACGCTTCCGCCGCACAAAGGTCTTGCGCAGATCGAGGCCGTCCAGTTCGAGAGAGAAAGCCCCTTCGTAGAGGGTGGGATGGTTGCTTCCTCCAGGGAGTCCAGGTCTCCCCTTCTTTTTGCCACTTTTTTCCCAGTGCGCCCTATTGGACAGGTACGACCGCACGAGGCCCTTGGCATCCTTGATGACGCTGCGGCGGTACACACAGGGCAGAGCGGGGAACGCTTCGGTGAAGTTCCAGTCAGGCCAGGCATGAGGATGCTCTTGCGTTTCCACCGTGCGGGCTTCGGCAAAAGGCTCAGCAACTCGTTGGCACTGATCGCCCGCTCCCGCATTTCCATATTCTTTTCCGAATAATAGGCGACGCGCTCTGCCAGCTTGTCGGCATGGGCCAGAAAGAAGTCGATGTGAGATCTGTGCGCGCCTGGGTAAGCACCTGGACGGTGGCACCGAGCAGAGCGCGTTTTTCGCAATTGGCTCCTCCCTGGTCGCGCTTGTCCAGGGAAAGCGAGAACTTGGTGGTGTGTGTTGATTGTCCCATAGGGCGGTGCTCCTGATGAGAACAAAAGTTCCTGATGCCTCCAGTGTACTGCCCTTGTGCCTTCTTGTCAAGTTTTTTGATGCGTCGCCAGAGGTCGCGCCACCGCTACAGGTCCTTGGGTCGAAGTTCCTCAACCGAGAAAAGCTGCTGTTTGCTCGTGACCGCATCCATCACGCGCACGGACCCTCGAACCGCGACGCCAGGAATGACTCAACGTCGGCCTGTGGCATGCCACTCATGAATCCGTGCCACCGCCATCCGCAATGCTCCAGATCATGAGTCGTGCGGGTAATCCCTCGATGTCATAGTACTGAAAGATCCCTACCGCGAAGTTGTCGGTGATGGGACATGAATGCTCAAACGTACTCTCAAGTAGCCCCAGCGTGGCGATCTCGTCCCGCGTCTGTGGGAGCACGGCCAGATATCTTTCACGGACGTGCTGACCTGCATTTTGCTGGGATTAGCCAGGATCCCTTCGCCTTGTGCAAGAACCGATAAGCGTTTTGCAGCGGCGGGAAGACGTGTCGCTGTGGCCTGCAAACCTTTGTGAGGATCTGTTGCAACTGCTTTCAGGCGGGAGGCAATCTTTTTTTCCTGAACTCGGGCGCTCGAGTCGCTGACATGAGTGACACGATCTTGCAACCAGAGACCTGAAGGCTGCCGGGGAGATCGTCCATCATCCGTCAAAGATGCTCGAACGGCCAGACAATACCCCGGATCGCGTCGTTTTCTGGCGTGCTTCGCTCTTCCAAAGCACGCTCAATGGGTCGCACGCCTCGCATCTGCTTCTTCAAGATGGTTTTGGCTTGTCTATCGGCTTTATAGAAAGAGTCAATAGCATCTTTCAAGGATGGAACTGACAGAGTTGATTCAGTACCTCGGAAAACACCAAGGGGACGGAGCTGCGTATGGACTCTTCTCCATTCGAGAGCACTCCATGGACGGCGGCATGGAGCGGTTCCAGCTATCGTTTGACTTCCACGAGCAAAGCCGTCAAATCTCGTCTCTCGTACTACTGAGCAAAGGCGCGCCAGCAGGATCAGATTGCGAGAGGCAGGCACACCACGACATCCGCACCTCATGCCCCACATCGGGTTGCAAATCGTCGAGAGCCAGGATCAGGCGTTCTTGTTTTGGCAATCGTACCTTGATGCGCTCCTGATCAGTGATGCGGTATCTATCTTCAGCTCTTCGCACCGCTGCATGAAACGCGTGACTTATCGTTTAGAGATCGAAAGACCTCGGGCGAGCAAGCGTTGAAGCATCTCCTGAACGCTGCGATGCTCTGTTAACCGTCAGGCTCCAATGAGTGCTATCACATCTAAACGAAATTCGCCATGTGGCAGTGCCCACCATCTTTCTTCCTCGGGATGATATCTCATGTGGTACAGTGTGCAGGGAGAGGTGGGACATTGACACATGACTACTCTGAGTCGGCATGTGACCCTCCAAGGTCAGCATCTTCCGTCGGCGGCGATGCACTACCCACAATCGGTTACCGCTCTCTTCACAAGTCTCCCGAAGTGGCGTCAGGGAGGTTGTGAGCTTCGTTGCGGGTCAGGAGTTCATCTCGTCATCGTTTTTGTTCTAAGAACAAAAAGGGCGACTTTTCTACCTCAGCGTACACCTGGTGTCAAGTGAATTTTTCCATTCTCCTCTTTTTTGTGACTCAAATGTGAGACGCTTTCCCTTTTTGAGAGCAGGATGTGAGGTGCAGAGCCTATAATTCTCCTAGACCTTCTCTTTGGTCGCGCGTGTTGAGACGGAAGCGGGTGAGGTGAGTAGTACAGCATGGTGCTACTGGCTCTCTGCCTCTGACTTCATCGATGGCTTTTCAAGGTAACCCCGGGAAACTTGGGAAGAGTGAGGGGTGGAAGACCAGTGAAGGAGAGTGCGTGCAACACCTGATGCCACTTGAGGCTCGGGTGAAGTGCCAGGGTGAGAAAAGAAGAGGGCGCTCTCTGCGCCCTCTTTTCGAAGAAAGGAGTACATGCTACTTGATGACGATGGCACACCGGTTAGGCTGTGACGCGAGAGCCGAGGACAATGATAAACGGGATTGGCAGGTACATGGATAACTGCGGTTATCCCCCTACTGCACATAGTCTTGAAACACAGCGTCCTTGACTTCAGGAAGCGTCACAGCCTCTGTTCTTTTTGGCTGCACCAACGCGGAAAGCCCACCCTAAAAAGGCCTATTGACTGATAAACTTCACATCGAAGAGGCATTGTTCACCGATATCTAGCAGAGATGGCCTGATGTGAGGTGGTGGCTGTTGCTGAGTCCGACGTGGAATCAAGCCAAAAAGGAACAAATGCCTGTCATAGACGTTGATACCCTTGCTGCTGCCATCAGCGACCAGAAGTGGGTACGCAGTAGCCAGCGCCATTCGAGTCGAGCTATTGGAGCACCTGAGCTATCTTGCCAGTTCACCGACGGTGGGTCTGCTGTTACCCAAGCGAGGTTATTCTTTGCGGGTCAATGTGAAATAGCAAGAAGCGAAAGGTTTCCGTTACTCAGATGCGGCAGTTCGACATCTAATACCACAGCGTGTGGAGCTCGTGGAACTACACCATTTAACCATGTGTCCTGCCCTTTCCCTTCCTTGAGGATCCTCGGGAGATGGGAAAGTTCTTTGTGAACGACGCCTACGTATTGGTACTCAACGAAAGGAGAGCACAATGACAGAACGTGTGTATAGTGTGATTGAACTGGTGGGAACCAGCGACGAGTCGTGGGAGAAGGCGGCCGCGGCTGCCATCAATCAGGCTTCAAAGACCTTACGGGATCTTCGGGTCGCCCGCATTGTCGAGCAAGACGTCCACATCGAGCCCGGAAAACCTCTTTCCTATCGTGTGAAGATGGAGCTTTCGTTCAAGTACGAGGGCAATGCCTGAGCAGTCGCCAGAGGGACTTCTGGTCTGGCGACTGCCAACGAAAGAGTCCGGGTCAGTGCCAAAAATGTGTGCAATGAAACTGGATGATGCAACATTTTTGGCAACTGACCCCGCATAACCGAGGAGGAAAAGTCATGGATACCTAGTATCAAGAGTTTCAACGTCGCTCCTTTGAACAGCCAGAACCCTCTGGATGAAGTGAGCAGGCCGAGCTCATTTACAGGCACAAACCCCTTGCGAATGTGCTGGACTATTCCCGGCCGCCATTCACGAAATGGTTCGTCGGAGGAGAGACCAACCTTTGCCACAATGTGGTAGATCGGCATCTGGCCGAACGCGGGGACCAGAACGCGCTGGTCTATATTTCCACCGAAATGGACGAGGAGAAAGTCTATACGTTCAAGCAACTGCATACAGAGGTGAACCGGTTCGCCGCAATACTGCAAAGCCTGGGCGTTGGCAAGGGCGACCGGGTACTCATCTACATGCCCATGATCCCCGAGGCCATCTTTGCTATGCTCGCCACAGTGCGTATTGGGGCCATCCGTTCGGTCGTGTTCTGCGGGTTTGCCTCACCCAGCCTGGCCACTCGTATCGACGACGCCCAGCCGAAGGTGATGGTGACGGCCTACATCAGCATGCGTGGGGATAAACCGGTACCATATAAGCATCTGGTGGACGAGGCGCTGCGCCTGTCGGAGTATCGGCCCAAGCATGTCGTGATCGTGAACCGCGGCCTGGACAAGGGAACGCCCCTCATTGTCAACCGGGATCTGGACTATGCCTCACTGCGGCAGCTGCACTTGAAGGCGAGCAGAGATCGCTACCCGCTCTTGTGGTGTCGGTCGCAATCCACGAGGCTCGACAATGAGTGTTCCTGATGGTGCTTGATAGCCACGGAGCGTACCCTGATGCCACCAACGAAGCGCAGTACTATATCTGATTCCCTGCTGCGCGGGCATACTGACTTAACTTCATTGAGGAAGTAGAGCACATTTGCTATCATTTGACAATGTTTGCTACCATTTCTTGCCAACGGTTTCAACACCACTTCATACAACTCAACGTTCGTTCGTTCGGAGCATCATCCAGGCTCTGGCTGGGGGGTGCCACACAACATGGAACACGTATGTGATCACACCACGATCTCAGATCCCTTCACGGTCGCACCTTCCGCGAGGATGAAAAACGCTCTGCCCTCTTCGCGGTGCCGCTCATGTGAGTCCCAGGAACCGGTTCTGGTTCGAGCAATGGCACCAATGGCGAGGCAGCAGCGAGGGGCACGTTCTCCGGCCCAGACAGATCAGCATGAACCAGTTCTCCTATAGCGGCAGTCAACTGTCCCCATCCTTCTGGAGGATATCACACACAGGCCCCCTCCGTATCCGATCAGCCCATTTGCAGCTTTCAGGTCGCCAACCGTTCAGAAGGCTTGAGAGGGCAAGTACCGGTCGAAAGAACTGAGCGCTTTCATGTAATTCGCTCGTTCAAAGGCAGCCGGTTCAGCGACCGCCCGCTGGCTCATGCTGCCTTTCATGGTGGCGATGGAGTCATACTCGTGTTCGACCATCCACTCTTGCAGGTCAGCCAGGATCGCTGTCAGCCGCCCAATGCCATGCTCCAAGAGTTCCGAGGTCATCATCGCCACACTGGCTCCTGCCATCATGGCCTTCAGTACGTCCATGGCCGTATGGACCCCGCTGGTCAAGGCGAAATCGGCCGCTACCCGTCCAGAGAGAATAGCAATCCAGCGCAGCGGCAGGCGGAGCTCGGAGGAAGTACTCAGCTCCAGATTGGGCACGACCTCCAATGCGTCAAGGTCGAAATCAGCCTGATAGAAGCGGTTGAAGAGCACCAGGCCGTTGGCGCCGGCCTCCACGAACCGTTTGGCCATGTTGGGAATGGACGTGAAGAACGGGCTCAGCTTGAGCGCAATGGGGATCTTCACGGTGGCTCGCACATCCCTGACCAGCTGCACATATTCCTCTTCCAGTTCGGCACCGGTCAAGTTAGGGTCTGTAGGCAGATAGTAGATGTTGAGTTCGAGGGCATCAGCCCCGGCCTGTTCAATACGCTGGGCATACTCTATCCAGCCCCCCGTAGAGATGCCGTTCAGGCTGCCTATCACCGGAATACTCACCGCCTGCTTCACTTTATGCAGATGTTCCAGGTAGGGTTCCGTCCCCATGTTATAGTGATCCAGATCGGGGAAGTAGCTTAAGGCCTCGGAGAAGACCTCCGTGCCTCGATGCAGAAAGTAATCTAACTCCAGACTCTCATGCGTAATTTGCTCCTCAAACAAGGAGTACATGACGAGAGCAGATGCCCCGGCCTCTTCCAAGCGACGGGCCAGGTCGACCCGCTTGGAAAGGGGCGAAGCCGATGCCACCAGCGGATTTGTGAGTGGCAGACCAAGATAGTTGGTTGAGAGATCAATCGATGTCATAGTCCTACTTCTCGCTTTCGTGCCCAAACGAGGCAGCCAGGTGTTCGTACTGCTGCCAGCGCTCACTGACGTCTTGTTGCGCCTGCTTCAGTAAGGCGCTGGCACGCGTTTCACTGCTTTGCACAAGCATGCGGTAGCGCGTCTCATTGTAGATATACTGCTCCAAAGGTACGCTAGGGGCCTTAGAGTCCAGGATGAACGGGTTCTTCCCCTCGTCGAGCAAGTCTGGATGATAGCGATACAACGGCCAGTGCCCACTCTGCACGGCCAGCTTTTCTTGTTCCAGCCCCTTGCTCATCTCGAAACCGTGGGCGATACAGGTGCTGTAGGCGATGATGAGCGAAGGTCCGTCGTAGGCTTCCGCTTCCAGGAAGGCTCGTAAGGTCTGCAGATCGTTTGCTCCCAGGGCGACGTGGGCCACGTAGACGTTGCCGTAGGACATGGCCAGCAAGCCCAGGTCTTTCTTGCGCGTGGCTTTACCCCGGGCGGCAAATTTGGCCACGGCTGCGCGTGGTGTGGATTTGGATGCTTGCCCGCCAGTGTTGGAGTACACCTCGGTATCCAGCACCAGCAAGTTGACATTGCGCTCAGAAGCCAACACATGGTCAACACCCCCATAGCCAATATCGTAAGCCCAACCATCTCCCCCGATGATCCAGACACTTTTCCGCACCAGCGCATCGGCCAGGCTGAGCAGATTCTGTACGCGTCCATCTTGAGCGGCTGCTTCCTCTGTACTACTCATGTTCTGCAGGCGCCGCTTGAGCAGGTCTACGCGCTCGCGTTGTGCGTTGATCCCAGCCTGGCTGGATTGGTCCGTCTTCAAGATGGCGTTGACCAGTTCCTCTCCAAGGATGTCGATGCATTGTGAGAGTAATTCCGTGGCGTATTCCTGTTGCTTATCGAGTGTCACGCGCATGCCTAAACCGAACTCGGCGTTGTCTTCAAACAGCGAGTTCGCCCACGCCGGCCCATGGCCCTCATGATTGACCGACCAGGGAGTGGTGGGCAAGTTGCCCCCGTAGATCGACGAGCAACCGGTGGCGTTGGCGACCAGCATGCGGTCACCAAACAACTGGGTGGCCAGCTTGATGTAGGGTGTCTCCCCACAGCCGGCACATGCCCCTGAGAACTCGAAGAGCGGTGTGAGCAACTGGGAGTTTTTAATGGCGCCCAGATTGAGTTGAGCGCCATCCATGTTGGGCAGCGAGAGGAAGAAGCCCCAGTTGGCCTTCTCACGTTCCAGAATCGGCGGCTGGGTAGCCATGTTAATCGCTTTGCGTCCCACTTGCTGCTTGTCTTTGGCCGGACATGCCTCCACACACAGCCCGCAGCCGGTGCAGTCTTCTGGTGAGACCTGCAGCGTGTAGTTCATGCCGGGGAACTCACGGAAGTGCGCATCCGTTGACATGAAGGTCTCCGGTGCATCCTTCAGTTCAGCCGGGTCGTAGACCTTCATGCGGATGACAGAGTGCGGACACACCATGACACACTTCCCACATTGGATACACACATCGGGGTCCCAGACCGGGATCTCTAACGCGATGTTGCGCTTCTCCCACTGTGCAGTCGCAGAGGGGTAGGTGCCATCACAGGGGAGTGCGCTGACCGGTAATGTATCACCCTCGCCTGCGATCATCTTGCCCAGGACGTCACGAACAAAGTCGGGCGCTTCGTCGGCCACGGGTTGCCGCCGTTGCAAAAGCATCACGGGCACAGGTGAATGGTGCTGGGAAGCTGTGGTCCCAGCACCCGCCAGAGCAGGGGTGGCCGCCTCGACGGGTACCTGCACCTCGTGCAGATGAGCCAGCGTCTCATCGACAGCCTGGAAGTTCTTTCGCACCACCGCCTCTCCACGCTTGCCATAGGACTTCTCAATACTGTGCTTAATGTGCGCTATCGCTTCCTCTCGTGGCAGGATACCGCTGATCGCGAAGAAACAGGTCTGCATGACTGAGTTGATGCGCCCTTTCAAGCCGACGCTATTGGCGACATAGTGCGCATTGATCACAAACAGGCGCAAGTGTTTGTCGGTGGTTGCCTGCCGAATCTCCTGGGGTAGATGCTCCCAGACGGTTTCCGGGCCATAGATGCTGTCAAGCAGGAAGACGCTGCCCGGCTTTGCGTACTTGAGGACGTCGAAACGCTCCAGCAGAGGGAACTGGTGGCAGGCCACAAAATCGGCTTGATTTTCACCGATCAGATACGGTGCTGAGATGAGCTGCGGCCCGAAGCGCAGGTGCGAGATGGTGACCGAGCCTGATTTCTTCGAGTCGTAGACGAAGTAGCCTTGTGCATAGTTCTCCGTCTCCTCCCCGATGATCTTGATCGAGTTTTTGTTGGCTCCCACGGTGCCATCAGAACCCAATCCCCAGAAGACACATTGCACGAGGTCTTTGCTCTCGATCGAGAAGGTCGGATCGAATTCCAGACTGGTATGGGTCACATCGTCATTGATGCCTATCGTGAAGTGATTTTTCGGTTCGGCTTTGCTCATTTCATCGAAGATGGCCTTGACCATCCCAGGAGTAAACTCCTTCGAGCCAATGCCAAAGCGTCCGCCGATGATACGTGGAGCGAGAGTACTGCCAAAGGCATTTCGTTCGTTGACAGCCTCCACCACATCCAGGTAGAGCGGCTCACCGGTACTGCCCGGTTCCTTGGTACGATCCAGGACTGCGAGGACTTTGAGCGCCTTTGGCAACGCTTGCAGGAAATGCTCAACAGAGAATGGACGAAAGAGGCGTACCTTGAGCACGCCGACCTTCTCCTCCTGAGCGGTCAAGTACTTGACGGTTGACTCGACTGTCTCGGCACCTGAACCCATGATGACGATCACACGCTCTGCATCAGGTGCGCCCACATAGTCATACAGGTGATACTGCCGCCCGACCAGTGAGGCAAACGTATCCATGGCCTCCTGAACGATGGTGGGACAAGCCACATAAAAGCGATTGACCGTCTCCCGGGATTGGAAGTAGACGTCGGGGTTCTGGGAGGTACCGCGAATGTAGGGGTGGTCAGGTGAGAGCGCTCGTTGTCTATGCGCTTGCACGAGCGAGTCGTCGATCATGGCCCGGATATCTTCGCGGGTCAGCTGTTCGATTTTATCGACTTCGTGTGAGGTGCGAAATCCATCGAAGAAATGCATGAAAGGAACGCGCGACTTCAGGGTGGAAGCGTGTGCGATGAGCGCCAGGTCCTGTGCTTCCTGTACTGAATTGGAAGCGAGCATGGCATAGCCCGTGGCGCGGGTCGCCATGACATCCGAATGGTCGCCGAAGATAGAAAGCCCTTGGGTAGCGAGCGAACGCGCGGCCACATGAAAGACGATGGGTGTTAATTCGCCAGCAATTTTATACATGTTGGGGATCATCAGGAGCAGTCCCTGCGATGCCGTGAAGGTGGTGGCAAGCGCTCCCGTTTGTAATGCGCCGTGAATGGCTCCAGCGGCCCCCGCCTCCGATTGCATCTCGATCACCTGTGGTACTGTCCCCCACAGGTTCGTTCGTCCCTCCGCTGACCAGGCATCAGAGAGTTCGCCCATCGGTGTCGAGGGGGTGATGGGATAAATAGTGATAACTTCACTCAGTGAATGGGCAATGGTAGCTACTGCCTCATTGCCGTCGATAGTGACCCATGTTCGTTGCATATTTCCCTCCAGGATTTCCAGGGTAGGCTTGTATTCAATCGTTATCTAACACATGCTACTACTCGATACGAGTAGTGTAACACAGATGAAGGACGCGCAACAGAACGTGTTGAGAGCAGCGTGGCAGACGCACTAGGACGGCAGGCCGGCGGTTGTCGCAACGCTTGAGCACGGAAAATGTTATTGGAGCCAGCTGTGCCGAGGTATTGCCGTATCCTATCTTGCTCCACCTTTTTCTTTGCCCGCTTGATTGCACAGAAAATATCTCCCTCTAAAAAAGAGGGTTCGCCTCCCATGTTGAGTTGGGTCCAGCAGAGGTCGGCTCTCCTCAGATACGCTCCGCTGAGATCGGGGAGGCCATGAGCATCTTCTTCCCTCAATTGGTTCTGTGTCCATTCCCAAAGGCTCCCTCAATTGCGACTACAATTCGGTGTTGAACCAGATCGAGAAGTGCTTGGCTTGCTCACTGATTCCCTCCAAGCTCAAAAGCTACTACAAAGTTTTCCTCTATCGTCAGCTCTCTCCTGTCCCAGGAGAAGAGCCAGCACTGCTTGCCGCACGCAAGTGCTTTGAAAGGCCTGGTTCAATGTGGACAGCGTGTGTTTGACAGTTTGAACAGCCTCAATCACCAGTGGTATCCCTTAAGTAAGAAGAGCGAGACCCTTTGTACAAGTCCTTCTTCTATCCGTTGTTTTTGAAGAAGTCGGCATTGATCTTGATGTACTGCTGCCATTCAGGAGGGACTGCCGACTCCTCAAAAATCGCGGTGACAGGACAAGCTGGCTCGCAGGCTCCACAATCAATGCACTCATCCGGATTGATATAGAGTATCTCAGCCGTCTCGAACGCTTCTTCATTGTGTGTCGGATGGATGCAGTCAACCGGGCACACATCGACACAGGATGCATCCTTGGTGCCAATACATGGTTGAGTGATCACATAGGTCATCGTTGTGCGTAGCTCCTGTTTCCCGCTAGGAGAGGCGACAAGTTTCTCCTTGGCCATCACCTGGTGAACTCCGAAAATAGCGACCAGTATGCCATCAAGCCAGTATATCACCACTCCACCTGGGTCCGCCATAGCCCCGTGTGCGACGAAAGACACTGTCCCATTCACGCAGATGTCTTTGTGGGTCCTGTTCGCGCCTCGTGGGGGAGCGGTTCGCGCCCTGGAGGTTGGCGTGGTCGCGGTCCCTCCTTCACGGGTGGGATGGGCCGGGTGACCGCCCCATCCGAGGGTAGGAGTATCTCCTCGCCATGATGGGACACCCTCAGCGATGTACGGTCGAGAGTGCGGTACGTCGCTTCCGTCGCCGTCACCTCAACGCGAAGGCGGTGGCCTCGGAACAAAAGGTGGAAGGCGAGCCGTCCCAGCGCCTCTGGCAGCCGTGGTGAGAAGCGGAGCAAGCCATGCTGCAAGCGCATACCACCGAACCCCGCGACCAGCGCCGTTCAGGCACCCGCCAGCGATGCCATGTGGAGTCCATCCCGCGCGTTGTGTGCCAGGTCGTGCAGATCCATGAACGCGGCCTCGCCCAGGTAGTCGTAGGCGAGCTGGAGCTGGCCCATCTCGGCAGCGAGGACGGCCTGCGTGGATGCCGATAGCGTGGAGTCGCGTACAGTGAGCGGCTCGTAGTACGCGAAGTTGCGCGCCTTCTGCTCTG
>WNFY01003257.1_pt1 | contig 15238 bp, 9 predicted proteins | sample 5400091 | NCBI WGS metagenome assembly WNFY01 (sample SAMN13153364, study PRJNA577476) | soil metagenome | isolation source: 60 cm soil or saprolite under grassland replicate 1 | place: USA:California | collected 2016-06-15 | reverse complement strand
CCGGATTCTGGAAATTCGGGTTGGCGGTGGTGCCGCTGCTCAGGTTGCCTCCGAAGTCGGAATACGTGAGGGGAGCGTAATAGATACTGTACCCGCCACGGACCACGGTATCGTGGACGAAGTCGGGCGAATAGGCAAAACCGATGCGAGGCCCGAAATTTTTAAAGTAAGTGCTGGCACCGGTAGCGCCACTTCCATACACAAGTGCTCCCGGTTGACCGGGACTGAGTGAGTTGGAAGCAGTGGGAGAAAATACCGATTGGTCTCCGAGTGCCTCATGACGCGGCGTTTCGATGTCCCAACGAAGCCCGAGATTCAAAGTCAGATTGTGGGCCGCCTTGAAATCGTCTTGCGCGTAGACTGCATAGTAGTTTTGGGCCCAGCGGGAGTAATGAGAGGACACGGTTAGAGTTTCCCGATCTGGCTGGCCCAGCAGGAAGCTGGCAAACGGATCTCCGGTAAGGCCGGCATTGGGATTCGCGGTGACCGGAGTAAACGCAGTTTCCCGGCTGTCGAAATAGTAGTGAGGCGAGGTCGCGCCCGGACTCTCCACCGAATATTGATAGGATCGCCAGTCGAAACCAAACTGCAGCGCATGGCGGCCATGCGTCAAGGAAACACTGTCGGCAACGACAAGGGCGTTGGGGACTTGAAGGCTATAGGCGTTGTTCCCAAACTTGCTATAGCCGATCGTGTACTGGCCGCCGTTGAACTCAAAAATCGGAAACGTTGCTCCGCTTGCGCCCGAGATGCCCAGGGTCTGCGGCCAGTCCTCTCCAGTGTTGCTCGGAGATTTGCCTGCCGTATACACCCGATTGAAGCCAACGGTCAGGTGATTGAGGATTGAAGAGGTAGCCAGGTAGTCCCAACCGAGACGAAGATAGTGGGTGTAGTAGTAGTTGTAGTAATTGTCGGGCGTGACGGGCGCGGGCAGATCGAAGGCACCGCCGTTAAGGAAGTTCTGCTCACGGCTGTGGTAGCTGAAGAAAAGTTTGTTCTTCTCGGTGAGGTTCTCGTCAATGCGGAAGCTAGTCTGGGTCGTGATCACGTGATCCAGAACCGCCGGATTAAGGAAATTGTTTATTACGCCCGGAGCGCCATTGCTTGCGGCAACACCCGGTAAGTTGGTGGGAGGCAGAAAACCCTGCACAGTCTGAGCTACAGTGCTCAACGGAATCTGATTGTTGGCAAATGGCAGGCGACAGGTTTGCCCTCCCACGACTTGTGTGGTTGAGGGATCAAAAAGTTGTCCCTGGAGCACTGGCTGCCCTGGGGTACACGGGTTGATGTTTCCAAGTGAAGGCCCCAAAAGCGCCGAGAAATCTCCGTTGCGTTCGGCGGCCGTCGGCAATGTCTCGACGTCATTAGATAGACCTCTGCGGTTGCGATATTGCTCCCACGAGAAGAAGAAAAAGGTTTTGTCGTGGCCGTCGTAGAGTTTAGGGATTCGAACAGGACCGCCGAGGGCGCCGCCGAAATCATTCTGCCGGTCGCGCGGCTTGGGATTGCCGAAGAAGTTGTTGTCCCAGGAATTTGCGTCCAAAGCCTCATTGCGGAAAAGTTCGAAGACGCTGCCGTGATAGTTATTGGTACCGGATTTGGTGGTGAAACTTTCGACTCCTCCGGACGTGTGTCCGTATTGGGCGGTCGGCGTTGCGGTCGTGACTTTGAACTCGGTGAGCGCTTCAACTGAGGGAGCTGTCTGATCGAAGGCCGTGCCGGAGTCGGAACGCTGCACGCTGGCGCCGTCCAGCAAAATCTCTGAACCGAAATTCTGTCCGCCTGACAACTTGGTTTCAAACACGCCGGCCGAACCGTGGTCGCCTACCGTGCCTTGGCCCACCGTACCAGGTACCAAGAAGATGAAAGTCTCCGGCGAGCGCACGAAACTCTGCCCGGTGGAATTCAAAGCGAGAGGCAAGTCGTGAATCTGCTTATCGCCTACGACCGTGCCAACATCCGAACTCTCCGTCTGAATCGTTGGGGCATCCGCTTGGACGGTCACCTGTTCCGTCACCGTGCCCGGCTGGAGTGTGATGTTCAGAGCTGCAACCGTATTGATCTGAACCTGCACGCCCTTTTGAACGGAGGACTTAAAGCCCTGCACCTCGACCGTCACGTCGTATCGTCCAATTGCAATGTCGGAGATACGATAAATTCCCTCAGCAGTGGTTGTTGTCTTGTAAACATTTCCGGTGTCGGCCCCTCGCACGGTGACAGCTGCGCCGCTCACGACCGCACCTGAGCTATCAACCACTGATCCGGCGATGGTTCCACGGTCTGATTGTGCGAGAGCAGTGCCGGTTATCAGCAGGCACAGAATCCCGATTGCAAGCGCCATCAAATATCGCTTCATATCCACTCCTGGAATCGTTAAACACTCGCGGTGCTGAGCGCAAACGTTCTTCCTGCTTTAGGCAATCGATTTCAGAAACCGGTTTCCTTGTTACACGAGTGCCAGCAAGCTTGTCAAGTTTTTTCTTCTCCCGCCGCCGGTCCGGAACCTTGCTCGTGGCCTTTTGCCAGCCATCGTGATAGGTTCAACGGGGGATGACCAGCGATTACAGAAAGCGCTCTCCTGCCTGTTCTGGCTCCAAGTTCTAGAGTTATAGGTCAGTTGGATCACAGTGTGACCTACGCTAGGTTATCGGGCCGCGCCGAGCGCCTCGGCTCTACGAAGGGAGGGACGATGGGCCACACCATGAGAGAAGTGGCCAAACGAGCGGGTGTTTCCCCGGCCACGGTGTCACGCGTACTGAACAAGACCCACTACATCTCTGCCGAGACCGAGCAGCGGGTGCTTGAAGTAGTGCGCCAGCTTAACTATTACAAGAACGTTCACGCACGACGGCTCGCCACCGGCCAGAGCGATTTGCTTGGATTGGTGATTTCGGAGATCGCAAACCCATACTTTCCGGAAATCATCCGGGGATTCCAGGCCTCGGCCTGGGACCGTGGACTGGACGTCCTTCTGTGTAACACCGAGTACGACCAGTCGCGGACTAAGTCGGTCATACGGAAGCTGATCGAGAGCGATGTCCGTGGGGTCGCTATTATGACTGCGTCCGTCGGCAAAAGCGTGACTTCGGACCTGATCGCAGCAGGAGTCGGAGTGGTTTTCTGCAACCTCGGCCAAGCCGAGAAGTTAGTGAGTAACATTTCGATCGACTACGAGCGGGGCATCTCCCAGGCTATCGAACACGTGGTCGCACTCGGCCACCGCCGGGCCGCCGTCATCGCAGGGCCTGAGGATAATCACACGGCGATTATCATCAAACAAGCATTGGTCGATGGGTTGAAGGCAAGAAAGCTGAATCCTTTTCCCGTTCTCGAAAGCAATTATCGCGTCGATGCTGGAGCGTCGTCGGTTCGTGCCATCCTGTCACAGCCGGAGATACCAACGGTGGTCTTCTGCGGAAGCGACCTCATTGCGATGGGCGCCATGAGTGCGCTTGAGGAGGCGGGGGTGAGGATCCCCGAGGACGTCTCGGTTATCGGGATAGATGATATTTCTTTCGCTTTCCTTGCTCGCCCTCCCCTGACCACCATCCGCGTTCCTCGCGAACGATTGGGGACGATCGCATTTGAGGCTTTGGACAAGATGCTCAAGCTGAAACGCCGGAGAGGAGCGGACTATTATGTGGAAACCGACTTGGTAGTTCGGAGATCCACCGCTGCCGCTCGAGAGCAACCGCTTCGCATCGCCAGCCTGGACGCAGCTAGGCAGCACCCGCCGATTGACCTGCAAGGCACACTGTGAGATTCGACGGCTCGGAGTGCGACAAGTGCTGTCCTGAAACTGTGTTACCGGTGCGTCTCGCCCCCCGTTTCAATTCCCTTGACATAGGGAATTAGAAGGACTAATAAAGTATGGTTGTGAAACCGGTTGCAGGAACCGATTTCCTAAGTTGAGACCATGCTTTCACTTCAGGGTACATCCAGACTCGCTTCTGCCGCGCTCCTCTTTTTTTCTTTCCTGTTTTCCGGCAGCTTCTGTCAAGGAGCAACGGACGACGAGGGTTTTTCGGGACGTTGGGATCTGACTCTCAAGAGTCCCGACCGCGAATATCCCTCTTGGCTGGAGATTCACCAGGAAAACGGACACCCAGTCGCACAAATGGTGGGACGGTGGGGGAACGCGCGCCCACTTCCCAAAGTTGAAATCTCCAGCGGCCAGATCACTTTCGTTTCACCCAAAGAAGAAGAGGGTTCGTCAAACGACCTGATCTTTGTCGGAAAACTTGACGGGAAGGCCCTCTCGGGAACGCTCACTGGACCCAATGGAGCGAACTGGACATGGTCCGCCGTAAGGGCGCCGCTTCTCCGACGAAAAGGCGAGCCTAAATGGGGAAAGCCGATCTCTCTACTCAACGGAAAACATCTGACCGGCTGGAAGATGAGCGACGCGAATTCTACGGCAAGTTGGAAAGTGGAAGACGGAACGCTAGTCAGCCCAGGACACGGTCCGGAGATTATCAACGAGCAAAAGTTCCAGGATTTCAAGTTGCACATCGAGTTCAACTGCGGAGCCAAGGCCAACAGTGGCATTTATCTGCGGGGCCGCTACGAAGTGCAGATCGAAGACGATTCGTTTCAGGAGCCGCCCAGTCACCATACCGGAGGCGTCTACGGTTTCATCGCTCCATCGCCAGAGTTGCCTCGCAAGCCGGGAGAATGGCAGAGCTTCGACATCACCCTGGTGGGACGAACCATCACGGTCGTCCAGAACGGAAAGACTGTGATTGATCACCAGGAAATCCCCGGCATTACGGGTGGGGCACTCGACAGCCACGAAGAAATGTCGGGGCCGATCTATCTGCAGGGCAGCGAGGACAATCACGTCGCTTTTCGAAACATGATCCTGACTCCGGCAGAGAAATAGTCAGGGCGGCAGATTACGAAGATCAGGCACTTGAATCGGCACCGGCCCATAGAACAAGCGACAATGACTCACTTTCTTGACGACATCCTGCGTCAACCCGAAGAGTTAGAACGCGCTTTTAATTACCTTTGTGGAGCGGGTCAGGATACTTTGCAAACCGCGGCCGCTGCTGTCAGGAAAGCTCGCCACGTCTATCTGACGGGGATCGGCAGTAGTTGGCATGCCGCACTCAGCGTGGCGCCTATCTTTTATCGCGCTGCCAACCCCGTGCACCTGCTCGACGCAGGAGAGTTGTTGCAATTTGCAACGCTCCCCCCGGCGGCCGTTGTGATTGTAATCTCGCGTAGCGGCCGAAGCGCAGAAGTGGTAAATCTGCTGGCTAAAGCTCGCGAGAGCGGTGCAGTCGTCATTGGTATTTCCAATTCGCCCGACGGGGCGCTTGCGCAAGAGGCGGAGATCGCAATGGTGGTTCCGACCAAACCGGATCACGCGATTTCCGTGAACACCTACTCTACTCTGGCGGCCGCTGCTGGCGCTCTTGCCAGTGCGACAGTCACCTCTTTCGATGAGAAGCTCGCGGCATCTTTGGTTGCCTCGGTAGTGGAGACGGAAGGTAGAATTGCAGACTGGCGCACGCAGATTGCTGACAGCGCCTGGTTTGCTTGCGGCAAGGCCACCTACTTTCTGGGACGAGGCGGCGCATTGGGAAGCTGTCACGAAGCTCGATTGCTGTGGGAGGAAGGTGCCAAGTCTCCCGCTACTGCGTTAGGCACGGGCAGTTTCCGCCACGGTCCACAAGAAATGGTCACTCCGGATGTCCGCTTTGGACTGTGGATTGACGCTCACCGAATGCGGGAACAGGACTTGTCCGTTGCCCGTGACCTCCGACGTTTAGGAGCCTCGGTGATGCTTATCGGGCAGGAACTTTCCGAACGCGCTGGAGACCTAGTGTTCCAAATCCCCAGCATTGCATCGGACTGGCAGTTTCTAGTTGATATTATCCCTGCCCAGTTGGCTGCGGAACATCTGGCCCGACTCCAGGGAGTGGACTGTGATTCATTTCGTAGTTGCTCCTATGTCGTTGATGGTGAGTTCGGATTGATGAGCGAGGAAGTGGCAATGCGAGCGGAAGAAGATTGAGTCTCCCGACGTGAACGGCGTTCAAGTATTTGCAAAGACCTAAAAAAGATGCTGCAGGAGGACTACATTGAGCAGAAACATTGTCTCTCGTCGCAGATTTCTGGGGATGAGTGCGGCCGCGGCGAGTGCATCTCTCGCCGCTAAGACCATCCTGCTAGACCCCGAGCCGATGCTGGCCTCGACTGTGGCAGCGAGTGATCGTCTTCGTTTCGGAGTGATCGGGATCGGTATGCAGGGAAATTGGCTGCTGAGCACCGCCATCGAATTGCCGGGCGTGGAGTGCGTGAAAGCCTGCGATCTCTACGATGGCCGCCACACCTTGGCCCGCGAGATCACCGCCAAGCCGAATTTGCCGGCGACTCGCCGTTACCAGGAACTCCTGGCAGACAAGGACATCGATTGCATCATAGCGGCCGTCCCCGATCACTGGCACAAGCAGATCGTGGTCGATGCGGTCTCGGCGGGCAAGGATATCTACTGCGAAAAGCCGATGTCGCACACGGCTGCCGAGGGCGTCGAGATGGGAGAGGCGCAAAAGCGCACTGGACACATCGTTCAGATTGGGTCACAACGCGTGAGTTCGCTGATCTGCAAAAAAGCGAAGGAGCTGATTGAGCAGGGCATCATCGGCGACCTCATGATGGTAGAAGGCTGGCTCGGCCGCAACGATCCGACCGGGGCCTGGCAGTATCCCCCACCTTTCGATCTTTCGCCGCAGAACCTCGACTGGGACACCTGGCAGGGCACGGTGCCAAAGCGACCGTTCAGTCCAGAGATCTTTGCACGCTGGCGGTGCTGGAAGGAATACGGTACAGGCGTGGCTGGCGATCTCCTGGTGCACTTGGTGAGCGGGATGATGTTCGTCTTGGGCTGGAATGAGCCTCCCGAACGGGCGATGGCCATGGGTGGGATTTTGCGCTGGAAAGATGGTCGCAACATGCCCGACGTTCACGCCAGCCTGTTCCAATACCGCGACATTCCTGTCTATATGCGACTCAACCTCGGTACCGATATGCCGGAGACCTACCGTTTCCAGGGATCGAAGGGCGTCCTTGAAATGACCGAGTTCGGGCTGACTTACACGCCGCAGGCCGGAAAAGATTCGGCCCCCAGCTACTACGCCGGCAGTTTCCCGCATGCCATGCGTGCAGCTTACGAGAAACAATGGCACGCGGAGAACGACCCGAAACTTGGTCAGGAGCCCCTGGCGGAGACAGTCTCGTTCAAAGCGCCGGATTACGACGACGTCAGGCCGCACCTATGGACATTCTTCGAATCAGTGCGCTCACGCAAGCCGGTTGTCGAAGACGCGGTATTCGGCCACCACGCAGCACTGGCATGTCACATGGCCAATGAATCGTACTTTCGCCAGCAGGCAGTGCACTGGGACGCGGCAACTAAAATGATCAAGACTTGATCGCGAGTCGAGGGTAGCGTTGACCGGGTTCTTCGCACGCCTTTTGGCTATTGCTACTCTTGTGCGCGGCACGGAACCTCATATCCCCAGATTATTTAGTTTGCGCTCAAGATCGTGTTCTTAGCCGATGGGGCAGAAAACCTATGATTGGAGCCGTAGACATTGGAGGAACCAAGCTGGCGGTTGGCTTGGTCGATGAGAACGGCAAGGTGCTCGCCAAGAAAGAGATCGTGACCGGTTTCGACTCTAGCTATTCGGCGGGACTTGAAAAAATCGCCAGCATGGTTCGCGAAATGGAGCGGTACGCCCGCGTCGAGATCACTGGCATCGGCATTGGATCGACCGGTCCCGTAGATCCCCTCACCGGCGAACTCGGCGATGTGGACTTCCTTCCTGATTGGCGTCGGAAGAACCCAGTGCGAGATCTGGGTCAGCTCTTCGGAGTCAATGTCGCACTGGAAAACGACGCTGATGCGGGTGCACTAGCGGAAGCCGCATGGGGGGCAGGATGGGGCAAGTCGCGGCTTATCTATATCACGGTCGGCACCGGCATTGGTGGCGGCATCCTCTTCGATGGACACTTATATCGCGGTGTCGGCGGATCTCATCCCGAACTCGGTCATCAGGTAATTGATCTCTCCGGGCCGGCATGTTCCTGTGGGTTTCGAGGTTGTTGGGAATCGCTGGCCAGCGGACCGGCCATGGCAGCCTGGGCTCATGAGCAGGCACCGGCGAGTGACTCCTATCGCACTGCCGAACAAATCTGCAAGCTTGCTCTTGAAGGAGACGAACTGGCCCGCAGAGTCGTTGATCGCGAGGCCTACTATCTCGGTCTCGGCATCGCAAACCTGATCAACCTCTTTGTTCCTGACAGGATTGTCTTGGGCGGCGGTGTGATGCGGAGTGCTGTGCTCTTTCTGGAGGGCATTCGCAAACAAATCACCAAGGGCTGCCGTTTCGTTCCGTATGAAAAAACGGAACTCGCTCTGGCTTCGCTTGGAAAAGATGCCAACCTTATCGGTGCAGCCAGAGTCTGGCATAACCGGTTCGGTAACGCGATGCCGCCAACTTCGAGTAGTGCTGTCTGAATCCGCTGAATCAAGGGTATGAGACTTTGATTCGCAAATGCTCAGATGTTGGGAGATAAAATGCCCACGCAACGTACGAGACGCGACTTTCTCAAATTCTCCGCTGCAGGGCTGGCAGCCAGCGCCGCTACCGAAGCGCTGGGGGCCCGGCCTTCTCGGAATGCTGGCAATTCCGCGGGTGAAATCACTGTGCGGGTGACCGATGAAAGACGACGGTTTGAGGTCGCGCCTGCCTCTGCGTGGCGGCCCAGCTCAGGCCGGAAGCTCTCCGGCACGATCATAACGCTCAACTCAGAAAAGAAATTTCAGGAGATTCTTGGATTCGGTGCTGCCTTTACCGATGCCTCCTGTTACCTGTTCAGCCAGTTGTCTGAAGATTCGCGGCAGCAGTTGTTCCACGAACTCTTTCACCCTTCTGAACTGGGCCTCAGCGTCTGCCGCACTTGCATCGGTGCAAGTGACTACTCGACTGAGGTGTACAGCTTTGATGAGGGCGAACCCGATCCTGACCTGAAACGCTTCTCGATCGACCACGACCGTAGATATCTGCTGCCGGCACTGCGGCAAGCGCGAAAGGTGAATCCTGAACTGTTTCTGTTTTCGTCTCCCTGGAGCCCGCCCGGCTGGATGAAAGCAGCAAACGGTTCCATGCTGGGCGGCTCCATGCGGAAAAAGTATTTCGCAAGTTACGCGCAATACTTCCTCAAGTTTCTGCAGGCGTACGCTGCCGAAGGCGTGGCCATCCAAGCAGTTACCCCGCAGAACGAAGTGGACACCGATCAGGACGGCCGCATGCCCGCATGCCTGTGGGGACAAGAATATGAAATTGAGTTCGTGAAAAAACATTTGGGGCCGGTGCTAAGAGCAGGCAATATTCCGACGAAGATCTGGCTGCTTGATCACAACTACAACCTTTGGGGGCGGGTGATTTGCGAACTCGATGATCGAGGCCTGCGCGAATACGCGAATGCAGTCGCGTGGCACGGTTACGCTGGTGGCGCTGACATGATGTCGCGCGTTCATGACGCGCATCCCGAGGCTGCGATGTATTGGACAGAGGGTGGTCCCGATTTCACCAGCCCCGACTATGCCACCGATTGGGCCAAATGGGGACGCACGTTTACTGAGGCCCTACGCAACTGGTGCCGCTCGATTACGGGCTGGAATCTTGCGCTGGATGAGCACGGGCGCCCTAACATCGGGCCCTTTTCCTGCGGTGGACTTGTAACAATTCACTCGCAGACGAAGGAAATCACGCGCAGCGGCCAGTACTGGGCGTTCGCGCATTTTTCTCGCCTGATTCGCCGCGGAGCACATAGGTTCGATTCTCAGGGCATGGGAGCGGACGTTGATCACGTCGCGTGCGAGACTCCTGACGGCCAGAGAGTCATGGTGATCACCAACCCGGCCACGGAGCGTCGAGTCGTGTTGCGGATGGGCGCGCTGGTAGCGGAGCTGACTCTGCCGAGTAATTCTGTTACGACACTCGCATGGAGGTGAATCTTGTGCCGTGCGGACGAGCCGGTTCGCTGAGAGCGACCTCTAAATAAATGCCGGGATCTGATGTACCTCCAAGGCAGTGAAAAAGGACCGCTTATCGGAATATTGTCATCACGCCAGCGAGTCAGTGATCAACGAGGAATTTGGTCGATGAAGATAGTCAGACATCTGATGCGGTTAGTGATCCTGCTCGCAGTGGCCAGCTTAGTTCATGCGGAAAATCCTGCCTTGCCGCACTTGAACGTCGTTCCGCTGCCGGTCAAAATCAAGCCTTTGCCCGGCACTTTTACGCTCGACAATCAAACTCGAATCGTGGCCGTCGATGAAGAGTCTCGCAGGATCGCCACCCTGTTGAACGATTTCTTACTCAGCAACCACGGCTTCCATCTGAAAATCCAGACTGCGGCGCCCAAGGTGGGAAGATATATCTCTTTCACCCAAGCAGGCGGCCGCGATTTGCCGGCTGAGGGCTACCGGTTGCTGGTCATGCCGGCAGAAATCCGTGTTGTGGGGCAACCAGCAGGGCTGTTCTACGGCATGGAGACCCTGACACAACTGCTGCCGTTGGGTCTCACACCCTCGGTATTGCTGCCGGCCGTTGACATCACTGACTATCCACGGTTCCACTATCGCGGAGTTCTGCTTGATGTCGGCCGACACTTCTTCTCGGTTACCTTCCTCAAGAATTATCTCGATCAGATGGCGCAATACAAGATCAACAAATTTCACTGGCACCTCACGGACGATCAAGGATGGCGCATCGAAATTAAGAAATATCCCCGCCTGACTGAGATTGGTCCGCAAAGGAAAGATCTCTCTGAAGAAGAAAATCTCGATCCCTACGCTCGTGGTTATTACACCCAGGAGCAGATCAAGGAGATAGTGGCCTACGCGCAGGCGCGATTCATCACGGTGATTCCCGAGATTGAAATGCCTGGACACTCGGGGGCTGCCCTGGCTGCATATCCGGAACTGGGATGCACGCCTGCACCTTCCGCGGTGAGCTCTGGAGCCACCGTTCCCAACGACGTTTTTTGTCCCAAGGAGGAAACGTTCTCATTCCTGCAAAACGTGCTAAGTGAGGTCATCACGTTGTTTCCGGGTCCTTTTGTCCACATTGGCGGCGACGAAGTTTCGAAAGACAGCTGGAAGCGGAGTGCGGATGCGCAAGCAGTTATGAGGCGCGAGGGATTGAAAGACGAGAATGAACTCGAGACCTACTTTGTGCAGCGCATGGAGAAATTCTTGCGCTCCAAAGGAAGACGAACGATCGGATGGGACGAGATTCTGGAAGGCGGTTTGGCTCCGAATGCAATTGTGATGTCGTGGCGGGGGGAGGGCGGAGGCATCGCGGCTGCAAAGCAAAAGCACGAAGTCATAATGAGTCCAACCGACTACTGTTATTTCGACTACAACCAGGGCGACGCCAGGCGCGAACCTCCGAGTATTGGCGGTTTTATCCCACTCGAGAAAGTCTATGGTTACGACCCAATCCCTGGAGAGCTGACGTCAGACGAGCAGAAGTACATTCTTGGCGCGCAGGCAAATCTGTGGACCGAATACATCAGCGCACCCCAACATCTGGAGTACATGACGTTCCCGCGATTGTTGGCGTTGTCCGAGGTGGCGTGGTCGGCGCTGGAGAGTAAAGACTATGCCAATTTCCAGCAGCGGCTGCCGTATCACCTCAGTCGGCTGGAAAAGCAGGACCTATACTACCGGATTCCTGAACCAGTAGGATTGAAGGATTTCTATACCGCTGCTGACGATCACGTGCGCATACAACTGAGTTCCCTCATCCCGGGCAGCCAGGTTTATTACACGCTCGATGGCAGCACCCCAACCGACCAATCGCCGCGTTATCAGATGCCCTTCCAGGTCCCTCTTCCGCCGGATCAAAAGACATTGTTAAATCTTATTGTAGTTACACCGCGAGGTCGGCGCAGCATTGTCTACACGGCCACTCTGTTGCGGCGTTCTTATCGAGATGCGATCCCTTATACCGAGAGCCGGCCGGGCATGACATTTACGTTGTTTGACGGGAAGTTCGCCAGCACACAAGATATCGATCTCGGCACTCAGGCAACATCAGGAATTGCAACCTCGTTTGACCTCCAACAGTTCGGTCGACCGCTGAACTATGGGGTTACATTTGACGGCTACCTTAAAGTTCCCGCTGACGGCTTCTACAAGTTTGCGGTGGAATCAGATGATGGAACGGTTCTGTGGATTGACGGCGAAGAGGTCGTCAACAATGACGGCAACCACGCCAGCCAACTAGCCACAGGCTACGTCCCTCTCCGCCAGGGATTTCACAAGATGCAGCTCAAGTATTTTCAGGGCGAAGGCGGAGCGGCACTGGCTGTCGGGTGGGCAATTTCAGGGCAGGAATTGAAACCCCTGGACGGCAGCGGTCTATATCATTAGCCGCACAGAACGAGTGACGCCGACCCGAGATAGGATGCAAGAGATTTTGTCGTACGTCTTTGTTTTATCTCAAATTTCTGTTTGACAGTGCGTGTTCGCCACGCTTATGTCGGAGCGTGCACAAGCACGGATAAGACTCGTATCATCGAACCACCCGCCTCTCAGAATGGTAGATTCGTTGCAGTCGCGGAGAGATCTTCTTGCCTGGGCCATAAGGGCGACAACATTCGCGGGCGCCTGGCCTGCGCTTGCTTCGCCTGCGGCCGCAGTGGAATCATCCGCGCGTCCAACTTGTTTGACTCAGGAGTTTCCCCTTGCGGGAGAGTGGCTTTTTCGTCTTGACCCCGGTAGCAGCGGAGAATCCCACAACTGGCAACAAGCCAACTTTTCCGAGGCCAGCTGGGCGCCTGTGGTTGTTCCGCACACCTGGCAAGTGATGCCTGGGACAGAAGAATATCGAGGCGTGGCCTGGTACGGACGCGCGTTTGAGACTTTGAAGGAGTGGGAGTCCAGCGCAGTAAGGATCGAGTTTGAGGCGGTATTTCATTCCGCCACTGTCTGGGTCAACGGCCAAATCGCTGGGCGTCACCTGCGCAAGGGATACACGTCATTCACCTTGGACATTACTTCTTTGCTCCGGGCGAGTGCTCAAAATGTCATTGTCGTAAAGGTGGACAGCTCGTTCGATGAGGCAATGTTGCCGCGAGGGCGTTCCAGTGATTGGGCGCATGACGGAGGAATTTTACCGTCCGGTGCGCCTGCTCGTAACTTCTCCGGTTTTCATCGAGCGGTTGGCGGTGGATGCCACGCCTCACTTCACGTCTGGGGCTGCGGATAACGCGGACCATGCCAGCGTCGAGGTTTCTGCGGCTATCCACAACACCACAGCGAAGAGCTGGCAAGGACAACTCGGCTATCGCGTGCTGGAAAATGATACCGGTCGAAGCGTCCTGGAGAAACACGACGTTTCCCCCGTAACCTTGCAACCGGGCGAGAGACGCAACGTAACCTTGAGTGTAGGCACAGTGTCCGAGCCCCGGCTCTGGCATTTCGATCACCCGCACCTCTACACCCTGAACGTCATACTCTCCCACCGTGAACAAGTCTTCCATGAGGTGAACACAATTTTCGGCATGCGCTCAATTGAGATAAGAAACGGCGGCATTTACTTGAACGGCGAAAAGGTGCGGCTCATGGGCGTTGAGCGAATGGCCGGCAGCAATCCCGAATTTGGTATGGCCGAACCGGCTGAATGGATCACCCACGAGCACGACGACCTGAAGAATCTGAATTGCATCCTTAGCCGGGTGCATTGGCAACAGGATCGTCGAGTCCTCGATTACTGTGACAGCCACGGCATCCTGCTGCAAACTGAAATCCCGGCCTGGGGTTATGACACTTTCGGTAAGGACGCCCACCCGCGGCCGGAAATTATGCAGAACGGTTTGGAGCAGTTACGGGAAATGATCGAGCGTGACCGCAACCACCCCTCCATTATCTCCTGGGGACTGTGCAACGAGGTTGACGGACAGAACCCGCCCGCATATGAGTTTGCGCAGCGACTTTACGCCGAGGCGAAGAGACTCGATCCTCGCCACCTTTGCTCCTATGCCTCGAATTCATTGGAGAAGACGCCTGGTAAAGACGTGAGCGCGCTGATGGACTTTATCGAATGCAACGAATATTACGAGAGCTGGACTGCAGGTACGCCCGAGGATCTAGGACGCAGTCTGCAGGAAATCCATCGAGCTTTTCCGGAGAAGCCCATCGTCATCTCCGAGTACGGATATTGTGCCTGCGTTCCCGAACGGCCGGAAGGCGATGCCCGTCGAATTGAGGTGGTGCTCGATCACACGCGCGTCTGCCGGGAGTTGGATTTCGTCGCGGGCCTCATCTTTTTCTGCTACAACGACTATCGCACGCACGTTGGCTACAAGGGCGCGGGCGCCACCAGGCAAAATCCCCACGGCGTGGTTGATCTCTACGGAAACCGCAAGCCTTCATACGACGTGCTGCGCCGGGAATCCAGCCCGGTAGAGTGGTTGCGGGTTACAGGTCAGCCCAGTGCTTTTGCCATCACACTGAGAGCTCGGGAGACAGTTCCCGCGCACCGCATGACAGGCTATAGCTTGAGGGGAGTGCTCTATGGTTACGGCGAGATTCCCCTCGAGCGCCACGTGGTTGAAGTGCCGACGCTCGCGCCGGGAGAGCAGTCCATGCTCCATATGCAGTTCACCGAAAAGGAGCCGCTGAAGATTGTGTTTGATGTATTGCGTCCGACCGCATTCTCGGCCTACACGCACCCGTGGCGTGCGTAACAATCGTTACTCCCTCGAAGAGAAGAGACTGTGAAGCGATTCCGACTGCTGAACGCACCCTCTGATCAGACCGGTCCCGTCAAATCATGGTCTGAACCAGTCATCATTCCGACCTTTCTGCCAATGCCGCCGGATAAGAACCCAATGTTTCTTGAGAAGCGTGTCTATCAGGGCAGCAGCGGGCGCGTGTATCCGTTGCCATTTGTCGACCGAATCGCTACCGAAGCAGTGGAACGCTCATGGCAGGCCGCGCATACTGAAAACGAGTTTGTCCGGGTGATGGTACCGCCGGAAATCGGCGGCCGCATTCATGTCGTATTGAACAAAACGAATGATTATGATTTTTTCTACAGACAGAAACCATTTGGTGTTCTGACCACGACCCAATGAACCGGCTAAAGGGTATGCATGGCGTTTGCCTGCAAGGCGTACATGAATTGAAGGTCAGGCTTTATAGCCTCAGATT
>WNFY01003255.1_pt1 | contig 15241 bp, 9 predicted proteins | sample 5400091 | NCBI WGS metagenome assembly WNFY01 (sample SAMN13153364, study PRJNA577476) | soil metagenome | isolation source: 60 cm soil or saprolite under grassland replicate 1 | place: USA:California | collected 2016-06-15 | reverse complement strand
TTGCCTAAGTGCACACGCAGGGCACGGCGTCCGCGATCGGCAAGGACCTGAAAGTCTCCGCGAGCTTGCGCCGCCTTCACCACTCCAAATGTGTATTTCTGTCCGGGAACCGGCAGATCGTTCGCGTCGTCACAGGTGATCTGCAGAAAGACGCCACTGTTCGGCCCGCCCTTGTATGCCTGTCCAGTGGAATGCAGAAAACGCGGACCGAAGCCGAGACAGGTGGCAACCTGCTTGGCGTCACGAATTGCGTGACGGATTTCCTGCAGAAGCGCCTCATGGCTTGCGTTCATCTCCATGTAGGCCAGCAAAGCAAAGTAATCGCCCGGCCGGATACGCTCCATATGGGCACGAAAATGCCCTTTAAGATTGCCCCTGCCCAACGCGGCAGCGTTCTTCGGATCAGCGAACAATTTGATCCCCGCCTGCTCGAAGATCGGTTTCTCTGCAGGCAGTGAACCAGTCTTCTCGTACTCGCTGGTAAGCTTGCGGGTTTCGATCTTGCTGGCTTCAACGTCGGGCTGATTGAACGCATTGATTCCGATGATGGAGCCCGCGACTGCAGTGGCAATCTCCCAGCGGAAGAATTCTTGGCCGAGATCGTAGGTGTCGTTCAGCGAAATGCGAACCACAGGATAGCCGGCGTTTTCGAGGATAACGACCTTTTCGTCCTGCTCGGAATTCGGCGCTCCCTCTAAACGTAAATACACAAAGATACGGTCGTTTCCGTAACAGGCAGATGCGGCGAGACCCTCGCGATCCACTGGAACCAGACCTTTGCCCTCCTTGCCGGTGGATTCCGCCAGCAGTTGCTCGAGCCATGCCCCGAGATCAGAGAGTGCGGGCGAAGTGACAATTGTGACTTTATCGCGACCGGCCTTCGCAGCCGTCCCAAGAATGATTCCGAGCATGACGCCGGGGTTCTTCTCGACCGGAACTGCAGCGGCGCAGGCTTCTACCATCTCTTCCGTACGGTCGAGGAACTTGGCGACGTCAAGTCCCATAACCGCGCCCGGGACGATGCCGAAGTTCGACAGCGCCGAATAGCGGCCACCAATGCTGGGAACGCCGTGAAAAATGTGCCGGAATTTGTCCGCCGTGGCTTCGGCTTCAAGCTTGGAGCCGGGATCGGTGATAGCTATGAATCGGCTACCTGCTTTTTCGGCGCCAATTGTTTCTTTGACCCGCTCGAAGAAATACTGCTTGAAGATATTCGGCTCAAGCGTCGAACCCGATTTGCTGGACACAATAAAGAGAGTGTTGGACAGATCAATTTTCTGCTCGAATGCCTTGACTTGGGCAGGATCGGTCGAGTCGAGCACATGCAGGTTCGGGAAGCCCGGAATCCGCCCGAAGGTTTTCGCGAGAACTTCGGGGCAAAGGCTCGAACCGCCCATGCCAAGCAGCAGAATGTCCCTGAAGCTTTCGCTGCGAACTTCTTGTGCGAGTTGGCGAAACTTCTCTTTGCACTCCAGTTGTTTTTCGGCGACATCCAACCAGCCCAGCCATTGTGCCTCGTCGCCGTTCGTCCACAGAGACGCATCGCGCTGCCACAACCTCCGGACCTTGCCCGCAGCCCGCCAGTCATTGACCGTATCTGTGACTTGCTTGACGAGTGCGTCCGGTAGCCTGTAAGTCTGCTGGCTGATTTTCGGCGTCGTGCCGCCCTGAGTGCTCTTTTCGACCGCGGCCAGCAGTTTGTCGAATGCCTCTTCGAACAGCCGGACACCATCGTCGGTAAGTTTGTCAGTAACGCGGTCGATTGAAATGCCGACTTCCGCGAGCGCCTGCATCACGAACTTCGCGTCGTCAATGCCTTCGGTCAGAGTCTCGTGCGGCTGTCCGTGATCGCGGAAGGCGTCAAAAGTGGCCGGCGGAATGGTATTGACAGTGTCGGGTCCGATCATCTCCTGCACATAAAGAATGTCGGGATATGCGGGATTCTTGGTACTGGTACTAGCCCAGAGAACGCGCTGGGTTTGAGCACCCTTCGAGCGGAGCTTGTCCCACTGCGGGCCGGAAAAGATATTCAGATAACGCTGGTATGCGAGTTTGCCGTTCGCAATTGCAACCTTGCCTAGTAGGCCCTTTAGCTTCTGTTGTTCCTGCGGGTCGTTTGCGGATTTCAATTGTGCTGACAATTCAGAATCAACCGAATTGTCGATCCGGCTAATGAAGAAGCTGGCAACGCTGGCGACGCGTCCAATATCTCCACCCGACGCGGCGAATTTTTCGACGCCGCGAACGTAGGCCTCGGCAACCCGCTGATACACCTCTTGCGAAAACAGCAGGGTGACGTTAATGTTCATGCCTTCGCCGATGAGCTGCTCGAACGCGGGAATGCCTTCCGCGGTCCCCGGAACTTTGATCATGACGTTCGGACGGTCCACTGAATTCCAGAGCCGGCGGGCTTCTTCGAGCGTGCCTTGCGTGTCGCGCGCGAGATAAGGCGATACTTCGAGGCTAACGTAGCCGTCGCGACGGCGGGATTCGTCGTACACCGGACGCAGCAGGTCGGCGGCATCCTGTATATCTCGAATCGCGATGATCTCGTAGCGGGCCTTCGCGTCGAGGTCGCCGCGATCCTTCAATGATGCGAGGATGTCCGCATAGTCCGTGCTGCCGGCAATGGCTTTCTCGAAGATTGCGGGGTTCGAGGTCATTCCACGCAATCCGTCCTCTTGGATGAGGCGCTTGAGCTCGCCGCTCGTGATCAGATCGCGGCGAATATAATCCAGCCAAACGGACTGGCCGAACTTTAAGAGATCTTTCAGCGGATTCGTTGCTTTCGCAGTGTCAAGAACTCCAGTGGGCTGCATAATGACCTCGCTTAATTGGGTGCCCCATCCTTGTCGCGTTCTTTGCGACAGGATGGGTCAGTTGCCTTTTGCCAAAACTTCTTTGGCGGCTTGAACGACATGGTCGGTGGTGAATCCAAATTTTCTCATTAAGTCTTTAATGGGTGCTGATCCGCCGAAGGTAGTCATGCCGATGATCGCTCCTTGCAGGCCAACGTACCTTTCCCACCCGAATACGGACCCTGCTTCAACGGAGACTCGCGCAGTGATATCCGGCGGAAGTACAGCGCTCTTGTATGTTTCATCTTGCATGTCGAAAATATCCGTTGACGGCATGCTGACCACGCGGGCGCGGACGCCCTCCGCTGTCAGTTTCTCGTATGCACTGACGCACAGCGAAAGTTCGCTGCCGGTGCCGATCAAAATGACCTGCGGTCTTCCACCTTGCGCATCGGCGAGAATGTAGCCGCCTTTAGCGACGCCGGAAGCCGGCGCATACTTCGTGCGATCAATCGTTGGCAGCGCTTGGCGAGTCAGCACCAGCGCCACGGGGTTCCGCTTCATGGGCATGATCGTCTTCCAGGCTTCTACCACTTCATTGGCGTCGCCAGGACGCATAACGATCATGTGCGGCATGGCACGCAGGGATGCCAGTTGCTCAATTGGTTGGTGTGTCGGACCATCTTCGCCTAAACCGATAGAGTCATGCGTCAGAACATAGATGGTAGGAATTTCCATGATTGACGCCAGACGCATAGAAGGCCGCATGTAGTCGGTGAAATTGAAGAATGTCCCACCGAAGGCCCGCAGCTTGGAGATCACCATGCCATTCAATGCAGCGCCCATGGCGTGCTCGCGAACGCCGAAATGAAAATTGCGTCCGCTATAATCGCCTGCCTTGAAAACGCCCGCGCCTTCAAATTTGAGGTCGGTCTTGTTCGAGGTCGCCAGATCCGCGGCGCCGCCGATCAGCCACGGAATGTTCTGCGCCAGCGCATTCAGAACCTTGCCCGAACTTTCGCGAGTAGCGACTCCCTTTGCGTCGGCTGGAAAGGTGGGCAGGTTCTTGTCCCATCCTTCAGGAAGTTCGCGGCGCTGCATGCGCCAGAGCTGATCCGCGAGATCCGGAAACTGCTTGCTGTATTGCCCAAACAGATCGCCCCACTTCGAATGAAGTTCGCGACCACGTTGGCCGATGCCTTCCTGAAAATGCTCAAGCACTCCGTCCGGCACTAAGAAATGTGCATCTTCAGGCCAGCCATAGAAGTTTTTCACTAGCTTGACTTCATCTTCACCCAGGGGCTCGCCATGCGCGGCGTTGGTGTCTTGCTTATGGGGAGAGCCGTAGCCGATATGGCTATTGACGATGACGAGAGTTGGCCGGTCGTTGGTAGCTAGAAATTCATTGAATGCGTTCGATAACGCGTCGAGGTCATTGGCATCGCCGACGTGAGTTACACTCCAGCCATACCCGCGGAAGCGCATGGCGACGTCTTCACTGAAGGACCAATCGGCCGGCCCGTCAAGCGTGATCTGGTTGGCGTCATAAATCCAACAGAGGTTCGGCAATTTGAGATGCCCGGCGAGCGATGCGGCCTCGCTGCCGACGCCTTCCATTAGATCGCCGTCACTGCAGAACGCATAGACGTTGTAGTCAAAGATCTCTAAGCCTGGACGGTTGTAGCGTGCCTGCAGCCACTTTGCCGCGATGGCCATACCGACGCTATTGCCAACGCCCTGACCCAATGGGCCGGTGGTGGTTTCAACGCCTGAGGTGTGGCGATATTCGGGATGGCCGGGAGTCTTGCTGTCGAGCTGGCGAAAGTTCTTGATGTCGTCGAGCGTAATTGTGGGACGATCCAGGACTTTGTATTCCGAATCAACTGATTTCACGCCCGTCAGATACAACATCGAGTACAACAGCATGGAGGCGTGGCCATTTGAAAGAATGAAACGGTCTCGGTTCGGCCAGACGGGATGGCCAGGATCGTAGCGAAGGAACTGCTGCCACAAGACGTAGGCCACGGGCGCCAACGCCATGGGCGCGCCGGGATGGCCGGAGTTGGCCTTCTGAACGGCGTCCATTGACAGCGTGCGGATGGTATTGATGCTCAGGATGTCGAGTTGCTTGCCGGTGACTACCGCCTGATCGCTTACGGCCATCAGAGTTTCTCCCTGGAGTACAGCGAATATCAGAAGCCCACGACGAAGACTTCTAGTTTATCAGTTCGGTTGCGGAGGGCAGAGTCTTAGCCCCTCTGCCAACTATTAAGGATTCATTAACGAGGCGAATGATTCATGGGCAGTAATTTGCTTCTTCGAAACATGTAGATGTTAGCGGCCTGCAGGTTCAGTCGAGCGCATAAAACCAGTTAGAATTCTTTCTCCGCGGGAGCAGCTTTTGAAGAGAAAGATTGCTGTGGTCACTTCGTCACGGGCGGACTATGCGCATGTTCACTGGCTTCTCTACGAGCTTGCCCAGCAGCCCACGGTTAAATTGCACGTGATTGCGATGGGCCCGCATCATTCGCCGGCGTTGGGGCATACGGGGAAAGAGATTTCCGCCGGGCGAGTCACAGCGGTTGAGTGTCTGCTCGACTCAGATACCGACGTTGGGATGGCCAAGACGATTGGCGTGGCGACTCTCGGCTTGGCGGACGCGCTCGGGCGACTGCGGCCCGATATTTTGCTCATCATCGCCGACCGATACGAAATGCTGGCAGCGGCAAACGCTGCGTTGGCGCTTCGCATTCCGATCGCACATGTTGAGGGCGGTGAAATCACCTTCGGCGCGATTGACGATGCAGTTCGCAATGCCCTGACCAAGATGAGTCACCTGCATTTTGCCTGCACGCGCCGCGCTGCCGAAAGAATTGCCAGCATGGGGGAGGAGCCATGGAGGATCACATTCAGCGGCAGCCTTTCCCTCGATTCCGTGCAAAGGGAACGGATGCTGAGTAAGTCGCAACTGCAGAAAAAGCTCCAGATAGAGCTGGGGGACGAAACTGTCCTTTGCATCTACCATCCAGTTACGTTGCTGAAGCAAACGACGGAGGAAGCGGACGACCTCTTTGCTGCACTGGCCGATCTACGACAGCCAATCACCTTTGTCTATCCGAATGCGGATGCGGGTAGCAGGGGATTGATTCGCAGGGCCGAGGCTTTTGCAGCCAAGCACGATGCGCGAGTGCTGGTGAACCTTGATCACCGAACGTATTTGAGCTTGCTGAAGAATGTCAGTGTTCTGGTCGGGAACTCGAGCAGCGGCATTATCGAATCCACTTCGCTCGAGGTGCCGGCCGTGAATGTGGGGATCCGGCAACAGGGGCGCGAACATGCAGCCAACGTGATTGACGTTCCCGCCGAGCGCGAGGCGATCCGCAGGGCGATTGATCACGCTCTTTCACCGGGATTTCGTCGAAGCATTCAAGGACTTGAAAACCCCTATGGCGATGGCAAGGCTGCGAAGATCATCACCGATGTTCTGCTGCAAGCGCCGCTCGGCAAGAAGCTCCTGTTCAAGCGGGCCGCATGAAGATGCGGATTCCCCTGGCCAAGCCCGAGATCACGGATTCCGATCGCGAAGCCGTTCTTGAAGTCCTTCGCACCCCGCATTTGAGCTCAGGTCCAAAAGTGCAGGAATTTGAGCAGGCAATTTGCGAGTACACAGGGAGCAAATACGCCGTTGCCGTGAACTCTGGGACCTCGGCGTTGCAGATCGTGGTGCGTGCGTTGGGACTGGAGCCGGGGGCCGAGGTGATTCTGCCATCGTTTACTTTTTCGGCATTGTTGAATGTGGTCTTGCAGGAAGGGCTGCAACCCAAGTTTGTGGATATTGACCCAGAGAGTTACAACACGACTCCAGAGTTGGTTGCTGCAGCCATTACAGAAGATACCCAGCTGGTAATTGCAGTACACACGTTTGGAATTCCGGCGGACGTTCCGGGAATCATAAGCGCGATCAGTAGCCCTTCGCGGGCGGAGCGTCCGCGGCACACGATCCAGGTAATTGAAGATGCCTGTGAGGCACTGGGAGCGCAAGTCGAAGGACGCAAGGCAGGAACACTCGGCGATGCAGGTTTGTTTGCGTTTTATCCCAACAAACAAATTACAACCGGAGAGGGCGGAGTGCTGGTTACGTCCGACGAGCGGCTTGCCAGGCTGGCGCGAATTTTGCGCAACCAGGGGCGGGACCCGACATTGAGTTGGGAGGACCACGCCGAAATTGGCTTCAGTTATCGGCTGTCCGACATGAACTGTGCGCTAGGAATTTCGCAGCGTAAACGACTGGAACATGTGATTGAGAAGCGCCGCCGTTTGGCTGAGAGTTATGACCGGCGACTGCAAGGAATCGCCGATCTGGTGCGCCCGCCATTGAGCAGCGTTATCGGTCGGATTAGCTGGTTCGCTTATGCCGCCCGCCTTTCTGACCGCTTCACTCGTGCGGACCGCGACTGGATTTGCGAATCTCTCGGAGAGAAGGGTATTGCCACGGGGAAATATTTTGCTCCACTACATCGCCAGCCTGTTTTGCGAAAGCGCGGGGTGAGTCCGCAACCGGAACTGCCGAACACTGAATTCGTTGCAGATCGCGTTATTGCTTTGCCCTTCTTCAATGAGTTGACCGACGTTGAAATTGAAGAAGTGTGCCGTGCCCTTGAGGCATCAATTCATGGCTGCCGGCGGAAGACATAAAACAGGTTCCCTTGAAATGTTCTGCGTCGGACTTGCCCGTCTTCATAATCGATTACCACGCGTTCTTCCGGTTTCAGCCCTGAAGCCACGGCGAGGTGCATGATCTCGCGGTGCGTAAATACGTGGCCGTAGGTGCCGATCCGCCTTTCGCCAATATTCCAGTACGCCATGACATCGCCATTCTTGTCGCTGGGCGCAAAGTAGTCGTAGAGAAAACGCAGCGCGGTTGGAACGAACCCGTAGGAGTGTACATTGTAGCGATGAGTCACATCCATAAAGAACCTGCCGTCTTGCGAGAGAAGCCCTTTAATCGCCTTCAGCGCCTCGATTCGCAGTGCGGTTCCCCTGACATGGCCAAGGACATTCCACAGACAGGTGATGACGTCGAACTTTTCATCGCTCGGTCGGTCTCCCAGCTCTTCTGCGCGAACGTGCCAGATCTCGGCATTATTCGGAGTTCGATCGGCCATCTTTGCACTCGGTTCGACAAGGGCGATGCGTCCGATTCCAGTTTGAGAGGCAATACGAAGCGCCCGGCTGCCATCTCCGGCACCGATATCCAGCAGCGATTTACTCCCCAAAGGCACTCGAGAAAGAATCTCGCGTTCAACGGCAATCAGGTAACGTTCACGCCTTTGGGCCAATTTTCCGTAGGCCTGCGAGATGCGGTCGTACGCGAGAACCGGATCGTCGAATTGTTCGATGTCGCCCACTGCGGCTAATTCTAGCCGCAGGTAACTCGAACCAAACTCCAGGTCCCCCATGTCCGCCGGTACAGGGCTGTGTCGCGTCACGGAAGTAACCTTTTCATCTCGATCTTCCGGACTAAACTTTGATGGAGAGATGAAGTTCTCAAAGGTCCAAGTCGCGATTGCTGCCGGGGCGGGGTTTCTCGTCCTGTTGGGCTTTTTCGTTTATCTGATGTGGCTGAACGGCCAGCCCCCGGTCATGGCGAAGTCGCCGGAAGTTGATCCGCTGACGAAGGTCCCGATTTCAATCAGCTTGAATCCATTGCGCGACCGCTCTTCCGAACGAGCGGCCAGCGAGTTTCTGCGCGGCATGCGCGATGGCCAGTGCGAGCAGCAATTGGCAAAATGGGAGAAGGATTACCGCAAAAAGTATGCGGCCTTTATCTGCGACTCGGAGTCAAAGCATCCGCTACTTTCCTGGAGAGTTGTGGATTGGGAGGACCGGCCACCGCTGCGAATTCTGCAATACAAGGCAAACCGCCGCAACGAGAGCTCGACCTATGAAGAACTGCTTTCGGTGACGCTTGACAGCCGATCGAGCGAATGGGTCGTCATGAAATACGACTCGCTGTACTGAGTATTGGATCGATTGTCTATAACGCCATTGTGAGATCCGGAGCGCCCCTGAAAGAGCGCGGAACTCCTCCGGGTGATCTTCGATGGCTACCAAATCGTGTCCGCTACTTTTGCGTTGCGAATGCGACATCGGCAGTGACCAGCGGAATACCATCCACCATGGCGGTAGACGCGATTAGCCGATCGGCGGGATCTTTGGGAAACTCCGGCGGCAGCCGAACCGCAACAGCAACAATTTTCAGAAGTCATTTCCCTGGTGATAACCCAAGAAGCGGTTTCGCGTACAAACGTCTATACGCTGGCCGAAATCCAGATACGATGATTTTCTGCCGCCTTGGCTAGCTCCCAAGGCATGATGGTGGCAACGTGGAATTGAGAAACTACTCCGCCGCGTAATTCGGGGCTTCTCTGGTGATCATGACGTCGTGCACGTGACTCTCGCGAAGACCAGCGCCGCTGATCCGCATGAAACGCGTCTTCTGCAGCAACTCGGGCAAGTTCGCACAACCGCAGTAACCCATGCCTGATTTCAGGCCCCCGACCATTTGATAAAGAATCATTGAAACGGAACCACGGTACGGCACCCGACCTTCGACCCCTTCGGGAACCAGCTTTTTTAGCCGATTCGGATCAACCCCCATGCTCGGTACCGCGGCTGATGCTTCTCCAGATGCGCTCTGAAAATAGCGTTCGCTCGATCCAGCGGCCATTGCGCCAATCGAACCCATTCCTCGGTACGACTTGAACGTCCGGCCTTGATACAGGATCAGTTCACCGGGGCTTTCGTCGGTGCCGGCAAACATCGAGCCGATCATCACAGCGCTGGCGCCGGCGGCTATGGCCTTGGTGATATCGCCCGAGTACTTGATTCCGCCGTCGGCTATAACCGGCACGCCAGCGTCTTTTGTTGCTCGATACGACTCAGCGATTGCGGTAACTTGGGGCACGCCGGCGCCGGTGACTACACGGGTTGTACAGATAGACCCCGGGCCTATTCCGACCTTGATTGCATCAGCGCCCGCGCGGGCCAGTTCGCAAGCGCCATCGAAGGTGCCGACATTGCCAGCAATGAGATCAACTTCCGGGAATTTTGCTTTAACTGCCTTTACGGCTTCCAGTACGCGAGAAGAGTGACCGTGGGCACTGTCAATGGCGAGAACATCCACGTTCTCTTTGACTAGTTCTGCAGCGCGCTCAAGGAAATCGCCGGTTGCGCCGATCGCAGCGCCTACTCTCAGACGACCCTGCGAGTCTTTCGCGGCACTCGGGTATTTCAGTTTCTTCTGAATGTCTTTTACGGTGATCAGACCCTTGAGGTTGTAATGATCGTCCACTACCAGCAGTTTCTCGACACGATGCTTGTGCAGAATTTTCTCGGCGCCTTCGAGCGTGGTTCCCACGGGCACCGTGATCAGATTTTCCTTGGTCATGACTTGACTAATAGGAATATCGAAACGGCTTTCAAAACGCAGATCGCGATTGGTGAGAATCCCGACAAGCCGCTTGTTTTTCGTGATCGGCACGCCGGAAATCTTGTACTTACGCATGACCTCAAGCGCGTCCGAAACCTTGTCATCCGGGCTCATCGTCACCGGATCCACGATCATCCCGCTCTCCGAACGTTTCACCTTGTCCACTTCTTCGGCTTGCTGCTCAACCGTCAAATTGCGGTGGATAATCCCAAGCCCGCCCTGCTGCGCCAAAGCAATGGCCATGTGAGACTCGGTCACCGTGTCCATTGCGGCGCTGATGACTGGGATATTCAGCCGGATATTTCGCGTGAGCTGGGTTTGTGTGTTTGCCTCGGCCGGGACCACATCGGACCGGGCCGGCAACAGCAACACGTCGTCAAAGGTGAGAGCTTCAGGAACGGGAAAGTGAATCATGTTTTTGGATTGATTGACTATTGTAGAGAGCCGCCGGAGCGGAGGCAAATGAGTCCCTTCGCCTGGCGAAGCCGAACGCGTCAGATTTCAGGTCACCTTCGTCCGAGGTTACCAAAGTGCTCAGACAAGCGCTCGAAGTCCGGGGAAACAGATGCTGCAAATGCTATGGTGAGGAACGCGTTGGCGAGCAAGATTCTGCCGGGCGGTCGCGCCCCTAAAGCCACGGAGGTAGGAAGAAGCGTAGAGATTCGAGGGAGTAAAGGAATCAGTAAGTAGGGTTGGCGCTTTGACCTTGGAACCCAGTCCGATTCAATCGCGCCGCTGTTCTGGGTACCTGTGTCTATGACTATCCGCAAGAAGATTTTGCTGTTTTCCGCGCTTGCGCTGGGCGCTTTCTTGGCTGCTGTCTATTTTGCATCCCGCTTTGCATTGCTGAACGGTTTCGCACGCCTGGAGAACGATCATGCACGCCAGAGTGTCCGCCAGCTGCAGAATGGACTGCAAAATGAGCAGGCAAGTCTGGAAATTGTTGCGCGCGACTACGCCCAATGGGACCGGACGTACGACTACATGGAGAGCCGGAATCCGGCATATGTCCGGACAGAACTCACCGACGCGGCTTTCAATATCATTCACATTCACTTCTTTGCCCTCCTGGACCGCTCGGGGCACGTGATACTGCAAAAGAGCAGAGAAAAATGGTCACTGGACGCGGGCGACCTGGTAGCAATTGCAAGTGGGCGACCCACCTCAATCCAAGGCGGGGACCCGCACAGATCGGGGCAAAACGGAGTTTTGGAGCTAAACGGGCGAGTGGTGTTGCTTGCCTATCAGGAAATCCTTACTAGCCGTGGAAATGGCGTTTCCAGGGGAACGCTGGTGATGGGGCGAGAGCTCGATCAGAAGTTGATCTTGGCTATTTCCCGGTCGGCCGGATTGCCAGTCTGGCTTGAACCCCCCGACCAAGCGCCGGGTCGCAATTTGCAGGCGGTCTGGAGCGACGGGACCAACTCGGTTGCACTTGAGAGTGACTCGACAATGCTGGGATACATTCCCATCAAAGACATGTCGGGCACTACGCTGCGGCTACTGGTTGCGCGGATTCCCTCCGACCTGCATTCAGAAGGCAAGAAGGTAATGCGTTATCTGCTCCTGCTCCTCATGTTGGCGGGAGTTGTTCACTGCGGCGTGCTGTTGCTGGTCCTCGAAGAAAATCTCTTGTCACGGCTGGCGACGCTGAATCGGCGAATCAAACAAATCACCGTCAGTGGGGACCTGTCTCTCCGGCTGGAATTGAGAGGCGAAGACGAACTTGGCGGGCTTGCGGGTGCCGTCAACGCTATGCTGGCCGCGATGCAGAAAGCCAAATCCGAACTTTTGCAGGCGCAAGAATCGCTGCGTTTTCATGCCGAGCATGATTCCCTGACCGGGATTCTGAATCGACGCGCAATTCGAGACGTGCTGCGTCGCGAACTCGCGCGCTGCCGCCGCGAAAGCAACACACTCGGCGTAATCGTTGCTGACGTGGACCACTTCAAAAAAATCAACGACCATTATGGGCACGGTGCCGGAGACGCGGCCCTCGTCGCGGTGGTACAGCGTATCTCAGCAACGCTCCGGCCGTATGACGTGATTGGCCGATACGGTGGCGAGGAATTCCTCATCCTTGCCCCAGGATGCGACTTGCAACTGACGCAGAAACTGGCTGAACGCATTCGCGCCGCGGTTTGTGACGAAGTGGTAGATCTCGGAAACGAGAGCACGACCATTACTGTCAGCTTGGGAGCGACATTGGGGACTGCCGACAGCGATCCTGAATTCCTGGTCACTATGGCGGACGCTGCTATGTATCAGGCCAAGCGCAACGGCCGCAACCGCGCAGAAACTAACCTGGAACTGCCGAATCAGGAACAGTTTGAGGCTTCAGCTGCGGCCCACTGAGGGCCATTTCCGGTGGCTGAAGCAACGTGCCTTTGCTCTTCGATGGCGTACGTTTTTTCTCGTCCAAATCCGCTTCTTCCGTCCTCGCGCCTAGTTTGTCTTTTAATTCGTGCCAGCGTATATTAGCTACTGGAACTGCTGTGTAGTACCAGGATTGGCGGAACACACCAGTGGGCGCAAGCCCACTTTTTACTTGCACGGCCTTTCGCGGACACTGCGGACTGGCTAAACCGCTGTTTTTATGGCAGTTGACCTGGATCACATACGTGCGATCACGGAGCGCGTGGCCGCTTCGCTGGGTGTGGAGGTTGTCGAGATTGAGCTGCGCGGCGGCGGCAAGTCGCGCATGTTGCGGATTTTCATTGATAAGCCGAGCGGCGTAACGCATGAAGATTGCGCAAAACTCAGCCGGGAAGTGAGCACGATCCTCGATGTGGAGGACGCTATACCGGGCGGACCATACGTCCTGGAAGTTTCTTCGCCAGGGTTGGATCGCAAGCTGGTAAAGCCCTGTGATTTTGAGCGATTTCAAGGCAGCCGTATCAAGCTGACTACGAAAGAGCCGGTAAACGGTAATCGGTATTTTGAAGGCCAGCTGGAGCATTACGAGTCTGGACGGCTGATACTGGACTTGGCGCAGGCACGGAAAAAAGCCCGTGCCAGTTCGGATGCGCCGCAAAAATTGGAAATTGAATTGGCCAATCTGGAAAAGGCCAACTTGGTGCCGGAAATTTGAGAAGAACCGGCTGTTAGCTCTTAGCTTGAGCCCGAATGTTTAGCTAAGGGCTAAAAGCTAAAAGCTGGGTTCGGATTTTACTTATGGCAAGCGAGCTTTATAACACGATTGATGCGCTAAGCAGGGAAAAGGGGATCGATCCGCAGATTGTAGTGAGCGCGGTGGAAGATGCCATCGTTGTCGCTACGCGTAAGTACTACAAGAGCCAGGAGAACCTGCGCGCTCAGCTCGACAAGGACACGGGGAAGATCCGTGCGTTTGCGGTGAAGACTATTGTTGAGGCGCCGGAGCAGGTGGAAGATCCAAGCCTGCAGGTGACGGTCGATGAAGCGCGCAAGTCTGATCCCAGCGCCGAGGTCGGCGGCGAGCTCCAAATTCCAAAACCCACTGAAGGCATTCTTGGACGAATCGCCGCGCAATTAGCGAAGCAGGTCATCTTTCAGAAGGTCCGTGAAGCCGAGCGCGACACGGTTTATAACGAGTACATTGGGCGCGTGGGCGAGATCGTAAATGCGAGCGTGAAGCGCATCGAAGGCCCGGATGTGATTTTCGATCTCGGCAAAGCCGAATCGAGAATGCCGCGCAAAGAGCAGTCGCGGCTCGAGTCATTCGCAATCGGCGAGCGCGTTCGTGTGGTTATCGTGCGTGTCGAGAAAGCCTCTAAAGGCCCGGGTGTCGTGGTTTCGCGTGCCGCGCCAGAACTTGTGCAGCATTTGTTCCAGACCGAGGTTCCTGAGATTTACGACGGTACGGTAGTCATTCGCGCAACTGCCCGCGAAGCGGGAGAGCGCACCAAGATCGCAGTCCTCTCGAAGGACAAAGAGGTGGATGCGGTCGGAGCCTGCGTCGGTATGAAGGGCATGCGCGTGCAGTCGATCATTCGCGAACTGCGCGGCGAGAAAATAGACATCATCGAGTACCACGAAGATCCGGTCACGTTTGCAGAGAAGGCGTTGCAGCCTGCAAAAGTGAGCCGCGTGACTGTGATTGATCCGGCGGAGAAACACTTGGAAGTTGTGGTGGACGATAGTCAGCTGTCGCTCGCTATCGGCAAGAAGGGACAAAACGTCCGCCTCGCCGCCAAGTTGCTCGGTTGGAAGATTGATATCAAGAGCGAAGAGGAGAAGCGCCAAGAGGTGGAAGAGCAAATGGCGCAACTCACCTCAGCGACCGCGACACCACTTGAGAGTGTGGAAGGGATGGGCGACGGCCTGGTCGAGAAGTTAAAGGCCGCAGGCATTTCGACGGTGGAGGCGCTGGCCGATATGACGCCGGAACAGCTGGAGGCAATCGAAGGAATTGGGCCTAAGACGGTAGAAAAAATCAGTGTTGCAGTCAATAATTACTTCGCTAGCTTGGAAGGCGGAGAAACGGTGGCCCTTCCCGAGAATGAAGGTGAAGGAGTTTCCACTCAGGATACGGAGACTGCTACGGCGGATGAAGTAAGCGCCGAGACAACCGAAGGCAGCGCAGTTACAGGGGAAGACAACGCAGGCGCAGAAGAATCAGTTCCGGAAGAGCCGGCTCCCGAGGAAACGGTTGAGCCTGCAGAAAAGAACGAATAGTCGTGGCATTGCTTGCAACGGCACGGCAGGGGCAAGAAGACGTAGCACGCTATGTCTGCACATTATCCGTGAGGTTGATATGAAGACTTAGCGGAATACTCCGGAGGAAAAAAGAGGCGGATGAGTAAGGTTCGAATTAACGATTTGGCCAGGGAGCTGGAAGTAAAAAGCAAAGCCATTCTCGATGTGCTGACGGAAGTTGGCGTCACTGAGAAGAAGACGCATTCCAGTTCGCTGGAAGACCATGAAGCCGACAAAGTTCGCGCGCACTTCCGCGCCTCCGGAGAGAGTTCAG
>WNFY01006779.1_pt1 | contig 15247 bp, 7 predicted proteins | sample 5400091 | NCBI WGS metagenome assembly WNFY01 (sample SAMN13153364, study PRJNA577476) | soil metagenome | isolation source: 60 cm soil or saprolite under grassland replicate 1 | place: USA:California | collected 2016-06-15 | reverse complement strand
ATCGAGCGCGTGGCGTACGCCACACCGATCGCCACGGGCACTCCGGCGACCGCGGCTGCGCTCGGCGCGGCCGTCGCCGCCATCGCCGATGCCGCGCACGACCGCGATGCGCGCATGGTGTACGACGCGGCCAACCGCCTCGTCTACAGCATCGACGGCGTCGGCGCGGTCGGGCAAAGCCTGTATGACGCCAACGGCAACGTCATCGAGTCGATCGCGTACGCGCACCCCGTCCCGACCAGCACCGCGGCCACCGCTGCAGCGCTCGGCGCAGCCGTCGCGGCCATCGCCGATCCGGCGCACGACGATCACACCTGCTGGACCTACGACGCGGCCAACCGCATCGTCTTTACCGTCGACGCGCTGGGGTCGGTCACGCAGAACTTCTACGACGCGGAGGGCCATGTCACTGAGCGCATCGCCTACGCGAATCCGGTGCACGTGGCGCTGCCGGCCACGGCGGCGGCGGTTCAACAGGCGCTCGCGCCCGACGCCACGCGCGACGAGGCCACGCGCGCGGTGTTCGATGCCGCCGGGCGCCTCATCTACAGCGTCGACGCGCTCGGAGCGGTCATCCAGAACTTCTACGACGCCAACGGCAACGTCATCCAGACGGTGAGCTACGCCACGCCGATCAGCCTCGTCGGGCTTGGGTCGAACGCGAGCGTCTCGGACATCCAATCGCGGCTCCACCCGAGCGGCGACGACCGCGAGCAGCAGCGCGTATTGGACGCCGACAACCGGCTGGTCTACGCGATCGACGCGCTCGGCTTCGTGCAGAAGAACGAATACGATGCCTTGGGCCGGATCGCCCGCGCCATCCGCTACGCCAATGCGCTGCCGGCCGGAACTCAGGCGACGCTCGCCGGGGTCGCCGCCGCACTGACACCGGATGCAGCGGCCGACCAGTTCAACACCTTCGCCTACGACGCCGCCGGCCGCCTCATCCAGAGCACCGACGCGCTCGGATTCGGCGAGTCCTACGGCTACGACGCGCTCGGCGACCGGCTCACGTTCACCAACAAGAAGGGCGCGGTGTGCCGCTACGACTACGATGTCGCCGGCCGGCTTTTGTCGCAGACCGAGGATCCGGTGGAGATGACCGCCGTGACCCGGAATCCCGACGGCAGCTTCCAGATAAGCACTGTCCCGAGCCCGCTCGTGACGCTCATGCAGTACGACGCGCTCGGGCAGGTCACCGCGCGCACCGAGGCGGCTGGCCGGCCTGAAGAACGCACGACGAACTACGCGTACGACGCGGTCGGGCATCAAGTCCAAGTGACCTTCCCGCAAGTGAAGATCTACGATGCGACGGACGATCTCTCGCATAACGGCACCACGGGCAGCGTCGAGCGTACCGAGACGCTCACCACGCTCACCAGCGCCGTCACCTACGACGCGCTCGGCAACGCGGTGGTGAACCAGGACGTCGCCGGCAACTATAGCTACAAGGTCTACGACTCCAAAGGCCAAGTGCGCTTTGACGTCGACGCCGAGCACAACGTCACCGAGTACGCGCGCGACGCCTTTGGCAACGTCACCCAGCTTACGCGCTACGCCACGCCGGTGGACTTCGGCAGCGCGGCGGCTCTGTCGGTCGAGGACGTGCAGGCGATGCTCGCGGCGCAAGGGGCGGCCGCGCACTCGGGCGACCGCAGCATCGTAACGAGCTACGACGCGCTCAACCGCGCCGCGCAGGTGGTCGAGCCGCAAGCCTTCACCTTCGACCCCGATGCACCGGCCGGGAGCCAGTACTTCACCGCGGGCAAGACCACGCGCAATACCTACAACGCCTTCGGACAGGCGATCCAGGTCCAGACGCTCAAGAATCCGCTCACCAATACCTGGACCACGACCAGCACTTCGTTCTACGACACACGCGGCAGCAAGACCGCCGAAGTGGACGCGCTGGGCTTCCTCACCACGATGGGCTACGACGCCGCAGGCAATCTCACCGACGGCGTCGAATTCGCGCAGGCGATCACAAGCTGGAGCACCGCGGGATACAGTGCGCCGGCCGCGAGCCCGGACGACCGCGAAACCCGCTATGCCTACGACCAGGACAACCGCAAGGTCTCCGATACCAAGGTCAACGTCGAGTTCAGCACCGCCGCGGACGGCACCAGCACCCGGGGCGACATCACCACCACCTACGGCTACGACGCGGTGGGCAATCGCACGCGCACGACCGACGCGCAAGGCAATTCGACCTACGTGTATTACGACGCGCTCGGCCACATCACCGCGGTCGCTTCGCCGGCGCGCAGCGACGAGCTCGACGGCACATCCGTAACTCCGCTCACGGTATTCAAGCTCGACGCCTACGGCAACGTGGTGCAGCGCATCGACTATGCGCGCGGGGCGGCAAGTGCGGACCAGAATGCATTCATGATCACCGGAGCGGACCCCGATGACCGAGTGGGCTATACGTTCTACGACACGTCACACGGCCACGCGACCGAAACGGTCGATGCCGACGGGCAAGCGAGGTTCGCCTCCTACGACGCGTTCGGCCACGTCGCCAAGCAGTGGCAGCCGGTTACCGATAACGCCGGCGCGATTCAAAACGCTTTCAAGGTTTTCCAGTACGACAAACTCGGCCGGCAGACCGCGGTTATCGAGCCCTCCAGCCTCACCAATCTCGCCGAACAGCTGCAGCCGGGGTTCGCTCCGGTCACTCAGGCCTTTGTCAACTGGAGCATGCCGAGCGCGACGCAGCTCAGCGTGAGCTGGGATTCGCTGGCAGGACTCGGCGGCGGCGACGTGCGCATCGACCTCGATTACGTCAATGCCGTCTTCAACACCGACGAAAGCGGCAATGTCGTATCGATCACTCCCGGCGTGGCTACTTCGCTCAGCCAGACATTCAAGGCGGGCTCCGCGGTGAGCGGCGCGACGCTCGACATCGCCGACGGCATCACCTCGGTGAACCGCGTGCGCGTGTGGAAGATGCAGGCGAACGGCCAATGGGGCTTGATCTCAGACAGCACGGCCCCGGGCGCCTATGGCAATCACCTGAGATTGGCGGCCCCGACCGAAGCCGGGGTGCAGGCGCAATTCCTGTATAGGCCCGCGGGCAGTACCGATCCCTGGACCGCGCTTTCAACGCTTCAATTCGAAACCGGCTACCTCGCCGACGTCAGCGCCCTCGGCACGGGCAACTACGACTTCCAGGTCAATTACATCCGCCAGAACGACACCGCCCCGTATGCCACGACGACCGGCACGATCGCCACGCTCGCCGACGACGGAGGCAGCGCGACCGTATCCGACTTTGCACTCGGCACGGGCGGCTTCATCAACCGCGAGACGCGCTACGACGCCTTCGGCGAGGCCGTGGCGAAAGGCGTAAACGGCGGCTCCCAGGAGTACTTCGATTACGACAACGCCGGCAACCTGTGGCGCACCAATATGGGCGACGGCGTGGACAAGGTCGCGCTCCACGATCTGCAAGGCGATACGACCGCCGACATCCGCAGCAAGGATCGACCCCTCGGTCCCTCGGCATTCGCGCGTCCCGACGACATCGCGTTCCTCGGCGATACGGTCCGGACCGAAATGCGCTACGACCTGCGCGGCCGTGAGGTCACGCAGGTCCGGCCCTCGTGGGTGGAAGGAACAAGCGGAAGCGTTTCCCAGGAGAGCGCCTTCGTGAGCGCAGCGATCGACGCCGGCGCGCAGTCGGTGCTGCTGAGCTGGAGCTCGCTCCAGTCCCTGGGCAGCGGCGATGTGCGCGTCGATCTCGACTACATCAACAACGTCGTCAATACCGACGAGAGCGGCAACGTCGTTTCGGTCACCAATTCGCCGGCGTCGCTCAGCCGGACCTTGAGCGCCGGCGCCGGGGCGAACGGCGCGACGATCAGCGTGCCCGACGGCATCGCGTCCGTCACGCGCGTGCGCGTCTGGAAGAAGGACGTCGACGGCCAGTGGGCGCAGGTGCTCGACCGCTCGACGCTGGGCGCGATGGGCAACCTCGTCACCGTCGCCGCACCGGGCGATCCCGCGATCCAGGTGACCCTGCAATACCGCCCGGTCGGCACGACGGACTGGATCCAGGCCCCGCTCACCAACTTCGGCGACGGCCTGCTGTTCGACGCCTCGGCGCTCGGTGACGCGGACATCGAGTACCAGGTGCTGTACCAGCGCCCGGGAGAAACGACGCCGAGCGTGCATGACTCCGGCACGCTCTCGACCGTCACGCCGGTCGTGCATCAAACGGCCGATCGCTGGGGCAACGTCACGTCGGTCTCCGACCCGCGCTTCGCGGGCTGGGTGACGCAGTACCGCTACAACGCCTACAACCAGATGGTCGAGCAGATCCAGCCCGACGGCAACGGCCAGATCAGCGCCGCGTCGCCCGACACGGGCGTGTTCTACGACCAGCTGGGCCGCAGCGTCGCCACGCGCGACGCGAACGGCAACGTGAACGGCAAGCGCTACGACGGCGCGGGCGATCTCGTCGAGGAGATCCACGCCGACAGTGGCCATGTGCGCCACGGATTCGATGCCTTCGGCGACCAGGTGAAGGTGCTGGACGCGATGGGCAACCCCTGCACCTACACTTACGATCACGTCGGCAACCTGGTGCAGGCGATGCACGCCCCGGTGAACGTCTACGCCGACGGCGGCGCGGCCAGCTTCGTCGGCACGCAATCGCTCAGCGAGTTCTACGCCTACGACGAGATGGGTCGGCGCATCCGCGTCACGAACGGCGCGAACGAAACCACCCGCTACGACTACGACCTGCGCGGCAACGTGCTCAAGTTCACGATGCCGATGGGGCAGGTCACGCGAGACGCCTACGACTCCAACAATTACAAGATCAACGAGCTCAACGCCAATTTCGACGACGCCACCTGGAGCTACAGCTACTTCGGCCAGACCACGGCGCACACCGACATCGGCGGGGCGACATACAGCTACCAGTACAATGGTCTGAACCAGCCCACCGCGCAAACGAACAGCCACGGCGAGAGCCCTGGCCAGAACCTTGCATACAGTTACGACGCGGCCGGGCATCTCGTTCGCATCGACGACAACGCGATCGACCAGCACACCACTTTCGCCTACGACGCCGCCGGCCAGCACGTTCGCGAGACGACCGAGCAGGCGGGCGTCGTCTACCAGGACAACCATCTCGCCTACGACACGCTGGGCCGCCTGCGCGACGTCGCCGACTCCCGCTATCACCTGAGCTTCGACTACGACGCCGTGGGCAACCGCGTCCACGAAGGCGTGCATTTCATCAACGACAGCGGCAGCGCGCGCGACCACGACTTCTGGTTTGCCTACGATGCGATGAACCGCGAGACGGTCGTGGACGGCGTCAACGACGGCGGCACGATCGGCATCAACACCTCGCAGGGCCACGAGCTTGCCTACGATCTGAACGGCAACCGTATCAGCGATCGCTATTACGGCCAGGCCGTGACCCAGTCGGGTGGCGATCAGATCGGCGTGGACGAGTCGGGCAATCCAGTGTTCTCGCCCGTCACCTACAGCACGGCTCCCGGGTTCACGACGCAGCTCAACACCTACGACGCCGAGAACCGCCTGGCGCTCGTCTCGCACGACACCCTGGTGGTCGACCGGCGCTTCTACGACGCGGCGGGACGCGTGGTGCGCACCGGTCCGGACGGCGGTCCGCAGGCGCTGTTCGACGCGCTCGGCAACGCATTGCAGACCGGGAACCCGGCCGTACCGACCACGGCCGGCGAAGGCACGCAGATCGAGGTGGACAGCTACGACGCCAACGGGCGCCTGCTGCACCAGCACGTCACCGGCGCGGACGGCAGCGCCAAGTACGACGTCAACTTCAGTAATTACGACGCGGTGGGCGACGTGCTCGGCTACACGCTCTCGGTCGAGAGCGGCGGCACCCCCTACACCAACACGTACACGAGCACCTACGCAAAGTTCGACGGCGCGTACAAGGAAATACGCATGGACGGCTCGTCCACCGTGCTCGAGCCGGGTTCGAACACCAAAACCTACGACGCGAACGGCAATCTCGTCGCCGTCACCGACGCCACCAAGACCGAGAACAACCGCACGTTCGTCAACAACGTGGCGGGCGAGGTGCTTGCCAAGACGCAGAACGGGAGCACCCAGCACTTCCTGATCGTCAACGGCGAGGCGATAGGCAACTCGGGCACCGACAGTTCCGGGGAAGACTTCAGCCTCTCCTACGCGCGGATCGGCACGATCGGCACGCCGAAGGCAGCGAGCGTCTACACGGTGATGCCGGGCGACTCGCTGCAGTCGATCGCCCAGTCCGTCTGGGGCGACGCGAGCCTGTGGTACCTGATCGCCGACGCGAACGGTCTTTCGGCCAACGCCACGCTGCGCGCGGGCGAGCAGCTCACGATCCCGGCGCGCGTCAACGGCGCGAGCAACAACTCGGGCGTGTTCCGGCCTTACGACCCGGCGCGGGTGGTCGGGGACACGACGCCGAACCTCGCCATCCCGCCCGCGCAGGGCGGCGATGACGGCTGCGGCGGCTTGGGGGAGATCATCGCCATCATCGTGACGGTGGTGGTGGCGATCTACGCCCCCGAGCTGCTGCCCGAACTGGGCGAGTTCTGGACCCCGGTGGCAGCGGCCGTAGTCGGCAACATCGCCGGCCAAGTCGTGGCCAACGTGATCGGCATCCAGAACGGCTTCGACTGGAAGAGCGTGGCGGTCTCCGCGGTCACTGCCGGTATCACCCAAGGGCTGACGTCGGAGGGAACTCTGCCTCCCGCCAGCAGCACCGCGCCGACGGATCTGGCGTTGCGCGCCGCGGTCGGCACCGCGGTCAACCAGGGCGCACGCATCGTCGTCGGCTTGCAGGAGGACTTCAGCTGGAAAGCGGTGGCGGCTTCGTACGTCGGCGCGTACGCCGGCGCCGAGGTGAGCAACGCGATCGGCGAGGGGCAGTACGGGGTGAGCGCGGAAGACTGGGCCAAGATGAACGCCGACAAGGCGCAATACGCGCAACTCATGGGAGACTTCAGCAACAACTTCACGCGCCAATTTGCCTCGGGGGTCGTGAACAGTGTCGTCACGACCGCGGTGAGCGGCGGCAAGCTCGATCTCGCCCACCTCGCGGGCGACGCCTTCGGCAATGCCTTCGGATCGGCTTGGGGAAGCTATCTGGTCTACGGAAGTCAGCAGCAAACCACGCTGCAGCAAGCGCAGCAGAACGCCTATCCGCTGACTGCCGCGGATATGGAGGACATGGAGCTCGGGGCGGCGATGCGCTCCTACGGACTCACCTTCGTGCCGGGGGATACGGTCGCGATGAAGAACTACGCCTCCGGCATGGCGGATAACTTTGCGGTGACCGCCTCGAGCTCCACGATCTCGGATGATCAGCTCTATGAAATCCTCGGCGCAGCGCAGCAGAACGCCGATCGGGTGGCGCAGGGTCAGCGATCTGACCTGCTCTATGCGGATGCGAGCGGTATGCTCGGAACCCGGACCGCCGGACCCGCTGTTGAGGATATCGGCGGCGGGCCAACCAACGCCGGGGGTGCTAACTCGACCGACGCCGCCGCGGCGTTAGCGAAACTAAAAGATATGGCCGAGCGGTACAACGCAGCTCGGCTTGAAGAAGCTGCAGCAAGAGGCGAAGACCTTGCGCCGACGCGTGCTAACGCCGACCGGCTTGGCCTGATCGATACGAGTCTGCTCGACGAATCCAGTGTGGCCGGTGGGCGTCGTTCGTTTGGTACCACCCCAGGCGGGGCAGCAACCGGGAATCCGTTGTTGGGCAGGGCTGGTGGAGGGGCGACGGATCTCAGTGTGTCTACCGATTCCAGTGGAGGTTTGGGTATTCAAGTGGCGAACGGCGTAGCGTCAATGGCGTTGACGGCGCTCTTCGGAGGGGGCGGGCCGACCAAAGTATCGCCAGAAGAATACCAAGCCTGGAGGGCGGCGAATCCTAATCTCTCCGTCTTTGGTGGCCAGCCCGAAGTGCGGTACAACGTCGATTTTGAAAGTGGAAGCATCAACCGGGAGATCGTTACCGGAGCCTCCATGGGTGAGCAGCTCTTGAATGTATTGTCAGTGGGTTTCCGACCCGTGGGCAACAGCCTGGGGAACTTCTTTGGCGGGCTTTCGGTTGCGACCGACGAAAACTATTCGCTGTCGACGCGGAGACAAGGTGCGTATGATGTAGGGCAAAATATCCTGGCGCCCGCCGAAGCCGCTGGTATGGTTATAGGTGGGCGGGCGCTTGCGGAGGGTGGCGCTGGAATTCCAAATGCAGTTCGTCTTTCCGAAGCCGAGCAAGCCACTGCGGCGAGGCTTCAAGCGCAAACCGGTGTGAAACTCCAGGAAAGTCCGCATGTCGGTGCCGATTACGTCGATCACTTGGGGAGGACATATGATGCCTTGGGCGGTCCAAAAGCTTCACAATTTTGGGATGAATCGCAGTTTTTGGGATCGATTGACAGCCACTTGTTGAAGTCTAATAATTTCACTGTAGTTGATCTAACCGGGTTTACTCATGCACAAATCGCCACTGTTCGGAATTACGTAAATAGTCTTCCCACAACCGCACAAGGCAAGATTATAAAGATAGGCTTCTAATGGTTATTGTTCGTTTTCCCAATGGTACTGACTGGTTCAAGGCCAATTGGGTATTCCGACAAATCGTGGAAGATGTGACAGCCAGTTTTCCGAATGACCGGGAGCTGAAATTCGTATTGGAAAAGGCTGAAGCTTGTGGTGAACTATCGTTTGATTCTATGAGGGAAGATGTTGCTTCAAGAACGTTGAAAGCGATTGACAAAGTACTGGAGGAAACTACACAGGGAAAGGTTTCGGGCTGGAAACGGACAAAACCCGATGATCCGGACGGGCAACGCATGTACCTGGAGGCGGTCTCCGAACTCCTAGGCCTTGTTAAAAAGCAGATGATGAGTACAAGGAGTCACGCTGGGAATTAAATTTTCGAATAAACAACTGGTCCTGAAAACCTGGGCAGGTCACACTATGAGAGTACACATGCGCTATCTGTCAATTACGGTTATTGTTCTGACACTTTTTGGTTGTGCTACCGGGCCAAAATATGCAGAAGTCGCTGGTTCTATAGCGAAGGTCGCCAACGGACAGGCAAGGATATATTTCTATCGCGCGAGCCCATTTGGTGGCGCATACCAACCAGACGTGAGCGCGAACCAGATTCGGGTTGGAAACGCTGTACCGAACGGGGTGTTCTATCGAGATTTCACGCCAGGCAACTACCTCATTATGACTACGATGGATCAAGGAACGCAGATATCTCTTAGAACCGGTTTCAAAAATGGCTTTAGGCATTTTGCAGGAAGCGCCAGCAGATCAGGCAGCAGCCGATTTTGAGGAACGCTTCGTGAATGCTGGGCAGCCGTTCACATCGGATTCGGAGTCTGCGAAACCAATGCAGCCAAGCGATAGTGCGCTCCACCACCCAGCGGGTCTTGCCCAAACCGCTACCGTGCCGGGTTCTGCGCCGTGCGATCTGGGATTGGATACCCAGAGCCAGGAGCGCCGCACGATGTGGGTCAGAATCGTAAGCACGGTCAGCTTGCACCAGCTTGGGCTTTCGCCGCGGAGCACCGCGCTTGCCTCCAATAGGAGGGATGGCTCGGATCAAGGGCAGAAGCTGCGTTACGTCGTGGCGATTGGCTTTGGTCAGAATGGCCGAGAGCGGAATGCCTTGCGCGTCGATGAGGAGGTGATGTTTCGAGCCCGGACGACGGCGATCGGTTGGGTTCGGTCCAGTTTTTTCCCAGCGCCCAGGGCGCGGATCGAAGAGCTGTCGGCCACCGCACGAGAGAAGTCGATGCGCTCGGCTTGGCGAAGCTTCGAGAGCAGCACTTGGTGCAGACGCTTCCACACGCCGGCTCGCTGCCAGCCTTTCAGCCGTCGCCAGCAGGTCACCCCTGAACCACAGCCCATCTCTCGGGGCAACATCTTCCAGGGAAGCTTCCTGCGCCTCGGGAGCAACAACTCGATAATGTTCCACAATTCGTCGTCGATCAGTGGCTTGGGCATTGCTCCTCTCGAAGGAAAACAATGCCGAAGTTAACAGAAACCGCGTCAAGTTAACAGCCCCCTATGGGTGTTTTTGAAACCGGTTCTTAGTCTTTCGGCAGGCGAGGAAAAATATATTCGTCTCTCCTATCGTTTCGGCTTCAAAGTCTACCCGGAGCTAGGGAACCTCTGAAAAAGTCATCCCCGCGAAAGCGGGGATCCAGTAACCGACTGAGCTATCTGGATTCCCGCTTGCGCGGGAATGACGTCGCCTCACTTAATCAGAGTTTCCCTAGTCGATAACGACACCGGGAGACAAGAAATACAAGATCTGGCCTACGTTCAGCAGCCCTGACGGTACCTCGCAAGGTAAGTCACGGCGCGGGGTTCTTGATCCAGTTGGCGATCAAGTCAACGGTCGATTTTTCCGCATTGATGTAACCGTGCCAATACAGGCTCAGCGACTCAGCAGCAGGTAATTAATCAAGCTGTGCAATATGGTGCTTCACGCGGCGTCCGCGTTAATGTATTTCCTTACCCGTGAGTTTATTAGATGAAATTATCGGCATCAGCTTTCCTTCGAGACGGGAAAATCTATATACAGGCGTTCTCAAAAACCAAAAATGGTGTTTGGATCGCCTCCGGCCCTGTGTACGTGGTCGAAGAAAAGAATTCCGACCAACTGGGGCAAAAAGCCCTTGATGCGTTAGGTCGGTCTCGTCAAGGGGTACCTCACCCTACCCAGGCCGAATGGAAAGCTATACAAGAGCCGATGCTCCAGGCGGCTGGCGTCAAATCTTGGACGACTTTCGCAAAAGGCGCGAAAGCGGTAGGTTTGAACTTGGAAAACGACACCATAACGATGGAACCATCCTCTGACTACGCTAATGAAGGCGGCACGTCTTTGCCCGAAAAGAAACGCTACAGTAAGCCAGTGGCGCAAGAGCTTGGTCAGGCGCTCCTCGAAGCGTTCGCGGATTGCACTTAAATTAAGCCTCGTAGGTATTCTGTTCCACATGTAGGCAAGTGATGTCTTTGGGGAAACGCTGCTGCGAAATACCTTATAAGCCTGGCGGCCTAGAGGTCCGCCGCAGGGACGGTTGGACGGGCTCAGCCTGTTGGTTGCGTTCCTAGATCGGAGCAGCGCGGAACCGCGTGCAGTATGCGAGCCACGCCTTCCAGCGCAAGCTCGTGGCGTACGGCATGACCTGCTAGCGACATGGCGTTTTAGAGTGTTGAAAGTCAAATCGCTCACCGTCGCGGCCCTATTCGTCACGGCTTCGATGGCGGCTTCTTTGGTCGAAGCAAGCACGCAGGGCGACTGGTGCGAGCAGCAGTGGGAGATCGTGTCGGGTGACCCCGGCGAAGGTCTTCAGCCTTCTTACAAGGACATCCTCGCGCGCTGGCAGCAGTACGGCGGCAAGTGCGCCGGCACCATCGCTTACGAGGCGCGCCTGGCGATTCTATATGCGCAGATGAACGAGCCGGCGAAGGCGCGAGAGGTTCTCAAGAAGGTGGCCGGGAAAAAGTCCGATTACGACCACCTTGTCGAAATAGCGTCGCTGCAAACCGAGATGAGCGAGGTGTTCGCGGACAATCGGGGCGACAAGCGGCCACAGATGAAGGCCCTGGAAGGGAAGTACGCGGCTTTCGTCAGGAAGTATCCGAACTTCATTCCGGGCTATTCCATGCTGGGCAGCATCCAGAGCGCGCTGGACGAACACCATGAGGCGATACAGACCTTGATCGCCGGACTCAACAACACCCCAAAGGACAAGCGACGCTCCCCGAATCTTTGGAGCATGTATCGGAATCTGGCGATCAGTTATGCGGGAATCGGAGACTACCGCAAGGCGCTGGGGGCGGCCGACGTGGCTTACGAGCTAAAGAAGGGTATCAGCTCGGATCGATATTTCATGTATGCGATGGCCAAGGCGTGCGCAGCGACCGGGGATTTCAAGGCCGCGCAGGACGTGCTGAACGTGGTCGCCGCAAGAGTACCGGAAGTCAAAAACGATCCGAAATTCCAGAGCACGGTCAGGTTCCTCGCGGACAAGATCCAGGAATCGAAGCAGCAGAAGAAGCAATAGCGATTGTTCTCCCGCAAGCGATCACTTGCGGATCGTTCCGCCGGCTGCGGCCGCAGCGGTGCCGGACAGCCGAACCCTATCCCTGCGGATAGTCACGTTCAGTTCGGTGTATTGGTGCGCGATGCATTCGGAAGAAGAAAAGGTAATCGCTATCCCGCTGAGCAGAATAAAACTGGCGGCGCTAGTGGTGACATCTGTTATTTTTATCAGCCTTGGCACGGGCCTTTGTTACCTCATTCCCTCTCTCGCTCCGATTAAGGCTTTCTTAGCGATCTCATTCGGCGCCGTGAATGTTGTCATCGGCGCGGTAATGCTCTCTTATTTCGGCAAAATGTTTTTGGATTTCTCCCCAGGCCTCCTAATCAGCTCGGAGGGAATAGTCGACAACACCACTCCCGTGGCGGCTGGGAAGGTACCTTGGGACGAGATAACTAGAATCACGGTCCGCCGGGTGGAATCGCCCATTGATAGTGAGAGCTTTGCCCCGCTATTCTTCCTAGCCGTGCATGTACGTCATCCTCACCGGTATCTGGAAAATGGAAACGCCCTAGAGCGCATGCTTCGCCGTCAAAACCATCAGTGGTTTGGCACGCCCGTGCGGCTCACATCGATGACGCTAAAAATTAAGTTCGATGAATTGGCGAAAGTCGTTCAGGAAATCCGAAGTTGCGACGTGGCCTGGTAAGGACGATCAAATAAAGCGGAGCATCGGCAGATGGACGAGGTGATGGCGGTTTCTGGAACGGCCGACCTGCAAGCGCGCTTGGGACGGCTGGAAATCTACTTGCGCGACGACGCGGACAATCTCAATCTTCTCGGGGAAAGCGCCGATCTCGCGTTGCAGCTCGGCAAATTCGCCGACGCGAGAGCGCGCGCCGAGCGCGCCCTGACGCTCGCGCCGGGCGATCCAGGCTTTCGCTTCCGCCTGGCGAGCATTTGCATCGCCGAGCGGCGGCTCGATGAGGCGGAAAAGATTCTTGGCGCGCTGCGCGAGGGCGGCGTGGATCTCGCCATCGTCTCCTACAACCTCGCCTACACCTACGTGCTGCAGGGCCGGCACGGCGACGCGATCGCGGTGCTCGGGGAGGCGCTCGGGCAGTCCGGATGCCCGAGCGAGGCGGAAACGCTGCTCATGCGCGCGCTGCACGGCGCCGGCCGGGTGGACGAGGCGCTCGAGGTTGCGCGCAAACGCCTGGAGGCCGCGCCCGAGGACGGCCAGGCGATGGGCGTCGCGAGCCTGCTGTATCTGGATAAAGGCGATTTGAGCGAGGCCGAACGCCTGTCCGCGGGCGCGCTAAGGAAGGAGCCGGCGAACATGGAAGCGCTGGTCACGAGCGGATCGGTCGCGCTTGCAAAAGCGGACCGCGACACGGCGCAGCGCCGGTTCGAGCGCGCGATCGTGGTGAATTCGAGGGACGGGCGCGCCTGGTCCGGTCTTGCCCTGACCAGCATGTTCAGCCTCGACCTGCCGCGCTCGCTCGCGGAATTCAGGAAGGCCGTGAGCTACATGCCCGACCATATCGGCACCTGGCACGCGCTTGCCTGGTGTCAGATCTTGATGAAGGACTTGGCGGGCGCCGCGGCGACGTTCGAGCGGGCGTTATCGATGAACCGCAATTTCGCGGAGAGCCACGGTGGACGTGCGGTCGTGGCCGCGCTTCAGGGACGGACCCAGGTTGCCCGGGAGAGCGTGGCGGTTGCGTTGCGCCTCGATCCGAACTGCCTGTCCGCGCGCTATGCCGAGGCGATTCTCTCGGGCAGTATCAGGGACGCCGCTTCATTCCAGCGCTTCGCCGAAGGACTCCTCAAGGGACGCAGGACGGCAACCGGAGGCGATATGCGGGGCATGCTCGCACGCTTCCAACGCACCACCGGGCGCAATAAACCGCCGCCACGGTAAAAAGCAGCGGGACGACCGGCGCGCGCCGTTTGCACGCGCACCGGCGCGGCGAATATAATGCGCGCGAATCACGCTTCCGAAAGGCGGAGTCCATGGGCAAGCTTGTCGTAGGCATGGCCGTGGCTATCATGGCGAGCGTCGCCCTCGGCTCGAGCTGGGCGACGCGCGGGGGCCCGCCCCTGGACAACGAGGGCCGCGCGCTCGCCCCAGTGGTCATGCCCGGCGACCCGACCACCGAAACCGGGCGGGTCCGTTTCTATCGCGGGCGCATGCGGGCGCTCGCGCGGCGGAGGCGGCGCTTTCAAGGGCGACGATGGCGGGTCACGCGGACGCCGGATGGCCCTCGCGTCCTGGTCGTCAAGCTTTCGCCTCCAGCGCTACCGCTCGTTTTCGCCGCGGATTCCCGCCGGTCTTTCTAGCGGCAAGGCGGGGTGGCGCGCCGCCGGGGTGGTTTGATCAAACTGCGGTGACCTTAGCGCGAAACAAAGCGGTTGAGAGCACGAAACCCGCCCTTCAGTCGATCTAGATAAGATATCGCGCGGAAACCCGCTCCGGGGCGCGGGATATCGTTCACAGTGAATCGCGTCCCGTTCGGCGGCGGCGTGCCGAGCACTCGCGCGCCCATGTCTTCGATGTTTTCGCCCACGCCAATGTCCGCGGGCTTGCGGTCGGTGCACCAGATGAGAGTCGAGACGCCGCCCGATTTCGAGACCCGCTTGTTTGTCGCCGGCCCGAGATTACCTCCGTATACGCGTTGACGGGTGAACCGTCAACACCCATTGGGGTCGGCCTGGCTACAGTGCGATTCGAAGACTATTGGAGGACCTCGGCGACCGTTCCGGCATACGCCGTACCGGCCGCCGAGATTCTTTGACTGACGACGTTCGATCCATGGACCCGACGCGCGGCACTACTTGATGCGTCTGTAATAGGTCAGCGCCTGCAGTCCGATCTTTGTGCCCATCTCTTCGCCGGCCTTTGCCGACCGAGATTCATCCGCGTCGTTGCGAACGGGTATCAAGTACGCTCTTCCGGGTGCCCTCCCGTCCGCAGAGCCGCCTTCGGCGAGGCTTGCCGAACCGAATTCGGTTTCCAGTATCACCCGGATCGCCGCGCCGACGGCACAGGAAACGCACGGAGCGGCGGAGCCGTAACCCGCCTTTGCATCCCCGGCCGCCGAGTAGATCTTGCTCGCGGCAAGGGAAAGGAGCGCATAGATCCTGGCGCGCTCGATCGGTTGGAGCGTTCTCCCTTC
>WNFY01003249.1_pt1 | contig 15248 bp, 17 predicted proteins | sample 5400091 | NCBI WGS metagenome assembly WNFY01 (sample SAMN13153364, study PRJNA577476) | soil metagenome | isolation source: 60 cm soil or saprolite under grassland replicate 1 | place: USA:California | collected 2016-06-15 | reverse complement strand
GACGGGTGACTCAGGAAACAGAACTCAAGACGCGCGAAACTGCTGTAGCGGGCGCGGAAGCGAAAATCGCGGAGGCAGAAAACAAGGCGACAAAAGCTCAAACAGATCTCTTGAAACTCCAGAACGAGAAGGCGGAACTGGAACGCGAATTAGACGCCAGCCGAAACGAGATTGCTTCACTGCAAAAGCGGATGGGAGAAGCGGGCCCAGCAGCCACCCCTTCGCAAAATCCGCACACCGCATCAAAGCCTGAGCAGCAACCGACAACCTCGGGACCGTCCGTACAAATTACACAAGAGCCTGTCGAAGAAGGAACACCTTCTCCGCCGCCGCAACCAAAGCGCCGGAAAACTGCACCAAGCAAGGCACCAGAGGTCGCAGGTAGTCTCGGCACCATTTCGTATTCTTCAGCGAAAGCCTTTGCGACCTTCACGCCGTCCCCCCAATATCCGTCCAAGCCACGTTCGGCGGGCGTTACAGGAAATGGAGTTTGCATTTTGTCCGTCGATCGGGCGAGCGGCCTGATAACTGAAGCTTCAATGGAGCAAAGCACTGGAGACTCAACCTTGGATAAATCCGCGGTCAAAGCATTCCAAAAATGGCGATTTAAACCTGGGACGGTTTCGAAGGTTAGGATTCCCATCGAATTTACCATGACCGGTGCCTCGCATTAGCTGAGGCGCAGGATGTCCCTAATCGGACAAACCGCGAGTGAAACTGTTTCCCGGATGCACGCCACAATTGGTCGCGGCATAAACCTGAAGGTCACGCCGCAACAAGGCCATCCTCAACAGATAACCGCCCTAACCTTCTGCCGTAGCCTCGCCTCCTCCGGAGCAACGCCTTTGCCGCGCGAAAATTATTGTGACCCTGGCCGTCAACCAGCAAGACAAACTGTATGGCAGGCGGATTCTTCGTTTGGGCTTTATTTATCGCGGCCAGTCTCGACCACGCAGTGCTTCCATTCGGCATGCATTTGGAGTTCAATTTGTCTTCTCGTCACGTTTGCTTCGAGCCCTGGCCGAGCAAGTTTAGCTGCATCAGTGCAATGTCGCCGCCTTCGCTGAGCTGCAAATTCGCAATTTCGAACATCGGGGTACCCTCACCTGCGGTTGAGGCGGCTCCAGGCAACTGCACGATCACCTCCTTGGAAGTCGAATTTAGGACAACGGACGCAATCTCAAATGAGGCCGAAAATTCCATCGTCGTAACTTGAAACGGGACTGTGACCAAGACAGTTGCCGGTCTTTCCTGCGAGGGAGTAAGCCAAACAGGCGCAGACTGGAAATTTGGGACGAATTGCAATCCCGCAACCGTCAACGAAGGCGAACCATCGATCATTGGCTTCTGTTGAGAAGGAATGACCCGAACATTTCCAAGCGCTCCTTCTGCGGGCTGAATCTTTGAAATTTCGAAGGTCACTCCCGACTTCATTCCTACCTGCAGCTGATGAACAGATGCTAGGCGCATCGTGACAACTTTGGACGTTGGCCGCACTTGTAAGGCACTTATCTTCAAGGCTGACGTCAGTTGCACCGAGGCAACCGCGAAGAAGAAAGTGAGCTTCACGGTGTTACGCATACTGTTATGAGGTTGCATCGGCGAAGTGGTCTGGACTGCACGATCACCTAAGCCAACAGAAAAATACTGGCCAGTAGCAGTCCGCCGACCAGCCATCTTCGGAGGCTCGAAGAGATGCTCGGTTTGATTTGCCTTGTAAAGCCGATGACCGTCGACAACTCCCAATTCGATGAGCCATTCTTTGACATTGGCGCCTATAACGTCAGGATGATCCTCCTGCAAGTAGTGAATACCAGAGCTAAGCTGCACCACTCTGCAGTTCTTAAGCTCTTTCGCGAAGCTCTCAGCGAAAGCCGGCGATATCAGAGCTCCTGGATTTCCAGCGAAAAGCAGCTTCGGGTAAGACGATTGCGCCAGCGCGCGATGCGCTTTCTCTATGGTGAATACACACCCGCCGGTTCTCCCGCGATCGGCAGTTCATTCGGGAATCGCCAAGTGGGTCGTCGCGACTGGGGAGTAGGAAAGGGTGCTCTGTAAACAGACATCTCCTCCTCCGTCAGTTTTCGTACGGTTGCCGAGGGAAGAACCCCCTCCACGAATGCGTTGCCTTGAAGAATCATCTCTTCGCCCACGCCGGGCGTCCTGAACTTCTGGAAGGTCTCGATTGCCTCGGGATGAAAGTCCTTCCAGGTAGGCATGGGCCGGATGAACTCCATAAAAGCAAGCCCACGGATAAACTGCGGCCTGCGGGCTGCTAGGTGAAATGCCAGCGCGCTTCCCCAGTCCTGCGCTATGACGAACGCTGACGAGATTCCCGCGTGGTCGAGAAACGCATCGAGGTACCGTACATGATCGGCAAACCGATACTCGATGTCGGGTTTTCCCGATTGGCCGAAACCGATGAGGTCTGGTGCGATGCAATGCGCCACCGGCGCAACCAGCGGAAGGATATTCCGCCATATGTACGACGAGGTCGGGTTCCCGTGCAGAAAAAGCGCGACCGATGCTTCGCGATCTCCCGCTTCCCGGTAGGCCATCGTCGAACCCAGAACATTTACTTGGGGCAATACAACATCATAAGGGACTTTCATTTTCTACTCCGTTAATATGGTTTGGAAGACGATCTTCTTGAAGCGATTGCGCCGCAAGTGGTCAACAATCCCTAGAGCCGCGCCCCGCCCTAACAAAGCAGCTCACCACTCTTTGAAGTCGCCCGCGTGCTCGTGCGTTTCGATTACGTTGCCCGCTGCATGGTAAACGCGAATCACGGCGTCATGTGAGCGGGAGAAACCACAAGCCCCGAAGCAAACCTCAGGCCGGGAGCGACTTCGCCGTCCCGACCTTTGCGTTGCCACGAAATGTGACATTCTCATCAACCACGAGCCGGGGCGCTTCGATGTCACCGTGCAGTGTGCAACCCTGGAGCTCGCAGCGTTCAGTCACGAAAATATTGCCCTCCACCGCCCCTCGCACCTTCACCGATTTTGTCCTGATCTCACCGCGTATGCGTGCGTGCTCCCCGATCGTGAGCGTTCCAGTGGAATCGATTGTGCCCTCCACCTCGCCGTCGATGAGCAGCTCGTTCAGGAATTTGACCGAGCCTTTAATCGAAACTCCTCGGGAAAGTCGAGCGCCGGATTGCGTTGGCATGAACGTGCTGTTGGATGGCCCGGGGACGACAGATGGGTCCGGCTGATTCGTTGGCGGGGGCTCGGTGCCCCTGCGATGGTGGGTAAAAGTGTGCATGGCGAGAATTGTGCCGAGTGGTTCGGCATTTGGGAAGCAGAATCGCGCTGGCAAGCTGTCCGCACTCGGTTGATCGAGGTCGATCTACCGGACGGCGCGTATTTTGACGGAGTGTTTGAACTCATCGCGTCCACGTCCGGCAAACTAAGCGACAAACTCGTAGCGCATTGCGTCAGGAAGATCGTTCGTCGATCAGAGATGATCAGGAATTGCAACAGTTTCTTCTAGATCCTTTTTCTGTCCTCGTCCGGGTCAAATCCGGTGGAACTCACCACTCTTTGAACTCGCCAGCTTGTTCATGCGTCTCAAGCACATTAGGCCTTCATCGAAAACGCACAGCGGCAGCGCCGGGCGTCGTGTGCGGTCCAGCAGCGGGGAAATTTCGCATTTCTCGTGGTGTGAGCCAGCGCGAAAATCGCCGCAAATACGAATAAACCATTAGATGCGCTTAAGACACGGCTGGAATTGAAACTTAAGAAAGCCATGACTGTCGGTAGAAGCTGAAAGATGAACTTTGAGGAATTCCAGAACCAATCGCGACTTTATGTCATTGGCGCACTGGAGCCTGAAGAATTGGAGCAATTTGAGAGAGAGCGCAAAAAGTCCGGCAAGAGGGCGGAAGATTTCATCACACACTGTTACGCTTTACATGAAGCATTCGCTCTTAGTTTGCGCCCGGAGAAAGCTTCTGCCTCAATCAAAGAACGGCTCATGTCGATGGTACGAGAACTGAAACAGGTGACACATGCCCGAAATGCAGCGGATGTTCCTTTGATGGCTGCTGGCGCTAAAAATAACACCGACAGGATCGAGCACGTTGCCAGTTTCACCGCAAACGCAAATCACAGGATCATGTGATCGACTGCGAAACTTCGCGTAGTCAACTGCGTTGCTGACTGCGTTTGGCTCGCCGTACCACAGCCGACCAAATCGCAGCGCATCGGAAATCAGATCGACGCGCGTTTATCTCGCAACTCCGGTCAGCACGTACAATGCAGGATGGCGTACGCCTGGCTCTTCTTCACGTCCTCCAACAGCTGGCAGACTTCCCCTGTGGGCGCCGCAATGATCTCGATGCCCCGCCGTTTCGCCTCCACTAGGACTTCCTCCATTACCGGAAGCGCGCCATGGGCGCCGGTTCCGATAATGAGCCGCTTACCTCCCCAGGGAATTTCTTCCCCGGCCGAAAGCGGCGTGTGGCCAAACTTTTCGCGGAACTGCTTGGAAGGTCCTTTCTTCCGTTTCCGCACTTTGCCGCCATCAGTCACCACATCATGCGTATAGGCTTCCCCTCAACCTCAATCTCACCAAATTCGACCAATCGTGCTTTCATATGTCACTCTGGAATTCTTCGACCGTAGCGACCAAGCGCGCTAAGCAGTGGTGCAGCGCCCGGAGGCGGCTTTATGATCCCACTTAGAATGGAGTCGGCCCTAACAGGTCGGCCATTATAACGGAAATTGGATTGCCGTTGCGTTCCGATCACTGCGCCTTCCAACGACACGCCAGCAAAAAGGCCTTGCTAAACAGCTCGGCTGACAACGAACCGACCAAAGACTGGATTAGAATTAGTGTATCCACGTTGGACGGCAAAGTTGAACGCCAGCATAACCAATTGTCGGTAATGGTTCCGTGTGATAATCGAGACGTTGAGCGAGCGCAACCACTCGTTGATCTGTGTGCATGTGATGGTTCCGACCGGATCGCCATCGAATCTTTTGCCGAAAGCCGTCAGGTGAGATCGAAGGTCGTCTAAATCAAAGTTTGAAGCGGCCTCCTTTTCCTTTGCCGCAACAAATTCATCAACTAAGTTTTTCGCGGTGCATGACTTCTCAGTGCCCGTTAGATGCTGAACGAAAAACTCTGTGGCATCTTTTATTGTTTTGCCATAGGCGTTCAGCCGGTTCGTGCACTCTAGCAACACACGCGCAGATGCTTGAGCCTCTGTTTCTCGGATGGGGTCACGTCGAAAATTTGGATTTTTAGTCCGAGCGAATTGGATCGCCTCTTCTTCCTTCTCAAAAACCTTTCGCTTACGCCTTGCCGCCTCGCGGTACTTCACGACGAATTTGAGCTGCGGCTGGTTCGCCTCGCTAACCGAAATTTCGCTTTCTCCTATTATGGGTGAACTTGCGCTCGTAGGTGGGACGGCTTTATGCATAGACCGATTACCTTTCTTTGCCCCAGGGGAGTGTAATTAGGGGGGGCGATCGTGAAGTTCAGTTCACAGACTGTCAAGCAATTTTCCATAACAATTACATGACAAATCAGTAACGAACACGCCCGTGTCTAAATCTGCTGTTCTTCTTCAAGACGTGTCGCCAAAGAACTGGGCCGAATAATTTGGTATTTGTCTCACCGCTCTTTGAAATCGCCCTTGTGTTCGTGCACTCCAACCACGCTGCCCGCTTCATCGTAAACGCGAATCACAGCGCGATGCGAGCGGCTGCGAAACTTCGCGTAGTCAACGGCGTTGCTGACTGCGTTTGGCTCGCCATACCACAGCCGACCGAAAGGCAGCGCATCGGAAATCAGATCGGTAGTGTACTAATTTGAATTACGATTTCGCGTACCGAATGATGGTGCGACTTTATCCTTATTGGTGGCCGCCTGTGGTGCCCGTGGTGCCCGCGCCCGTGGTGGGTTTTGAATCGCCCGTGACACCGCCGCCACCTTTGGGATCTTTTACTGGCTCCAGGTCACGAATTTCCAAGTCACGAATTTTCGCCTTCTTAAGTCGACGCCAAACCGAACGGACTACAGCGATATTCGGCGATCGGTCCTCCATAACCAACTATTAGTAGCAACGTTCGCTTTAGGATGTTCGACTGACACATTACTGGCAAGCGTCTTGATCGTCTACCACTCTTTGAAATCGCCCGCGTGCTCGTGTGTTTCGATCACGTTGCCAGCTTCGTCATAAACGCGAATCACAGCGTGATGTGATCGACTGCGATGCTTCGCGTAGTCGATTGCGTTACTGATTGCGTTCAGCTCTCGACTGGTTCAAGTGATAACCCGAAATGTCAATTCCGTCCACACAAAGAATGGCAATCGTATCAATGTCAGTCCCTTGGCACGCAATTGGATCACTCCGTTCGCTGAACCAGCTGTATTTCCTGTTTGTGGCGACGAGAAGCTTCTGCATGCCAAAGCGGGCCGCTCATGGTAACCATCCCGCTTCAACCGAATGACCGGTTCGTCGTTGCCGTCCATGAGCTCGGGAACGTGATCCTGCAAAGCATCGTGTGAAATGTGCACAGCGCCCGGCACGTCAGGACTTTCCCTGACCAACTGCATCCACATCCGACCGATTGCGTCCCGCTGCTGGCGCACAAAATCCCCGAACAAGGAGAGGGAAGAAATGCGGGAGGCTGGCTGCGCCATTACTTGAGAAATGCTGCGGTCGCTCCGTCCAGTGTCGCTCGATCCGGTCATGCCAAGCGCAATTGTGCCAGTGAGGCGTATGAGCCGCCACTCAGGTTCGGGATGATCGTAAGTTCCAGGGTAGTTACGTCTTCAAACTCGACGCGATATTCCTCGATCTCCTCAGTCGCTCCCGATGGGCTGAAGTGATACTGCTGGCGCACGATATCGCGCGATGAACCCTCTGCCGTTGGCGACCAGCGCAGGACGAACTCCTGCGTGCGCGCCTCCTTCTCTTCTCGAAACAGCAGGCGGATGCGCCTAAGCCTCTGCGGCGCTTCGAAGAGGAGGCGGATCGTCTGTTCTCCTGGGCTTTGCGCGCGCCACCCTGTTGCGCCAATAGGCAACAGCGCCGATTCAATCGGATGCGCCGCGTCTTCCGATGTGACTTCGACTCGGGCTAGTGCTTCCAAGTCGAGCCAGCCGGTATTCGCTGACGGGCTTTCTCGCTGCGGGTGAGAACTGATTCGTTTTCGCATTGGTTTTTATCCTTTAGATCGTCAGAGCCGACTCCAACGTTCTCTATAGCTGCTTCCTGGGCAAGTCTGTTTATGCGCTGGAGCCAAAGCGGTTGTGTCGTCGCTGATGCCCGACGCAGAAATGAGCGAAGACATCAACGTGAGGATTGCAGGGCAGGTAACGTCGCCGGGTCTGGTGGTTTACCATTTGCAGCGTGTTATGCCGGATCGCATAGCCTTGCTCGAAAAAATCCTCAAACCGCAGAAAACGACCGTGGAAAATGCGTGAGGCTTTGGAATACTTCGCAGTCGCGGCGAAGTGTCCACGCGTTCGCCTTCCACCGGGCTGCTCCTCAACATGCGCAAGATTAGGGTCGACTCTGACAATAAGCGGTTAGCGCGATGCACCAACACGGCTTTAACTCAATCCAGAAAGGTAAAATAAATGAATACATTGAATAAAGTAATAACATGGAATCCGCTGAGAGAGATGGAGGAAGCGCAAAATCGCTTCAATCGATTCTTCTCGGTCGGGTTTCCGAACAGAATGGGCAGTGGCGAGATCCCCAGCCTGGCGGTCGCAGATTGGTCACCGGAGGTTGATATCAGCGAGGATGATCACGGGTATCTCCTGAAAGCTGACCTGCCTGAAATGAAGAAGGATGACGTCAGGGTAACAGTTGAAGACGGCATTCTTAGCGTTTCCGGAGAACGCAAAAGCGAGAAGGAAGATCTCAAAAAGAAATTCCATCGCATCGAGCGATGCTATGGCACTTTCCGACGCAGCTTCACGCTGCCTGAAGATGCCGATAGCACAAAAGTCACGGCGGAGTTCTGCGATGGAGTGCTGAAAGTGCACCTCCCGACAACACCGGTAGCAAAATCAAAAGCTATCCCGGTTAAAGTGGCGTAATGCTCCAACACTGACGGTGGGCGTGCGGAGGTTCCGTGCGCTCGCTCCAGTGTATCACAAATCCAGAAGGTGAGCACTGAAGCACTTGAACCAACGAAAAAGGACCTCATGATGTTGAAAATCATTAGCCGCGCAGCATGTCTGGCGGAACTCACTTCCAATCCCAAATCCTTCTCCAACTGTCCAGACTTGCACGGTGGCGTCCCGGACTTGCCCGAAGATAGAATCTGTACGAAGCCCGCTTTGGGAAAAAACACGTCGGCCCGCCGGCAATTTGCAGCGCTTTTGCCCTAAAATTCGCCCACGCGCTTGAACCGCATCCATCGTAAGCGGCTTACGATAGATGCACGGGAAGCATTTCGGACTTCCGGCTTCGACCTGTCGCAGACTGCCGTGTGTTCCTGGGGACTTGTTCTTTAGACCTCAGCGCAACAAACCTAACTCTTACTCCTCCTATAAAGCCAGGGAGCGAGAATAATAGCAGCCAAAAGGAGGAACTGAATTATTAAGGTAGATATGTCGCCGGTCATTTACTTCGCGCGGCTACGAAACCCCGAGCCCCTAAGTAGGTTATCCCCAGACAGAATAAGAATAGCTCAACTAGCTTTAAAACATATTCCATAAGTCTTTAGCTTCCAGTTACTGCGTGTTCCAGTGCGTGATGAGGAGGAACGATAGACTCGTTGGATCCCCTTCGCGTCAAAGTGTCGAGCATTTCCGTCAGGCGCGCCTCGTACGAATCACACGTTGGAGATTCGCCACTGGACTCAATCCATTCAGGGTGTTGGATCCGCAGATCGTCGTGAATCTGTTGCTGGAGTTCCGTGTACGCGTGGATTGGATGAGACATGGCAATTGGCCTCGGTAAAAGATTCAAGTGCGGTGCGAGAGGTATCCGACCAAGGGCTCGCGGCGAATGGCGTACGGGCACGGGTGCCGTAAGCGCCCGCCACGGCCAGGCGAGGGTACTCCAAACGGCAGCGCGCATGTGCTTGCGTTGTGCACGACGCCAGGCCACCTGGCTTATTTTGTAGCGCTGGCGTTGCAGCAACACGGCCAGCAGTCCGCTTTGTGTAAGGGTCGGTGTTAATTTTCTCATGACGTAATCTTTCTATTTTCCCTTGTCCGAAGGACTCTGTAATTTACATCGTCAGTGAGTACGGTCTGGGCGTATTTTCCGAAAGACTCACCGTTTCTTGTCTTGCGAATCCCAGACTCAGCACGGGAGCCAACGACGTCCAGCATCCCGATTGGGGTCGGGCCGAACGGCAATTGCCCCACTTGCGACTCGTATGAGTCACGCCTCGCCGAACTGCTGGGCCTTTCTCGCCGGACGAACAGCGGGTCCGGTGACAGTTGAGCGTGTTGATTTAGAGTTTGATCTTTATCTTAACGCTCTTCAGACCCTCCTGAAGATTCCGAAGCATTTCATGAGTGCGATTTGTAGCCTCATCAATTCTACGTCGAAACTCGGTCGTGTCGATGAGCGTGTTGCAAAAGGGACGTCTCCGACTCTCCGCCTTGAGCCATTTCACGGTCTCGTTGATCTGGCTTGCCACATTTAGAGCATGTCATTTTCAGCGGTAAATTGTCGAAAAACATGGTCTTGTTCAGACGATAAACAAAACTTCTTGAGTTGGCAAAGCTCAGCCTGATCATCGTGCTGATTCGGGTGCTCGAAAAAAAATGATCGGGCGAGCGATTCGAGAATGACGTGATTTTGGATCGCTAGAGAAACGAATTGTCCCGACCTCGAAAATTCAACGTCCAGTGCTCTCATCTCATAAGGCATGGATCCGCGGCCGGCGCGCGGGGTTGTGCTCTGCCTGACGAAGCACCTCGCGGGTTATTGGCGCGACATCCCCGTAACCACTGAGAACGTAGCGGATCATATACAATACAGGATTGCCTTCGGTCCAACTGAAGTAAGCATGTGGCACTTGCCCGGTTCGATCGCGCAGATATAACAGCAACGCGGCTATCCCGTTTGCCACAGCCGCGCTTTCCGCGCGCAGCACTTGATGTGATCCTACTTCCACACCGCGCACGTGCAGTTCTGCCGAAAACTCGCTCGCATCAGGAACGTAGATCTCCAAAAATAGCACACGATCTTCTGGTGGAATCCCGTTGTCTTCCCGTTGTTCTCGTTCCCGCTTAGAGTATTCTGTGTCGTGGCAGTGTCGCGGCTGATTGGCGATGATACGCAAAGCTTTTCCGTGTGCGGCCTCATCTATGAAGCGTTCCGCCGCGGCATCGAGAGTAATCTCGCCGGTTCGGAGCTCAGTTGTCCGCCAGACGCGAGACACAAGGGAAACGATCACGATCGCGCTGATAAAAAACGCAGCGATCTTTACGCCGTCGGGTCGCTCGATGATGTTCACTACCGTGGTGTAAGCGAACACGACCGCAATCAGGCAAAAAGCTGCCGCCGCGGCGGCGGATCGCGTGCGCCAGACTGCTAAAGTTACTGCCACGGCCGCTGAGGTTATAACCACTAAGACGCCGGTCGCGTAAGCGCCGCCTTGCGCGTCCACTCCGGCTTTGAAGAGGAGCGTCACGGCGAAGGCTATCGCTGTGTAGATCAGTACGAGAGGGCGTGCGGCCCGAGTCCACTCAGGCGCCATCCCGTATCGGGGTAGGTACCGGGGAACAATATTCAGCAACCCCGCCATGGCTGAGGCCCCTGCAAACCAGAGAATCGCTATGGTTGAAATGTCGTAGAGGGTTCCAAAGCCGTTTCCCAGAAAGCGGTGCGCCAGGTAGGCTAGCGCACGGCCGTTAGCCGGACCCGCCAACTCGCCATTCCGACCAAGCGAACGAAAGTCGGCCACCGGAATTAGTAACGTTGTGACAAAGGCACTGGTAATGAGGAAAACACTCATTATAACGGCCGCGGTAAAGAGTAGGTGGCGAGTGTTACGAATCTTTCCTAATGGGCGATTCTCGTCGTCTCCGAGTTCGCCTCTCACCAAGGGCATCATTGCGACTCCGGTCTCGAATCCGGAGAGTCCCAGAGCCAGCTTGGGGAATAGCAACAACGAAATTCCAAGCATCGCTAAAGGACTGCCGTGGGCAGTGAAGAGCGCCCGCTTCCACTCAGTGATCAGGTGAGGATGAGTTGCTATTTGCCCGATCCCGGCCGCAATAACCACTGCGTTAAGCGCAAGATAGAGGACAACTAAACCCACTGCGATCCCGATCGCTTCTTTGAAGCCCTTCAAAAAAACCGCTCCCAAAAGCGCGACCAGGATTAGAGTAATAGGCACCGCCTGATTATGAAAAAAGGTCGGAGCAAACGGGTTTTCGATTAGGTGTGCTGTAGCGTCAGCGGCCGAAAGCGTAATCGTGATGATGAAATCAGTGGCCAAGAAGCCCAGAAGTGCCAGGACAAAGAGCTTGCCCTGCCACCAAGGAAGTAGGTGTTCAAGCATTGAGATGGACCCTTCACCGTGGGGACTTTCTCGAGCAACGCGTTGATAAATTGGCAGTGCCCCAAAAAGCGTTAACAAAACGAGAATGAGCGTTGCGCAGGGTGACAGCGCACCTGCGGCCAAAGCGGCAATGCCAGGCTGGTAACCGAGAGTCGAGAAATAGTCCACTCCCGTTAGGCACATCACTTTGTACCAGGAGTGTTCTTCAGATGCGCGGCCTTTCTTCTGATAAAGTCCCGGCATCTCGAGTTGCCCCCGGTCGGCAAGCAACCAGCTCTTAAACGATTCCGCGTTCGCTCGCATTTTTTCGGTCCTTGCGTTGTCCAAACGGGAGTCCAGTACGAATCTAAGGTTTAGTCCATTTTTGTCGTGCGGTGAAGTTCAAAACAGTTCGCGATTTCGTATATGGAATTCAGCGAACAAACCCGGTTCACAGGGATGCGTTGCCCAAAGGCGCGATTCTCCCGATCAGCTCTGGGTCGCGAGTTCGGAGCTCGCCTTCTGTGAGCAGCTAACGACCAAACGATTCGTGATTCGGGCGACGTTTGCGGCGCGAGGAATACGCAGTTCGAGCAAGAATTTTTCGGTCTCTTCCTCGGTGAGACGGTGTCTGCGTACGACTGGAGAGATCGCATAGGCGATTTCTGCGTCGCGGACTATCTGGCGGAACTCGATACGGTGCACGTGATGAGATATTCTACACGATTCAGTCTCCACTCGCGCCGCACGAGCTCATGCCCTCCCAACCAGTGATAACCACGGCGAGAGAATGCTCTCCGCCTCCGCGACAGCGAGAGCCTTGGCCTCCTTCATGACCTCAGACGGTTTCTGCAAGCTGGATTTAGGGCAAGATTGCGTACGTGTGTTGCGCCGACCGAATTTTATCTGCCGGAACGCGGCGCAGATTTCGAACAAGCTTTAGTTTCGACAGCGTCCAGACGAGCCACTTGGTAGGATCAAATTGCCATGGCTTCACTCCCTTGAAAGCCTACGTGGAAATCGTCGAGCACGTTGGCCACAGCATCCGTTGAACCGAACTGTGGCGGGATTTGGTCGTGCGAAAATCAACGCGTAAAGCGAAAATCAGGCGAGGAGAGGAGAACGCGACTTCGATCAAACGGCGTTTACGTTTTTCCAAAAAGCAACGGGAATCAAGCAGTCTAAGACGCGCCGCTCGGCTCAACGCCATTCTCGCTCAGGTCGCGGAAGATAAAGCATTCTGACGTTCGGAAGCTCCAAGCGAGAACGACGAATCGACTTGAACGTGCTGAAAAATCTTTGCAAGTGAAATACAACGTTGGATAAATGGGCCGCCTAAAGTTTAACCTAACCGAAGGAAACATCTATATGCTCTGGACTATAATTGTAATACTAGTCGTGCTCTGGCTTCTGGGCTTTATCGGCCACATTGGCGGCGGTCTGATTCATCTTCTGCTCGTGATTGCCGTCGTTGTGCTCGTTATTCAGCTCATTCAAGGCAGACGGCTCTGACCGACTCCGTTTTCGCCCGGTAGTGTCAACAAGCCGAGCGTCCTCGCAATCGGTTTGCACACGCTCAATGCAATCATGCACAGCTTAAGAAGCGATCTTACGATGAAAAATCGTCACGGCATTTGCGGCTATGAGTTGGTTACGTGCTTCCCAGCAGAGTTTCCAAAAAAACCTGAAATTGACCCACTACCGAGCTGCCGTTATCCGGTTTGAATCGAATTTCTAACCAGTACGCAGCAATGGCCCTTAATCTTTTCAGGACGAAAAGCCCGGAGCACTTGATGGCCGAGGCGGCGGCGCCCGAGCGCCAGTTAAAGCGTGCTCTCTCGGCGTTCGATCTTACCTGCATCGGCATTGGCGCGATTATTGGGACCGGAATCTTCGCGCTGGCGGGAACGGCAGCGGCAGGGGAACAAGCACACGCAGTCGGGTCAATTTGGAAAACGCCGGTGTTGAATTTCGTTCAGTCGTGGACAACGCATGCGTCTTTGGTTTTTGGGCGGCCGGGCGCAGGACCGGCTGTTATGCTTTCATTTGTGGTGGCCGGGATCGCGTGCGGATTCGCGGCGCTTTGTTACGCCGAACTCGCCGCGATGATTCCGGTCTCGGGCTCGGCCTACACGTATTCGTATGCGACGCTGGGTGAGATCATCGCGTGGATTATCGGTTGGGACCTGATTCTCGAATACGCAGTTGGCAATATGGCGGTCGCCGTGGGGTGGTCCGGCTATTTCGTTAGACTATGCGGTAGTCTCTTTGGTCTGAAATTTCCGCTTTGGCTGGTAAACGATCACACAACAGCGACGGGCATTATCACGCAGAGCGGCGATGCGCTCGCAAACTATTCGTCGACTACGCTCCCAACCATTGCCGGCCACGCGATCGCACTGAATCTTCCAGCGCTTCTCATTGTCGCGGCAGTGACGGCGCTTCTGGTCTACGGAATTCGTGAGAGCGCGCGGACGAACACGACCATTGTCATCATCAAGATCGCCGTCGTCATGTTTGTGATTGCATTTGGCGCATTCCTGGTTCACCCGACCAATTGGCGTCCTTTTGTTCCGACCGGGATCGGCGGTGTCATGAGCGGGGCGGCAATCGTATTTTTCGCCTTCATTGGATTCGATGCCGTCTCAACGACTGCGGAGGAAACAAAAAATCCTCAGCGCGACATGCCGATCGGAATCATGGCCAGCCTCATTATTTGCACAGTGCTCTACGTTTTGATGGCGGGGGTTATCACCGGGATGCGAAAGTATACCACTTATCTCGGCGATCCTGCGGCAGTCGCGACCGCATTCGCTGACCGGCCCTGGGCCACGGCGCTCATCAGTGCGGGCGCGCTCGCTGGTATCACTTCAGTGTTGCTCGTGTTTCAACTCGCCCAGCCACGCATTTTCATGGCCATGGCACGCGACGGGCTGCTGCCGCAATATTTCGCAAAAATTCACTCCCGGTTTCGCACGCCCCACATCACAACCATCTGGACTGGAGTCGCCGTCGGTGGCGTCGCGATGCTAACAGATATCGGGTCGCTTGCTGATCTTACGAACATCGGCACGCTTTTTGCCTTCGTGCTCGTTTGCCTCGGCGTGATCGTGCTGCGCCGAACGAATCGAGAACGTCCGCGTCCGTTTCGTGTTCCCTTCGTACCGGTCTTTCCACTTCTCGGCGTAGTCTTCTGCTTCGCGCTGATGCTAAGCTTGCCGCTCGAGACGTGGGGCCGCTTCTTTATCTGGCTTGCGATCGGGCTCTCGATTTATTTCGCTTATAGTGTGCGCCACAGCAAACTGAGGCGCGGCGTTGACACCGGTATAACGGAAGATATTCCGCCGCCGCTAATTAAGACATAGATCGACAACATGGAACGCGTCGTCTTCAACGCGCCGGAGCGTATCATCCATTGGGATATATCGGTTGCCTTCTTTTCATGCTAGGGGTCGCGATTTTCCAAATCGTCTACTTTAAGAAGCGCGGCTGGTTGTAGATGGGCACAGGAAGACGATGTGTGGGCTTGCCAGTGTTAGGTATTTCCGGCATCACCGACTGTCCTTCATCACTATGAAATATCTACGGCGCGCCGGTCCTTCCGCGGACGGGCTCTCGCACAGACAGTAAATCCACCTCGACCACGGCCGCGCGCTTTCCGATGATAGGCAGATGGACACGATCGAAGAGTACAAAATTATTGAAAGCCAAGACCTCGGTTCGCTCGCCGAAAAAGTGAATGCCGCGCTGAAGGAAGGTTGGCAACCACATGGC
>WNFY01011603.1_pt1 | contig 15256 bp, 15 predicted proteins | sample 5400091 | NCBI WGS metagenome assembly WNFY01 (sample SAMN13153364, study PRJNA577476) | soil metagenome | isolation source: 60 cm soil or saprolite under grassland replicate 1 | place: USA:California | collected 2016-06-15 | reverse complement strand
CGGTGTGGCCGTAGATGCGGTGATCGACAGCGTTTCGATCGGCACCACATTTAAAGAGCAACTCGGAGAACTGGGAATTATTTTCTGTTCCATTAGTGAAGCCATTCAGCAACATCCTGAGCTGGTAAAAAAATATTTAAGCTCTGTTGTTCCTATTACCGATAATTATTTTGCTTCGCTTAACTCGGCTGTGTTCAGCGACGGCTCCTTTTGTTATATACCAAAGGGTGTTCGCTGCCCGATGGAACTGAGCACGTACTTCCGCATCAATGCCGAGAATACGGGACAGTTTGAAAGGACACTCATTATTGCAGAAGAAGGAAGTTATGTAAGTTACCTCGAAGGATGTACAGCGCCTATGCGTGATGAGAACCAATTGCATGCGGCGGTTGTTGAGTTAATTGCCTCAGACAATGCAGAAATAAAATATTCAACGGTTCAGAATTGGTATCCCGGCGATAAAGAAGGCAATGGCGGCATTTACAATTTTGTAACCAAGCGTGGCATTTGCGCAGGGAAAAATTCAAAGATCTCATGGACGCAGGTGGAAACTGGTTCGGCCATTACCTGGAAATACCCGAGTGTGATATTGAAAGGAGACAATTCCACCGGTGAATTTTATTCGGTGGCCGTTACCAATAATCACCAGCAGGCCGACACCGGTACCAAGATGCAGCATCTCGGAAAAAATACGAAGAGCCGAATTGTTTCCAAAGGAATCTCTGCAGGTGTCAGCAATAATAGTTACAGGGGTTTGGTGCATGTGAGCAAGAAGGCGGATAATGCACGCAATTTTTCACAGTGCGATTCGCTGCTGCTGGGCGATAAATGCGGGGCACATACTTTTCCATACATCGAAGTAAAAAATAAATCGGCGATTGTTGAACACGAAGCAACCACTTCTAAAATTGGTGAAGATCAAATTTTCTATTGCAACCAGCGTGGCATTGATACCGAAACGGCCGTTGCTTTAATTGTAAATGGTTTTGCAAAAGAAGTAATGAACCAGCTGCCGATGGAGTTTGCTGTGGAAGCACAGAAATTGCTTGCAATTAGTTTGGAAGGAAGCGTAGGATAATGATGAATGTTGAATTATGAGTGTTGAATGTTAGTTCTTTTTTATGTAACCAACGACAGGAATTCTATTAAGCTTCAGTTGCGACGCTCCGTTCAACTTTCTCTTTCCTATTGAGCATTTGCGCCGCAGTTTATCCTGAGCAATGTCATACTGAGCTTGTCGAAGTATTGTCGAAGGGTCACTCACTTGTACGCTTTGTAATTCTATTGTACAAGTTTTAGCGACTAAGCTTGACTCCGTGAGCCTTAGTGCCCTTTGTGTCTTAGTGGTAAATTAACCACAGAGTCATAGAGTACACAGAGTTGCACAGAGAATACATAAAATAATATTTTTTGATTTTTAACTTTTGAATTTTTAGTTAAGTAAACAAACGACCTAAAATATATTACAATTATGTTGACGATTCAAAATTTACATGCAGGGATTGAAGAAAATAGAATTCTAAATGGTATTGATCTTGAAATAAAAGCAGGAGAGGTGCATGCCATCATGGGACCAAACGGTTCTGGTAAAAGTACATTGGCTTCGGTGCTGGCCGGAAGAACAAATTATGAAGTCACTGAGGGTTCGGTTGAATTTCTTGGAAAAGATCTGTTGGAGCTCTCACCGGAAGACAGAGCAGGTGAAGGTCTATTTCTGGCGTTTCAATACCCGGTAGAAATTCCGGGATTAAGCACTACCAATTTTATAAAGACAGCTGTAAATGAGATCCGCAAATATCGCGGGCAGGAGCCATTGGATGCAGTTGCCTTTCTGAAACTAATGAAAGAAAAAATGGCATTGATGAATATTGACCAGTCACTGCTGAGCCGTTCACTGAATGAAGGATTTTCCGGTGGTGAGAAAAAAAGAAATGAGATTTTTCAGATGGCGATGCTGCAACCCAAGCTGGCTATTTTGGATGAAACTGATTCAGGTTTGGATATTGATGCTATTCGCATTGTCGCCAATGGTGTCAACAAATTAAGAAGCAAGGACAATGCTGTGCTGGTGGTAACACATTATCAGCGTTTGCTTGATTTTATCATTCCTGATTTTGTACATGTACTCTATAATGGTCGCATTGTAAAAACGGGAGGAAAAGAATTGGCATTAGAGCTGGAAGAAAAAGGATATGATTTTATTAGGAGCGAGGTGAACGAAGAAGTAAATCAATAATGTAGAATTTAGAATTATGAATTCTGAATATTTGGTGAAATCGAGGGTTTCTTTTAATTCATAATTCATAACTCATAATTCATAATTAAAATAATGAGCAACATTGAATATATAAAAGAACAATTCGATCAGCTGCAGGCAGAAGATTCAAACAGCGGCTTACAGGCTATTCGCAAAAAAGCATTTGATTCTTTTACAAGATTGGGCGTTCCCATAAAACATGAAGAATGGAAATACACCCGCATCGGCAGTTTGTTCAATAAGGAATATAAACTGAACCAGTTGCCGACATCGGTTTCGTGGAAAGAATTGGAAGATGTTCGTTTGCCGGGACATGAACGAGCCACTGAACTGGTATTTGTAAATGGAATATTTTCTTTTCCGCTTTCAACCATTCGTTCAAACCAAATACTGGTAATGCCATTGGAAGAAGCCGCAAAGAATGAATACAAAGAAATCATTTCAAAACATCTGGGTCATAGCAGCAAGTATCAAAAAGATGGCATTAATGCACTCAATACAGCATTTGTAAAGAGTGGCGTGTTCATTCATGTAAAAAAAGGACAGGTCGTTGAACAACCAATTTACATTTATAATATAACTGATTCAAGGTCGGGCAATATTTTATCGCAGCCCCGCAGCTTTGTTCATATCGCAGAGAATGCGCAGGTACAGATCGTAGAAACCTATTCAACTCTTGGTTTGGATGAAAGCTTTACCAACCAGGTAATGGAAATTATTGTAGAAAAAGATGCAAGAGCAGAATATTATAAAATCCAAAATGATTCCGCCCATACGAACCAGGTAAGCACAACACATATCCGGCAGATCGCAAAAAGCTATACACATACAGTAACAATCTCTTTGAATGGGGGAATTGTCAGAAATAACCTGAATCTTGTTTTAGATGCAGAACATTGTGAAGGGCACTTATACGGATTGTATTTACAAAAAGGACAAAGCCATATTGATAATCATACCGTGGTTGACAATGTAAAACCTAATTGCTTCAGCAATGAATTATACAAAGGCATCATTGATGAAAGAGCTACTGGTGTGTTCAATGGAAAAATATTTGTTCAGCCGCAGGCCCAAAAAACAAATGCTTATCAATCAAACAAAAATATCTTGCTTTCAGATGATGCCAGTGTAAATACAAAACCACAATTGGAAATTTTTGCTGATGATGTGAAATGCTCACATGGTTGTACGGTAGGCAAGCTCAATGAAGAAGGTTTGTTCTACCTGCAGTCAAGAGGTATCCCTTCAAAAATTGCAAGATCATTGTTGCTTCATGCATTTGCTGTTGATGTGCTGGGGCACATACGGCCAGAACCGATCCGTGAGTATGTTGACAAACTAATTTCAGAACGTTTAGAACATGATATATCATGATTGAATCCGCTACGATACAAAAAGGTTTGGATGTCTACGCTATTCGCCAGCAGTTCCCGATATTGACCAGGGAAGTAAAGGGGAAGCAATTAGTATATTTTGATAATGCAGCTACTTCACAAAAGCCGCAGGCAGTAATTGATGCACTGTTGAATTATTACACAAACTATAACGCAAATGTTCATCGCGGCATTCATACACTGGCTGAAGAGGCGACTATGGCGATGGAAAGAACTCGCGATGCGGCACAGGAATTTATCAATGCCGGATCAAGAGAGCAGATCATTTTTACAAGAGGAACGACTGAGGGAATTAATCTGGTGGCTTACACCTGGGGAAGACAAAACATAAAAGCGGGTGATGAAATCATTATTTCTTCTCTCGAGCATCATTCCAATATTGTTCCCTGGCAAATTTTGTGTGAAGAGCAAGGAGCTTCAATAAAAGTGATTCCTGTCAATGATAAAGGTGAACTGCTGATCGATGAATATAAAAAATTACTGAACCTCAAAACGAAATTGGTTGCCGTTAACCAGGCATCCAATGCATTGGGAACAATCAATCCTGTTAGAGAGATAATCGATGCAGCTCACAAAGTCGGTGCAGTTGTTCTGATCGATGGAGCACAGTCAACGGTACATCTTGATATTGATGTGCAGGAAATGGACTGCGATTTCTTCGCTTTTTCCAGTCATAAAATGTATGGGCCAACAGGCGTTGGTGTGTTGTATGGAAAGAAAGAATTACTCGAAACAATGCCGCCGTTCCAGGGTGGGGGAGAGATGATCAAAGAAGTGACGTTTGAAAAAACGACTTATAATGATCTGCCCTATAAATACGAAGCGGGCACTCCCAATATTGCAGACATTATTGCATTCAAAGCCGCCATAGATTTTATTAACGGGATTGGAAAACACAATGTAAAAAAATATGAAGATGAATTGCTTCAGTATGCAACGGAGCAACTAAAAGAAATTCCACGATTAAGAATTATTGGTGAAGCAAAAGAAAAAGTAAGTGTAATCTCATTTATTGTTGAAGGTTTACACCCGCAGGATATTGGGATATTACTGGATAATCGCGGTATTGCAGTAAGAACGGGTCATCATTGCACGCAACCATTGATGAATTGTTTTGGAATTCCGGGAACTGTAAGAGCATCCTTTGCTATGTACAATACAAAGGAAGAGATTGACGAATTAGTGATTGGATTGCAGAAAGCTATTAAGATGCTTTCTTAATTCTCGAATAGAAAGTCTGAGATAAATTGACAAACGTTGTGTTCTTTGTGTATCCTTAGTGAACTTAGTGACCAAATGTTCAGGTCTCAAAGGACACAACGAATCACTAAGGCCACGAAAAATGGTGAATAGAATTACTGAACGTACAAGAGTCAAGACGATGAATGTCTCGATGCCGACCAAAAGCGTCGGGATGCGACGCAACGAAAGCCAAATAACAGCAATGAAGATAGGGACATAAAAATTACTAAGGATTGCATGAGTGATCATAAAAAAATAGAAGAGATAGAAAAAGAGATAGCTGAAGAATTTTCATTGTTCGATAGCTGGGATGATAAGTATGAATATATCATTGACCTGGGAAAGAAATTATCGCCGCTGGAGACAAAATATAAGATGGATGAAAATAGGGTGAGGGGATGCCAGTCTACTGTCTGGTTGGTGGCGGATTATCGAGATGGAAAAGTTTTTTATAAGGCGGAGAGTGACGCAGTGATCGTGAAGGGATTAATCAGTATGCTGATCCGGGTGTTGTCGGGTCAAACGCCTGATGATATTATACAGGCGAAATTGAATTTTATCCGGGAGATCGGGATGACGACGCATTTGGCACAAACCCGTTCTAATGGATTGTTAGCAATGGTGAAGCAAATAAAAAATTTTGCACTAGCCTTTAAGCTACAGAATGCAGTTACAAATGAATAATTATTATGGATGAGACTAAGATAAAAGAGAAGGTTATTGAGCGATTGCAGACCATCTATGATCCGGAGATACCGGTGAATATTTATGAGCTGGGTTTGATCTATGAAGTAAACGTGCTGCCGATAAATAATGTGCAGATCGTAATGACATTGACATCGCCAGGTTGTCCTGCCGCTCAATCATTACCAGTTGAAGTAGATCAGAAGCTGCGTGAAATTGAAGGAGTAAATGACGTCCATGTGGCTGTTACATGGACGCCACCCTGGGATAAAAGTATGATGAGCGAGGCAGCACAATTGGAATTAGGTTTTTTATAAATTCTCTCTGTCTAACTATGTGAACTCCGTGCCTGTGTGGTTAAAAAATACAAAAACCACTGAGTGCACAATGAAAGAACAGAGATCCACAAGAGAAGTAAAATAATTTTTAAAAAAAATAATTATGGCACAAATAAGTTTAAAAAGTTTAATGAACAATTCAGCACCTGCCTACGCAGCTGAAGTGGCTCAGCCTTTCAGGGATGAGCTGACTGAAATAAATTTTAAAGAAATGCTTACACCGGCAGATGTGGATGCTGCATTAAACAAGCAAGATGATAAAGTTGCTCTTGTTGTTTTGAATTCTGTTTGCGGTTGTGCAGCACGTGGTGCTCGGCCGGGAGCTATTTTTTCTTTGCTGAATGATGCAGTTCCTGATGAATACTATACAGTATTTGCCGGGATGGAAAAAGAAGCAGTGGATCATTTCCGCACAAAATATTTGCAGGGTTTGTCACCTTCTTCTCCCAATATTGCTTTATTTAAAAATGGTGAGTTGGTGCATATTCACCAGCGTTACCAGATCGAAGGAAAGAGTGCCGGTCAAATTGCACAGGAGTTAGCCAATGAGTATGATAAGCTTTGTAATAAAATTTATTCGACAGAAGAACTTGATAACTTAAAAAATTATTTAGTGAAAAGATATCATGTGAGTATGGAATCTTTGAACGAATAAAACTTCTATATGAAAATAACCGCACAGGAGGAATACGGTTTGCGAATATTACTTCGCATTGCCGGTTGCCGGGATGCTGAAGGTATGAGCATTCCGCAATTGAGTGAAGCAGAAGGCATCGGTCCACATTATGTAGCTAAGCTCAGCCGCATTCTCCGGCTCGAAGGGTTTATCAACAGCACTCCAGGTTATAAAGGAGGTTATATTTTAGCAAAACCTGCCAAGGAAATAATAATCAACGATGTATTGAAGAGTTTGGGTGGGGCCTTATATGATAAAAAATTCTGTGATTCGCATTCAGGAACACTGAACCTTTGTATCAATTCAGTTGATTGCTCTTCCCGTTCCCTTTGGAAAATGATCCAGTTTACTGTTGATCAATTGCTCGATAAAATTACTTTGGCAGACCTGGTGAAATCAGATAAGGAACCAACCAAAGGTTTAGATCGAATACTTGAGCAGAATGTGGCAAAGCTTAATGAGTGATGCAGACACCTTATTAGCTTAGTAATCATTGAGAGAAGTCTAGTCAAACCTTACTAAATTATTTCCCATTTTAGTGTTTTCTGATAGTATTTAACGAATTCATCGTATTCCTCAGCAAAACTTATTTTTCTGTGATGGTGAGGTTGGTTGAGGATGTACTTACGAACTTTATTTACATCTGAAATACTATCCAGCTTCGAGTTATTATTATTTATTATTCCGGCAATATACTTTTCGACCCGCTCCCTGTTCTTCTCAGCAATCAAAGGAATTCGATTTTTTGTTACCAGAATAAAATGAGTGTAAAGGTTGTGGTATTCAATTTTCATGCTGTTAATTTATAAGCTAATAAGGTTAGCTCTTCCTAATATTACTGGTTACTAAGGTAATAAGGTATTTTTTGCGTATTAAGGAGAAATAGCGCCTGTCTTAAGGGGTTTTTCCCTTAAATAAAATTAAGCAACAAGAATAATCAACCTTATTAACTTATTTTCTTGTTACAATGAAATCCGGCGTAGTGGTCTACAGTAGGATAATGTTTTGATTTGGAAAAGATCCATTGTTACTACCTAATTGTGAATTCTTCTGTTTCCAATGGCCATTTTTATTGCTTGGCGAAACGGATTATTTTTGACCATCTATGCAATATGGCAGGCACTTCACTGGCAGGTCAGGTTGTGGGAAATGGAATTATCGTTGATGTATCAAAATACTTTACAAAAATCCTTGAGCTAAATAAAGAAGAAGGATGGGTAAGAGTGCAACCCGGAGTTATCCGTGATGAGCTGAATATGTTTTTGAAACCGAATGGATTATTTTTTGGACCCGAAACTTCGACGGCTAACCGTGCCATGATGGGAGGAATGGTTGGTAATAATTCATGCGGATCTAATTCAGTTGTATATCGAAGTACACGTGAACATTTGCTGGAAGTAAAAACTTTGCTAAGTGATGGTTCGGAAGCGCAATTTAAACCATTAAGCATTGATGATTTTCATAAAAAATGTGAAGGCAATGGACTTGAAGCAAATATTTATAAAACTATTCGAAGCCACTTAAGTAATTATGAAAACCAGGTTGAGATCAGACAAGAATTTCCCAAAAAATCTGTTGAAAGAAGAAACACCGGGTATGCTATCGATGTATTATTGGATTCAGCCCCATTCAAGGCAGGAGGAGAAGATTTTAATTTTTGCAAATTGATCGCCGGTTCAGAAGGGACTCTTGCATTTATCACAGAAATAAAATTGAATGTTGTTTCGCTACCGCCAAAGGAGATTGGTCTGCTATGTGTTCATTTCAATAGTATTGATGAAGCGCTGCGGGCAAATATCATTGCTCTTCAATATAAGCCCAGTGCCAGCGAACTGATAGATCATTATATTCTTGAATGCACAAAGGATAATATCGAGCAACGCAAGAATCGATTTTTTGTAGCGGGTGATCCGGGAGCTATTCTTGTTATTGAATTTTCAAAAACAGACAGGGAAGAAATCATAGAACTGGCTAAAAAATTAGAGGCTGATCTCAGAGCTGCAGGTTTGGGTTATTATTTTCCTTTATTGTTTGGGGAGGATTCAAAAAAGATATGGACGTTGCGCAAAGCGGGTCTTGGACTGCTCGGAAATTTACCCGGAAATGACAAAGCCGTTCCGGTGATTGAAGATACCGCAGTCGATGTATATGATCTTCCTTCATACATCCGTGACTTCAATGAAATTCTTAAAAAGCATGGTTTGTATTCTGTGCATTATGCACATGCAGGTTCGGGGGAGATCCATTTACGCCCCATCATTAATTTAAAAACAAAAGAAGGTAATCGATTATTCAGAACTATCGCCGAAGAAATTGCTACGCTTGTTAAAAAATATAATGGTTCATTAAGCGGTGAACATGGCGATGGAAGATTGCGTGGTGAATTCATAAAACAAATGGTAGGTGACAAGAATTATGAGATCTTTCGAACGATCAAACGAACCTGGGATCCCGAAAATATTTTTAACCCGAATAAGATCGTTGATACGCCGTCGATGAATACGATGCTGCGGTATACACCGGGTCAGCAAACACCATCATTTAAGACTGTTTTTCGTTTTGACAAGCAGGATATTTTACAACATGCCGAACAATGCAATGGATCCGGTGACTGCCGCAAGACCCATTTATCCGGTGGTACCATGTGTCCTTCATTCATGGCGACAAAAAATGAAAAAGATACTACAAGAGCAAGAGCCAATATTCTTCGGGAATTTCTAACTAACTCAGAAAAGATCAATCGTTTTGATCATAAAGAGATCCTTGACGTGATGGATCTATGTCTAAGTTGTAAAGGCTGTAAATCTGAATGTCCATCAAATGTAGATGTAGCAAAGCTAAAAGCAGAGTTTCTCCAACATTATTATGATGCGAATGGTGTTCCCTTTCGTTCTAAGTTAATTGCAAATTTCAATAAATCAGCCAGGTTCGGAGCCATTGCGCCGGGCCTGTATAATTTCATGATGACTACCCCGGTCATTAGCACTCTTGTAAAAAAACTGTCTGGGTTTGCTACAGAACGTTCAATGCCGAAAATGTATAAAACAACTTTGAAGAGATGGTATAAAAAATATCAAAATGAAATCCCGATAGCTATCGGGACAAAAGTTAAAAGTCAAAATTCAAAACTCTATCTTTTCTGTGATGAGTTTACAAACTACAACGATACCGAGATAGGAATTAAAGCAATTTTATTATTGGAGAAATTAGGTTATGTGGTAACTATTCCTGAACATGAAGAAAGCGGGCGTGCCTGGCTTTCCAAAGGGTTTTTAAGAAAAGCAAAAAAAATTGCTAATAGAAATATTGCCTTGTTAAGTCCATTAATAAGTGCAGAGACTCCATTAGTTGGTATTGAACCTTCCGCCATTCTTACATTCCGTGATGAATATATAGACCTTGTCGAAGATGATCATTTTAAAAAAGCTAAACAATTAGCTAAAGATGTTTTTACCATCGAAGAGTTTATTGCCAACGAAATAGAAAAAGGAAGGATCAATAAAGAACAATTCATTAAAGAGAAAAAGCTAATAAAACTGCACGGCCATTGTCAACAAAAAGCAATTTCTTCTGTTGCGCCGTCCGTTAAAATGCTATCGCTCCCGGAAAATTATTCTGTTGAAGTTATTCCTTCCGGATGCTGTGGTATGGCAGGTTCTTTTGGTTATGAAAAAGAACATTATGAGCTATCGATGAAAATAGGAGAGTTGGTTCTGCTTCCTGCTGTTCGCAATCAGGATGAAAATACGATCATTGCGGCTGCGGGCACAAGTTGTCGACACCAAATAAAGGATGGAACGAAAAAGAGAGCTTTACATCCTGTTGAGATTTTGTGGAATGCGCTGGCATGAGAATTTATCCCTTTATCCTTCCCCAGGACCTGTATGTAATAATCGGCAGTTCAATTTCATTGGGTTTTATTTTTTTTGTATAAGGTTTGAAAGAGAAAGTCTCATTTATTCAATATGTAATAGAATCATGAAAAATTTTTTAATTCTGCTGGTCGTCCTTGCCATTTCTTTTTTTTCACATTCGCAAACAATTCCAATAGTTGATTATTTACATCAAACATTGCCGGGTAAGATTCCCAAAATCTTTGCTTCCCGCGTAGTGAGCAATGGATTCGCCAACAGGGATTTTACTATTTCCCCGGCAGGGGATGAGATTTTTTTTACAATTCAGCAACGGGATCTTGTGAGCGTAGTGATGAATTCAACAAAAAGAAACGGAAAATGGTCTGAGCCTGCTGTGGCATCCTTTTCGGGGATTTACAATGACCTTGAAGCAAGCTTCACTTTCGATGGCAAACGGATATTTTTTTCATCTAACAGACCTCTCCATTCAAACGACTCAACAAATGATTACAACATATGGCATACCGAAAAGAAAAATGGTGCCTGGATCGACCCGGCTCCTTTAGATACCGAAGTCAATTCTGAAAAGGATGAATTTTATCCGTCAATGGCAAAAAATGGGGATCTGTATTTTACAACTCAAATTGAAACAGGAAAAGGTAAAGAAGACATTGTAATGAGTGAGTATAAAAATGGAAAATATCTTTCACCGGTTAGTCTTCCAGAAGCAATCAATTCAAAAGGATATGAGTTCAATGCATTTGTAGATCCGGACGAGCAATTCATTTTATTTTCAGCATATGGGCGGGATGATGATATGGGCCGGGGAGATCTTTACGTTAGCATAAAAAAGAATGGCCAGTGGCAACAAGCAGTCAATCTGGGCAAAAATATTAATAGTGTGTCTCTCGATTATTGCCCCTTTGTAACCTGGGACAAGAAATATCTCTTTTTTACATCTTCGAGGGCTATTTATAAATCTCCTTTCAGCAAAAAACAAACACTATCTGATTTAAAAAAAGGATTGTTGAATCCGGGCAATGGTTTGGACGATATTTATTGGGTACGATTCGATGACATACTTGAAGGATTAAACAAATGAATAAATTCCTGGCTGGTAAGCTGTAAATTTATTCGATTGCATCATTTTGCAGGAGCAAGATATCGTCATCAGATGAAAGACGGAACAAAACAGAAAGCTTGGCATCGGGTTGAGATTTTGTGGAATGCGTTAGACTGATCCTGGTGAAGACATGTTTCAAAAAAATACATCATTAATTATTGCCCCAATTTTTTATCACCTAAAGCTTCATTAAATTGTAGTCAAATAGTGAGTAATGTCAACAACCATAAAATGCCCTCAGTGTGGGAATGAATTTGAGCCGACTGAGTCCATACGGCAGGAAATTGAAAAGGAGTTAAATCAAAAGGCAACAGAATGGCAGAAAAGAAAGAATGAAGAGTTTCAAATAAAAATAGAAGAAGAAAAGATACGGTTGCAACAAATTCTTGAAGAAAATATTCGCAAATCAATTTCTTCCGATTACGAAAATCAACTTCGCTTGCTTCAGCAAAGTAATAAAGAGAATGAAGAAAAATTAAAAGAAGCCCGTCAGCAACAAGTTGAATTTCTCAAAAAAGAACAGGAATTAAAAACCAAAGAAGCGGAGCTGGAACTTTCTGTACAAAAAAAATTGCAGATAGAAAGAGAAAGACTTTCTGTCGAGATCAGGAAGCTTGAAGAGCAAAGAATATTGCAGGGGGAAGTGCAGGAGTTGGCCTTGGAGGAAATGTTGCAGGCCGCTTTTCCATTTGATATGATCACTCAGGTCAGTAAAGGAGTTCGCGGAGCAGATTGTATTCAGGCTGTTCGCAACAATTTCGGGCAGGAGTGTGGTAAGATCATTTATGAAAGTAAACGCACGAATGCATTTGCCGTTGACTGGATCGAAAAACTAAAAGCTGATATGCGAAGTCTCAGCGCAGACATTGCTGTGATAGTAACTAAAACAATGCCGAAGGATATGGATTGTTTTGGTATTAAAGACGGTGTCTGGATCTGCAGTTTTTCAGAAGTGAAGGCATTGGCTAGTGTCCTAAGGGACGGGGTGATAAGAGTATTTAATACTGCAAAGAGTAACGAGAACAAAGGCGATAAAATGCATTTACTATATGGTTATCTAACAAGCAATGAATTTGCCGAACAATGGAAAGCTATCCGTGAAGGATTTATGGCGATGAAACTCTCCATACAAAAAGAAAGAGACACAATGGAAAGATTGTGGAAGTCAAGAGAAAAACAACTGGAGAAAGTTTTATTGAATGCAGCTCATATTCGCGGTTCCATTGAGGGAATTTCAGGAATGGATGCGGTAGACCTGAATCTATTAGAAAGCGGGGAAGAGAATGATGATTTATAAGGAATCGGAAAAAACGTATTCCCCGGTTTGGGTCCATTAAGTTTATTCCCAGCACTCGCCAGGGAATCCGATTCTATAAATAATTCAAAAGACCCTTAATCTTTGAATTTAATACAAGTGGCAGGTTTCCCATTTATAGGATCAAATATAACTCCATCCGCATTGGGATAGTCCTTTTTTACTCTCCGTAAAATAGTATTAAACATTTCTTTGGGCTTTCCTGCCCAAACTATGCCCTTTTCTTTTACGGTTCCAAGCACAGTATAATCACTGGTAGGGCTACATTCCATAAAAACATAAAACCCCCGCCATTTATAAACCTGAGCGTTATGAGGCTCTGAAGACGCCATGCGAAAAGAAAATAAAATGATCGCCACGATACCCAAAATAAAGATTGTTCTTTTCATTTTATTTGTTTGAATAGGATGGATCTAATTTTCAGAATAGTTTTCGAAAAACTTTTCCTGCTCCAAAACAAAATCAGGATTTACATAAGTTAAAAGTGTTCTTTTAACCAGTGCAAATAATTCTTTACGACTATTGCAATAAGCAGCGTGTACGTAAGAAAGTTTTAAAGTGGTTATTTTTTGATGCGCCATCATAGAGTCGGTGGTTTTAAATATTGGATTTACTTCTTACGTTAAAGTTAAAAATAAATTGCTTCTAAAAGAAGGATTGGTAATTGATTTATAAACTGCACAGGGTAAATAAGTAAAACTGGCAGATCAAAAGGAAAAAATCAGTAACTCGCTATGTTTCATTGAGTATCAATGCATCCAGGTTCCGAATACCGATCTTTTTTTCGCTGATAAAGCCTTCGGCATATTTTACGCCTATTCGCTTACCCAGCATTCTTGCCCTGGCAATAACGCTATCTAAAAAATCAGGAGTAGAAATATAGGTTTGAGGGCCTTCATCGCTATTTACGGAAGTGTGAAACTGTGTTCGGTACGCTTCAATGGCTTCCATTCTTTGTTCAAAAACGTCAGTAATATCAATAAGGATATCCGGCTCGTGGTACCAATCCTGTATATAATGTAACAAATATTTCGGTCTCCATTTTTGCTGTAAGTTTCCATGTTCATCCCTCGTTATAATTTTTGTAAGTCCTGATAAAAAACAGGAATCACTAATCATTTGACCGGCGCGGCCATGATCGGGATGACGATCATGCAAAATATTTCCAATAACAACTTCCGGTTGATACTTGCGAATGGCTTGTATTAATTTTATCTGGTGCTCTTCATCATTTTTAAAAAACCCATCCCTCATTTTTAAATTCTCTCTTACATGCACGCCCATGATCAGGGCTGCGCTGGCTGATTCCCTATAGCGGGCTTCCACACTTCCTCTTGTACCCAATTCACCTTGTGTAAGATCAAGTACACCTACTTTTTTTTCTCTTTGGATTTCACTGATTATTACACCGGAACAACCAAGCTCTACATCATCAGGGTGAACGCCAATAGCAAGAAGATCGAGTTTCATTTAGTTTTTGGTTTATCGTTTATAGTTTGGGTAGCAGAAGAATAAATTTAATGAAGAAAATTACGAATAGAAGGACGATAACAATATACAAAAAACGTTAAACTATTTTGAAGAAGGGATTCCGGGTTTATACGGATTGTTGTACCACATACCGTCAATTTCTTTCACGAAGTTCTCGATCTGCCTGTCGGTCTTATCTTTCAGGTCCCAGTCTTGTTTTAAACTACTTCCGAAAAAGAAAGCAACAGTCTGATAAACTCTGGCTGTAAGCCCATTTTTGTATTCCTTAATGATATCGTAACAATTATTTCCTGTTTCGCGATTGATGAGTTTCATCAGTATTTTTCCCTGGTAAACAGAAAGGTTCTCCATGGGGTCAGTAAATTGTGCCCTGAGCTCTTTTTCCCTTGTTTTAATATATTGCTTTCTTTGTTTCCTGGAAGAAACATTTGCAAGTTTGGTATTGATGTCATTGATTGTAGCGCCAGCAATTCTTGCGTAAGGATAGGTAACATATACGGCGTTGCGAAGCCTGCTCCATTCTTCAATGTATTTAGCTAATTTATCCGGGGACATGTTGGAAACCCATACCATCTCCATTTCTTTATAGGGCAAGCTTTCACCTTCATAAATAATAGCAGGTACTATTAAAGTGTCATTGGGCCCCCATTTACTATCGCGGGGATCAGATTGAGCCTTCGAATGGAAACTAACAAGTAATAACAGTGCAGTTGCAGCCATTGATACACGGTATGTTCTCCGCAAATTCATCCTTTAAAATTACAAAAAAGCCCTGCTATTTTATACTAATAGACAAAGAAAGTAACCCTGGCGCTGTTTATAAAGTTAAATTTTCGATCTCCCGGGCAGATCGATTTAACTGAACACGCCGGACAATGCTGA
>WNFY01006365.1_pt1 | contig 15263 bp, 13 predicted proteins | sample 5400091 | NCBI WGS metagenome assembly WNFY01 (sample SAMN13153364, study PRJNA577476) | soil metagenome | isolation source: 60 cm soil or saprolite under grassland replicate 1 | place: USA:California | collected 2016-06-15 | reverse complement strand
CGCGGCTCGGCGACGGGCCGCTCCTCCTGCGCCTCGGGCAGCCCGCGCGCGAGCTCGAGGACGAGGTGTCGCGGTCGCTCCGCAGCCTCGTCGTCATCGTCGCGGTCGCGCTCCTCCTCGCCGGCGTCGGCGGCGCGCTGCTCGCCCTCGCCATCGGCCGGCTCGAGAAGGCCGAGCTCGAGCTCGGCAAGTCGCGCGAGCTCGCCGCCATGGGGAAGACCGCGGCGGCCATCGCCCACGAGGTGAAGAACTCGCTCAACGGCCTCTCGGTCGCGCTCGATCTGCTCGCCTCGCGCCGCGCGGCTCCCGCCACCGCCGACGAGGTGCACGCGCAGGCGCGCTCCGAGATCGCGCGGCTCCGGGGCGTCGCCGACGACCTCACGCTCTTCGCGGCGCCGCCCCGGCTCGACCTCGGCGAGGCGGACCTCCAGGAGGTGTGCAGGCGCGCCGTCGCGGCGAACGCCGATCTCGCGCAGGACTGCGGCGTCGAGGTGGAGCTCGACCTGGGCGACGACGACGACGCCCTCGTGCGCGCCGACGCGCACAAGCTCCTCGGCGCGCTCCAGAACGAGCCGCTCGGCGCGCCTTCGGCGCCGCGCGAGCGGCGGCTCGGGATCCGCCTCCGCCGCGACGCGCGGCAGGCTCTCCTGGAGGTGGCCGACCGCGGACCAGGCATCGCGGCGGAGGTGAAGGAGCGGCTCTTCGAGCCCTTCGTCACGACGAAGCGCACCGGCACGGGCCTCGGGCTCGCCATCGCGCGACGCGTCCTCGAGGCGCACGGCGGCCGCATCGAGGCGCTCGATCGGCCGGGCGGCGGGACGGTGTTCCGGATCGCCCTGCCGCTCGGGGCGACGACATGGCGGCGCGCGCGCGCCGCCGAGGCCACGAAGCCATGAGCCAGAAGGTCCTCATCATCGACGACGAGAAGACGTTCCGCGTCGTGGCGCAGGCCGCGCTCTCGGCGGAGGGCTTCGAGACGAGGAGCGCCGCGTCCGGCGGAGAGGGGCTCGCCGTCGCGCGCGAGCTGCGTCCGGACGTCGTCGTGCTCGACCGCAACCTGCCCGACGCCGACGGGCTGTCCGTGCTCGAGCGCCTGCGCGCCGACGCGGCCGGCGAGGAGCCGCTCGTCGTCATGGCCACCGCGTACGGCGAGATCGAGAACGCCGTTCAGGCAGTGAAGCTCGGCGCCTTCGACTACCTGACGAAGCCGATCCAGCTCCCGGCGCTCGTCATGACGGTGAAGAAGGCGCTCGAGGCGCGCCGCCTGAGGCGCCGCGCCGAGGGCTTCTCGGGCGTCGCGCGCCGCAGGGTCGAGCGCGGCATGTGCATGGGCGGCTCCGCCGCCATGCAGCGCGTGGTCGAGCTCGCGGAGAAGGTGGCCGCCTCGCCCGACACGACCGTCCTCGTGGAGGGCGAGACCGGCACCGGCAAGGAGCTGGTCGCCCACCTCGTGCACGTGAAGACGCCGCGCCGGGGCGACGCGCCCTTCGTCGAGCTCAACTGCGCCGCCATCCCCGAGACGCTCCTCGAGGCCGAGCTGTTCGGACACGAGCGGGGCGCCTTCACCGACGCGAAGCGCGCGAAGCCCGGCCTGCTGGAGGAGGCGGAGGGCGGCACCCTCTTCCTCGACGAGATCGGGGACATGCCGCTCGCCACCCAGGCGAAGCTGCTGAAGGTGGTCGAGACGCAGGTGTTCCGGCGCCTCGGCGGCACCCGCGACATCGGAGCCGACGTGCGCTTCATCTCGGCGACGCACCGGGACCTCATGGCGAGCGTCGAGGCCGGCGGGTTCCGGCTCGACCTCTTCCACCGCCTCGACGTCTTCCACATCCAGGTCCCGCCGCTGCGCGAGCGCAAGGAGGACGTCTTGCCGCTGGCGCGCTTCTTCCTCGACGAGCTCGCGGCGCGCGCCGGGAAGGCCATCGAGGGCCTCGCGCCGGAGACGGAGCGGCGGCTCCTCGCCTACCCGTTTCCAGGCAACGTCCGCGAGCTGCGCAACGTGATCGAGCGCGCCGTCATCCTCGAAAGAGGCCGCGAGCTCTCGGCCGAGGTCGTCCTGCTCCGGCAGGAAGAGCGCGCTCCGGCGCCCACCGCACACCCCATCCCGGTCGAAGGCGAGACGCCGCCGTCGCTGGAGCAGGTCGAGAAGGCCTACCTCGTCCAGCTCCTCGAGCGGGCGCAGGGCAATCGGAGCCAGGTCGCCCGCTGGATGGGGGTTTCGTACCCCACGGTGATGAAGAAGATCATGGATTACGGAGTCGACCTGTCGCGCTGGAAGGACGGCTGAGGGCTGCAAGAAACCGCGAGGGGCTGCTACAAGGCTCTTGTAGGCGCACGGGCGCCCCGAGCGGGAATGGCTGCGCTCTTGCGGCGTTCGCCGGGCTCTGTGGCTGGCCCATCCCTTGCGACGGCTTCGTCCTCTTCCGCGACCACGTCTCCACGATCGCCTCGAGCCGGGCGTTCGAGCTTGGGGACAGCGGGAGAAGCGGGTGGCGGCGGCCACGAGCCGGGCTCGCCGCCACCCGCGCCTTCCAGAGGTCCGGCGCTGCGCCGCGCGCCTTCGCCACCGCCGCCGCCCTGCTGGATTCCGGCCGCGGGGTCACGCACGCCGATCCCGAGCGCCCCTCCGAGCGCTATGTTCCGGAGGTGCTCCTCCGGGTCCTCACCCACTTCGGGTATGTCGCCATCGCCGGCCTGCTCGTCGCGGGTGGTGTGGGGATGCCGTTCCCGGAGGAGGTGATCCAGCTGAGCGCGGGTTATCTCGCGCGGCGCGAGATCCTCGACTTCGTTCCCGCGCTCGCGTGCGCCTATGGAGGCATCGTCGCCGGCGACTTCCTCCTCTTCCGCCTCGCCCAGCAGCACGGCGACCGGCTCCTCGCGCGCCCGGCGGTGGCGCGCTTGCTGACGCCGCGCCGGCGCGAGCTGCTCGAGCGCCACTTCGCGCGCCACGCCTTCCTCACGGTGATGGTCGCTCGCCACATGTCGGGCCTGCGCGTGCCCGCCTTCATCCTCGCGGCCACGCACGAGGTCCGCGCCGGCACCTTCCTCCTCGCCGACGCGCTCTCCGCCATCCTCTCGGTGCCGCTCGTCGTCTCGCTCGGCTACCTCTTCGCGGCGCACCTCGAGGACGTGAAGCGGCGCATGCACGAGGTAGAGCTCCTGCTCGTCATCGCGGTCCTCCTCGCCAGCGCCGCCTACGCGCTCGTGAAATGGCGGCGTGGGCGGGCGCTCACCCGTACCGTCTCGGCTGCTCCTCGCCCGTGAGCACGCGCCGCGCCCCCTCCGCGAGCGCGGCGAGCTCGTCCTCGCCGGGGTAGACGAAGACAGGCGCGATCCACTCGACGCGCCGGCGGATCGCGGCCACGAGCGCGCCCGCGTGCGCCGCGCCGCCGGTGAGCAGGATGGCATCCACCTCGCCCGAGAGCGCGACCGCCATCTCGCCCACCGCCTTCGCGATCTGGTAGGCCATCGCGTCGAGGACGAGCGCCGCCGTGGCGTCGCCGCGCGCCGCCTGCTCGGCGGCCTCGCGCACGTCGCGCGTCCCGAGGTACGAGTAGAGCCCGCCTTCTCCGAAGAGCCGCCGCCGCAGCGCACGCTCGTCGGCGCCGCGCGCGAAGCAGAGCTCGATGACGGCGGTCACCGGCACGGCGCCGGCGCGATCGCCCGAGAACGGCCCCTCGTCCTGAGGGTTCACCACGTCGACGAGCCGCCCGCCGCGCTGCGCCGAGAGCGACGCGCCCGTGCCGAGGTGCGCGACGACGAGCTTCAGGTCCTCGACGCGGCGCGCCACGGCGCGCATGTTGAGGGCGTGGCACAGGCTCCGCCGGGGGACGCCCTCCAGGCCGGAGAGGCGCGCCACCGCGTCGAGCTCGTCCACCGAGACCGGGTCGACGACGAGCGCCGGGCAGCCGTGCTCCTCGGCGAGGAGGTTCGCGAGCGGCGGTCCGAGGTTCGCGGCGTGCTCGCCGCGCTCGGCCCGCTCGGAGTCGCGCAGCATGGCCGCGTCGACGAGGTACGTGCCGCTCTCGACGGGCCGGAGGAGGCCGCCCCGGCCGACCACCGCCCCCAGCCCGCCGCGCCCGACCTTCGCGCGCGCGAGGAAGGCGCGCACCCCCCGGGAGCGCCAGCCGAGCTGATCGGCGATGCGCGGGAAGCCAGCCAGCTCCGCGTCGGCGTGGCGCTCGGCGTGCTCCGCCACCTTCTCGCCGCCCCGGAAGAGCGCCGCCTTCGTGGAGCCGGCGCCGGGGTTCACTGCCAGGACGAGATCGCTCATCGCGTCGCTCCCCCGCCGCGCGCCGCGAGGACGCCCAGCGCCACCGAGCACAGCTTGTCGTGGGCGCGCTCCGCCCTCGACGGGATGAGCACCGGCGCCCGCGCGCCCTCGATCACGTGCGCCACCGCCTTGCCGGCGAGCCAGGTGAAGGCCTTGCCGAGCGCGTTCCCCACCTCGATCGTCGGCACGAGCAGGATGTCGGCGCGCCCGGCCGCGGGCGCGAGGATCCCCTTCGACCGGGCGGCGGCCACCGAGAGCGCGCCGTCGAGGGCGACCGGCCCGAACACCTCGCAGCGCGGCAGCTCTCCGCGCGCGGCCGCCTCGCAGAGCGCGACCGCGTCGAAGGTGTGGGGCATGGCCGCCACCGGCGTCTCGACCGCGCACAGGACCGCGACGCGCGGCCGGTCGACCCCGAGGCGATGGAAGACGCGCACCGCGTTCGCGAGGATGGCGCGCTTCTCGGCGAGCGGTCGGAGAGGCCGAGGACGCGCGCGCCGCCGTCGCCCGCGGGCGACTCGCTCACCATGACGTCCGAGACGAGCCCCTCGCCGCGCAGCCCCTCGGTGCGGTTCAGCACCGCCCGCATCAGCTCCGCGGTGGTGAGGCGTCCCTTCAGGATCACCTCGGCCTCGCCGGCGCGCACGAGCGCCACCGCGCGCCGCGCCGCGCGCGCCGCGTCCGGCTCGTGGTGGATCACGTGGCCGGCCGGGTCCTCGCCGAGCCTCCGCAGCCCGGCCTCGAGCGCCGGGCGGTCTCCGATGAGGAGCGGGTGCGCGAGCCCCGCGCGGCGCGCCTCCACCGCGGCGGAGAGGGCGCTCTCGGACTCGGCGCCCGGCACGACGAGCCGGCACGGTCCGAGCGCGACCGCACGCTCGATGAGCTCTGGCATGCTCCGGATCGGCCCCATGCGATGTGCCCGCCAGGCGGGCCGGTCCGGCCCGGGCGCCTTTCTACCCCGTCTCGCGACGGGGCGCAGCCGTGAGGTGAGCGGGCAGCGCCTCGAAGAGCTGCCGCCCGCGCGAGAGCGCGTGACGGCGCGCCTCGAGCCCCGGCCCCGTGGACGCCAGCGCCGCGTCGAACGCCTCCCGGGACACCGGCAGGAGCGACGAGACGACGCCGAGGAGGGCGAAGCCGAGGAGGAGCGCATCGTCGGCCCTGCGCACGAGGGCCTCCGCGCGCACGCCCACCACGCGCGGCGTCACCGCCATGAGCCGCGCGGTGACGTCCGGGGGCGCCGGGTCGAGCCGCGCCCGCATGCGCCAGGTCGGGACGAGGCGCTCGTTCACCACCGCGAACCCGTCCGGCGAGAGCAGGTGCGCGGCGCGCAGCGCCTCGATCTGCTCGAACGCGACGAGGACGTCCGCCCCGCCGTCGCCGACGAGCGGAGAGCGCACCTCCTCGCCCATGCGCACGTAGGCGGCGATCGATCCACCCTGGAGCGCTTTGGCGGGGCACTCGGAGAGGCTCACGTCGAGGCCGGCCTGGAGCGCCGCCTCGGCGAGGACGCGCGCGGTCGCGACGACCGGCTGTCCGAGGACGCCCACCAGCACGACGCTCGTCACGTGGCCGCTCATGGCAGCTCCTGCGCGCTCGAGATCGCCCCGGCCCGGCACACCTGCGCGCAGAGCCCACACCCGGCGCAGAGGCCCGCGTCGATCTCCATCGCTTCCTCCCCCTCGGAGAGGGCCGGGCACCCCAGCCGAAGGCAGGCGCCGCAGCGGTTGCAGCGCGGCGCGCCCACGCCGCTCGCCGGGCGCGGCTCGGGCTCGGCGACCGGGCAGCGCCCGCGCGCGATGACCACCGACAGCTCCGGCGCGGCGAGCTCCTCCCGGAGCGCCCGCTCCAGCGTGGCGAGGTCGAGCGCGTCCACCTCGCGCACCCGCCGGGCGCCGAGCGCACGCGCCAGCGCCGCGACGTCGACGGATGCGCTCGCGCGGGTGGCGCTCTCGCCATCCGCGACGACGACGATGGTCCCGCCGCCGGCGCTGGCCACCGCGTGCGCGAGCGCCGGCGCCCCGCCGCGGACGAGCGCGCTCTCGCCCATGAGCGCCACCTGCCGGCCGCGGATCCGCTCGCCGAGGACGGCCTCCGCCCCGCGGGCGACCGCGGCGGCCGAGCCGGCGCCGATCGCCCGGTCGACCACCCCGAGCGGCGCCTCCGCGCCGAGGACGGAGCAGCCGAGCTCGCCGGCGACGCTCACGTGCAGCCGCTTCAGCGCCTGGAGGACGGCGCGCTGCGGGCACCCCGCGCACGCCTCGGGCGGCCGCGGCGGGACGTCCTCGCGGCGCCGGGCTGCCGGCGCGCCCCGGAGCGCGCGCGCGAGGAGGTCGGGGCCGAGCTCGCCCGTGCGCGGCAAGCGGTCCTTGCCGCGGCAGGCGATGCCGAGCGCGCGCAGCTCCGACTCGACGACCGGCTCGAGCTCCTCGACCACCACCACCTCCTCGACGCGACGAGCGAAGTCGCGCACGAGCTCGGTCGGGAGCGGGAAGGAGAGGCCGAGCTTCAGCACCGACGCGTCCGGAAGCGCCTCGCGGACGTCGTGGTAGGCGGCGCCGCTCGTGATGACGCCGAGCTCCTCAGAACGGAGCTCCACGCGGTTGAGCGGGCTGTCGGCGCCATGGGCGGCGAGCTGCGCGCGCCGCTCCTCGGAGCGCACGCGCAGGCGCAGCCCCTGCTCCAGCGAGATCACCGCGCGCTCGCGCCCTCGGCGCAGCCCCGCCGCGCGCGCGGCGGTGGCCGTCCCGATCGGCGCGGCCCTCGCGCCGAGCGCCGTGCGGACCGTGAGCCGGAGCACCACCGGGGTGTCCCACAGCTCCGAGAGCTCCAGCGCCGCCGCGAGGTGCTCCCTGCACTCGCGGGCGTCGGAGGGCTCGACGCACGGCAGCTCCAGCGCGCGGGCGAGCACCCTGCTGTCGGTCTCGACGCAGGAGGCCGCGAGGCCGGGGTCGTCGATCGCCACGACCACGAGCCCGGCCGCGCCGACGCAGGTCATCGCACGGAGGGGCTCGGCGCCGGCGGCGAGGCCCGGGAGCGCCGCCACGGCCCGCGCCCCGGCGAGGCACGCGCCCATGGCGACCTCGAGCGCCACCTTGCCGGTCGGCGTGCGCTCGGCGAGCACCGCCTCCCGCTCCGCGGCGTCGAGCAGCGCGGCGATCGGCGGGACGGGGCACCCGGCGACGAGCTGCACGCCCTCCTCGGCGGCTCCCCGCGCCAGCGCCTCGGAGCCTGTCATGAGGCGTCTCACGGGCGTGTCCCCTCACCGCCGCCCTTCCTTGCGTGCTGCGCGGTCGGACGCGGCATCTAGAACCCGCGGCCGCGCAGCTCGGTGAGGAGCCTGTCGTAGAAGGCGGCTGCATCGAAGTGCAGCGACCAGCCGATCTGGGCCCAGTGGTCCGCGTCGATCTCGCACAGCACCTCGCCCCAGCGCTGAGATGCCGCGGGCACGAGCCCGTCGTTCTCTCCGCCGTGGCCGAGGAGGTAGAGATGGCCAGGGAGGAGGAGCGGGTTCGTCCGGCGCTTCCGCCGCGCGACGCCCACCACGCTCGCGTAGCTGACGGCGCGCGCGTCCGGCACGGCGCGGTTGAACTCGGCCATCCGGGCGGTGGTGAGGTCGTAGAAGGCCTCGACCGGTATGCCGAGGCGCTCGAGCGCGGCCATGACCCCGAGGCGCTTGCCGACCCCGGTGCCGAGGTCCGCGAGCGGCGTGCCGAGGTGCGGCGTGCCGATGGTGGTGAGCGAGGCGACGCGCGATCCGATCCCGAGCCGCGCGATGGCGTAGCGCGCGTCGAGGCCGCCCATGCTGTGCGCGACGACGTTCACCCGCCTGTCGGGGAGGGCGCGGATGCAGGCGGCGAGCTCCTCCGCGCGCGCGGCGACGGACCCCGCCGCGGCGACGCGCGGGCGGTGGACCGCACAGGCATGCCGCGCGAGCTTGTCGGGGAGCCCGCGGAAGTACTCGTTGCGGACGCCCGCGACCGCGATCGCGTCGAAGCCGAGCAGGCCGTGCGCGAGCACGAGCGGGTGGCGTAGCCGCGGCGCGCGGCGGCGCAGGAGGTGGCGCGCGCGCAGGCGGCGCCACAGGAACCACGCGGCCAGCGCGACGAGCACGGCGCCGCACGCCGCGATCGCGAGCGGGCCGAGGGCGTGCCACGCGAGCGGGGCGGAACGGTGCACGGCACGATGTTGCGACAGGTGGTGCCGCGCGGGCAACCGGGCGCCGGCGATCGGCGCCCTCATGGCGCTGGCGCTCTCTCGCCGAAGGGCCCATGCTCTCGACGATGGAGCGCCCGCGCGTGCTCGTGTGTGGCCACGTCACGCTCGACCGGTACGGCGACGTGCTCCTCCCCGGCGGCTCCGCGTATTACGCCGGCCGCGCCTACCACGCGCTCGGCGCGCTCGTTCGGGTGGCGACCGCGGCCGGACCGGACCTGCCGCGCGCGGCGCTCGCGGGCCTCGAGGAGCACGTGGCACCGGCCCCGCGCACCACGATCTTCGTGAACCGCTACGCAGCGGACGGCCGCCGCGCCCAGTCGGTCGAGGCCGTCGCGCCGCCGCTCGACCCGGCGCTCTTGCCCCCCTCGTGGCGCACGACCGACCTCCTCCACCTTGCGCCGGTGGCGGGCGAGGCGGACCTGCACGCGTGGCGGTCGGCGGTCGCGGCGCGGCTCGTCGGCCTCGGCGTCCAGGGCGCGGTCCGTGCCGTGCTGCCCGACGGCAAGGTGGTTCAGCCGCGCTGGGAGCCGGACCCGGCGGACCTCGCCACGCTCGGCGCCGCCTGCCTCGGGGAGGACGACCTCGTCGGGCAGGGCGACCTCCTCTCCCGGCTCGCGGCGAGCGTGCCCGTGGTCGCCTTCACGCGCGGCGCGCAGGGCTGCGACGTCATCGTCCGCGGGCGGACGCGGCGCGTCGGCGCCTACCCGACGCACGCGGTCGATCCGACCGGCGCGGGCGACGTCTTCGCGGCGGGATTCCTGCTCGCGCTCGCCCGCGGCGAGGATCCCGTGGACGCGGCGCGACTCGGCGCGGCCGCGGCGTCGATCGTGGTGGAGGCGCGCGCCGGAGAGGCGCTCGCGCGCCTCGGGGAGGCCCACGCGCGGGTGCGGCACGTGTCGCCGGCCGGTCAGGCACGCTGAAAGGGCCGGTCGCGGCGTCCTCGCCCGCGTTGCGGCGTCCCATGTGCGTTCGGGCCAACCCTGGAGGAGCATGGCGGGCGAGTCACACGACGGAAAAGCGCCATCGTGCATTGTGCCGGCGCGGGCGGAGCGCTCGCTCGGGCGCTAAGAAAGCGCTCGCCCTTGCCAAGGTGAACAAATTCCGGCCTTCTTGCGTTCAAGAGACTTGATGCACGTCACTTTCCTTCCGAGGGGTGCTGCGCGCACGCGCACCCCCGTCACGTCGAAGATCTGCGCCGCCGTCGCTGCCATCCTGGCTCTCTCGGTCGGGGGCTGCCGGCGCGACGAGGTCACCCACTACCGGGTCGCGAAGGAGGAGCCCGGGCAGGCGGCGTTCCGCCCGGCCGCGATGCCGATGGGCGGTCAGGGGGATCCGGGCGAAGTCGCACCGCCGTCCGCACCCGACGCAGAGAACCGCCTCCGATGGACACTGCCCGGGGGCTGGACGCAGAGCCTCTCCGGCGGCATGCGCTACGCCACCTTGAAACCTTCGATCCCCGGCCGCATCGACGTCTCCGTGATCGTCCTTCCGGGATCGGCGGGCGGCGAGCTGGCGAACGTGAACCGGTGGCGCGCGCAGATCGGGCTTCCCGCCGTCGACGAGGCGGCGCTCGCGTCGGCCCGCAAGACGCTCCAGACGAAGGCGGGGCCGGTGTCGGTGTACGACTTCAGGAGCGAGGGCAAGGCGAGGAGCCGCACCGTCGCGGGCCTCTCGTCCGCGCGCGGCAACACCTGGTTCATCAAGATGGCCGGCGACGCCGACGCGGTCGGCGCTGCCAAGCCCGAGTTCATCCGACTGCTGGAGACCCTCCGCTTTGAAGATTAAGGACCTCGGCGTGCGCCTCCTCGGCGCCCTCACCTCCCTCAAGACGAGCATCGTCTGCCTGGCGGCGCTCATGGTGCTCGTCGTCGCCTGCACGCTCGCGCAGGTGAACCTTGGCACGCTCGGCGCGGTGAACCTGTACATCCGCAGCTTCTTCGTGTGGTGGCAGGTGCCGGGGACGGGCTGGTCGATCGCGGTCTTCCCGGGCGGCGCGCTCGTCGGGCTCGTGCTCGCCGCGAACCTCATCGCGGCGCAGGTGAAGCGGCTCGAGCTCTCGGGGAAGAAGGCGGGGATCTGGATCATCCACGCCGGTCTCATCCTCCTCTTCGTCGGCGAGTTCATGACGAGCGCGCTGCAGGTGGACGCGCAGCTCGCCATCGAGCAGGGCCAGACGCTCAACTACATCGAGAGCCCGCGCGAGCTCGAGCTGGCGGTCGTCGACGTGACGGATCCGGCGCACGACGACGTGTACGGGATCCCGCAGTCGCGCCTCGCGAGCGCCACCTCGATCGACATCCCCGGGACGCCCGTCTCGCTGCGCGTGAGGCGCTTCTTCCAGAACGCCGACTTGTCGGCGCGGGTGCCGGGCGATCCACCGTCGCCGGCGAACATGGGCGTCGGCGCGAGCGTGTCGGTGCGGGAGCTGCCGCCCGTCACGGCCGACGACCAGATGAACCGCGCCACGGCCTTCGTGGAGCCGACTGCCGGCGGCCGGAGCTACGGCACCTGGCTCGTCTCGAACGCGCTCGGCGCGCCGCAGTCCTTCACACACGAGGGCCGGACCTACGTCCTCGCCATGCGCCCGCAGCGGCAGTACCTGCCGTACTCGGTGACGCTGAAGCAGTTCCGGCACGACGTCTACCCGGGCACCGACATCCCGAAGAACTTCTCGAGCCTGGTGCACCTGTCGAACCCCTCGCGCGGCGAGGAGCGCGACGTCCTCATCTACATGAACCAGCCGCTCCGTTACCTGGGGAAGACCTTCTACCAGGCGAGCTTCGGGAAGGGCGACACGCTCTCCGTCTTGCAAGTGGTCGAGAACCCGGGCTGGCTCCTCCCCTACATCTCCTGCGTGCTCGTCACGCTCGGGCTCCTCGTGCACTTCGCGATGTCGCTGCGCCGCGGGATGCGCCGCCGCCAGGCGGCGGAGCCGGTTGGAGGCCTCACATGAACACCGCCAAGATCGCCAAGGTCGCGCCCTGGGTCGCGGGGGCGCTCGCGCTCGCCGGCGTCGGGTTCGCGATGATCCCACCCTCGCCGGTGCGCGGGTTCGACCTCGACGCATTCGGGCGCCTGCCCGTGCTCGAGGGCGGCCGCGTGAAGCCCATCGACTCGCTCGCCCGCAACTCGCTCCTCATGATCCGCAGCCAGCAGAGCTTCCGGCACCAGGGGCGCACGGTGGGCGCCGACGAGTGGTTCCTCGACGTCCTGTTCCGCCCCGAGGTGGCGGCGCAGGAGCCGGTCTTCGTCATCAACGACCCCGACGTGCTGGGCCTGCTCGGGCTCCGGCAGACCACCGAGCGGTACTTCTCCTTCGCGACGCTCGCGCCCCACCTCGAGAAGATCCAGCAGCAGGCGCAGGCCGCGCACGCGATCGACGCGAAGCAGCGGACGCGCTTCCAGAACGCGATCGTGAACCTCTTCGACCGCGTCTACCTCTACTACCGGCTCGAGAACACGCTCCAGTTCGCGGGCTCGCAGGGGCTCGCGGCCGAGATCGAGGCCCGCGCCGCCTCCGGGGCCGCCGCGCGCCACGAGGAGCTTTCCCAGCTCGCCTTCTTCCGCCCGCTCCTCCCGCCGTCGCCGACGAGCGACTCGTGGCGGAGCGTCGGAGAGGCGCTCCGCGCCGCGGCGCCCGCACCCGGCGTCCTCGACCCGGGGCTCGCGCCGTGGGCGCGCCTCGGCGCCGCCTACGCCAAGCAGGACGCCGCCGCCTTCGACCGCGCCACCGCCGAGCTCCGCGCGCTCGTCACGACGGCCCGGCCCGACGCCCAGGCGCAGGCCGATCACGAGACGATCTTCAACCGCGCCCAGCCCTTCTACCTCGGCATGGTCGTGTACGTGCTCGCGCTGCTCGTGCTCTTCGCGTCGTGGCTCTGGCTCCCCGCCATCCTCCAGCCCACCTCGTTCGCGCTGCTCGTGGCGGGCGCGGTCATCCACACGGGCGGGCTCGTCTCGCGCGTCATCCTGCAGGGCCGGCCGCCGGTGACGAACCTCTACTCGTCCGCCGTGTTCGTGGGCTGGGTGGCCGTCCTCCTCGGGATCGTCCTCGAGCGGATGTACCGGCGCGGCTTCGGGACGGCGGTGGCGGCCGCCTCCGGGTTCGCCTCGCTCATCATCGCCCACCACCTCTCGGGAGACGGCGACACGATGGAGATGATGCGCGCCGTCCTCGACTCGAACTTCTGGCTCGCGACCCACGTCGTGACCATCACGATCGGCTACAGCGGCACCTTCCTCGCCGGGGCGCTCGCCATCGGGTACGTCTTCCGGCGCCACCTCGCGCCCAGGATCGATCCGGCGACGTCGAAGGCGCTCGTCTCGATGACGTACGGCATCGTCTGTTTCGCGCTCCTCTTCAGCTTCGTCGGGACGGTGCTGGGCGGCATCTGGGCGGACCAGTCGTGGGGCCGCTTCTGGGGCTGGGATCCGAAGGAGAACGGCGCGCTCCTCATCGTCCTCTGGAACGCCATCATCCTCCACGCGCGGTGGGGCGGGTACGTCAAGGAGAAGGGGATCATGGCGATGGCGATCTTCGGCAACGTCATCACCAGCCTCTCCTGGTTCGGCGTGAACATGCTCGGCGTGGGGCTCCACTCGTACGGCTTCATGGACTCCGCGTTCTGGGCGCTGTCGGCCTTCATCGCCACGCAGCTCGCGCTCATCGCGCTCTGCCTCGTCCCGCGGCAGTTCTGGAAGCCGCGCGCGGCGGTCGACGGCCGCGGCGGTCGAGCGTCGGTGAAGCCGGCCTGATCGCCGCCGGAACAGGTGGCGTCCGCCGCGCCCGTGCCGTGAGCTGGCGGCCGCGCTCGGGAGGCATGTTCCGCGAACGGCGCGTGTTCTCCAGGTGATGACGACCACATTCCTCGGCGGCCTCGTCCTCCCCGTCCTCGTTGCCGGCAGTGCGCTCGGCTACACGCTCTGGCGCTCCGGCGTCCGGAAGCTGCGGCGCCAGCCCGTCGCCGCGCTCGGACGCGTCGTGATGGCGTCGAACCTCGTCTCGACGCGGCAGCGCGGCCGTTAGCGCTCGCCTCGTCGCGCGCCGCTGCGCGGCGAGCGTCGCATCGGTGAGCCAGAGACGCGCGCGCGTCGGCGCGGCGCGCTCGAGCCCGACGAGCGCAAGTGTCGGACGACGTGTGCGCTGCGCCCGGGAACACCTACACGGCGCAGCGCGTGGTGACTCTCGGTGCGACTCGCTCGCACCTTTCCGCAGCTCCTTTTCCTGCACGTTTACGGTGGGTTAACACCGCGTCCAATCCAGTGGCCAATACACTGGCCGTACCGTCTAGAGACGAGTAGCGTTCGCTCGACAGCTCGCTCGCTCGACTCACGTACGGGAGGACGACCCATGCATCTGCTTCGTGCCGCAGCTCTCGCCTCGTCGCTCGCGACCGCATCGGTCCCTTCGCCAGACGGGACGTTCACGGGATGTTACAAGACCGACGGCGGATCGCTGCGCCTCATCGACACCTCGACCGACTCCTGTCGCAATGGCGAGCTCCAGGTCACCTGGAACCAGAACGCGCCGAGCAGCTCCATCCAGGCGACGCCGCTCTTCGTCGGTGATCCAAACTGTCCGGCGGGCGGCACGGAGTTCGTGTGGCAGGGGGCGACCACCTACGCGTGCAACGGCACGCCCGGCGCGACGGGACCAGTCGGACCAGTCGGACCGATGGGCCCGATGGGCTACGCGGGACCGATCGGGCCGATGGGGCCAGCCGGAGCGACGGGGCCGGCGGGAGCGCAGGGCCCGATGGGCATCCCCGGACCGATGGGCTCGGCCGGCGTGGACGGGCTCCCCGGACTCCAGGGTCCCGCAGGTCCTGCTGGCGCGACTGGCCCGCAGGGACCGCAAGGCCCGGCCGGCGCGATCGGCGCGACCGGACCGCAGGGTCTCGCGGGCGCGGCTGGCGCAGCGGGCCCGCAGGGCCCGATCGGCCCGATCGGCGCGCAGGGTGAGAAGGGCGACGCGGGCGCCGTCGGTCCTCAGGGGCCGGTGGGTCCTGCCGGCCTGTCCGTCACGCTGACGCAGCTCGCGGCGGGCGACGCCAACTGCCCGAACGGCGGCGTCGCCGTCAACGCCGAGAGCGGGACCGGGTACGTCTGCGGCGCGCCGCAGGGCTATCCGGCGCTCGTGGACGCGGCGGCGATGCAGAAGATCGACGCCTGGGCCGGCCTGCCGTCCGACACGCGCTGGTCGGTCTGCTACAAGGCGACCCGCGACAACGGCGGCTTCTCGTTCGCGAGCTCGACGGCGCTCGCGTTCCACGGCCGGTGCGACGGGTACGCACGCACGTTCTTCGTCGCGAAGAGCACGGCGGGCGCGCTCTTCGGCGGCTACGCCGGGCAGCCCTGGGGCGCTGCGACGTGCGGCTACAAGAGCGACCCCGCCGCGTTCCTCTTCTCGCTCACGAACTCCTTCAGGCACGGGCTCATCAGCAGCTCCGCCTCGGCGTACGCGATGTACGATTGCCCGACGCTCGGCCCGACGTTCGGGATGGGCCATGACTTCTCGACGAACCTGAAGGACCAGGTCTCGGTCTCGCTCGGCTACAGCTACGCCTGCCGCACGGGGAGTGGGTCTCCGGCGTGCAGCACCGACTACGTGGGCATGGCCACCCCCATCCTCGTCGAGCTCGAGGTCTACGCGGCGCAGTAGAGGTCCGGGCGCAAACGCCGGCGCTGAAGACGAGGGCCCATCCGGCTTTGGCAGCCGGGTGGGCCCGACCGCGTTTCCGCACGGCCGATCCGAGACCGGCGCACGGTTGCGCATCGC
>WNFY01003244.1_pt1 | contig 15263 bp, 10 predicted proteins | sample 5400091 | NCBI WGS metagenome assembly WNFY01 (sample SAMN13153364, study PRJNA577476) | soil metagenome | isolation source: 60 cm soil or saprolite under grassland replicate 1 | place: USA:California | collected 2016-06-15 | reverse complement strand
TCCTGGATGGGAGAGCTGGAAAACGTTAGTGTCGGTCACGGCGTATCACTCCTTCAGTCGAGAAGTGGAGGCGTCGAACACCCCCACGATACGCCGCCTTATCCCTTCATGCCGTCACCAACTTTCGTCCATAGCTCGAGGTCCACAGCTAGGTTATGCTTCGCTTTGTTCTTGGCCTCGGCGGTGGTCATTCCCGCTTTGACCGGGGAAACACTCGGCCAAAACCCGGGAGGCCAGTTCGGGTTCGGAGGGCCACTTGGAGCCGCTAATGGTTTGGGTCCTCCAGCATTGCGGGGCGGTACAGGTGGGGGCATCGGATCGCCAGTTGGCGGCAGTTTGGGCGGTCCGCCATCAGGTTTGGTTGGTCCTGCAGTTGTCACGCCGCCCGGCATGGCGGCCGGCACGCTTAATAGTGCGACGGCTTCAACGCCCGGTGCAGGCACTCCGGCGGGACCGGCATTGAGTTCGCTTTCCGGCGCAAGCACGCCTTATGCGTTTACGAGTGGTGGTCGTCCACAGCCAAGGGAAATATCGACTGAGGAGAAAGAGAAACTCGAACGGCTGGACCAGCAGATCGCTGGAATGAACAAGCAATTAGGTGCAACACTTCACATTTGCAGAGGGTGCTAGATTAGGTGGGGCATGCCTACGCGGGCGGGCTCATTACTGTGCTCGATTGCGATCTGCGGATCGCTACAGCAGGCGATCTTCAATTCGCCCTCAACGACCCGATCGGCATACCGATGCGCACTGTCTATTGCGAGATCATCAAGTACGCGGTCGGCACTTCGTCGGCCAGCGACATGACCCGCTTCGGGCAAGTCAACGACCTCGCTGCCGCCCAGCGAATGGGCGTCGTCAGTCGGATTGTCCCGCCCGAGCGCCTCATCGAGGAAGCCGTTTGCTTGGGTCGGCGCAGTCGAGCCTGGATGCCATCTTCCTGCCTACGCGTTCACCAAACGCGCATTGCAGGCCGCTATGCTGCGGGCAATCGATGACGGGCGACGCCTCGATCTTGATCTCCTCGAGGGCCGAATGACTGATCCCGGCAGCCTGCGCGCCCACGCGCGTCGTTACCGCGACCTTAAGGGCCGAGACCCGACATGGAAGATTTCGTCACAAGCAACAGAGTAGCACTCGCGTCCGATCCATCGACAGAGCCACGAAAAAGACTTCTGTTGAGCCATATTCCCTTCCCCTTGTCCAAGTTCGCGCCTACAGATCGCCTCTCGGCGCCACACTACCGGGGCACTGCATGAACTTGCGCAAGGTAGTTTTCAGCTCGTTACTCGCTTTCTCTGTAGCCAGTATTTCCGAAGCGTCCGCAAAGGACGACATCGAGACGATCAACGATTTTATTGCTTGGGTGTGCGAAGGAAAGCGATTGCCATTTTGTTGTAGCCAATCACTTAGTGATCGCCACGCTCGAAAAAAAGGCTTGTGGCCCAGATCTTCCGACAGAAACCGACGGTGCTGCGGTCGTCCGTTGGCTGAAAGCGCATCCTGAGACGCACAATATGAAAGACTGGGATGGAAAGTTGAGGGCCTTTCAGGCACTGTATCCGTCCCGCCGATAAAGCACGCCGCATCTTCCCACCCCATCGGTGTGAGGCGCTTTCGCTTCGCTCCCTACCGCGAAGCGGTTTAGTGCAATATATGTTTTACGACCTGAGTACTTTTGCGACACGAACGTCGCTCCTCATCGAGCGGCCCGCGACTTCCGAAATGGGTCAAAATCGGCGGTGAACGCAAACCGTCGCTATGGCCGATGTGCCTTCAATAGCGGAAGTGTGGGCTTGGCTGCGGCACTGCCGTTTTGTGCAAGAGCGGACATCTGGGCTAATTGAATCATGTTCCTGCAAAGATTTCGCGCTGACAGAGTCATTTTCGCGGAACGGCGGGGTGACGCGCCAACCTGGTCTGCGCCGCCAGACGGATCGGGGCGTTTTGCGCGCCGAAGCCGCTGTACCCGCGCCGCTCCACGATCTCGAAAAAGAACTTATCCTCGAAAGTCTCGGTGTAGAGCTGAAGGTACTCCGCGCCGCCGTCGCGGTCGTAGAGGATGTTGCCGGCCTTGAGCCGCCCGATCTGCTCGGGCGTGAGGTCGGCGCGCGCCTCGAGGTCGTCATAATAGTTTTCCGGGATCGGCAGCAGCTTCAGGCCGTTGGCGCGAAAGCGATCCGCCGCGGCAAAAATGTCGTTGCTCGCGAGCGCGATGTGCTGAACGCCCGAACCGAACAGCTCCGATACGAACCGCGCCGACTGCGTGTGGTGGCTTTGCGAGGCATTGAGCACGATGCGCAGCCGGCCGTCCCGGGTCTGGACCACCTGACTTTGCACGAGCCCGCCCGGATCGATCACATCCTGCACCGGCGTCTTGGTTACCGCGAACAGCGAGGTGTAGAACAGCAGCCAGCTGAGCATCTCCTCGTAATGCAGCGACTGCGACAGGTGGTCGATGGTCGTGAGATTGGCACCGTCCGCGGCGCCGTTCGCCTCGACGTGATCGAACTCGATCTCCCATACTCTCGCGAGGTCGCTCGCGGCGTCGACGAAGTACAGCAGACTGCCGCCGACCCCGCGCACCGCGGGAATTTCCAACTCGCCGGGTCCGACCGCCTGCCGGAACGGCTGGTCGAGAAGCTTCTGCGCGCGTTCCAAGGTGGCGCCGGCATCGTCCACCCGCAGTCCGATCGCGCAGACCGACGAACCGTGCGTGATATTGTAGGAGTGGGCGAAACCCTCCTTTTCGCGGTTGACGACGATGTTGATCTCGCCCTGGCGCCAGCGCACCACTGCCTTGGACTTGTGAATTCCCGCCTTGCGGAAGCCCAAGCCCTGCAAGACCCTCTCGAACGACGACGCGGTGGTTTCGTCGATGGCAAATTCGATGAACTCGACGCCGCGGCAGACGGATCGCGGGGGCAAGGCGGGCAGGCCGGGGGTGGCCCCGCCGGTCTTCTCGCGCAGCTGGTCGAGCAGGTGGATCAGCGAACGCTGGCCGTCGACCGCAACTTGGCGCGCCGAACCGGCGCGAAACTGATCGTTGAAGATCTCGAGCGACAGCAGGCCGTCGAAGCCGGTCGCCTGCAGCGCTTGCATGAACGCGAGAAGCGGCAGGTCGCCTTGACCCGGCATGCAGCGAAAGTGGCGGCTCCAGGACAGGTAGTCCATGTCGAGCTTCGGCGCGTCGGCCAACTGCACCAGGAAAATCCGGTCGCGCGGGATCGACGGGATCGTCTTCAGCTCGGTATTTCGCGCGAGGATATGAAACGTGTCGAGGACGATCCCGATGGCGGGGTGATTGGCGCGGCGCACCGTCTCCCAGGCATCGCGATAGTCGTCGATGTGGCGACCCCAGGCCAGCGCCTCGAAGCCGACCCGAATGCCGCGCCGGGCCGCCCGCCCGCCCAGCTCGTGCAGATCGGCGGCGGCGCGGTCGATCCCACCGACGGATTCGGGCGATACGTTGCTGCAGACCAGCAGCAAGTCGCAACTGAGCTCCTGCATGAGGTCGAACTTGCGTTCGGCGCGCGCGAACACGCGTTCGCGCTGGGCCCCCGACATGCCTTCGAAGTCGCGGAACGGCTGGAACGTGATTGTCTCGAGGCCCAGGTCGTCGACCAGCCTGCGGACATCCGCCGGGGTGCCGTTGTAGGAGAGGAGATCGTTCTCGAAAATCTCGACGCCCTTGAATTGCGCCGCCGCGATCGCCTCGAGCTTCTCTCTCAGCGTCCCGCTCAGCGAGACAGTGGCGATGGCCGTTTGCATCGATGTGACCTTCTTAATCGGTTCGGCGAATACCGCGGCGATTTCGCTCAGGCGACGGCCGCATCGCGCAGCGATGCAAAGTGGGCGAGCATGCGCTCGCTGTCGGGCTCGATTCCGGTGAACGGTATGCCGGGCACGCTACTTTTTGCCGAGGTCGTGCATGGGAACATTGTACGTCTCCCGGGCCGTCCATGCGGCGATCGCCGCGATGACGCACGCCGCCAATGTGAAGATCGCAACCGGAACCCAGGCGGTGGGGCCCGTCCCCTGCAGGGCGGCCGCGATGGCAGGGGCGAAGCCGCCGAGCGCAAAGCCGATCTGGGTTCCGATCGCCATTCCCGAAAGCCTGACGCGGGTGTCGAACATCTCCCCATAGAGCGCCGGCCACACGCCGTTGGACGCGCTGTACGTCACCCCGGACATGAGCACGCCGAAGAGAAAGATCAACGGAATGTCGGCCTCGCCTATCGCCCAAAGATAGGCGAACATCAGCAGGCCGGGCACGATCGAGCCGAAAATGAAGACCGGCCTGCGTCCGATGCGATCGGCCAGAATCGCCCACAACGGAATCGCGATCAGCGCGATCACGTTGGTGAGGATTGCGACCCACAGCATCATGGTCCGATCGATGTTCATCGTATTGACCGCAAACGACAGGGCGTAGACGCCGAAAATCGTGCTGACGGTCGAGACGAGAGCTCCGCACACCACACGCGCGACGTCGGGAGTGTAGTCCCGGAACAGGACGGCCACCGGCAGCTTGGCGACCTGCTTCTGCTCCTTCTCCTCCAGGAATGCCGGCGTCTCGTCCAGGGTTCGCCGGATGACGTAGCCGACGACCACCACGACCACGCTGAGCCAGAACGGGACGCGCCATCCCCACGACAGCAACTGGTCTTCCGGAAGCCATGAGATCGGAAGGAAGACCGCGGTGGCCAGGATCAATCCCGCCTGGGTGCCGCTGAGCGTAAAGCTGGTAAAGAACGCGCGCCGGTGGGCCGGCGCGTGCTCGAGGGTGAGCGAGTTCGCGCCGGCCTGCTCGCCGGATGCGGAGAAACCCTGCGCCAGCCTTAGAATCACCAGCATGATCGGCGCCGGGATTCCCACCTGGTTGTAGGTTGGCAGGCAGCCGACGAGGAAGGTCGCCGCGCCCATCAAGATCAGCGTCAGGATCAACACGGTCCTGCGGCCGAACTTGTCGCCGATATGGCCGAGAAAGAACGCCCCGATCGGCCGCGCCACGTAACCCACGCCGAACGTAGCCAGCGCCAAGAGGACTCCCGTTGCCGGGTGGTCGCTGGGGAAGAAGATCTTGCCGAAGACGAGGGCCGCGCCGGTCCCATAGATGAAGAAATCATAGTACTCCAACGCACTGCCAATCCAGCTGGCGACCGCAGCCTTCTTCGGTGTCTTGGCTCCGTGCGGCTCGTGTGCTTCCGCGGGTTCGTACAGGACATCGGTAGCCATTTCGCATATTCTCCCCATCGAGACTTGTTGCCGGCATCGCAGCGACCGATGACCGGGGTCGCAATCAAGAACAGGCGCCGGGCCTCGCATACATCGAAGGGAACGTCTCCCGCTCGCCTGGCAAATGGACGTCGAAGAGGTACGCGGCTTCCGCGCCCCGCTTCCGTCGTTGCACGATCGAAGTCCTGCGCCGAACGTCGGGCGCGATGATGTCAAGGGCGGGTCGGTGGCGTTCGCCGCCGGAGCCTCGCTTGCCGCAAGCCTACTGCCGGCCGGAACCGTTAGCCACTGGATTTGCATGCCGGGGTCTGCTTACCTTCGAGCGAACACCGAACAGACGACAAGGGAGGAGAGGATGAGGCCGGTCGTCATCGCGGTCGCAATCACCGGTTCCGTTCCCCGCAAGAGAGACAATCCGGCCGTACCGGTAACGGTCCCCGAACAGGTCGAGTCGACGCACGAAGCCTACGACGCCGGCGCGACGCTGGTCCACATTCACGTCCGCAATCCCGACGAGAGCGCTTCTTCCGACCCGGCGTTGTTCGGCCAGGTCCAGGAAGGCGTGAAGAAGCATTGCCCGGGAATGATCATTCAGTTCTCCACCGGCGGGCGCGGGCGCGATCCGAGCGCGCGCGGCAGCGCGCTGAAGCTGAAGCCCGATATGGCTTCCCTGTCGACGGGCTCGGTCAACTTCCCGACCATCGTTTACGAGAACTCCGCCGTGCTTGTGCAGGAGCTCGCCAACAGTATGCAGGAATTCGGCATCAGGCCGGAGATCGAGATCTTCGACCTGTCGCATATTCACGGAGCGCGCAGGCTGGCCGATGAGGGCCTCATGGACGAGCGGCCGCACGTGCAGTTCGTCATGGGCGTGAAGAATGCCCTTCCGGCAAGGGAGCACCTGCTCGATATCCTGCTCGGCGAGCTCGAGCGCACGTTCCCGCAGGCCACGTGGACGGCCGCCGGGATCGGGCGCCACCAATCCGAGGTGATGACGTGGGCGCTGGCGCGCAAAGCAGACGCCGTCAGGACCGGGCTCGAGGACAACATTCGCCTGGACAAGTCGCGGTTGGCCAAGAGCAATGCCGAGCTCGTCACGGTCGCTGTCGCGTTGTGCGCCAAACATGACGCGCGGCCCGCAAGCACCTCCGAGGCGCGGGCCATGTTGGAATTACCGCACTGAACCGGCGTATCGCGGCGCCCGGCGGGACCGCATGATCGCCGTCTCGATGGCGAATGCCGATATGGGCCTATTTTTCATACGAGTCCAAAGGACATGATTCGCGGTACGACAAGGCTCGTGGCCCATCTCGGCTACCCCACCGAGAGCTTCAAGGCGTCGATGATCTACAATCCCTATTTCGAGAGGCACGGCATCGACGCGGTTGTCGTGCCGATGGGCTGCAGGGCGGATACTTACCCCGACTTCCTGCGTCTCGTATTCAAACTTTCCAACATCCACGGCGCGCTCGTAACCATGCCGCATAAGGTGACGACTGTCGCGTTGCTCGACGAGGTGAGCACGACCGTGAAGGTCGCGGGTTCGTGCAATGCCGTTCGCCTTGGTCCCAGCGGCCAGCTGATCGGCGATATGTTCGATGGCGAAGGTTTTGTGCGCGGTGTCATGCGCAAGGGCCGCAAGCTTGCCGGCGCCCGGGTGCTTGTTGTCGGTAGTGGCGGCGTCGGCTCGGCGATCGCAGCGTCCCTCGCCAAGGCGCGCGTTGCGGAATTGGCCCTGTTCGACGCATACGCGCCTTTGATGGGCGGCCTGGCTGATCGCCTGCGCAAGCACTATCCAAACCTGAAGGTCGTCGTGGGCTCGAACGACCCTGCCGGATGGGATGTCGTCGTCAATGCGACCCCCCTCGGCATGAAGGACGGCGATCCGCTGCCAATGGATGTTGCACGCATTGCACCCTCGACGTTCGTCGGCGAGGTGGTGATGAAGCGCGAGGTCACGCCTCTCCTCGCAGCAGCCCAAGCGCGCGGTTGCGAGACCCAGGTCGGCGTCGACATGCTGTTTGAGCAGATCCCCGCTTATCTCGATTTCTTCGGCTTTCGAAAAGCGACGCCGGATGAGCTCCGGGCTGCGGCGAAGATCAGCTACTGAGCACTGGGGCCGAATCCGGCCCTTCGGCTTGGCTGTTCATGTCGGCTAAGGGCAGTGCGCCCCGAAGGCGCGGATCACCTGTGGAGGAGGATTCCACCCGGAGAGTTGTCGATTGATCCGGTAGCTGACGAGCGGCTCGGCCGGTAACCGGAAGGGCTGGAGCCTCGTGACAAAGGTCGCTTTAGGCGGCTGAGCGATCCGGCGGGCCGTAACATGCGTGAAGCCTAAGCAGGCCTCGAAAGTGACAATGCGGATGCCGACCCTCCTGCCATTTGGGGAAGACTGCACGAGCGGGGAAGCAATCGACACGCGCACCCGTCGATCCGTCGGGGTAGTGGGCACGGCACGTCGGAAAGGTGGTTCGGGTAATCGGGGGAGACCCGTCACGGGCGAGGGTAGCGGCCTCAACGTCGCGACAGGCGACGGTCATGGCGGGAGTCGGACAGGGTCGTAGGAGCGTTGATGCCGGGTAATGCCGGCGGAGCAAAGGGCCCTGACTTCTGGTGCGCTTTCGAAGATGGCGAGGTCGTGGTGATTGGCGATGAGCCTGAGAACACCATCAAAGACAGGCGCCGTCCGAGACTGCTGTGTCGAGGGGCGAAGGAGAGTTATCGCCGTGCAGAAGCCGCGTGCGGTTGGTTTACTCCCCGTGTGCCTCACGGTGAAACTCCGGTTCGATGAGCGGGGATGGGAAACGGAGCGTTGCCGAATGGCCCAAGCTACCGCGCCCATCCTCGACTCTACCGTCCTCGACACGTCTGGTCATACCCAATGACCGGACTTTGCCGGTGCTGATCGCCTCTTCCGGCATGTGCCATTAGCGGGCATCCGGTGTCCACGATTGCTTAGAGGAAGGAAAGCACCTGCAGGCGGGACCCGCCGGCCAGCAACCGTCGCGCTAAGCTCCATCCACCTTTGCGGCCGGTCGGTGTAGAATACCGCCCAGAGGGTCCCGCTATGGCCATTCCGGGGCAGGACCGCATCGACGCAACGGTTTCGCTAGACTTGGCTTTTTCGGGGGAACGGGTGACCATTGATCGAAAGAGCCGCCCGAAGACGAAGCGGCGCAGTACGGTAAAGCTGCCGCGCCGCAACTCGCCTCAGCCAGCTCGCCAAACCGGGGCTTCCGTTGCCAGCCTCAAAAAGAAGAACGCACTGCTCACACGCGAGCTGAGCGGGGCCTCTCGCGAGCTGAGCGAATCTCTGGAGCGGGAGAAGGCGACCTCCCAAGTCCTTGGCATCATCAGCAGTTCGCCAACTGAGTTAGAGCCGGTTTTCGAAACCATCCTCGCGAATGCGACGCGTCTTTGCGAAGCCAGCCACGGCACTCTTTGGCTCTGGGAAGGAGACGTCCTTCGGCGCGCGGCGGTCCACGGTGCGGTGCGAACGGCATTCGAAGCGGAGCGCTGGCGCGGAGGGTTCCGTCCCGCTCCAGGTGGCCCTCTTGGCCGCGCGGCAAGCACCCGGCAGACGATCCATGTTGCGGACTTGCGTGCCGAGCAGGCCTATCTCGATCGCGACCCATTTGTGGTTAGCGCTGTTGAACTCGGCGGCATCAGGACATTGGTCCACGTGCCAATGCTCACGCCCAATGCGGTCGTCGGTGTGATCACCATTTATCGCCGCCAGGTTCGGCCGTTCACCGACAAGCAGATCGCGCTGGTCACGAGTTTCGCCAGCCAAGCGGTCATCGCCATCGAGAACGCTCGGCTGCTGAACGAGCTGCGGGAATCCTTAGAGCAGCAGACCGCAACGGCCGATGTCCTCAAGGTCATCAGCGGCTCTAAGTTCGATTTGCAGCCCGTGCTCGATACCTTGGTCGAATCGGCGGCGCGGCTTTGCGAAGCTGATATCGTCGCAATCAATCGCCACGACGGCCGCGTCTATCGGCAGGTGGCGCAGTACGGCCAATCGCCCGAATTTGCAGCATACATGGAAACGCAAACAATAGAGGTAGGGCGAGGCACGGTTTCCGGCCGCGTGGCGCTGGAGAAGAAGCTGGTTCATGTCGCCGACGTTCTTGCCGATCCAGAGTTCAAGGAGATCGCTACCGCCAAGCTTGGTGGGCATCGCACGGTGCTCCGCGGGCCGCTGTTGCGCGAAGGCTCGCCCGTCGGCTTCATGGTGCTGATGCGCAAGACTGTACGGCCGTTCTCGGAAAAACAGATCGAGCTGGTGACGACATTTGCCGACCAGGCGGTGATCGCCATCGAGAACGTGCGCTTGTTCGACGAGGTGCAGGCGCGCACGAGGGAGACACAGGAGGCGCTCGAATATCAAACAGCGCTCAGCGAAGTGCTCGGTGTCATCTCCCGTTCGCCAGCAAACATCCAGCCGGTGCTCGACATGATCGCACGGAGCGCGGCACAATTATGCAACGCTCGGTTCTGCCACGTATTTCGTTTCGACGGGAAGCTCATCTATTTCGCCGCCTCATACGGATTGACGCCCGAGGCCGTCCAGACCATTCGGAATGCTTACCCGCTGCCGCCCGGACGGACGAGCGTGGCGGCTCGCTCGATCCTTGGCCGTGCTGTCGAGGAAATCGAGGATATCGACGCCGACCCCGACTACCAGCATGCGGATATTGCGAAGTTCCTCGGCTACCGCAGCAACATTGCGGTGCCGATGCTCAAGGACGGCAATCCCGTCGGTGCGATTGTGCTGGGGCGCCCCCAGACGGGCCACTTTCCCGAGCGGCAGATTGAACTCCTTCAGATGTTTGCCGACCAGGCGGTGATCGCGATTGAGAACGTACGCTTGTTCGACGAGGTGCAGGCGCGCAGCCGCGAGCTTAGCGAGTCGTTGGAGCAACAGACAGCGACCTCCGAGGTCCTGCGCGTGATATCAACTTCGCCGACCGAGCTACAGCCGGTTCTCGACGCCCTGGTCAAGAGCGCCTCAACGCTCTGCGGTGCCGAGGACGTGTCGATCTTCCGCCTCGAGGGCGACGGCTTGCCGGTGGTCGCCCACTATGGCCCGCTCGTTGTGCGACTTGGGTTTGTGACCCCTGCTGTGCGTGGGACGGTTAGCGGCCGCTGCGTGCTCGAGCGACGGGCAATCCACGTCGCCGACCTCCAAGCCGAGACGGAGCTGTTCCCGGAGGGCAGCGCGCTCGCTCGAGAGATGGGCCACCGTACGATCCTCGCGGTCCCGCTGCTGCGGGAAAGCGCGCCGTTAGGCGCTATCGTTTTGCGACGCGCTAAAGTGGAGCCGTTCACCGATAAGCAGATTGAGTTGGTGACGACATTTGCCGACCAGGCGGTGATCGCCATCGAGAACGTGCGTCTGTTCGACGAGGTGCAGGCGCGCAGCCGCGAGCTGAGCGAAGCCTTAGAGCAGCAGACAGCTACCTCGAAGGTGCTCGAGGTCATCAGCTCGTCGCCCGGCGATCTGAAGCCTGTGTTCGAGGCTATGCTTACCAGCGCCATGCGTATCTGCGAGGCTAAGTTTGGGCACCTTCTGCTCTATGATGACGAGAGTTATCACGCGGCTCATCTGCATAACCTCCCGCCGGCCTATCGAGAGATGTGGGAGCACGAACCGATACGCCCAAGTCAAAAAACCGCTCTCGGTCGACTAGCGCAGACCAAGCATGTTTTTCAAATCACGGATATTGCTGCTGATCCGGCTTATTACACTGAACGTGATCCATTGCGCGTCGCGACCGTCGAATTGGACGGTGCTCGGACGTTACTCGCCGTGCCGATGCTCAAGGAAGGCCAACTTGTTGGTGCCATCGTTATTTACCGGCAGGAAGTCCGGCCATTTACGGAAAAACAGATCGAGCTTCTGACGAATTTCGCAAGCCAGGCCGTTATCGCCATCGAGAACGTGCGGCTACTCAAGGAACTGCGGGACCGGACTACCGAGCTCGCGCACTCGGTCGAGGAGTTGAAATCACTCGGCGACGTCACGCAGGCGGTGAACTCAACCCTCGACCTTGAAATCGTCCTGTCCACGATCGTTGCCAAAGCGGTCCAGCTTTCAAGGGCGGACTCTGGCGTCATCTATGTCTTTGATGAATTGGACCAAAGATTTCGCGTCCGGGCCACTTTTGGTTTGAGCGAAGATCTGATTTCGGCGATCAGAAACCAAGCGGATGCGATCCGTCAGGCGACTCTGGACAGAGAACCCCAGGAAACCCCCGACATCAGTGACGAGACGCCAAGCTCGCTGAGAGACATCGCGGTGCGAGCCGGTCTTCGAGCACGTCTAGTGATGCCGTTGGTTGACCCAGAACGCGTCATCGGAGCGCTAGTAATTCGGCGCAAACAACCGGGCAATTTTCCTAAGGAGACAGTTCAGCTTCTGCAAACGTTCGCTGCCCACTCGGTGCTGGCGATCCAGAACGCGCGGCTGTTCCGCGAGATCGAGGAGAAGGGCCGTGAGCTGGCTGAGGCGAGCAAGCACAAATCGCAGTTCCTGGCCAACATGAGCCATGAGCTGCGCACGCCGCTCAACGCCATTCTGGGCTACACTGAACTCATTCTCGACAGTATCTACGGCGATGTGCCCGAGAAGGCGCGCGCCGTCCTAGAACGCTTAGAGGCTAACGGGCGGCATCTGCTTGGGTTGATCAATGACGTGCTTGACCTTTCCAAGATCGAGGCAGGACAGCTCACGCTTTCACTCGACGACTACTCGCTGAGCGACGTGGTGCACGGTGTCGTCTCCGCGGTCGAGCCGCTGGCCGCCGAGAAGCGCCTGGCCTTCAAGGCCGACGTCGAGCCGGGCCTTCCGACCGGCCACGGAGATGGACGGCGGCTCTCCCAGGTCCTGCTCAACCTGGTCGGCAACGCGATCAAGTTCACCGACAAGGGCGAGGTCGCGATCCGAGCATCGGCGGCGAACGGGGCGTTCACGGTCGCGGTGTGCGACACTGGACCCGGTATAGCCCCGGCCGATCAGGTCAAGATCTTCGAGGAGTTCCAGCAGGCCGACAGCTCGATCACGCGCAAGAAGGGCGGCACTGGCCTCGGCCTGTCGATCGCCAAGCGCATCATCGAGATGCACGGCGGGCGCATTTGGGTCGAATCCGAGGCAGGCAAGGGATCGACGTTCTATTTCACGCTACCGGTGCGGGTCGAAGCACAAGCGGGGCAGTCATGAGCAAGCGCATCCTGGTGATTGAGGATCAGCCGGACAACCGGCAAATTCTGCGAGATTTGCTCACCAGCGCCGATTTTGAGGTCATTGAAGCCGAAGATGGCGAGACTGGACTGACCGCGGCGGCCGCGCACCGGCCGGATCTCATTCTCATGGATATTCAGCTGCCGGGCATTGATGGCTATGAGGCCACTCGCCGCCTCAAAGCAGACGCGACACTGAACGCGATTCCCATAATTGCCGTCACCGCTCATGCCTTGAACGGGGCTGAGGACAAGGCCCGCGCGGCGGGTTGCGATGCCTACATCTCCAAGCCCATCAGCCCGCGCCAACTCCTGTCAAAGGTCCGTGAGCACTTGTCCCGGTCCTAGCGACGAGATGATCATGAGGCGGCGGGAATTCATTGCGGGTCTGGGCGGCGCGGTGGCGTGGCCGCTCGCCACACAGGCGCAGCAGCCGCCAATGCCTGTAATTGGTTTCCTCAGCGCCAGGGCGCCGGACCCCAAAGGACCTCTCGTGACTGCGTTCCGCCACGGTCTGAGCGAAGTTGGCTATGTCGAGGGCCACAATGTAGCGATCATATACCGCTGGGCGGATGGCCAATACGATCGATTGCCGGCATTGGCCGCTGATCTCGTGGGCCGTCAGGTGGTTGTGATAGCCGCCATCAGTGGCACGCCGGCTGCACTTGCTGCCAAATCAGCGACCACAGCAATTCCGGTCGTGTTTGCAAATGGTGGCGATCCAATTACATCGGGCTTGGTTACTAGGCTCAATCGTCCCCCTGACAATGTTACCGGGCCACCTTCTTCACTACTAGTCTTGCAGCAAAGCGTTTGGGACTAATACATGAACTCCGACCCGCAGCAACTGCAGTTAAGTTCCTCATGAAGCCGGGCAATCCGGCTGGAGAGTCGGAACTCAAGGTCGCGACGATCGCGGCGCACGAGCTCGGATTACGGCTCGATGTGCTCACCGCTACCGAAGAAAGCGAGATCGGTGCGGCTTTCGCTACTTTAGTTCGGCAACCTGCTGACGCGCTGCTGGTCGGCAGCGATCCCTTTTTCGGAGACCGGCCAGACTATTTGGTAGAATTAGCTGCGCGCCACGCGGTTCCCACAATGTATTTTTTACGCGAATTCGTAGAAGCCGGCGGCCTGATCAGCTACGGAAGCAGTCAGACCGATGCATATCGGCAGGCCGGCATTTACGCGGGGAAAATCCTCCAAGGAGCGAAACCCGCCGACCTACCGGTCACGCAACCCACTAGATTCGAATTGGTCATCAATCTCAAGACCGCGAGAACGCTCACCCTAACGATCCCGCCAACACTCCTGGCCAGTGCCGACGAGGTGATCGAATGAGGCGGCGGGAGTTCATTGCGCTCATCCGCAGTGGGCGGCGGGGATGCCAGCGCGTCCACGCTCGCGCGAGCGACCCGCCCATTTCAATGTCCGAGTTGGGGCAGAGTCGGTCATTTCCTTGCCATCTACAGCACTTCCGCTATTCCACCGAGAGCCGAAGTCCAGATCCGACCTGGGTAGGTCAGGAACGCCAATAAGAGAACAGTTCGGAGCCCATCGGCCGGGTCAGTGCGGCGGCCCATCGAATTTCGGGATCGAGTTCAGGTCGTTGACCCACGGCTGTTGCGAGCGAACAAATATCTGGCGGCGTGGCACCAATTCATTGCGTTGGCGAAGCGCTCCAAGGCGCACGTTGTAGGCTTTTGGCTCATCGCCAGTCGATGTCGCATAGATCGCCGTACCGCACTGAGGGCAGAAAGCTTGCAGTCGAACGTTCCCACTATCGGCGGTCTTTCGATATTCCGTCGGTTTGCCGGACAGAAGCACGAACGTGCCTGGATGAGTGATGAGGACCGCTCGCAATGGAGCGCCGCTCATGGTTTGGCAGTCTGTGCAGTTGCAAATGGTCGTCGTTCCAGGATCGGCGTCGGCCTCGAACGTCACGTAGCCGCAGTGACAGCTTCCATCAATTTTCATGATCGTTCCCTGGAAATTTGCAGATAGGGTGGATCATAGCGTTTCCCCGACCGGGCTGATAGTCACTAATGGGATGGTCCGGCCGTGCTCCTGGCTCTCTTCTCACTGCGCAGCTTGTTCCTGTTCACCTAAACGGTAGGCAAATATATCGGCTTTTCCGTCTCGAAACGAAATTGCAACCATGCGCCCGGATTGTTTTTCCACTACAGCGTAGGGGCCGTAGCCACGGAGATGCCAGTGTCCCAGATAGCCCGCCATCCACCTCCAAGTTTGCCAATCCGTAAGGGGTATAGTGGTCGTGTAGCGGACGCATTCCTCATCCCGGAACATCTGGCAAAGAGGTTCCCAGTCGGCTTCCGTAAACATCCGAAGATGCAGCCGGGCAGTCTCTATGCTCTGGGGAATCAGAAATGTCATTTTTGTCGCCGCGCCGCCGAGAAGCCTGATTAATCGCGGCGCCTCATTGCCACCCCGAGGCTCAGCAAAGCCATCTTACCAACTCAAACGGGCACAATGAAGGGTCCGGCGTTGAGGCCCGTCGATGTCCGAGAAGGGTCGGAGTCGGTCATTCTGGTCTGTCTTGCGAACGTCCGCTAATCCCCCCGGTAGCCGAACTCCCGCTGCGACCTGGGCAGGTCTCAGTTGTACCATTATGTATGGCCCGGTCGTGCGTTGCAAGACGGAGTTCCGAGACCGACGAACGTGAGAGCTGCAACAATGTATTAGACCTCTACGTGGAGCATTTGCTCCGGGCCATCATGGGTATCCGCGCGCATCCAGGCTGACTAGCGGAAAGACCTCGAAGG
>WNFY01010400.1_pt1 | contig 15264 bp, 14 predicted proteins | sample 5400091 | NCBI WGS metagenome assembly WNFY01 (sample SAMN13153364, study PRJNA577476) | soil metagenome | isolation source: 60 cm soil or saprolite under grassland replicate 1 | place: USA:California | collected 2016-06-15 | reverse complement strand
GCCGGTATTAGGCGGCTAGAGCGAAACGCTCGTCGTTGGCGTTTGAGAATTTCCAGATGGATTTACGAGGTCACTGGTCCTCGGTATGCCCTGCGCTGCTTCGATACCCACGTCGAAACCAGGTCGCCCCCGATTTCTGAGTAGCGGATGAATTATCCCATAGATGAGGCAGGGCGGTTCACTTCGGCGCGCCCTCTCCCGCCTCGATCATCACCAGCTCGTTCTCACCCGCCTTGTTCCTGCGGCGAAACGCCGCGGCCTCCTTGTATTCCCGGGAGTTGAAGCAGGCGACCCCCTGCTCGAAGGTCGGGAACTCGATGACGACAAAGCGGTTGAATTTCTCCGGGCCTTCGAGGGTCTGGTAGCGCCCGCCGCGCGCGAGCACTTTCGCGCCGTACTTCACGAGGATCGCAGGCACGCGGTCCGCGTACTTCCCGTATTCCACGGGATCGTTGACTTTGGCGCGGGCCACCCAATAGGCCGGCATGGGTTTCTCCTTACGAAAGGAGGTCCAGGATCTCGCGGGGGTGGGCAATCACCGCATCGGCATCCCAGGCGTTCGGATCGCCGCCCTCGCCGTGATAGCCCCAGCCGGCGGCGACGAAGTGCATGCCCGCGGCGCGGGCGGCCTGCGCATCGCGCAGGTCGTCGCCGATGTATACGCAATCCGCCGGCGGCTGCGACAGGAGCGACGCGGCGAGCAGCAGCGGAGCCGGGTGCGGCTTGATGTGCGCAGTCGAGTCGCCGCTCACGACGCAGGCGGCAAGATGATCCACGGCGAGCAGGCGTAAGAGCGGCTCGGTGAAGCGCTTGCCCTTGTTGGTGACGATGCCCCAGGGGAGCTTGCGCACCCTGATTTTCGCGATCAGCTCGAGGATTCCGTCGAAGAGCCGCGTCTCGACGCACAGCTCCTTTTCGTAGAAATCGAGGAAGCGCTCGCGCAGCGCGCGGTAGCCCTCGCTTTCGGGCGTGATATCGAAGCCGGCCTTGAGCAGGCCGCGCGCGCCGCCCGAGGTGTGCGGGCGCGCGATTTCGGGGGGCAGGGGCGCGAGGCCCTGCTCGGCACGCACCCGATTCAGCGCGCGGGCGAGATCGGGAGCGGTGTCGGCAAGGGTGCCGTCCAGGTCGAGCAAGACTGCGCGGACCCCGGCGAGTTTCACTCGCGCACGCTGTAAAGGAGGTAGTTGACGCCGGTGTCGGGCCCGAGCGAGTAGGCGCGCGTGAGCGGGTTATAGGTCATGCCCGTGATCTCGCGCACGCTCAAGCCGGAGTCGCGGCAGTGGCGCGCGAGCTCCGAGGGCTTGACGAACTTCGCGTAGTCGTGCGTGCCCCTGGGGAGCAGCTTCAGCACGTATTCGGCGCCGATCACCGCGAGGACGTAGGCCTTCAGGTTGCGGTTGATCGTCGAGAAGAACACCCGGCCGTCCCTTCGCGCGAGCCGGGAACAGGCGCGCACGGTGCTCGCCGGGTCGGGTACGTGCTCGAGCAGCTCCATGCAGGTGACGACGTCGTAGGCGCCGGGCGAGCGCGCGGCGAGGTCTTCCGCCGAAACCGCCTCGTAGTCCACGGCGAGCCTGCTCTCGTGCAGATGCAGCTGCGCGACTTTCAGGGCCTTGTCGGAAAGGTCGATGCCTTTGACGCGTGCCCCGCGCCGCGCCATCGCCTCGGTGAGAAGTCCGCCGCCGCAGCCGATATCGAGCGCGGATTTGCCGGCGAGTTTCGCAATGCGGTCGATCCAGTCCAGGCGCAGCGGGTTGATCTGGTGGAGCGGCTTGAACTCGCTCTCCGGATCCCACCAGCGGTGCGCGAGCGCGCTGAATTTTTCCAGTTCCCGGGGGTCGGCGTTCATGTCGAGTTGTCATCCTGAGCGCAGCGAAGGATCTGCTTTTCCAAGCAGATTCTTCGGGCTGCGCCCTCAGAATGACATTCTAAGCACTATCTCTAACCCCTATCGGGCGCCGCAATAAAAAAGCCCTGCGTGGGCAGGGCTTTTTGAAGTGGAGCGCTCTTACTTCGTTACGGAACCGACCGCTTCGGTCTCGACGCGGCGGTTCGGCTCAAGGCATGCGATCAGCTCTTTGGTCTTGCCCGAGCCTTTGCAATCCTTGACCGGCTGGCGCTCGCCCTTGCCTTCGGTGTAGATCCGGCTCGCCGCGATGCCCTTGCTGACGAGATAGGCCTTCACCGAGTCGGCGCGGCGCACCGAGAGCTTCATGTTGTAGGCGTCGCTGCCGAGGCGGTCGGCGTGGCCGACCGCGATGACCACCTCGAGGCTGACGTTGCGCAGCTTGCCGACCAGCTCGTCGAGTTTGGAGCCCGCATCGGGCCGGATCGCGTACCGGTCGAAATCGAAATTGACCGTGGACGCGGTGGTCACTTTCTCCGGCTTGGGCGCCGGGGGCGGAGGCGGGGGAGGCGTCGGCAAGGGCTTGGGCGCGGGAGCCGGCGGCGGCGGGGGTGCGGGTTCCGGCGTGGCTGCACAGCCTGCGAACGCGAGCAGGACAATCGCCGATAGCGCGATGCTCAGTCTTTTGTTCATGCTTTCCTCTCGTAGGTTGAGGCTCGAGCCGCGGCTCAAGCAGCTTCGGTACGCTCGTCTTAAGCTTTTGTTTCTGCTGCTAACTTATTCTGCCACAGAAGAACACGATTGTTCAAGCTGCGATTTTCGAATCCCACGAGTTTTTTTTCCCGGACCCGGGGTTCCCCCGCGACCCACACATGCGATACGTGCTCGCGTCCTGCCGAGTACACCAGATGCGAGACCGGGTCATAGCACGGGGCAAGCTCGAGCTCGTCGAAGGCGACCGCGCACAGGTCGGCGAATTTGCCCGGCGCGAGGGACCCGATCGAGGCTTCCAGGCCGAGCGCGCGGGCGCCGTGCAGCGTCGCGGCGGCGAGGGCCCGATGCGCCGGCATCGCCTCGGCGTCGCTGCCCGCCGCCTTTGCGAGAAGCGCGGCGGTGCGCATTTCCTGGAACAGGTCCAGGCGGTTGTTGCTCGCCGCGCCGTCGCTGCCGAGACCGACGTTGACGCCGCGCGCCAGCATGGCCGCCGCGGGCGCGAAACCGCTCGCGAGCTTGAGGTTCGACGAGGGGCAGTGCGCCACCGAAGCCCCGTGGCGCGCGAGCGTTTCGATCTCCGCGTCGGTGACGTGAACCGCGTGCGCCGCGATCAGTCGCGGACCGAGCACGCCCAGCGCGCGCATGCGCTCCAAGGGCCGCGCCTTGTAACGCTCGAGACTTTCCTCGATCTCCTGGCGGGTCTCGTGCAGGTGGGTATGGATGGGAAGATCGAGCTCCTCCGCGATGGTGACGACCTTCGCAAAACTCTTGTCGCTCACCGTATACGGCGCGTGCGGGGCCATGCAGAAAGAAAGCAGCGGCTCCTCCTTGAGAACGTCGCGCGCCGCGAGCCCCTTGGCGATGTAGTCGTCGGCATCGGCCGCGTAGGACGTGGGAAATTCGAACGCGATGATGCCGAGCGCGGCGCGGATTCCGGCATCGAGCGCCGCGCGCGCAGCCGCCTCCGGGAAAAAATACATCTCGTTGAAGCAGGTCACGCCGCCGCGCAGCATCTCGGCGCAGGCGAGCAGCGTGCCGTCGTATACGAATTCGGGCGACACGTGCCTCGCTTCGGCGGGCCAGATGTGATCCTTGAGCCAGGTCATCAGGGGAAGGTCGTCGGCGAGCCCCCGCATGAGCGTCATCGCCGCGTGGGTGTGCAGATTCACCAGGCCCGGAATCAGCGCATGCTGGTCCAGACGCAGATGCTCGCGCGCCTCGAAGCGCTCGCCGGCCTGTGCCTGAGGCAGCACCGCGACGATGCGCCCCCCGGCGACCGCAACGCTGTGATCATCGAGCACGGTTCCCGCGGGCTCGACCGGGATCACCCAGCGCGCGCTGACGAGGAGGTCGACCGCTTCCTTCGGTTCACCCAATAAGATTATCTTCCCGGGCCCTTGATCGCGACGATGGCGCGTCGATTGGGGGCGAGGCAGGCGATCAACTCCGCGCGCTTGTTGATGTCTGGACAGAACTTCGCCGGAACGGTCTTGCCCATGCCGAGCGTTTCGATCTTGTCCGCATCGGTGCCCTTGCCGACGAGGTAGGCCTTGACGCTCTCGGCGCGCCTTTCGGAGAGCTTTTGATTGTATTGATGGCTGCCGAGCCGGTCGGTATGTCCTTCGATGACGACGGCCTCGATGCGCGCGCAGGTCGCGATGCAGGCTGAGGCTGCGGTGCCGGGGCGGTGGCGCAGGCTGCGAGCAGGCTCAACGCGGCGATTCCAACTGCAAGGGTCGGTCTTCTCAATCGGCTCTCCTTTTCGTGAACGCGCCGCGCCGGGTCGTTTTCAGACCTTGTTATCGGCGGGGATCATACACCACATCCGCGAGCGGCAGCGCGGCAGTTCGCACAGGGAAAATCGCCCGATCCGGACGCGCGAACCGGGTGGTTCGAGAGGTCTTAACCTGATAAAATTTCACCTCTTTACCGACCGCCCGCAGCTCGAAAAACCGCGCTCTCATGGATCAATTCGCCAAGGAAACTCTTCCCGTCAGCCTGGAAGAGGAGATGCGCCGCTCCTACCTCGATTACGCGATGAGCGTGATCGTGGGGCGCGCGCTGCCGGACGTGAGGGACGGCCTGAAGCCGGTGCACCGGCGCGTGCTCTTCGCGATGCACGAGGCGAACAACGTCTGGAACCGCCCCTACGTGAAGTGCGCCCGCGTGGTCGGCGAGGTGCTGGGCAAATATCACCCGCATGGCGACTCCGCCACCTACGAGGCGCTGGTTCGCATGGCCCAGGATTTCTCCATGCGCTATCCGCTGATCGACGGGCAGGGAAACTTCGGCTCGATCGACGGCGACTCGGCCGCGGCCTACCGGTATACCGAGTGCCGCCTGGACCGCATCGCCTCCGAAATACTCGCCGACATCGAGAAGGAGACCGTCGACTTCGTGCCGAACTACGACGGCAAGGAGCAGGAACCCTCCGCGCTGCCGACCAAGGTTCCGAACCTGCTCATCAACGGCTCCTCGGGGATCGCCGTGGGCATGGCGACCAATATTCCGCCGCACAACCTGGGGGAGGTGGTGGACGCCTGCCAGGCGCTGCTCAAGAAGCCCGACCTCGAGATCGACGAGCTGATCAGGCACATGCCGGCGCCGGACTTCCCCACCGCGGGAATCATCTACGGCGTGTCCGGCGTGCGCGAGGGCTACCGCACCGGCCGCGGCCGCATCATCATGCGCGCGCGCACCCACTTCGAGGACGTGGAGAAGGGCAACCGCCAGTCGATCATCGTCGACGAGCTGCCCTACCAGGTCAACAAGAAAAGCCTGCTGGAGAGAATTGCCGAGCTCGTCAACGACAAGAAGATAGAAGGCATCGCCCACGTCCAGGACGAGTCGGACAAGTCCGGAATGCGCGTGGTGATCGAGCTGAAGCGCGGCGAAATACCGGAAGTCATCCTGAACAATCTCTTCAAGCAGACCCAGCTGCAGGACACCTTCGGGATCAACATGGTGGCGCTGCTCGACGGGCAGCCGCGCGTCCTGAATCTCAAGGAGATGCTCCACGCGTTCCTCGCGCACCGGCGCGAGGTGGTGACGCGGCGCACGCTCTTCGACCTGCGCGAGGCGAGGAAAAAAGCGCACATCCAGGAGGGGCTCGCCGTCGCGCTCTCCAACGTCGACGAGGTCATCGAGCTGATCAAGAAATCCCAGACGCCTGCCGAGGCGAAGGTCGCGCTGATGGCGAAGGCGTGGAAGTCGCCCGTGGTCGAGGAGATGCTCAAGCGCGCGGCGGCGGACGCTTCGCGGCCCGAGGGCCTGGGCAAGGAATTCGGGCTGCAGAAGGCGGGCTACCGGCTCTCCGACGCCCAGGCGCAGGCGATCCTCGAGATGCGCCTTGCGCGCCTCACCGGCCTGGAGCAGGACAAGATCGTCGCCGAGTACAAGGAATTGATCGAGAAAATCGCGGACTTCATGGACATGCTCGCCAAGCCCGCGCGGATCACGGGGATCATCGCCGAGGAGCTGAAAGCGATCAAATCCCAGTACGGCGACAAGCGCAAGAGCGAGATCGTCGAGCAGGCCGAGGACCTCGAGATGGAGGACCTGATCGCCGCCGAGGACGTCGTGGTGACCTTCTCGCACGCGGGCTACATCAAGTCGCAGCCTCTCACCGACTACCGCGCGCAGCGCCGCGGCGGCCGCGGCAAGCAGGCGGCGACGACCAAGGAGGACGATTTCATCGAGCGCCTCTTTATCGCCAACACCCACGACACGATGCTGTGCTTCTCCTCGCGCGGCAGGGTGTATTGGCTGAAGGTGTACAACGTGCCGCAAGGGACGCGCGCGAGCCGCGGCAAGCCGATCGTGAATCTCTTTCCTCTTTCCGAGGGCGAGAAGGTCAACGCCGTTCTCCCGGTCAAGGAGTATGACGACAAGCATTTCGTGTTCCTGGCGACCTCGCTCGGCACGGTGAAGAAGACGCCTCTCTCGCAGTTCTCCAATCCGCGCGAGAAGGGGATCATCGCGGTGGAGCTCGACGACGGCGACCACCTGATCGGCGCGGCGATCACCGAGGGCAAGCACGACGTGATGCTCTTCTCCGACGCCGGCAAGGCGGTGCGCTTCGAGGAGCAGGACGTGCGGCCCATGGGCCGGCAGGCGCGGGGGGTGCGCGGAATGAAGCTCGGCGAAGGCCAGCGGGTGATCTCGATGCTGGTCGCGGACAGCGAGACGCAGACGGTGCTGACCGCGACCGAGAACGGTTTCGGCAAGCGCACGGCGATCGCCGAATACACGCGCCACGGCCGCGGCACTCAAGGGATGATCGCGATCCAGACGACCGCACGCAATGGCAAAGTCATCGGCGCGGTGCTGGTGGGCGACGAGGACGAGGTCATGCTCATCTCCACGGGCGGCGTCCTCATACGCACGCGCGTGAAGCAGATCCGCGAGATGGGGCGCTCGACTCAAGGCGTGCGGCTTATCGACCTTGACGAAGGCACCAAGCTCGCGGGCGTCGAGCGCGTCGCGGAGAAGGAAGAGGACGAGGAGAATGGGCAGTAGGCCGGCGACGCGGGTTTTCAATTTCAGCGCGGGGCCTGCGGTCCTGCCGGAGGAAGTGCTCGCGCAGGCGGCAGGCGAGATGCTCGACTGGCACGGTTCGGGCATGTCGGTGATGGAGATGAGCCACCGCGGCAAGGAGTTCATCGCGATCGCGGAAGCAGCGGAAGCCGATTTCCGCGAGCTGCTCAATATCCCCGGGAACTACAAGGTGCTCTTCCTCCAGGGAGGAGCGACGCTGCAGTTCGGCATGGTGCCGATGAACCTCCTCGGCGGGAAGAAGGCGGCGGACTATATCTACACGGGCGAATGGTCGAAGAAGGCGATCAAGGAGGCGAACCGCTTCTGCGAGATCAACATCGCGGCGAGCTCGGAAGACAAGAACTTCAGCTACGCGCCCGAGCAGTCGAAGTGGCAGCTCGATCCGAAGTCCGCCTACGTCCACTACACCTCGAACGAGACCATAGGCGGGGTGGAATTCCACTGGATCCCGGACACGGGCAAGGTGCCGCTCGTCGCCGACGCCTCCTCGCATATCCTCTCGCGGCCGCTCGACGTCTCGAAGTTCGGCCTGATCTACGCGGGAGCGCAGAAGAACATCGGCCCGGCGGGATTGACCCTCGTCATCGTGCGCGAAGACCTGCTCGGCCAAGCCATTCCGCACACGCCGTCCATGCTCGACTACAAAGTGCACGCCGAGAGCGGCTCGATGTCGAACACCCCGGCGACCTACGCCTGGTACATCGCAGGCCTCGTATTCCAGTGGCTGAAGGCGCAGGGCGGATTGGCGGAGATGGAAAAGAAAAACATCGCCAAGGCGAAGCTCCTCTACGACTTCCTCGACTCGAGTGCGTTCTTCAAGAACCCGGTGCGCAAGTCAGACCGCTCGCGAATGAACATCCCGTTCACTCTCGCCGATTCGAAGCTCGACGGCGAGTTCCTGAAAGGCGCCGAAGCGCGCGGCATGGTGCAACTCAAGGGCCACCGCGCCGTCGGCGGCATGCGCGCCTCGATCTACAACGCCATGCCGATCGAGGGGGTGAAGCGGCTGGTCGAGTACATGAGGGAGTTCGAGGCGAAGCGGGGGTGACCCCTTCAAGCGTCGTTCGACGGCTATCTGGTCACCAAGTTCGTTACTCGGAAAAGCCAGGAGGAGACATGAATGTGCAGCGCGCGCAGCGAGCGGTGCTCGCCGCCCTTCTGGCATTGGTTGCGGCCGACGCCGCCGCCGCGCTCACTGCCGCCGAGCAGCAGATCGTCGCTGCGGTGAAGGAACGCTCCGATGCCGCCTTGCAGTTTCTCGAGCGCACGGTGAACGTCAACAGCGGCACCTTGAATCCCGAAGGCGTGCGCGAGGTGGGGCGCATGTTCCGCGCCGAATTCGACCAACTCGGCTTCACCACCCGCTGGGTCGACTTGCCGCCCGCCGTGCAGCGGGCGGGCCATCTCGTGGCGGCGCGTGAAGGCAAGCAGGGCAAGCGGCTTCTTTTGATCGGCCACCTCGACACCGTGTTCGAAAAGGACAGTCCCGTCCAGCGTTGGGAGCGCAAGGGCGATCGCATTCGCGGCCCGGGCGTATCCGACATGAAAGGCGGCGATGTGATCATCGTCGAAGCGTTGCGGGCACTTGCCAGATTGCACGCGCTGGACAACACGAGCATCACCATCGTGTTCACCGGTGACGAAGAGAAGCCGGGTTCGCCTTTGGAGGTCGCGCGCGCCGAGCTCGTTAGCGCGGCCAAGAGAAGCGATCTCGCGCTGGGCTTCGAAGGTATCGTGAAGGACAAGCAGGGCAAGGATACCGCGACCATCGGCCGGCGCGCCGCCTCCGGCTGGATGCTCACCGTCACCGGCAAGCCGGCACATTCTTCCGGCGTGTTCAGCGAATCTTCGGGCTTCGGTGCGATATTCGAAGGCGCGCGCATTCTGAACGCCTTTCGCGAGCAAGTGGCCGAACCGGATCTCACCTTCAATCCCGGCGCCATGGTGGGCGGCACGGAGGTGTCCTACGACCCCGCTGTCAACAAAGGCAGTGCCTTCGGCAAGACCAATGTGATTGCGGCGGGTTTCCGCGCCCAGGGCGACCTGCGCTATCTCACTTACGAGCAGCGCGATCGGGCCCACGCCCGCATGCGCGCAATCGTGGCGAAGAGCCTGCCCGGCGCGAAAGCGGAAATCACGTTCAGCGAGTCGTATCCGCCGATGTCGCCCACGCCCGGGAACCTGCGCCTGCTGGAAGGGTATTCGCAAGCCAGCGTGGATGCGGGGCTCGGTGTCATCGAAGCGTTGCCACCGGGACAGCGTGGCGCGGGCGACGTCCAGTTCGTCGCTCCTTACGTCGCGTGTCTCGACGGCATCGGCGCGAGCGGCGACGGGGCGCACACCAACGACGAAGACCTGGAGCCCGGGTCGATCGAGCGCGCGACGATTCGCGCGGCCTTGCTTATCTATCGCCTGACCCGCTGATGTGCCGGCCGTATGCAATAGCCGGTTGTGGCGCGTACGCCACAACCGGTACTTTCACACAGCGACGGCGAACCGTTCCGGCTAAAGTGGCCTGCCAGCTCTAAAAAAGGGGGTTGGACATGAATGAACGCTGGATGTGGGTGATGCGGTACGTCATCGTGATAGTCTTGGCGCTCGCTTTGGCGTGGGTGCTCGGTGACATGGCGCTGTTCAAGACCATGAGGTTCGGCAAGACCGGCCTGACGGCAGCCCGCCTCGCCCAGTTCCTCGGTAATGGCGGAGCCCTGGTGGTGTTCTGGCTGTTCGCTCAGCGGGCCGCCGAGCTCATCGGCCCCGAGCACGGGCGCTGGCTTCTCGTCAAGCCCATAATCCTCCCCCTCGCCACGCTCGCCGTCATCGCGGCAGCGCACCCCGTGGTGCTGCGCGCGCTCGGGTCCATGATGACTCGCAGCTTCCGCCAGGGCTACAACTGGGGATTCATCGCGGCGCTCGTCGCGTGCGCCGTATGGCTGGTCGTCGCCGTTCTCGGCGGAGCTGGCAGGGCCAGACGGCTTTAGAGCCGGGCAGGGCCCGAGCGCTGCCGCGTCAGCGGCGCGCGGCCAGCGTAGCCAGCGCGCCGACTAGTCCACAGTCCCGAGAGGTTGTGGAGTGGGAGATCGTGCAATAGACTGGGCCCGCCGCGCTCGACGAGCAGCCTATCGCCGCGTTTTCTGGCCCTCCAGCGTTCTCTGGCGCCGCTCCTGATCGAGCTGCTGCTCCGTGACCCATTCGCCGTTTTCCTTGACGATGAATGTGTCGCCCTTGCCCATCCCGGGCTTGCACGGCCCGAGATACTGGTATCGAACGGTCGAGTCGTCGATGGCCGGCTTGTCCGGCGCGAAGTTGTAGACACGCGTGAACACGGTGTCGACGCGAAGGACCGTCTTGTAGTTGCCGTCGATGGTCTTTACCTCTTTCGATACGCTGCCGCCCTCGTTACGGGACCTCTCGATGACGCACTGCCCGCTGCCTTGTTCGATCTGCGCCTTGCACTCGCCCGGGTAGAACAGGTGCTCGAACGGCTTTTCGGCGCACTCGACCGTTTTCAGTGCGGCGCCCAGCATGAAAGCCATGGGACCCAACTCATCGACCGACGCCGTCGGCCCGGGCGGCGCACCTCGGCGGCTCATCTTCATTGTGCGCTCCCACAGTCCCAACTCGGCGGGATTGCCGGCCGGCGGCGGCCCCGAGAGCTGCTGCGGCGCGGCTGGCGCGACCTGGGCCTGTTGCTCCTTCGCCGGACTCTTCGCAACCGCTCGGCTTGGTACCGGCTTGCAGGTCTGGGATTGCACGCGATCGATGAGCGCGTAGCGCGTGGTCGATCCGTCGGTCTCGACGAGCGTGAACGAGTCGTCGTCGTCTCCCAGCTTGATGGGGTTGATGTCGGGCGGCCAGTACTTGCCGTTGTAGAGCCAGATCATGCTGTCCTTGTAGACGCCCCAGGAGCCGCTGATCCAGTTGCCCTGGGTGCCCGGCGCCGGCTCGGCTTCGAACTGGCTGTCGTCCCGCAGCGTGACCTTGTATGTCGCTCCGGCACGCGAGGCCGTCCACGTGCCGACGTACGGGCACGGCACATTGGGCAGCGACCTCAGCACCATGCGGTTGCGGTAATTGACCCCCCGCTCGAGAAGGCCGCCCTTTTGGTCCGCGCAGGCGAGCAACTGCTGCGTCGACAAAAGAGCGTTCGTGGATCTCGGCTGGCTCGGGAACAGCAGGCATTCCCGGAGCTGGTGCGAGAGCCTGAAATTTCCGTATGCCACCACGATCACGACGATGATCGCCAGGCTCAGCGCCCAGCCCACGAGCCTGGCGAGCCAGGCGACCGGCCGTGGCACATTGGCAAAGACGTTCATTCCGAAATTTGCCTGGTGGACAGCCAATTGCGAGAAGGGCGAGGCCGCATCGCTGCAGCCCCTCGTTCCCGGAAACGGCGACTACTTCGCTGCAGCCGGAAAAGCCGGCAGCTTGCCGATATCGCGCAGGTCGTGCTGGATGATCACGGTCGCGTTGAGGTTCGCGGCGATCTTCTTCATCCGCTCGACCGACGCGACCGTCTGCGCGCGGTCGTAATTGAAGGCCGGTACGCCGTTCGATTCGTAGTTCTCGCGGAAGTGCGCGGCGTCGCCGCTCAGCAGGAAATTGTTTCCCGACTTGAGGCGCACGAGGAGGCTCGAGTGCCCGGGCGTGTGGCCGGGCGTGCGGATCACCCTCACCGTGCCGTCGCCCCAGACGTCCTTGTCGAGCGTCAGGGTCTCGACCTTGCGGGGATTCGCGCCCATCCAGTCCTTGAAGCCCGCCTCGTTCGCGCCCTGCATCGGCGGGATTGCCGTGATGCCCTCCCAGTCGCCCTTGCCGATCGACGATGCCGACCTTCGGTGCGTTCGGGTTCGAGCCCGGCGCGAAACCGGTGTCCCAGACCATGTACTCGTCGCCGTGCTTGATCAGGTAGCAGCTGAACGTGAACGTGAGGTTCAGGTCCTTGTAGGCGAAGGTGTCGCTGAAGCGCTCGGCGACGTTGGTGGGCTTCGCGCCCGTGCCGCATTCGATCCGGGTCAGCGTGACTTCGGGTGCCGTCTGCGCCACCGCGGACAGCGAGAGCAGCGCGCCGGCGCCGATCGCCGGCCAGATTCTGGTCTTCATCGTTTAACTCCTCCTAAGTAATTGGCCAATGATATCCGCTTCGGGCTTCGTCTTGTCATTATCCCCGCCTTACATTATCCTGATTTCGCGATAAGGGGCTGTGTGCGAATCACCATAGCCGTCGCCACGATCGGAATTCGCGGCACGCATTTCGAAGGCGAAGTGACCGAGCGGCAGGAAAAGGGCGGGAAAACGGTGGATGCATCCGCCAAAGTGGCGCTGCTGGAGCCGGAGGGGTCGGACGCCGGCAACGCCATCGTCGTGGAGAACAAATTTGGCAGCGTGGTCATCGACAAGCCCGGCTACGGCACCGAGATTCCGGACGAGAAAAGCCCGCCTTCGCCGGTGAAGAGAATGCAGCTGCGCACCATCGACAACCTGCTGCGCGCGCTGCGTACGCCCGCCCGAACCGGCGGCCCGGCCCGGAGGCCTTAGCTACGGCTTCCTCGACGCGAGCCCGGCTTCGCGCAACAATCTCCGATCCGTGAGAACGCTGGTCGTCGCACTGGGAAGCGCCGGGGACGTGCACCCGCTAGTCGGGATCGCCCTCGAGCTGCAGAGGCGGGGGCACGAGGTGACGTTGCTGACGAACGGTTTCTTCGAGTCCTTCGTCCGAAGAGTCGGCCTCGATTTTCATTCGATCGGGCGCAGAGAAGACTATGAGAGCGCGACGCGCGACCCCGATCTGTGGAGCCCGCTCAAAGGGATGGGCGTGGTTTGGCGCAAGGTTTTCGCGCCGGCGATAAGGCCGACCTACGATTTCATCCGGGGAATGGCCCGTTCGGGCAAGCCCGCGGTGGTGGCGTCCCCGTGGGCGTTCGGCGCGAGGCTCGCGCGGGAGACGCTCCGCATCCCCCTCATAGTCACCTACCTCCAGCCGGCGATGCTGCGCACGCATCACGGTCCGCAGGAAATCGCCGGGGTAAAAATTCCCGCTTCGTTCTCCGCGACGCTGCGCAGATGGCTCTGGCGGGCGATCGATCGGCTCTACCTCGACCGCTTGCTCGGCCCTGCGCTGAACGGGTTCCGGCGGGAGCTGGGGCTCAAGCCGGTCGGCAATATTCTCGGCCGCTGGATCCATTCGCCGGACCAGGGCATCGGACTGTTCCCGGATTGGTACGCTCCGCCGCAGCCGGACTGGCCCGAACACCTGGCGCTGGCCGGATTTCCGCTGTTCGACGATGGTGTATCGCAGGACATGCCCGCGGAGCTGGCCGGATTCCTGGCCGAAGGCGACAGCCCTGTCGTGTTTGCGCCCGGATCGGCGATGGAGCACGCGGCGAAGTTCTTCGAGGTTTCCGTGGAGGCCTGTCTTGCCCTGGGGCGGCGGGCGATTTTCCTGACGGCCTATCGCGCTCAAGTTCCGGCGCGCCTTCCGCCGGGGATTCGGCATTTCGATTACCTGCCCTTCAGCCGGCTGCTGCCCCATGCCGCGGCGCTCGTCTATCACGGCGGCATCGGCAGCTGCGCGCAGGCGATGAAGGCCGGCGTCCCCCATCTGATCATGCCGATGGCGCACGACCAGTTCGACAACGCCGCGCGGGTCGAGGCGCTGGGGCTGGGCTTCAGCGTCAGGCGGGAGCGCTACGTCAAGCGCGTCGTCGTCGAAAAATTGCGGCGGCTGTTGGATTCGGAGAGCGTGAAGGCGAGGTGCCGCGAGGTGGCCGGCAAATTCAAGACGGGCGGGGCGCTCACGGAGATCTGTGATCTGGTGGAGACGGCGGCTTATAAGGCTTGAATTTTCAAATTGACCTGATAAGTCAATTTAGCCTAATATTTTAGGCGTTATATTGTTTAACGCCTAAAATTATGGGCACCAGAAAAACTCTCCCTGCTCAGTCTCTAGAGCGTACCAAGGAGCTTGGCCACCGGGTGCGTCTGGCCAGGACCCGCCGCGGGATGTCCATCGCGGAAGTCGCTGCCAAGGCCGGGATCAATCGCAACACGCTCAACGCGCTGGAGCTCGGCAAGCCCGGCGTCGCGCTCGGCGCGTACGTCACCGTTCTGTGGGCCCTCGGTCTGGACAAGACGCTGGACGCCGTAGCGCACCCGGACGCCGATCTTCACGGCAAAACGCTGGAGGCCTCGCGCCGGCCCGCCCGCGTGCGCAAGTCGCAGAAGTCGAAGAACGAGTATGACTTCTGAGCGCCAGGCCTACATCTACGTCCAGCTGCCCGGCACGCTCGCCACCGTTCCGGCGGCTCTGTTGAGGGTCGAGAAACTGCGCGACGGAACTTTCGTCGGCCGTTTCCGCTACGGCGACCGCTACCTCGAGCGCAGGGACGCAATCGCGCTCGATCCTTTCAAGCTTCCGCTTGGAAACGTCGTCCACGAATTCACCAGGCGGAACGGCATTCCCGGCGCGGTGCGCGACGCGGGCCCCGACGCGTGGGGGCGGCGCGTGATCGAGCACAAGCTCGAACGCGGTCCCGGCGACCTGGAAGAAATCGACTACCTCCTGAACGGTCCTCAGGACGGCGCGGGCTGTCTGAGCTTCGGCCTGAACCTCGAGCCCCCCGCGCCGGCACGCCGCTACAACCGGACCCACCAGCTCGCGGAGCTGGTCGCGGCCGCGGAGGCGATCGAAGAAGGAAGGCGAGTGCCCGTGCAAATCCTCGAGCAGCTCGAGCCCGGCACCTCGATGGGCGGCGCGCGGCCCAAGGCCACCATCGAGGACGCAGATCGCCTGTGGATCGGCAAATTCCCGGAAAAAGCCGACCGCTGCAACTTGCAGCGAATCGAATACGCGACCATCGAACTCGCCCGCCGCTGCGGCGTCGCCGCCTGCAACGCGCGCGTCGAGCCGATCGGAGGACGCGATGTGCTCATGGTGGAGCGTTTCGACCGCGAACACACCCAGGGCGGCTATCTTCGCTCCGGGTTCGCGAGCGGGCTCACCCTGCTCGACTGCGACGAGGGCTATCTTGATCGCGAGCGCTGGTCCTATCTCCTGCTCGCCGACGAACTGCGCCGCTGGTCGGAAAAGCCCGACGAAGATCGCGTCGAGCTGTTCCGGCGCATCGTCTTCAACGCCGCGGTCACCA
>WNFY01003242.1_pt1 | contig 15269 bp, 13 predicted proteins | sample 5400091 | NCBI WGS metagenome assembly WNFY01 (sample SAMN13153364, study PRJNA577476) | soil metagenome | isolation source: 60 cm soil or saprolite under grassland replicate 1 | place: USA:California | collected 2016-06-15 | reverse complement strand
GATGATCGCTATGAAAGCAAGAAGACAAAGCTGCCGGTTCATGGACATGTTGGTCGAGAGACCTAACTCCGGCGGCCTTTTTGACGCCTAAACCTTGTTAGGTCAAGGATTATTTACACGACTACAAGGTACTTATCCGGAAATGGCGCAGCGAAGTTTCTTGAAAAGTTTAATTTTGTTACCGGTCTTTTAAGAACGGCACAAGCAAACACCGACCCTGGTTATTATGGCACTAAGTTTTTAACGTCAGAACCCGGCTACGGGCTTGTGGGCTGCTCGTTACCGAAAACTGGGACACCTAGTAACTCGCGCTGCCACGGCACCAGCAATGCCGCGGCTCGTGTACCATCCGCGCCGATTGCCTCGAGCGTGCTTCGCGGTGCTATGAAAGAAGCTTCCAGTCCAAGTTCCTCAGCAGACTTGTTGCGCCGGCGCCACAGCTCTTCTGCGTACTGGATCGTCTCAGCGGTCGGTCGCGTTCCGTAGCGGCGACGCGAAACTGGCCATTCCGATTCAGGCGCCCGCAATGCGGCTTGTGCTGCCTCTCGAAACGCCTGACGACGGCGAAATGAAAAATGTTTATAGTCAGGGACACTTCCTGAGGCGAATTTCGCTGAAGCCTTCAAAAGTTCCTCATTCCGCAAAATGTGAAACGGCGGGCGATCTGCCTTTTCTGCTTCTCTTTCGCGCCATTGCCAAAGCGCGCGAAGTACCGCAGCGGCGTGTCCACGGAGTACGCCAGATCCGCGAATACGCCAGAGTTCATCCTGGTTACGGGTCCGCGCCACGGCCGCTAGCTCGATGGCACGTTGGCAGGATTGCTGCAGCCAATCCCGGCGCTCGCAACGATCCAACTCTGCTTCCAATTTTTCGGCAAGGGGCAGCAAATAATGTACATCATTGATCGCGTATTCCGCCATGCGCGTCGGCAAAGGTCGTTGTGCCCAATTCGCCTTTTGCGAACCCTTCAGGAGGGTGAGTCCGAAATAACGGTTCACCAACGCAGCGAGGCTAAATTCGCGAATGCCAAGGAGACGAGCTGCGATCAGTGTGTCGAAGATTCGCTTCGCTGCCAGATTCAGACCGCGACGCAGCATTCGCAGATCGTAATCGGCACCGTGCAAGACAATTTCCCTGGCTTCCAGCGCACGACGCAATGGCTCCAGATCGGTATTGGCCAGTGGATCGACAATAAAATTGCAAACAGGCCGCGCGGATTCACGGCCTGGGGCCGTGCTCAGGTCGGTATTAACACCGCTAGCCGTAGACCCCGGCGCCGGGACGCTGATCTGGAGCAAACAAAGCTTTTCCCGATATGAATGAAGACTGTCCGCCTCGGTATCGGCTCCGACGCGATCGGCAGTTTCGATTTGCTCAATTAAACTCGCGAGCTGCGCGGAGTCCGTAATCACGTTTCGCGTCAACGCAATCCGCTCAGCAGCAATTCAGCGTTGGTTTTGGTCGCATTCAGATTATCAATCAACTTTTCCATCGCTTCGAGAGGCGGAAGCGCTGCCATCGTTTTGCGCAGCATCAGCACGCGTTCCCATTCATCGGGATGATACAACAGCTCCTCGCGCCGGGTCGCTGAGAGCATCGGGTGGATCGCCGGGTATAGCCGTTTCTCCTGGAGGGCACGATCAAGATGCAACTCCATATTGCCGGTGCCCTTGAATTCTTCGAAAATCAATTCGTCCATTCGACTGCCGGTTTCAGTCAAAGCGGTCGCTAGCACAGTCAGACTGCCGCCTTCTTCCACATTGCGCGCAGAGCCGAAAAATTTCTTTGGCTTGGTCAACGCCTTCGCCTCTACGCCACCGGACATGATTCGTCCCCTGCCCGGCTGCAGGTTGTTGTACCCGCGCGAAAGCCGCGTGATACTGTCGAGCAAAAGCACAACATCCTGTCTCATTTCCACGAGGCGTCTGGCGCGCTCCATCACCATCTCTGCTACCTGCACGTGTCGCTGCACGCTTTCGTCAAAATTGGAATGGTAGATCTGGCAGTCGATTTCCCGCTCCAAGTCCGTCACTTCTTCCGGCCGCTCGTCCACCAAAAGCAAGATAAGAACAATGTCAGGATGATTTACCCGAATTGCTTTGGCGATTTCCTTTAGCACGATGGTCTTGCCCACTCGCGGCGGCGCCACGATAAGCCCGCGCTGTCCGTGCCCAAGCGGTGCCAGCAAATCCACCGCGCGCGCGGTGAGAGAATTCGTCTTCGGATTTTCCAGAATGATCCTGCCCTGCGGAAACTGCGGCGTTAGCTTGTCGAAGTCGGTTGGCTCCGTCCATTCCTGAGCTGGCTGGCCCTCAATTCTTATGACTTTCTCTAGAGAAAGAAACTTCCCGCGTTGACCTGGCAATTGCACTGTCCCTGCAATCTTTTGCCCAGGTCTCAGATGATGCTGTTCAATGAGAGCGCGAGATACGCAAACATCCTCCGGGACCGGCAGAAAGTTCAGTTTCGGCCAGCGCAACATGGCAAAGGAATCGCCCATCTGATCGAGGAAACCTTCTGCAGTGATAGGAGCGCCTGTTGCTAATGCCGCTCGGATGATATCGAGAAGATGCTGATGCCGCGACCGCGCAGGGTGTAGATAAACATCCAAATCGCGCGCCAAGGCCTCTAGTTGTTCACTCGAGGATTCTTGCAGCTCGTTCAGATCGAGTGCGAGTTCGGTTTTCAATTCGCCACGGGAAGAATCCTCCGTGGCGGACTTGTTCTCTTCGTTGGATCGCGTCTTGGAGGCTTGCGAAGGGTCCGCTGCGCTTTGGGTGCGTGCAGGCGAGACTCCTGCCTCTACTGTTTCTGTCTGCGAGGTCGAGACCTTTAGCTTTTCTTCCATGATTGCCCTTGCCAAAGCACAACAAGATTCTTCGCTTGTTCCATGAGCGTCGCACGGTCGCCATTGTTCCAAACGACATGATCTGCGCGCTTGATTTTCTCCTCGAGAGGCATTTGTGACTTAATCATTTGTTCGGCTTCGGAGCCTGTCAGACTTATTCGCTTCACCAACCGGTCTAACTGCATTTTGTGCAAACAGGCAACCGCGACAACCCGCTCGCACAAGGTTTCACCACCCGTTTCATAAAGAAGTGGGATATCAGCGAAGAAAAAATCAGGAGAATTACGATGCGTTTCCGCCTGGGCCATCCACTGGCGACGTATCCGAGGGTGAAGAATTTGTTCGAGCGAGCGCCTTCTGGACGCGTCAGCAAATACTATCGCTCGAAGTTTAGCTCGATTCAAGTCCCCCTCCGGCGAAAAGACCTCTCTGCCGAACTGACCGAGGATTTCCTGTTTCACCTCTGGAAGTTTCAGCAGTGAACGCGCTGCCACATCGGCATCGAAGAATTTCGCCGCCGGTATGATCTCTCGCAGGCAATCACAAAACGTGCTTTTGCCCGTGGAAATTCCGCCCGTGATCCCGATCGCAGGCATAGAGGAAACCTCACCGCGGCGTGATGCCTTCGGCCAGGTCAAGATGGAAGGTCTGTTTCACTTTTGTCGTGCCGAAGGTCAACTCCGCTGTGTAATCTCCGGCTGGGAGAAGCCGTTTCGGATCATCACCTCCGTATTCAGCAATCACGTCTTTGGTCGGTCGCAGATCCCAGTTTAATCGGGTAAAACCGGGTGTGCCCGGCGCTTTTAGATTTGCGACTGGCTGCCCGCTTGATTTTGTTACGACGATTTTGATTTCGTCGCCGGTAAACTCCCGCACCCAGACCGTGAACAACGCCCCTTCGGGCGGATTTTGGCCGCGATAAATCCCCTTGCCATTCGAATCAACAAATCCTGGTTGAAGGTAAGCGCCGCTCACAGAACGCACGCTAAACAATTGAGCCGGCTTGGACGCAATTTCCGCTGTGAATTCGCGAAACGGGATGGTGTCGTCAAGAATCGCAATGCTGCGACCATGCGTTGCGATGACAAGATCTGACGTCCGCGGATGAATCTGGATATCGTCCACGCGAACCGAAGGAACATCGCCGATGCGTACCCAATGCGCGCCTTGATCGAACGACGCGAACACTCCGAAGTGCGTACCGGCGTAAAGTAGTTTCGAATTTACCGGGTCCTCACGGACAACTACCACAGGATTGCCTTGCGGAAGATCGCCCGTGACAGTTTCCCATGTTTTGCCCAGATCGGCTGTGCGCAGAAGAATGGGACGATCGTCACCCGACCGATACGCATTGGTCGCAACGTACGCCACATTCGCATCGAAATTAGACGGCTCAATACGCACGATCCATTGGCTGCGTGCCGCCTCCGGCAAATTACTCGTCAATTCCGTCCATTTGCCTCCGTCGTTCTCAGTAACCCAGAGCCGCCCATCATCCGTTCCAGCCCACAACAGACCGGCGCGCTTCGGCGACTCGGCGAGCGAAAAGACGACCCCGTAATTTTCCGCGCCACTTCCGGTAGCGTTTGTTTTGGTTGGATCATTGTACGTCAGGTCGGGGCTGATTACGGAATATTTCTCCATCCGGTCGGTGAGCTTGAAAACGCAGTTGCCCCCCAGATAAATCACGCCCGGCTTGTGTCGGCTCATGATCATTGGCGAATTCCAATGGAAGCGATAACGCGGCTGACCTTCGGCTGGCTCGGGACGCAAACGCCGTATTTCGCCGTTTCGCAAATTGATCCGATGGACTTCGCCCTGCTGACTTTCGGCATAAAAGGTGTCGTGATCAGTCGGATCAAACAGGACGTAAAACCCGTCGCCACCGGCAAGCGCGGTCCAATCGTAGTTGCGAATACCTTCCTTACTCTGCACGCCGCTCGGTCCCACCCAGTTCTCGTTGTCCTGGAGACCGCCCGCAATTCGGAAATACGGTTTCGTGTCATCGAGCGAAATTCGATAATATTCTCCTGAGGGAATCTTGTTTAGATGATCCCAGTTTTTGCCACCGGCAAAACTCTGATACACGCCGCCATCAGTCCCGAGCAATAAACGCTGGCAAACCTGCGGTTTCGGGGGCTTGTTTTTGTCTTCCGGTTTGGGCGGCTTCGGCGGAGGCACCGTGCCGGGCTGAATGGCGAGCGCGTGACAATCTGGGTGAACCTTCTCGCTTAGATCTTCGCGAAAATTTTTACCGCCATCATCAGACACCAGCAGGGCGAACCCCAGAACATAAACGCGCTGATCGTTTGCAGGATCGATGCGAATCTGGCTGAAATAAAATGGCCGCGGGTCCATTGCGCTCATGCGCGTCCATTTTTCGCCTCCATCATCAGATCGAAAAACGCCGCCCGTTTTGCTGCGCAGATCATCCAGCCTGCCAAATCCTCCTTCGTAACTTTGCACCACTGCCATGACCACCCTCGGATTGGTCGCACTGATCGCCAAACCAATGCGACCGGTCTGAGCGGGTAAACCTCCGCCAAGCTTCTTCCAGGTCGTGCCACCATCGGTGCTCTTGAAAATTCCCCCGACATCTTCGCCACCCGTCACGCTGGGACCGGACGTGAAACTCCACGGTGTGCGTTGTCGTGCATAAAGCGCAGCGTATATGGTCTCCGCGTTCGTTGGATCAATCATCACGTCACCACATCCAGTGTGCGCATCGTGCGGTGCAGATACTTTCAAGACTAGTTTCCATGTTTTGCCCCCATCACTGGTCTTGAACAACCCGCGTTCACCGCCATCCGTCCACAAATTTCCCATCGCGGCAACGTAAGCGACATCCGGTTTTTTCGGATCAACAACGATCCGCGCGATGGAACGGCTGTTCTTCAGCCCGGCGTTCTGCCACTTCTCACCACCATCGGTAGATCTGTAAACACCGTCGCCCCAACCAGACGAATTCCGATCATTGGCCTCGCCGGTTCCCACCCAAATCACATCCGAATCAGACGGCGCAACCGCAATTGCACCAATCGAGAGCATCGGTTGCTTATCGAAGATTGGCTCGAAAGAAACGCCGTTGTCGTTCGTTTTGAAAACGCCGCCGTGTGCGAGGCCGACATAGAAGACAAACGGATTGTTTGGACTAATCGCAATGTCCGAGACGCGACCGCCCATCACCGCCGGACCAATCGAACGCGCTTTCAAATTTTTGAAAAGCACATCTGTAAGTTGCGGCGGGGTAGAAGAAGGAGTCGGCGTCGCCGAGGAAGACAAAGTTGCTGCCGCAGCTGAAGCCGTGGGCGAGACAGCCGTTAGTGGTGGACGAGTTTTTTGCGGTTCCTCTTGCCCGGTCAAAATCGACACTGACCAAATCGAAATGAGCGAAGCACAAAAAAATCCGAATCGAGTAGTCATAGGCGTTACGACTCTAGCCAAGGCTGGCATCTTTGCGATGTCCTAAATGCGGGTATCGTGCAGGGATTTATGACGCAGCAAGTTTTGGCAGGAAAAGTCGGTGTTGTCTTCGGTGTGGCAAACAAGCGCAGCATCGCGTGGGCGATCGCAAAAGCATGGGCGGCCGCGGGTGCGCGCCTGATTTTCAATTATCAAGGCGAACGACTGAAGGAAAACGTTGAGGAATTAGTCGGTGAGTTTGGAGAAAAAACTCCGTTGTTTCCCTGCGACGTTTCCAACGACGATGAGATCAAGGCATTCTTCGAAAGCGTGCGAATAGAGTCCGATCGCGTGGATTTGATGCTTCATTCGCTCGCGTTTGCGCCACGGGAAGCGTTGGAAGGAGATTTTGTGAGTACAACACGCGAAGCGTTCCGCACGGCACATGACGTGAGTGCATACTCGCTCGTGGCGCTCGCACGCGAAGTGGCACCTTTAATGACAGAGGGCGGCAGCATCGTGGCCATGACTTACTACGGCTCGGAGAAAGTCGTGCCGCATTACAATGTCATGGGCGTGGCCAAGGCCAGTCTCGAAGCGAGCACACGTTATCTTGCCTACGACCTCGGCCCTAAGAAAATCCGGGTAAACTGCATTTCTGCTGGACCAGTCCAGACGCTGGCCGCGCGTGGCATCAGCGGATTCACATCGATGTTGAAGCATTATCAGGAACGCGCGCCTTTGAAACGAAGTTGTGATCCGGCCGAATTGGGCGCCACCGGAGTATTTCTCGCGAGCGATGGAGCCGCAGCAATAACTGGCCAGGTGATTTTTGTCGATGGCGGTTATCAAATAATGGGCATGTGATCATCCCCTGCTCTTGCTCTTGGTCATGATCGAATCTTGGAACGGCGCGCCCCCGCCGCGGCGGGCAGGCTGTGGTCGCGTCCTACGACGGTAACCGGCAGATGATTGCGCGGATCTGGCATGGCTGGACGAAACGAACCGACGCGAAGACGTATGAGAACATGCTGCGTGATGAAATTTTCCCAAGCATTGCTGCACGAAACATCAAAGGCTATCGCGCGGCAGAACTGTTCATTCGCGAAGATGACAACGAAACAGAATTCGTCACACTGCTTCGATTCGATTCAATGGATGCTGTGAAAGAATTCGCCGGCGCCGATAAGACCAAGCCAGTGATTTTTCCGGGAGTCGAAAAACTCCTTACACGGATGGAGCCAGCGCGGCATTATCGCGTGGCGATCTGAGATGCCGTTGATGTAACTCCTATTCGCGCTCTTGCTCGTAACCGTGCTCTTGCTCGAACTTCTGCCAGCCAAGAATCGATTACGATCATGAGCACGAGCTTTAGTCTGGCCAATAGGCTCCGCCAATTGTTGGGCGGTGACTCTGTTGCAGACGATCCCGATACGCTGGCAGCACACAGCAGTGACAAATGGTTTGCCACTCACGAACCAGATGTCGTCGTTTTCGCGCGATCGACAAATGACATCAGTAAACTGCTTCAGTTTGCATCACGCGAAAAAGTTCCGGTCACAGCGCGTGGCGGTGGATTTGGTTACGTGGGCGGATGCGTGCCGGTGCGCGCCGGAATCGCCCTGTCGCTGGCGCAAATGAACCGGATCAAGGAAATCAGCTTCTCCGACGCGGTCGCAATTGTCGAACCTGGCGCCGTTACCGCTGATCTCAAAGCGGCGGTGCGTGCACAAAAATTATTGTATCCGCCGGACCCAGCGAGCATGAAGGATTGCACTATTGGCGGAAATGTCGCCACAAACGCAGGCGGGCCGCGTTGTTTGAAATACGGCGTAACGCGAAATTACATAATCGGCCTTGAAGTGGTGCTGGCCAGTGGCGAAGTGTTGCGAACAGGCGGTCGCGTGCACAAGAACAAGACCGGATTCGACCTGATAGGTCTGTTTGTTGGCTCGGAAGGAATGCTCGGCGTGGTGACTGAGATCACGCTGCGTTTGCTTCCGCTTCCACCGGCGCGCGCGACTTTGTCAGCTGCGTTTGCGGCTGCGGCGCAAGCCGCCGAAGCCGTGCAGGCAATTTTCGCGGCTGGATTTTTGCCTTCTTCGCTGGAAATCGCCGATCATTTCACGCTGGAAGCGGCACGACGGGATTTGGGCAAAATGCTCGTGCCCGAGGGCAACGCGCATCTACTCGTCGACCTCGATGGACAGGAAGGAAGTGTTCGCAGCGAATCCGCAGCTATTCGCGAATTGCTCGAGAAAAGAAAACCGAATGCGCTCGAGATGGCAATCGGCGAGGCGGATTGCGAAAAACTCTGGGCATTGCGCCGTCAGTTCAGCAATTCACTGCGCGCGACCGGCCTGACGAAGCTAAACGAGGATGTGGTCGTGCCGCGCAGTCGTCTGGTCGATCTCATTGAATTCGCGGAGAAATTGCAGACTAAGTATGGTTTTCCGATCGCCTGCTTCGGTCACGCCGGGGACGGCAACATTCACGTCAACATCATGGCCGACCGTTACAATCGCGACGCCGCGGTACGCCAAAAGGTCGAGCACGCGCTCGACGATCTTTTCGGACAGGTGTTGGCCTGGGGCGGCGTAATTACCGGCGAGCACGGAATCGGCCTGGCCAAGCAACGCTGGTGGCCAGAGGCGACCAGCGACATAGCGCGTGAGCTGCACAGCCGGCTCAAACAAGCGCTCGATCCAAACGGAATCTTAAATCCGGGAAAATTTGTCAACCCGAAAGCATTCGGGGTTGACTAATCTAAATCCGCACAGACATTCACCGAGCATTTTACCGGCGCATCTGAATCCCGCCGCGACTGACGCGCAGCTGCGTCCTCGTAAACGAAAACAAAGAAAGACGCGTGTACTTTTTTGCGCTGCCTTAACAAGATATCAATGAAACCAGGAAAATTTACTCACACAATTGCGGTTATCCTTTCATCGATCTCATCTCTTTTTGCGCACGGCACAGGGGAAAAAGCGGAGCCCGCCAAGACAAAATTCAGCAAAAAATCTCAGAAATCGACAGACGATCGTTCGATGGGCGCGACTTCAATCTCGTTTATCCCTGGGCGATTATTCAAACCGCAATCGGAAACCGCGCAGCGTTACTCGTGGAAAAGCAATATCGTCACAACCATTTTTTGGATCGGTGAGCAACCGAGCGGAAATAATCTGGTGCCTAATCGCACGAGCTCATGGGACAAACAATGGACAAAAAACTATGGCGGTTTCGACGATCCAAATCCCACTCACCGAAACAACTACCTTCCCGTGAAATTCACACCGCGACAGAATCCGTTCTACTGCGCGCTTCCCTACAACGATAAGGCTCGCACCGGTCATCGGCCGGAAGCGCCGCGCGTGGTTCCATGGTTTAAAGAGGCGTATCAGGGTCCTGGTGTTTCCACTTGCAAAGATCGATGGATCGCCATTCGAAAAGGTAATCGGACCGCTTATGCACAATGGGAAGACGCTGGCCCTTTTCGTACTGATCACTGGCAATACGTGTTTGGGAACGAGCGTCCGAAACCCAACTTGAATAAAGGCGCCGGCCTCGATGTTTCGCCGGCGGTGCGCGACTACCTCGGGCTAAAAGAAACGGACGTGACCGACTGGAAGTTTGTGGAATTTAGTGAAGTCCCGCGCGGCCCGTGGTCCACACATGGAGAAAATAACACATTCGTGATCAACGAGAGCAAGAAGGGGAAAGCGCTAGTCGAAAAGCTGGGCACTATTGCACACTAAAATTCCGTCCCGGGCGGTTGGATAACGCACGCGTCTCGTGTGCGTGTTGCTGCCCAGAAGATTGAACGCCGGGTCCACACGCGATCTTACATTTCCAAGCGATTGGAAACGTAAATGCAAAGTTACCGGGAAATTCTCTCTAGTTCTTGCGCAATCTTCACCGCAGCCGTTTTCAGTTTCGAGGCTCACGTTGGCGCGGCCGCGGAGAGCGGCACACTCCTCACCGGCAAGGCCGCGATGGCCGATTGGACAAAAGATGCGCCTGGTGTCCGGCACAAAATTACAGTTCAGGATTTGCCTCCGCCGAGCTCAAATGTCCTGGCAATTAATCTGCCGCGCGTTGCCCGACGTTCCGCAGACGCCAGGCTTCAAGTACCGCCTGGTTTCAAGATCGACCTTTATGCCGATGGTTTCCGCGATCCGCGCTTTCTCCTCACTGCACCCAATGGCGACGTCTTGGTCGTCGAAAGTCGTGCCAATCGGATCAAGGCGCTGCGCGATACCAAAGGCACTGGAAAACCGGACATTATCGAAACGTTTGCTGAACAGGGTTTGAACAAACCATTCGGAATCGCCTTTTATCCGCCGGGGAACGACCCACAGTTTTTATACGTCGCCAATACTGATGGCATAATTCGATTTCCGTATCGCAATGGCGACCTCAAAGCTCGCGGTCCCGCCGAACAATTAGGTGCGCATTTATCGGGTGGCGCGGCGCATTTGCCCGGCCGAGGACACTGGACGCGCGACATCGTTTTTTCACCCGACGGCAAAAAAATGTACGTCTCAATCGGATCGCGTTCGAATATTTCCGATAGCGCTGCGGAAGCCGATCGGGCGCGCATCTTCGAGTTCAAGCCCGATGGTACGGACCGAAAAGTTCATGCATGGGGAATTCGCAATGCAGTCGGAATTGCGTTTCGCCCCGGCACGAACGAGCTCTGGATGAGCACCAACGAGCGAGACGAGATCGGCGAAGATCTACCTCCCGACTACATCAGCAGCGTGCGTCCTGGCGGCTTTTATGGCTGGCCATGGTTTTACATTGGCAATCATCCTGACCCGCATCACAAAGGAAAACATCCTGAGCTTGCTGATAAGGTGATCGTTCCCGACGTGCTCGTAGAGGCACACTCGGCCACGCTTAATTTGTGTTTCTATACCGGCGACCAATTTCCGGCTGAATACAAAGGCGACATTTTCGCCGCCTTCCACGGTTCGTGGAATCGGATGAAACGGACTGGTTACAAGGTCGTACGCGTTCCGTTCGATCGTTCCACCGGTAAAGCGCGTGGTGAATACGAGGATTTTGTGACCGGCTTCGTCACGCCCGAGGGCAAAGTCTGGGGTCGCCCGGTGGGAATTGCCGTGGCCAAAGACGGCGGTCTTCTCATAAGCGAAGACGGGAACGGCACCATCTGGCGCGTAAGCCATGGCGGATAATTCCCAAGTCCGCTAATTGCTAGTAAAAGAGGATTGCTGCTTGGGGCCTTGCGCATAATCTGCACTAGCGCAGCATGAAGATTGGCTTTGCTCAAATTAACCCGACGGTCGGGGATTTAAGGGGCAATTGCGAACTGATCATCGGTGCCTACGAGCGGCTCGCGGCCGCAGGCGCGGAATTAGTGCTGACGCCGGAGCTGGCGCTCACCGGATATCCTCCGCAGGATTTGGTTTTTAAGTCGCGGTTCGTCCCGGAAAATCTAGCTTTCCTGGAGAAACTTCACTCTCACGTCGGAGATACGGCATTGCTGGTCGGGTTTGTCGATCGTAATGAGGGACGCGGTAAACCGTTTCATAACGCTGCTGCTTTGCTCCAGCGCGCCAAGCCGATCCGTAAAGCGTATAAGTCGCTCTTGCCGACTTATGATGTTTTCGATGAGGACCGTTATTTCGAGCCGGCCAGATGCGTTGTGCCATTTGATGTGCACGGGAGTAAAATTGGAGTGACCATCTGCGAAGATATCTGGACGGACGATTATCTGCCGCGGCCGCTTTACGACATCGAACCCGTGCGCAATCTCGTGGAGCAGAGCGCGGAGATCATCGTAAATCTAAGCGCGTCACCGTTTCGGTTAGGTGCGCCTGCGTGCCGATTTGAAATGATCGCCACGCAAGCGCGTACGCATCAACGGCCAATCTGTTACTGCAACGTTGTAGGCGGGAACGATCAGCTAATCTTCGATGGAAACTCGATTGCCGTGAATGCTTCGGGCAATTTGATCGCGCAACTGGCAGCATTTCGCGAAGATGCGAAAGTCGTCGATACAGATTCGCCCGACGCGATTGAATTTCATGAGGGCAAAACGCCGGAACAACTTTTTGCCGCGCTTTCCCTGGGTGTTCGCGATTATTTCCGCAAGTGCAATTTCCATTCCGCGGTGATTGGACTTAGTGGTGGAGTCGATTCCGCGGTCACAGCCGTCATCGCGATGGATGCGCTGGGAGCTGAGAACGTGACTGGAGTCTCCATGCCTAGCCCGTACTCGTCCCGTGGCAGCATCGACGATGCGCGCGCACTCGCGCGAAACCTCGGAATAAAGTTCTTCGAGATTCCGATCACCGACGCGTTCAGAGATTTCAAAGCGCAGTTCAAAGAAATTTTCAACGGACTACCTGAAAATGAGACGGAAGAAAATATGCAGCCGCGTTTGCGGGCAATGACATTGATGGCGCTCTCAAACAAGTTCGGTCATCTCTTACTGACTACCGGAAACAAGAGCGAACTGGCTGTTGGATATTGCACCCTCTATGGCGATATGGCGGGCGGTCTTGCCGTAATCAGCGATGTCCCGAAAACGATGGTTTATGAACTCGCGCGCTGGATCAATTCCGATTATTCAGCGCGATCAGGCGCAAAACGACAAATCATTCCGGGATCAACAATTGAAAAAGCGCCCAGCGCAGAGTTGAAACCAAACCAAAAAGACCAGGACACATTGCCGCAGTACGAAATCCTCGACAAGATTCTGCAGCTTTACGTGGAAGAAAACTTGAGTGCACGTGACATTATCGCGCGCGGGTTTGATGAAAAAACGGTGCGATGGGTGCAGCGCCGTGTTGATCTTAACGAATACAAGCGGGAGCAATCCGCGCCTGGATTAAAAGTAACAAGCCGCGCCTTCGGCGTTGGCCGCAAAATGCCGATCGCGCAGCGATACGTCGATTAAGCGAATATTGTGCACCGTGCAGGAATCGAACCTGCAACCCAGTGATTAAGAGTCACTTGCTCTGCCAATTGAGCTAACGGTGCAACTGCCTGTTTCCCAGGTAAATGCTGTACGAACGTGTACTTTCGTGCGTACCAAAATTGGTAGCAAATTGGTAGCACGCAATACGACATTGTGTTAGCATTAGCGCCATGAAAGACCGGAAATTACTCATTAGAGTTCGCTGCACAACGCGGAAGTTTTACTTGCACCCTCCCCGGCGCGGTCGAAACGATTGGCATGTTCGATTTACCGCGCCCGCGATCAACGGCACACGGCGGATTTTCCGAAATACAGGAGCGAAGGAGATCGGTCCAGCAAAACGCATTGCCGCAAAAATAATCGAATCGTTTTGGGCCGACGCGGGTCGGGGCGCAGATCGTCTAAGATTGCGGAATGATAGTGCGAGGATTGGCGAACTAATCGCCAGGTACGAACGGAATGCTTCGCAGCGCCCTACCACCATTCGCAGCAATGTCCGTTCACTTAGAATGATCGTAAGGACTGTTCACGGTGGCGATCCTGATCAGAAATCAACCGCTGTACTGACTGCGAATTTGATTCGGGAATTCGAAAAGCGACAGGTCGACTCTGCTGAAAAGCGCGCTACAGCAGCGACGCGATCAGTAATAATCCAGCGTGTCCGCACGTCTACTGCGAGCTACGTCCGTCAGGCGCGATCAATCGTGGCGTTGCGAAAGATGAAGTTCTATGAGGGAATGAAGTTACCCGATCTGACAGGTTTCCGCGGCGAAACTGTAGAGACACCGCACCGTTCGTTGCCACGGCCGCTCGATATGAAGGCGCTTTCCAACATGAACGCTGCCGCGCCTACATTGGCAAAGAAAGATCCGGGCGTTTATGTAGCGCACCTTTTGTTTTCGCGTTTGGGGCTGCGCAATATTGAGATTGTCAATGCGCGTGTGCCTTGGATCAGCGAAGCAACCATCGGGATCGTGGATCGACCCGAGGAAGATTTTTTTCCTAAAGGCTGTGAAGGTTGGGTGCCGATGGCTCCAGATGTTCTCGAGGAAATACTTAGTTTCCAAGCGCTGTGCACCGACGGTTATCTCGTACCTGGCGCAAATCAGACTGAACGGCACGATGCTGTTTATCGCCGACATTCGAAATGGGTGGCCCAGTGGATCAAAGACCGAACAAAAACCAGCTACGAATTGCGCCGATACGCCGGCTCTCGATTGCTCGATATGGGCGCCACAATCTTCGAAGTGCGGGATTTTCTTCGACATCGTGATGTACAGACGACTCAGCAATGGTATGCCTACCGGCTTCAAAACCGGCAACTTCGCACGATCGGAATGAAAGATTTAATACCGGTCTGATTATTGTCGTGTTACCAGCAAGTGAATCTTTGAAACGAAAATCGCCTGGCCGTCTTAAATCCGAGCTGTGGAAAACACTGTGGCCGGAATTAGATCTGCCGACGCTTGCTAACGAAATAAGTCAATTTCTAGATAAGCTCGTCGGTAAGTCCGCACGAAATGCAAACGTCGCAAACAATCTGGCAGCATATCTGGTACAGAAATACTCGGTTGCTAACCGGAAGGCTGGAAAATTGCGTTGGCTGATTGAGCGCCGCCACTACGATCTTGCCGCCTTGCTTGATGAAATCAGCTTCAAAGAATTTCAGCCTGCAGTGGGAACACGTGATCAGCTTCCGCAATCAATGAGCTTAAAGCAATTGCAATAGCGTTTCTATTGCTGACGCTAAGCTGAAGGATGGCGACAAAATCCGATTTGGTTCGGTCGTCGGGGTGTTTTGCGGGAGGATCCGACGAGCGTGAAGTATTGGGAGGCGATTGCCGACAATCTCAAGAAAGCCGGTTGGAGTTTGGGCTACGTTTCAGCGACTGATTCCAACGGACGAACGATCTGGATTGTTGACGCGCATCGCAACGACGGAAAGAGATTTGTCGTTACTACCGACGAAAAACTGACAGCATTTCTCGGGATCAGTTGCTTGGGCGCGGTGTCTCGGGATACGAGAAATTGGTTTGGTTTTCAGTAGGGTTGTGCGAAGCAAGCGACGACAAT
>WNFY01003241.1_pt1 | contig 15274 bp, 37 predicted proteins | sample 5400091 | NCBI WGS metagenome assembly WNFY01 (sample SAMN13153364, study PRJNA577476) | soil metagenome | isolation source: 60 cm soil or saprolite under grassland replicate 1 | place: USA:California | collected 2016-06-15 | reverse complement strand
GGACATGCGCGCCGAAGCCGGGATTCATCTAGTCGTAATAGCGGTCGGTGACCCGCTCCGGGGAGGTATCCAGCAGGGACACGTCCGGGGCGGACAAGTCCAGCCGGGCAAACCCCTGCCTGGTGTCCCGCCACGCTTCGCGGCGCTCCCAGGGGCGGGAAGCCATGCGAGGTGCCGTGATCGGGTACTCGCCGACGAGCTGCACCGTCATGCGGAACCTCGCCCACACGCCGTCGAGCCGGCACCGGGAGCGGTACGCCCGGTAGTCGGCCACGATGTGGTGGAGTCCTACCTCATCCTCTAGCCGCGTGATCGTGTCCTGACTGGCCACGAGCGCGTCGATCTCGGCGTCGGACATGACGTCGATCTCGAAGTCGGACGGGCGCACCATGCGGGTGACGCCGGCCGTAGTCATGACTGGTCACCCCAGCAATGGCACGGGTCGCAGTGCGTGACTTCGCGTGACTCGCGCGTGCCGTCTGGCCGCGTGGTCTCTGTGATGTGCCCTACGGTCTGGCCATCGACTATGACGTCGGTGACAGTGACGTACCACTTGCTGGCATACCAGACAGTGTCGTGCGTCCGGCCGCTCACCTCGCGCGTCGTGCTTGCCATCTTGACTCCCTTCGAATCGGACGCTTTATTCTCAGTCTATCATCAGGCCGAAAATTCCACGTTTGCGCAGGTCAGAGGCTCGCGCCGCGCGTCTACCCAGGTCAGAGACCTGTCACTCTCAGTCATACTCGCAGGTCAAAGCCATGACCTACGTGACACGCCGTCACCTACCGTACGCTACCGCCTACGGTGTAACGCAAGCGCACCTATGAGGCGCCTGATGCGCACGTGACCAAGAAACTTGAGGTGACAGTTACCTTACCCCCAGGCTAGCAACTGGTCGACCCATGCACACACGCCACTCGCCCGCACTCAACTACCCTCGACTACATGCGTGCTGCCTGCCGTACTACCCTCCGCTTACCGAACAGCCCGCTACCCTCCGCTACCACCCTACCCACTCCGACCCTCCCTCTGACCTGCCATGACCACCCTACGTGACAGCACCGATATCTAATTCGAATGCTCGCCCGCTTCGATGTCTGCGAATGAACTAGAGTGCTACTTACCCTCCGCCGACCACTGACCACCCTAAGTAGCCGACCACAGCCACCGTCCACACTGCTCGACCACCACCGACCTCGACTACACCCGAGCCAGGCCAAGAGCGGTCGAACACGGTCGACCACCCCTCGAACAGGCTTTCGATTTTTTGAGCTGAGCTGGTCGGCCGACGTCCCTCGCTTGGATTTCTCTCTCCAGTGAAAAATCCACAGCGCTCCCCGCGTCAGAAATCCCCCCCGCATCGACAGGATCTCGTTACGGGGGATTCTGGGGCTGCGCATAATTTCTTGTGTCGGCGCAGGGTATTTCGCGGAAGGCTGCGCTTTTCGTCGTTCATGAGGTCTCTTCCTTGGTGTGTGATCGGTTTTACGGGGTTTCAGGGGGTTCCGTCCAGCTTACGGAGGAATTTCTCCGTTCTCTCCCTGCCCTGCCGGTTCCGTGGTATGATTTCTGCATGTCAAAAGGTATCTCGTTCGCCTCGTTTGCTTCGTTTGATGCTGTGACTCTGACGGCTGCCGCCGACGGTGACGTGCACGACCTGGAGGGGGTGGCCGCGTTCCATGGCGGTCAGTTTGCCTTGACTGACTTTTTCGGGTGGCGGTTACGTGACGGTCCAGCTGAAGATGTCGTTGGACGGCGTGTCATGGTCCGGCGGGGCGTCCGGTGTCATTCTACAGGGAGTATGGTACATCGCTCAGACGACGGCGTTTCCTGCGCGATATGTACGGGCCGCGGTGACAGGGTGGCCTGCGGACTCGACGGGTGTGATGACGGCGTGGGTCGGCAGCGCCTGATCGCGCACGCGGGGCGGCGACCTGGTAGCGTCCAGCCCGCGGACCAGTGAAGATCAGGCATTTCTACCACCTGTACCTCGACGGCGACGCGAGCTGGCTAGATATCGCCGTCGAGTACGCTGATGCGATCCGGGCCGCCGCATTCCCCGTAGCACCCGCTGTCGGGATCGTCGGAGCCGACCGTATACCCGCGAAACTGTGGCTAGCGGGCCAGCCTCACTGGACTGTCACTGCTGAAGCCGAAGAGGGTTATGAGCAGGTTACCCTCACCGCGCTCCAAGACCAGCTCCCCTCGATGGCCGACGACGACTCCGTCCTCTATACCCACGCTAAAGGGGTGTGGCGGAACATGCCGCTAGAGGATCAGTGGCGGCGTTCCATGCTGTGGCATCTGGTCTTCGGCTGGCAAAACTGCGTCAGGCTCCTCCGGACCCACCAGACTGTAGGCTGCCACTGGCGGAATGGCAGTCACTATGCCGGGAACTTCTGGTGGGCCACCGCTGGCTACCTTAAAACCCTCCCGCCCATTGCCCCCGCTGTTACCGAAAACCAGCGGCACCACGCCGAACTCTGGCTCGGCCTCGGCGAGCCGCTTGCTGCTAACCTGGTAGAAGGCTTCCCGCCCGCCGGTACCGAGGAAGGCGCGCGACTCGCATCCGGGAAACTGCCGGTGCGCTGGGTAAAACATAGGACGATAAGCACATGACGAACTGTGCACACGGGCTAACCAGTGACGGGCGCCAAGACATAACCCGTGCCACTGGTCTGATCAGGCGGTATCTCGCAGCCCGCAACGGCACGCCGATTGACCAGGACATGGCCCGGATACTCGCCAGGTTCTGCGGCATGACCTCTCGGCAAGCAGATCTGATCTGGAACCAGCTCTCGCAAGATCCTGTCCCCGGAACATCCTCGGCCGCATGTGGCCACCTGGCGCTCATGTCTGACCGGTTCCTTCGTGCTGCACCACGACCACTACCCGAGATACGCTGGCCCTCCGTTTAGGTGTGTCGCTGTGACCTGGGGTGAGTGTGAGCAGGGGGAATAGCTTCATTTTCCTCCTTCGGGTGGATGGTCGGGGGTCCATTTCAGGTCCCGCCATGCTGTTTCCTGCCGGAGGTTGCGGAAGTTTCGCCGGCTGGATTGGGTCGCCGAGTCGCTCAGCCACTGCTCGCCGGGGTGGTAGTCGTCGGTGATCTCGATGATGTCGTGGCAGTCGGTTGCATCGTCGAAGTACTCGTCGGCCCACTGGAGTCCCTCGTCGGATGCGAGCCAGTCGATTATGTCCTGTGTCATAGGGTGGTCCTTGATGAAGCACTGTCCGCCATGATCAGCGGGCAGAGCCGCAGGGGTGTCCTTGCATGGTTCCGGCGCGCATGGTTGCGTCTCGGATGGCATGTGCGGCTTCTCGGGCTGGCATGACGGTGCCGCCGCTGTGGATGGTGAAGGTTTCTCCAGCCGCGTAGGTGCGGGGTGTTTTGCGGGGTATTTCGTATGTGTAGCAGTTGTGACCGAAGACGATGGGGTCGGAGCAGTCGCAGGTCATGGTTTCACCTGGATGACGGGGAGGCCGAGGGCTCGTGCTACGGCTACTTCGGCTTGTGCGCCGAGGGAGTTTTCCCAGCCTGGGAGGACGGCGATGGCGTCGGCGTGGGCGCAGATCCAGGCGAGGCCGTCGCCGAGTAGTTTGCGGAGGGGGAATTCTGCTTCGTGTTCGTGCTGGTGGCCTGCCATGCCGGTGGTGTCGAGGCCGAGGTCCTGGTTGTGTTCGGCGGGGGAGAAGACTTCGTAGCCGGCTTCGCGGAGCTGCCGTGCGCCGTCGCGGAAGGCGGGGAAGTTGAATTCGGGGATGCCGCGCATGGGCCCGGCGAGGTAGACCTTCATGACGGTGGGCCTCCGGTTATGGTGTCTCGGTTTGCGGCAGGGGACGGTCGGTGCCGCAGCGGTGGCAGCGTAGCCAAGTCACTGGCCCTGTGGCAGGGTGCGTGAGGCTGACGCCCGTCGCGCCGGCGTACCCGCATGCTGGGCATGCGTCTACCGGGTGATCGTTGTCGGTCATGGTGGTCCTCTGAGGCGGTCACGGGCGGCGTTTTACGCGTGTCCTGGTGTTGAGGGCTGAGGCTGGGATCGGGGGCGGCTGCGTGGCGTACAGGGGCAGGGCGGTGTAGATGAGGGTGGGTACACGGTTTTGCCGTTCGGTTTTGGTCCAGGCGGCGTTGCTGGTTTCGGTTTGGGTTTCGGGGTCGAGCAGGGACCACCAGTCTTCGAGGTAGGTGGCCCACTGGAATCCGCATGCGCATCGCTGGGTGAGGAACGGGGTGGTGGTCACGTCGGCGGGTTCCATGAGACCGTCGCAGGGTGGGAGCTGGTCGGTGCCGAACAGGATGTGCTTGGACCACAGGCAGTAGGGGCAGTGGTTGCGGTGCTCGTAGTGGTAGAGCCCGGCGTCCATCCAGGGGACGGGCTGGTGGCAGTGTTCGCAGGTGAACTGGACGGGGGGTGTCATGGTGGTGCCCTGTGCATGTCGAGTGCCCGGGTGAGGGTTTGCATCACTTCGGTGTACCGGCGCATGTATTCGGCGACGGTGACGACTTGTTCGCCGTGATGGAGATCGCCGTAGTGGTGGTGACCGAACACGACGGGGTCCTGGCAGTCGCAGGTCATCGAAAACTTCCGTTGCGGATACCCCAGCCTTCAGGCTGGGGAGGAGCGGCGGGTACGGCGTGGTAGGATGGTCCCGCACGCAAGTGCCTACGGCAGGTCGTGCCGGAAGTCAGGTCTGTGGAGGAGACGTAAGACGAGCTGGGGTAACCCGGGCGCAGGCTCCGGTGAAACAGGAACCCCTGGAGGTAGCTGAACACTCCCCCGGGAGACAGACAAAACCCGCGGGGCGGGCGATACTGCGAAACCCAAGCAGTGCCCGCCCCGCCTTCCTGTGTGGTATGCTTGACCATGTTCAGCTACCTCCGTGCGTAAGCAAGGGAATCCCCGTCCTTCAGGGCGGGGAGTAGTCAAGTCGTTCTTTCAGCGCGACCTGCGGAAAGTCACCTTCGCTCACCGGCGGGTAAGCGGGACGTCGCGGCGCGGTGGCCGCTGGCATCGGGTGAGCCTCCGTTTACGGGCGGGTGTCCTATGAGGCGGGGTTTGCTGCTGCGCCACTGGCTGGGCCAGCTGGTGAGCTGGGCGAGCCAGGGCCGGACAGTGGTCCACCAGAGCCGCTCGTCGAGTTCTTCCTGTTCGGGGGTCATGGCTGCCAGTGTAAGTCCTCGGAGATCAGGCATTCTTCCCAGTCCAGGTCGGCCACGTGCTCCTCGCCGAACTGGTCGCGTACGAGACCCTTGGCGTATTCGAGGTGGTCGCCGCCGTAGGGGTGGCTGAATGTGAAGTGGTGGCGTGGCAGGTGATGCAGGTCGTGGTCGTCGCTTTCCACGATGTGCCCGCAGCAGCCGGTGTCGCATCCGTAGCTCTGGTGGTAGACGACGATTTTCACGGTGAGCCTCCGCTTAGGTTGATGTCAAGTTTTTCCACGCGACCTGGAGAAAGTCACATTGGCTCACCGGCGGGTAAGCGCGTGGTGCGCGCACCTCGCACGGCGAGCCTCCGTTTAGCGGTGACGGCGGCGATCAAGTCGAGTGGGAGCCCGGCCAGCCCAGCCCCGTCACCGCCGTTCTTACGTGGCTGTCCGCACCGCCAGTGTCAGATGGTGGTGCTGCCGTGGCAGGGCTGGGCTGCTATCTTGCGGGACCATTCACGTTCGCACTTGTAGCAGCCGGGCCCGGCGAAACCGACGAGGTTCTCCTGGTCGAGCAGGATGGGCGCGCGGGTGGCGAAAGACTGGGGGTCGGCGACAGCCCACGCTGCGGTCATCACCCAGAGGTGCTCCCCGGGTTTGTCGAGCCGGTTGAGGTGCGCTTCGAGGCGGCCGGGGTCGGCAGGTGAATACCGCGTTCCCTGACCGGTGAGGTAGTCGGTCACGGGCTGTCCAGCGGCAGTCCTTCGGGGATCTTCCACCACGTTTCCCGGTTACCGCCGGCCATAGGCACCCAGCAGCGCGGGCATGTCATGAACCAGGTGCCGTGAGTGCTTCCCTCGTATCCGCACTGCACGCACGTGAACAAGATGCGCGGCCCGCTCGTAACACAGTTCGCTGTCAGTTTCATTAGAGTCCTTCGGGGATGATCCAGCCCTGGTCGATGAGAGTCTGGGTGAGTTTACGGCTCCCCCAGGTGCGGCGTCGTGACGCGGGGATGTTCGCGTTGGCGTTGGACAGGTTCCCCACGGGGGGCTGGGTGCGGGTACCGACGCTCATCTTGGGCGTGACGGTGGCCTTGGACGAGATCGCCCTGGTTTTGGTGGTGTGGACCTTGGAGCCGGGATGGGCCTGGCGGTAGGCGACGGCGACCTCGTTGGCGACGGGTCCTTCGGGGGCTACCTTCCCGACGTACTCGGGTTGCTGCCCGGCCCAGGCGCGTACTTCGGCTACGGGGGTTTCGTGGCGGCGGCGGGTGCGGCGCTCGAACGCGATGTTCGCGCGGAACCGGAACGGGAAGATGGGCTTGATGCCCGCGTCGAAGGAGATGAGCGCCGCGGCAGCGGTGGGGGGCGTGCGGAAGAACAGCCGGTCGCCGGTGTCGGGGTTGGTGATGCGGATGAAGTCGGAGTCGACGATGGGCTTGGCTTCCTTGCCGTACTTCGCGGTGATGGCCTGGGCGATCATGCACCGGCCGGAGTGGGACCGGGCTGCCTGGGCCTGATCGAAGTCCTCATCGGTGATGGTGAGGTCAAGGTAGGGCTGCCGGCCGCCTAGCTTGTTACCTGAAGTCCTGGGTGCTGTCATACTCTTAGTGTATCACCCTGTCCTGACCCAGGAGTGAGGGCGGGTTCGTAGCGCCGCCTTCAAGGTTTCCCCGAGCCGACGGACCTCCTCGGGAGGCAGGTCACCGCGGAACTTGAGGACGGTCGACTGCGAGAGGGCGTGGTCGTGGCAGAAGCTGGTGCCGCTGACGAGGTAGGGGGCGGGCGCGGCGCAGAGTTCCTCACCATCATGCCAGGCGCAGCGGTGGGTGAGCTGGATGCCGTGGAGGGTTTCAGTCAAGGGTCTAGTTTCCTCTTGGTTTGGTAGCGCCGCAGGGCGAGCTGGGCTTTTCGCATTTTCTCGACGGCACGGCCGAGCTGGGGACTGTTGTCGGGGAGGTGGTGCACGTTTTCCTTGGCCCTGGTGTAGGCGAGCGTCAGGCGTTTCTCGGTGGCGTCCATCATGACAGGCGGATCGCAGCGAGGATCAGGACGGTGATGATCGCGGCGTTCAGCACGGTGATGATCGCGACTTCGCCGGGAGTGAGAGGCTCGCGGGGTTGCCCTACCCTGGCGATGGTGACGACCGAGCCGAAGACGCAGACACCGGCGATGACGCACAGTGCGTAGTTCACCCCGTCAGCCTCTCTTCCTCGTGATCGCCTTGTAGGCCAGGATCCCGGCTAGTACGCGACGCCTGTTCCGCTTGGCCCTGTTCTCGGCATTCCTTACTGCCTCTTGCCCGTAAGGGATACGCGGCAGTCTCGCCGGCCCGCCCGCTGGTTCCTTTCTCTTTCCCATCACTCCTCCGGTTCCGTTTCGGGGAACATGATGTTCCCCGCGCCGTCGTGGTCATCGTCAATTGCAGCAGTTCCAATGACATCCGTTGGTGTGGATTTTGCAGTGCCTGGACCGGGGTTTACGTTGCCGGGCGCGGATGCACTGGGCGCAGAGGCAGGCGCAGTCCGTCTTGGTGCAGCTCACGTCGTTCCGATCCTGGTGACGGGGATACCGGCTTTGACGGCCCGCCGGTCGCAGTCGTGGGTCCCTATACAGGGCAGCCCGGGGATGTAGAACGCGAGGCACACGTCGGCCCCGGCGTCGACCATCTCCTGGTTCCGGTAGTCCCCGGCGGCGGGGCAGTACGTGTTCCCGCTGCGGTGACGGCGGCGTCCACCGTGGTTACACGCGGACCAGCAGGGTGCGGCCCAGTCGGCGCGGTGGACTTCGGGGGTGAAACCGAACGTGAGCGCTGCCTCGTGGGCGAACGTGTCGGCGCCGCGCGCCCCGCCGTGGACAACGGTGACGTCTTCGCTGGGAGTGTTACCGGCTGCTTTCTCCAGCTCGACGGCGACCGTGGACCAGCTCTTGCAGTCCCGGGACCCGGTTACGAGGATTCTCACACCACGCCCTTCTCGTCCTTCTCGAACAGGTGCCATACGAGCGGTTCGGCGATGGCCGTGCCCCGGTAAACAGCGTCGAGCGGGACCTCGTGGCCGGTGCCGAAGACCCGCAGCTTCGCGGTGTACGGGGTGCCGGCACCGGCCAGCGCCCAGAAATGCACAGTGCTGACATTGCCGTTGCGGCTGGCGACGTGCATGATCGGGCCGGACAGGGTGATGTCGTGCCAGGCGTCATCGACCGGTACCTCGTAGCGGAAGACGTTCACGTTCATCCCTCGCTTGGCTCGCGGACCAGCCGGTCGTTCAGCCGGCCGGTGTTACCGTCTCGCACCGTGTTGACGGGCGTGTCGGTGAAGTCCGCGGCGATCAGGCGTCGGCCGAGCCGGACCTCCAGGCACCCGATGCACAGGTAGAAACCGGGTTCGCCGGGGACGACCACCTGACGGGTGGGGGCGCCACTGGCTGTCCAGATATGGTCCTGGACCATGTACCACTCGGACTTCCCCTGCGGCTGCCACGTCGGCGTCCCGCAGTCCAGGCACGGCTTCCTAGGTGCGCTCATAGAAATCTTCGACCACCTTGATCGCGTCGTAGTCTTCGATGTAGTATCCGCCGCTCCGGCGGAACACGTTCCCGAGGAGCTGCATGAGCCGCAGCTCCGGGTTCGCCTTCCACACGTCCAGGAGCCGCCCGATCACCTCGGTCTTCGACGTGTCGTCGTCCGCGCGGACCCCGCACTGATACGTGTTGCCGCTCAATCGTTTACCTCCGGTCCTTCCAGGATCTCTGGGCTGAGTGTCCCGTCGAGGATCAGCTCGTCCCGCAGATGGTCGCCGTACCCGGTGTGCGCCAGGCCGGGTGCGAGCGCGATACCAGCGAGGCGCGCGAAGTCGGTCAGGTCAATTGACCCGTCGAGGGGGTGACCGTAATCGAACGACCCGACCGTTTCCACGTACTCATCGTCGGTGCTGTCGACCCAGTGCTCGGTGCGGTACCGGCGGATCTCGCCGTGACCGGACCGGTAGCGGAGGTAGTAGTAGTTCCCGTCGGCGTCCCACGCATCCCACTGAGAGGGACACGCCATGCAAGTTTGTACTACTCTAACTAGAACTATCATCATCCCTCCTCCTTCCTCGGTATTCGAGGGCGCGCTGTAGCCACGCTTCGTCTTCCACGCCGGGCAGTCGGACGTTGCATTGCCTGCACAGGATCGCGCGGACGCACTCTCGGCAGCATCTTTCGCCCTTGCCTGGGTGGTCGCATAGATGATCGTGATCCAGATGCATATCCTGCGTGTCCCTGAAGGATCTCAGGCAGAGCGGACATTTACCTTCCTGGCTGATCAGCAGGGCTAGATAGTCATCCGCTCTGATGCGGTAGCGATGCCACAGCTTATTCCATCTACTGTTTTCGTTTCCCTCCTCTCGTCTGCGCCAACGTGTCGCTTCGTTCCGGGCATCTTTACACTCCCGGCAGACCGGCTCGCCCCGCTTTCTGTGCCAGTAGTCACCCGACGAGCTATACGGGACGGTAAGTTCACACATTCGCCTCCGTCGCGTCGAGGTAGTCACCCTGGACGAGCAGGACCGGGACGCCGGTCTCGGCGCGGATGTACTCTGCGGACTCCGCACAGTCTTCCACGAACAGGACGACCTCGACCTCGGAAACGCGAAGCTCGCGGATGACACCGACCTTATATTGACTGTTGGGAGTGTGGTCACCGGCCGGGCGCAGGAACAGGTCGTCCAGCGGCACGTCATGCCGGGTGAACCAGTCCAGGGTGAGATCCCGGGCTGCTTCGCTGCGTCCGGACACGCCATACTGGTAGAGGCGGTCTTCGCCGTAGTTGAAGCTGCGTCCCGACAGCAGCCGGACCAGCGCGACGGTGCCTTCTACGGGCGTGTCATCCGCGCAGGCCATGGAGTAATCCTCCCACGTAGGACCCTGCTTAGCCCTGATGAGGGGGACCATGTGCTGGCGGTGCGACGTGTTCGCCAATGTTGAGTCCAGGTCCCACAGGACGGCGGCGGTCAAGGCTGGTTCCTTTCAGGCCAGGGGCGGGGGCGGACACCCGCGCGGATGTCTTCGGCGGTACGGACTAGGCTGGCTTCCAGCTCCAGCAGGGACTCCAGCCGTTCCGGGCTGATTTCCTCGGCGGGGCCGCCGTGGCGCATGGTGCCATGCAGCTTATCCAGCACCGTCTCGATTGCGGTGGTCTCGTCGGGGGCTTCCAGCCACACGTGCACGGGGACTTGATACCATGTCATACCCTTAGTGTACCACGAGCGTCTGACGTGATAGGGTGGGGTGTCCCTGCCCGGACGGTCCGATTCCGTCAGCGTGGTTCGATTCCGCAGGTTCGCGCGGCTGCCTGGTGGCACTCCCCTGGCGGGGCAGGCAGGGTACTACCTCGCCACGTCCCCCACGTCCACGTCAGGACGCCTGTCACGGCGGTAGTAGACCTTACGGTCAGTGACCCCCCGCTTGACAGCTTTAAGCTTCCTGTCACCGCCCTTACCGCGGGCGGGGGAATGCATGGCCTTGTGGCGGGGCTTCTGGGAGTGCGCGGCAGGGGTGTTCCAGTCACGTCGTGGCATAGTACCCGCTTAACGCCCGATCGGCGGTGAGAGTATGCGTGCCAGGAGCCCGGTTGGGCGCATACCTGGGGGTCGGCTTATTGAGGCTCCTGACACAAGCCCACCATACCCTACGAGTCGCCCAGCGCCCGCATGACCTGGCAGCCGTCGCAGTTACACACTGCGGCCGAACGGCAGGTCCCGCACCACCAGAACGGCTCGTCAAGGTGACGGCTACGCCACCGGACCAGCTTACCGCCGCAGGATAGGCAGAAGCCGGGGATGTGGTGGGCGCGGTCGCATCCGTACACGCAGGCCGGATGGTCGTCGACGCTGGCGGATACGGATTTCAGGCACTCGCCGCTCTTGGAAACGGGGCAACGACCCGAGGAACCCCGGCGGACCGCCGGGGTTCCTCGCGGGTTTTGCGTACCCATGTCGCTCACCTCTAATGTGGCGTGCGCTCGGGGTCCCGCCTGGTGCGCGCCGAGTTGTTACGGGTCCGGCGGTGCTCAGCCGCGTAACGGGCGCACTTGACGCGGTTCCGGTTGTGCTTGCGGTTCTTCTTACCGCCCTTATGCGGGGGCATCGGGAGGATTCACCTCCCTTCCTGCTCGGAGTTACCTCTCCGGCAGGACCTGCTTGCTCATAGCAATAATCCCTTCGTGTAGTGGTGAGTCCCCCGCAGCGGAACGGCGGTAACACCGCGGGGGACGATTTCAAGGATACGTTCGCGGCGACACTTCCGCACCCGTCTCCGCTGCCGCGGTTCCTAGCCGCCCACGGAGCCCTACGTGCACTTAGGGCATCGGACTAGTTTCTTCCCGTCCCAGATGACCCTGGAGCCTGCACCGGTCACACTTCCACAGCCTCAGCGGCCTGCTCGATGAGTCGCTTACACTCAGCGACCATGTAGCTCGTGGTCTTGACCGTGCCGTACTCGCCCAGCATGCCCGCGACCCGTCCGCTACGCTCGTAACCGGGCAGCTCCGGGTCGGGTGCGTCCATGTAGTGGGCCGCGTCATACCCCAGCCACCATGCGTTATCCTCACCGCCCTTCCCGCAGTCCGTGTCGGGCTGCGCGAACGTCAGGCCGCCGTGCACGTCAGGATACGGTTCCACGTCGTCGTAGTCCTTCCCGTGCCACGGGTGACCCGCGGGGATGCGGACGTACCCGCACCGGTACCCCATCCGGTTCGACGTGACTTCCCACTCGAACCCCAGGTGGACGCCCTTGGCCAGCAGAACGCCTGGGCTGGCAGTGGTGATCGGATTACACATAATTTCCTCCTACGGGAGCCTGCGCAGCTCCCGGTGGTTACCGGATCTTGCACCGGGCCCAGGCGACCACTAGATGTGCGCATCGACGCAGATCAGGTACACGTTGTCGTCGAGGGATTCCAGGTACGCGTTGGACGCCTCCCAGTATCCGATCCGGCTGCCTTCGGTCGCGTCGTTCATCCCCCACCATCCCATGTTCCCCTGTTCCATCCACCGGCCGTCCAGCGTCAGGATTCCCCACCCGGGGACGGCCTGCGCGCGGGCGTGCTCCACGTACCGGTCCTCCGGGACGCCGAACGTGGACACCGGGTCGTCGTACCACCGGAAGTCGGTCCCTTCTAGCGCCTTGATGCGCGGCTGGGAGCGGTACTCCTTCCGCGCCTGGTCGATCGTGTACCCGTTCCCCTCGGAGATGTTCTCCGTGAACACGTGCCAGGGCAGCGCGTCGGGGGTGCCCGCGGTCAGCGCCGTCCACTCGGCGTACGTCTTGCGCGCCTGATCCACCTTCTCGGCGCGCATCACGTCGAAGTCGAGCGCGTACTTCGGGCCGCCGTCGCAGTGCAGCGGCTTGAAATCGGGGGACGACCACTGCCGTTCCGGCATGATGACGGCCTTGGCGTGCTCAGCGCGGTACGCGAAATACCCGCCCCATCGGCCCCCGACCACCCACCAGTCCCATTTTGCTCGCGGGTTCACGCAGTCGGTGCAGTCTTCGGTGGCGCAGTCGTCCGGGCAGGGGACGAGGTTCTCGTCGAACGGTGCCAGCCTGGCTTCGATGTCTGCCGGGTTGAGCGTGCAGACAATGACAGAGTAGTGGCTCATACCCTTATTGTACCACTAGTGTCCCAAGAGGGGCAAGCGGATAACCCGGGGACCTGCCGCGTGGTGCAAGGCCGGGGACGCACGAACGTCCCGCACGGCTACCAGACCTCTGTCTATCTGGCTCCTGCACGGTGGTATCCCCGGGGTTCCGCCCGGGCGGAAAGGAGGAAACACCCGGATTCAGGTGGCTACTCTGAGCTGCCCTTAGAAGCAGCCCGCTCCTCATCAGTGTAGGACAGGTGCACAGACTGGCCGCTAGCATACCGGCCAGCCGAACCAGAGTTAGCGAGCCACGCACTCTGAGTGCCGTACGTCGTGGCAGCGTAGTCCATCGTGGACGCCTGCGGGACGCCGATCCTCCCGGCCTCGGCGAACGAGTCCTGGTTCGCGCCGACGTAGGCGAACTCCCACCCGTACATCTCACGCTGCCGGGTGATCAGGTCCCTGACCTGGGCGAGGCTGTACTCGCGGGAGAAGTTCTCCTGCCCGTCGGTGGCGATCACGACGATGACCTTACCGGGACGCTCCCCCTCGGGCATAGCCCACAGCTTCTCGCCCACCGTGGTGATCGCGAACCCGCACGCGTCCAGCAGCGCCGTGTTACCGCGCGGAACGAGCGTGTACGGGGTCACGTCGCGCAACGGCACGAAATCGTGCACCGTGTCATGCACGTGGTCGAACTGATACAGCGACAGCGTCGCCTTGCCGGGGATCTCCCGCTGCTCGCCGACGAAGACCCGGACGCCGTTTTGGGTTTCCTCCGCGATCGGGACCATGCTGCCCGACCGGTCGACGATCAGCACATAGTGCCGGTAGTTTTGATCAGTCATCACTCCTCCTAGTTCAGCTAACTGCGCTCAGTGCGGTTTCCTGGAGTCGAACCAGGTACCGCGCGCCCGTGCCCGGCCGTCGCCCGTAGCGCGCAGACCCAACCGAGGACCGCTACGTGACAAGCTGCCCGCAACGGTAACAGAAACCCTTGATCACACGCCCCTTCGGATGCGGCGGGCACGCGTCGCCTTCCTTGCCCGCCCTGACGCGCCGAGCAGGCTTAGCCTCGTGCAACGCCAGGGCGATCGCATCCGCCACCCACTCCTGCCGGGTGCGCGTACCCCGGACTGCGTCGATGGAGTCAGCGATGTCCTGCGAAACACGCAACGGGATCGCGACACGGGAAGCCATGCCCCCATGATACTCTCCCCGTATCACCCATCTGATCTAGACACGGGACGGTAAAGATGGCGAAGACAATCGGTGACGGCGACACGCGGGACTTCGACGAAACCCGCAGGCTCCTCTACATGGCGCTCGCTGCGCCCCGCACCAAGAAATACAACCTGGTCGGGACGCTGGTCAACGCGCTGCGGCACCACCATGCGCTAGACGACGACAATGATCCGAGCGCCGCGCAGATGATGAAGATGCTGATCTCCATGGTCGACGGTGAAGTAGACGCGGACACCCTGGCCGAACGCTGGATCTGGGGACAGATCGGCCGCATCACCGACGAACTCGGCGACTGATCTGCTTGGGCATGTCACTCCTTCGTGGTATGGTTGGTCCTGCCCGGGTCGACCGTGCGGGTCACCAGACCCGGGCACCGATCCGGGGTGACTGGAGTTCGGTCCCAGCCCGGCCTCATAAGCCGGAAAAACGCAAGTTCGAATCTTGCCCCCGGCACTAGAACAAGGTAAGTTCGTCGTCTTCAGAACCTGATCTGGCCGAACAGCGAGCCGATGCCCTTGAATACTTCTCCCAGGCCAGCGCCGACAGCTGCCATGCCGTGCACACCGGGCTGGTTGACGATCCCGATGATCCACAGGATCAGAAGAGAAGCGGCTATGGCGCCAGCTATGCTGACGACTTGCCTCGCGCCGTCCAGCATTACGTTTCCTCCATGTCAGGGTTGTGCTCCCAGTACGGCAGCGAACCAGTGTTGACCGTCTTGCTGCGCGGGCCGCATTCGGGTGGCGTGTACACAAGTTCCCTCAGCCCTGGCCGGATCCGCCGCACGACCCACGGGCCAGCAGGAGTCAGGTCTTCTTCGTTCACGTGATTTCCTCATCTGCAGCGTCGGCGGGGACGGGGTTCCATTCGATCAGCTTGCTGAACGTCCCGATCTGCGCGACCTTATCGAAGTGGTGCGCCTCATGCACGCCGTCCGGGTCGACCAGTTCGAGGAGCCTGTCGATCACGTCACGCAAGTCGTGCAGTTCATCCGCACTACCGTTCTCGGCGTACTCCCCGGCTTCCTCGAAGATTTTCTTCCGCAGCGACGACACCGGAGTCTGGCAGGTACGCCACTGCCCGGAGACACCATGTTCCCGGGCCCAATTCTCCACGTCGTCGCGTACGATTTTCCAGCTCACAGCTCTCCTACATCAAATAGTGCCCCCTGGCGGGGGTCTGGTGCGGGCGGCGGTTTCCTGACCTGCATCGCTTTGGCTCGCTCATCGGGGTCGTTTGTTCTCCACCGTGCGAACCG
>WNFY01003240.1_pt1 | contig 15276 bp, 12 predicted proteins | sample 5400091 | NCBI WGS metagenome assembly WNFY01 (sample SAMN13153364, study PRJNA577476) | soil metagenome | isolation source: 60 cm soil or saprolite under grassland replicate 1 | place: USA:California | collected 2016-06-15 | reverse complement strand
TCAGCTCGGGGCTGAAGGCGCGGCTCACGAACTCCTCGCCGAGCGCTTCGCCCAGCTGCGCATCGACCAGCGCCACGCAGCGCTTCCAGCGCGGCCGCAGCTCGGGCACGCCGTAGAGCGTCCTGCCGAAGAAATCGAAATTCTCGTTCACGAAGGCGGAAGACAAGAACGGCGCGGTCGCGTGGGCGACATGCCAGCGCAGATAGGTCTCGATGTCGGCCAGGCCGAGCGAGCGCCATTGCCTGTCGAGCTCCTTGTAGAATTCAGGCTCCGTGACGTTGAACGCATTCAATCGCGGGAGACCGGCGGTTTTCAGGTAAACGTCCCAGTCGAAGCCCGGCGTAAGCGCCTTCAAACCCCCGGCATCCATCTTGTGGAACAGCTTGTAGGGATCGCGGCGCTGCGTGCGGGTGAGCGAGGCCCCGGCCAGCGCCGATTCGATCTCCATGACTTTGCCGGCCTCGCGCCCCGCCGCGTCGGGCGGGTCGCCGAGAAGCTCGAACATGCGCGCGACGTGCGCCGCGTACCGGGCGCGAAGTTCCTTCGACTTGTCGTCGTCCTTGGTGTAGAAGTCGCGGTCGGGCAGGCCGAGACCGCCCGAGCCGGCGAACGCGATCACCTGGGCGGCGTCCGCGTAGTCCTGATTCGAATCGAAGCCGAAGAACAGGCCGCTCGAACCGGTCGCGAGATGCAGTCCGGCAAGCACCGCGGGAAGATCGCGCTTCGATTTCATCCTGACTATCCGATCGAGATACGGCTTCAATGGCCGCACGCCCGATTTCTCGACCGCGGCTTCGTCCATGCAGGCGGCGAAGTAATCTCCGATTTTCTGCTGCGCGGCGCTTCGGCCGGCGGTGCCCTTCGCGAGGCCCTCGAGAATTCCCCAGAGGAAACGCTGGTTCTCGCGGGCGAGCTTGCCGTACACGCTCCAGCGCGACTCGTCGGGCGGGATGGGGTTCTTCGCTATCCATCCGCCGCAGGCGAAGCGGTAGAAGTCGACGCAGGGATCGGCCGACTTGTCCATCGCGCTCAGGTCGAGGCCGGGTGTGTAAGGAAGCGAGGTCAACGGCGTTTCCGCCGGCCGCGGAGAAGGCTGCACCGCCGGGGTCTGCGCCGAAGCGGGAAAACCGGGACAAGACATGCCCAGGAACGACAGAAGAAAAAAAAGCTTTCGCATTTTTTGTATTCTTGGAATCGATGCGGCCGGCTTCAGGCGGCGCGCGCCGCCCGCCCGCGACCCGGCGCGCTCACCAGATCTTGGCGCGGTCATCGGGCTTGCGCCACATCGGATCGGCTTCCTTGATGCCGAAGGCGTCGTAGAACGGCTGCAGGTTCACCAGCGGGCCGATGGCACGGAAGATCCCGGGCGAGTGAGGATCGACGGCAACCCGCCGGCGAAGCTCGTTCTCGCGGATGTTCGTGCGCCACACTTGCGCAAACGAGAGGAAGAAGCGCTGCTCGGGCGTGAACCCGTCGATGAGCTTGCGCTCCTTGCCGTCGAGCGAGCGCTCGAGCGCTTCGTAGGCGAGGCTGACGCCGCCGAGATCGGCGATGTTTTCGCCCAGGGTCAATTCGCCGTTGACCTTCACCCCGGGCAGCGGCTCGTAGCCGCCGAACTGCTCCACGACTTTCTTGGCGCGGTCCTGGAAACGGGCGGCATCCTCCGGCGTCCACCAGTCCGCGAGATTTCCGTCGGCGTCGAAGTGGCGGCCCTGGTCGTCGAAGCCGTGCGTGATCTCGTGGCCGATGACCGCGCCGATGCCGCCGTAGTTGACGGCGTCATCGAGCAAAAAATCGAAGAACGGCGGCTGGAGAATGCCAGCAGGAAAGTTGATGTTGTTGGCCGTCCGATCGAAGTAGGCGTTCACCGTGGGCGGGGACATCGTCCACTCGGTCTTGTCCACCGGCCGTCCGAGCTGGGCCAGGCGGCGCTTCACCTCGAATTCGGTCGCGGCGCGGACGTTGGCGAGAAAGGCGCCGGGCCGAATCTCGACGCTCGAGTAGTCGCGCCATTTGGCCGGATGGCCGATCTTGGCGAAAAAGCGGTCGAACTTCGCGAGCGCCTTCCGGCGGGTGGGCTCGGTCATCCAGTCGAGCTTCTGCAAGCGGTCGCGCATCACGGCGGTGATGTTGCGGATCATCTCGTCCATGCGCGCCTTGGCCTCGGGCGGGTAGTAACGCGCGACATAGAGCTGTCCCAGCGCTTCGCCGATCGTGCCGTCGATCACCCGGGCGGCGCGCTGCCAGCGGGGCTCCATCACGGGCGTGCCGCGCATGACCGTGCTGTAGAAGCGGAAGGTCTCCGCCTCGAACGGCGCGGCGAGATAAGGGGCGGCTGAGCGCAGCACGTGGTAGCGCAGATAGACCTTCCAGTCGGCGAGCGGACGCGAGGCCAGCTGCACCTGCAGGCCTTCGAAGAATTTGGGCTGGCCGACGATGATGTCGGCGGCGGCCGGACCGGTGATGCCGCGATCGGCCAGGTAGAGCGCGAACACCGGCAGCTTGGCCGCAAGCTCGGCGGTGGGCATCCTGTTGTAATTGGCGAGCGAGTCGCGCAGTTCGACGGGAGTGTTGGCGTGGGCGGCAAGCGCTTTCTCGACTTCGAACACGGTCTTCGCCCCGGCCGCGGCCGCCTCGGGCGTGTCGCCCGCCAGCGCCAGCATTTTCGCCACATGCTCGACGAAGGCGGCGCGGAATTTCTCGAATTGCGCGCCGAAATAGTAGTCCCTGCTCGGCAGGCTCATGCCGCCCTGATAGGCATAGAGGGCATTGACCTCGCTCTTCTTCTCGTCGGCCTCGACGAAGACGCGGAAAACGCCGCCGACTCCCAGATCGTGCAGGGTGGCGAGCGCGCGCGCGAGCTCGGCGGTCGAGGCGATCGCGGCAAGCCGCGCGAGGTCGGCCTCGATCGGCTTCAGGCCGGCGGAATCGATGGCCGCGGTATCCATCGCCGATCTGAAAAAATCGCCGACCTTCTGCTCGACCGAGCCGGGCTTGCGCGGGCTCGCCGCCGCGGCCTCGAGGATGCCCTTCAACGCCAGCTGGTTGAACTGCTCGAGCTCGTTGAAGCTGCCCCAGCGCGCCTTGTCGGCCGGCACGGGATTCCCTTTCTGCCAGGCGCCGAAAGCGTAGCGCGCAAAATCGGCGCGCGGATCGACGCCCGTGTCCATGTAGCCCACGCTGAAGCGGGGCGGAACGGGTTGGGCCGGTTCGGCCGCGGCGAGCGGCCGGAACGCGCACGCGGCCAAAGCCGCGGCGGCGAGGAGAAGGCACGGGTGTTTCATAGGCCGGGGAAAAAAACAGTGACGATCGGACCGTGACGGGAGGTCATTATAGGGCGGTGATGAGAGCGACGGCGAGCGAGGGCGACCGAGCAAAAAGCGATGGGGCCCTTTTGTTGCCAGAGCGTCCATGCGATGGTAGGCGCCAACGGCGAGCTGCGACGCCGGCCCGCGGCCCTCGCCGCCATTTCTTATTGACAAGCCTGCCTTATTTGGAGTAGTTATATTAGCGGCGGCCTCTTGGTCGCCCATGAAACCAAGCTTAAAGGGGAAACTCCATGATGACCGAGATGGATCGCGACTCCAAAGAGCCGGAGAAGGTCGTTACACAGTCGGACTCAAACGAAACAATCGGTTCGGCGCTGGTTCCCGATCTAACGCAAAAGGCTGCGTCGGAAGCGACATGTCGAGAAAACCCGCGGAAGAAACTGAATTTGGGAATCCGCGGCCTCGAATGAGAGACGGCGAATAGTCCGCTTTTGAAGAGAGCGAGAGCTAAACCTCGCTCTTTTTTTTTTTTCGAGGTTGGCGGGTTGTGGCCTGTCTGAGCTTGCTCCTGACGCTTTCGAAGAAGTGAAAAATGGTTGAGAGCGATTCGCCGGCCTGTACGAGTGCGGACTATTTGGGTTCTCTCATTCGTCATGCACCGGCGTGGGCGACTGAGTACACCCTGCGCGAAAGGTCGATCGTCTTGATGGCCCGATCTATGGGAGTCGACTGCTCTGCTACTGAGCTCAACGACGAAGCCGATAGATTCAGGCTTTCCCGCAACCTGATTACTGCAGAGCAAACGCGAGCGTGGCTGAAGGAGAGACGGATTTCAGCCACCAGCTGGAATCTGGCATTGATGTGCGCGGTCCTCGAAAGAAAGCTGCTCGCCTGTTCGGAAATCCGGAAGACGGCAAGTGAGGCCTTGGCATCCGATCCCGACGCGTTTCGTCGCGTGTGTTTCATGAGACTGGAAGTGGAGGATGAGGGCGTCGCGCACGAACTGTACTTGTTGCTCGAAGAAGAGGGTTATAGCTTCTATGTGCTCGCGAACCGATATTCGCTGGAGCGCGGGCCTAATGCAATACGTCGTATACAACTGTTCTGCGAATTGCCACGCCAAGTTGCCGACTGCGTTGGCGCGTCGGCTTCGCGATTGCCATTGACGCTTGCGCCATTTCAGGAACGGAGTCTTTGGTTCCTTTACCGCGTGCTGTCTGTCGATCCCGCGCAATGCGACGAATGGACCTTTACCGAAGCTAATCGGCTCACGCTGGAAAGTTGGCTTTCGCGGTTTTGGCAGCACGCCGAGAAAGAGCTTTGTGACCAGATTGGACTTCGAACGATCTGAGCTTACCGGATGCCAGTAACGCTTTCCGCGGTCGAATTTGCAACCTTTGCTCGCGACGGGGTGGTACGTCTGAGGAACGCGTTTCCGCTCGAGTGCATGAAGGAATTGCCCGAGGCGACCGACGAGGCGATGGCCAAGCCGAGTGTTCACTGCGAGGACTTCGCTAGCGAGCAAGGCGGCAGGTTTTTCACCGACATATTGCTCGCAGAGCGGTTTCCGGCGTTTTGCCGATTCGCGAACGACTCGCCGGCGGCCGAGATCGCCGGCCGGATCATGGGAGCGCGTTACGCGCGGCTTTTTTACGACCAGATCTTCGTGAAAGAACCGGGAACTCCGATGCGCACACCATGGCACCAGGACCAGCCTTACTGGCCGGTGTGCGGTGAGCAAATGTGTTCCATCTGGCTCCCATTGGATACGGTCTCTAGGGAAACTTCCGTGGAATATATCTGCGGTAGTCATCACTGGCCGGAGCATGCCCCCTGCTCTTTCGGCGACGGCGAACCCTACGAAAGCACCGGATTGCCGGACATGCCCGACATCGAGGCGTATCGCGATCAATACAGAATCGCTTCCTTTGTATTAGAGCCCGGCGACTGCATCGTCTTTCACTCGCGTATCGTTCATGGCGCGCCCGGCAACAAGTCGACGCGGCGTCGACGGGCCGTGATTACGAGATGGCTCGGAGAGGATGTTCGATTTCGCGGTAGCCGGGAGAAGGAAAGGCGCAACGACGGAAATCCGCTCTCAGAGTGCACATCCGCAGGCATCGATAAGTTTCCGATGATCTGGGTACGGGACTGAGAGTGTTTTGCAGAGAGAGACGAAATCAAGTGAAGCAGCGAATTCCCGCGTTCACCGCAAGCGACCGAATGGAGGATCTTCTGAGGTCGATCGAAAGGTCAGGGGCGGCCATCGTTCATGGCGCTTTGCCGTCGAGTCAAGTCGCAGATATCGAACGACAAATCGCCCCTTATCTGAAGACTGCCCGATCAGCTCAGCAACAGTACAGCGTTCGGCTAGCAGGTTTGCTCGCGAAATCGCAAGCGGTCGTGCCTGTAATCGCGTTACCTCTCGTCCGGACCGTTTGCGATCGCTTTCTGCTTCCCTACTGTTCCCGTTACCAGGTTTGCGGCATGCAGGTCGTCGAATCGGTACCGGGGCTCACTCCCGGAAGCTTGCACCGGGACGACCTACTTTGGCCGTTTCCGGGCAAAAGGCCGCCGATGGTGATCAACTTTCTGTTTGCGTTGACGGACTGCACTTTTGAGAACGGAGCGACCGAGGTTGTGGTCGGGAGCCACAAGGCAAGGAGAGATGCGCGCAAGGTGAAGCCAGGGAAAGAGGAGCTCGACACCTTCAAAGAGATCCGTGAGCAGGAATTGACATCGGCGATTATGCCGAGCGGTTCGGTTCTAATTCTTCTCGGCGGGACCATTCACCGAAGAGGCGGCAATTCATCGTTGCGGCATAAGCGCCGGCTGCTAGCGATATCGTTCAATCTCGGATGGCTAAGGCAAGAGGAGAATTTCTATCTTTCAGTCCCCCCTGAAGTTGTTGATGGGCTTCCCGCCTTAGTTCAGGAGCTCATCGGTTACGCGATTCACGATCCTTATCTTGGACAGACCGGCATTCAGTAGTGAGCAAAAGGCATTGAGAATCACCATCGCGCAGCTCGACTGCCTCTTTCCGCCAGCCAATGGAGGCGCCCACGTCGTGCGCTCCGTCGCAGAAGGATTGCGCGAACGAGGACATGTAGTAAACGTGGTATTACCGATCGAGCGAGAGAATCGGGCGCCGTCGATCCAATCTCTCGACAGACTCAAGGAATTCGACATCACTCCCACGGTTACCCGCTCCGTTACGCTTCGATTTGAGTCTCGTGGCGTGTTCTATGCGGGTGTTCCGATCGAGTCGGACCGTTTTCTTTCGTTTCTAGTTTCCGAACTTCGGAACAATCGCACCGACGTGGTAATGCTCACGGACGCAGGCGGACCCGCCGCAAGCGACCTTCTAGCCACGGTGCAAGACAATTTTGATGGAAGAATCACCTTTTTTGCAATGACTATTCACATGTTGCCGGGAGGGCCGCTCGCTATCGTGGCAGACGAAGCGGCGCAGGCACGGCTCCGTAGATGCAATGTGTTGGTGCCCAGCGAGTTCTCCCTCGCGTACGTGCGAGATTACTTGGGGATCCAGGGCAGGAAATGTATGCCCCCATTATTTCAGACATTGCCTCATGTCAATCCGGGAGTCGACGGGCCCGTTGCGCTGCTCAATCCGTCGAACTGGAAGGGCCTTCCCATCTTGCTGGCGCTGGCCGACAAGCTCCCGGAGCGACAATTTCTGGTGCGAATGGGATGGTCCACATCCCCCGAGGACAGACGAGAGATCGAGCAACGATCAAACATCTCTGTATGGAGGAAGGCGAAGGCCGATAAGCGTGCCTTCTACTCGGCCGCGTCTATTGTCATCGTTCCTTCAATCTGTACCGAGGGGTTCGGAATCGTCGCGGTAGAGGCGATGTTGCACGGTGTTCCGGTGATTGCTGCCGACCATGGAGGCCTTGTCGAGGCGAAGCTCGGCGTCCCCTTCCTAGCGCGGGTGGAACCGATCCGCTTCGTCCGTTGCTCGTCCGACCCGGCCAAGTCCGTACAAATCGTTCCACCGCAGCCCGTTGACTCATGGCTCCATTGCCTGGAGGAGCTGCAACGCAGTCCCGCTCTACACCACGAGCTTAGCCGTCACTCCCATCACGCGGCGTCCGCCTTTGCGTCAAATCTCGACTGGAAATGGGTGGACCAATGTGTGACCGCATAATCTTCTTGCAGTAACAAGTCGATGAGTAACCACGAGGTATCGTCGAAATTGCCAGAAAACCTTTTGGGGACGAACGTCGTTCGCGTCCTAGACGAGCTGCACAATTACGCCGATGTGAAGGACGGCGAGGTGTTGCGCGGCCTCGTGGCCAGCGATTATGACTGGTGGGGCTCGAGCCCCGCCGAGAACGCATTGGCGTGCCGGGATGCTCCCTTGGCAGTGACCCGTGAGGCTGGCTTGTTCTTGTACGCCTTGGTTCGCGCCACCTCCGCCCGGCATGTCGTCGAGTTCGGAACATCGTTCGGCATCTCAACCATCTATCTTGCGGCGGCGCTACGAGATAACGGCGGGGGGCTCGTCGTGAGCACCGAGATCGAGAGTAGCAAGGTGGCGAGGGCCAGAGAGAACATCGCGAAAGCCAGTCTGACGAATTACGCCGACGTCATCGAAGGAGATGCCCGCACGACGCTGGCCAACAGGCACGCGGTGATAGACCTACTATTTCTGGATGGATGGAAAGACCTATATTTGCAAGTTCTGCGAATCTCACTGGCAAATCTCCGGAAGGGAGCAGTAGTTTTGGCGGACGACCTCGTGCTTGAACCGGAGGACGTTGCCGACTATCTCAATTTTGTGCGCGACCCAGCGAACGGTTTCGTCAGCGTGACGCTACCCGTCAGCGAGGGACGCGAGTTCTCCGTGAAGACATAATCGTCCCGGCGAGACCAGGACATCCATGCCCATCAGATGGCTGATCCGATCGCGATTGATCGGCAAGTTGCAGTTGCAGGACGGGCGGGTCCTCCTGACTCACGTACTTGGGCGTGCCAGGGTGCTTGCGTGTGGCTCGGCGGCGGAGCTACTGGAAGCCTTCGAGGGGCCCCTTCCCGATCCGCGTGTCTCGGGCTCGTCGCTGACTGCTTCGCCCAAAGATAACGGGTGGATTTCCGAATTCCTAAAGGGAAAGATCCTGCGGTATGCGGGTAACGATGAGGCTTCAGCCATCCGTAGCGCATATCGTCGCGGTGTCCGGCCTCGCGCACGGCCCATCTATGAAATTGATCGGCTCCGCCCAACGAACTTGCCGGATCGTCGGGCAATTTCGCCGCTCGATTTCGATCTGCCGCTGCGCCTGTCAAAGTCTCTGGCGATCCTGAAATTATCTCATGACGAGGTTCTCGCCACGCATCCGACGGGTTCCGTCACCCATGTCAGTGAAGCGCTCTGGAAAATTGCCACGGAGTTCGAATCGCCAAATTCCCTTGCGAAGCTGCAGGCCCGACTCGGGAAGTTTGGATGCGGCCCGAAACAAATCGAATCCGCAGTCCGATTTCTTCTTGAAAGAAAGCTGCTGTGGGTCGCGGACCGCTCGGAGCAGGAAGCAGGGCAGCGCTTTGTCAAGCTATTCGAAGCGAGCGGCGACGCAATAGGCGTTATTTACCCTTTAAAGGAGCGGTGGCGTCAGTTTTTTCTGGCATACGATCTAAGTACCTTCAAGACATCTACTCGAAAAGCGAGAATCGCGTTCATCGGCCCTTGCGTCGTTCAACAGGGAATCGAATGCACCGAGCACCTCGGCGAAGAACGGGGTTGGGCACTGGAGTGCCACGGCTTCGCGGCCGCGGACAAGGCGCTACGTGACGCTACTTGGGATACGGTGGTCGCATCGGTCAACGCATTTACTGCGGATCTGTACGTTGCGCTAGCCGACAATGACATACCACGGGCTCATGATGAGCTGCACGCGATCGTTTCCATGGTCAATCATCTCCTCCACGGCATCCGTCAATACACCGACGCTCCTATTTTGATGGCGCGTGCCAGTCGCACGGGAATGAGCGGCTTCAGCCCCTTTTCCGGAGCACGTCATGCCGAAATCGCTGTGGTCGCGTCGCTCAATGCGAGGTTAAGCGACGTCGCTCAAGCGTATGAACAGGTCACGCTCATCGACGAGGACGATCTCGCGATTGAATGCCCTGGCGTATATTGGGACGACGAGCACAATGCGTGCGCGCACCATTCCCCCACCAGTAGCGCGAATTGGGTCGTCCTGCCGACGCAGCCCGGGGAAGTCGGAGCGGCAAAAGAGTGTACAGACGAGGTTATCCCCGCACGAGGGGGGATGGATCCCTCCGTCTACATGGCAACCCTTATCCTAGATTTTCTCGATCTTCGTCATCAGGCCGAGCCGCCTATTTCTGCAATCGTCATCGCTCCGGACAATGTTTTGTGGAAAGGCGCGCTTGCTGCCGAGCCGTTCATCCAGGCTCCCAGCCCATTTGGCGATGTGGAGGACCAAGTTTACGCCGGGATGCACGATGCGTTGAGGCGGCTTTCGAAAAGAGGACTCCGGCTATTCGCGCGCATTGCCGAGGGGCCGGACATACTCTCCCGCTACGAAATCGATCCGTCGAACCGCAGTGCGCTGCGGCCGTCGCATTTCGATGGGATCGTTTCCGGAAGCCGGTGGACCGAGGCATTTAACGAGATCACGGCTCGTTTCGGAATCAGTCCGTCCGAAATTCTCTGTATAACGGCGAATGCTGACGAAATCGACCCGCAGTTTCAAGGCTATGTATTCAGGGGACCTTTGCACGCGATGAGGCGCTGCTTACTCACCCACTCGAAATTGCGATCTATTCAGGAGCTTTTCCCCCAGCCATTTCCCACCGAGAGCGCAGGGCAAATTAAAGGCGTTGGGCAGGCGGACACTCTCAATTTCGGCGACGCAGCGGTTCGAAGCATTATTCTCGCGTCGGTTTCGCGCGAAACCAAACGTTCGGTCAGGGAGTGTGAAGCCGTGAGCGACTTCCGCCTCATCGGACTCGATTCGCTGGCGGTGGCGACTTTAGCAGCGGACATTGAACGAGACCTCGGCGTAACCTTGACCGAGGAAGACTTAACGGAGGCGGTCGTATTCCGACTTCCAGCATTGGCGGCTGCGGTGCAGAAGCGCTTGTACGCGAGGCCGACGATAAAAATCGCCCTGAGCGCCCCCGTTGGCGCTAATGCGTCGGGACTTGGGCTCAAAGATACGATCCGTAGCAACCTACTCGGGGCGACACAACCGTGGCAGCTCAAGACCCTGGAGTACGCTGCGCCACAGCGGTACCAGTACATGAAGGGGGGTGAGCTTCTTGAGCACAGCGAAACGCTGATCAGGCTCCTTCAGGCTCACCGTGTACCCCTAGGAGAGCGCATGCTGGTGGGGTTGTTCCAAGAGGCACACCAGGCAATCGGGATCGTGTCGGGCGTCCTCTCGGATCTTTCGCTCCTGGTGCTTACTCAGCTAAAGAACGAAACAATGCCCACGACCATTCGGCGAATTGGAGAAATTTGCGAGCTGCACTCGATCCGCGTGGTATTGTTCGACGCGAGCCGCTGCGACCTCGCACAGCTCAAGATGGCGGCAAGGAATTGGCACGCGCTCGTCGTCGCGATCGACAACAAGAACACATGGACTGTCCTCGCCGATAGCCGCCGCGAGAGTCCATCGGCTGACCCCGTACCACGCCTTATGCTCCTGACGTCGGGGAGCACCGGAAACAGAAAACTGGTGACCCATCCCCTCTCCGTCATTGAGTACCAGGCCAAGCAGTTGGGTGCGGCGTTCGGTATACGGCCGGATTCGGACCGAATGCTCTCGTGGACGCCGCTACATCATGCGATGGGAATGGTTCCGGGATTTCTACTGCCGCTCATGTGGGGAATTCCGCTTATCCGAATGTCGAGCCAATTATGGACAATTCGTCCGAGAACGCTGTTCCAAGAGCTCTTCGAGGAGCGCGGAACACTAACGTTTATGCCAAATTTCGCTCTCGCGCATTGCGTGCACCGAGTCAGCGACGAATCCCTGGTTGGTATCGACCTGTCCCATGTGCGAGCCATCGTGTCAAGCGGTGAAGCCGTTGGGGCCCACACCATGCGTGACTTCAGAGCGAAATTTTCGCGGTTCGGTTTGAGTGGTGATTCAGTATTGGCGTCATATGGAATGACCGAAGTCGGCGGATGTATCACGCTGGTACGTCCGGTTGATCGCACGACTGAAGGGGATTCGCGACACTTATACGGAGTGCAGGTGGGAAACGCCGCGCCATCGTTCGTATCGTCGGGACCACCGATCGAGGGAAGCACGGTGCTTGTTGATCATGAGGAGGGCACTGACATGGGAGAGCTGCTGGTCCACACGCCGGCGACACACCCAGAATCCGGCGTACCAGAGAGCCGGTTCGTCAAGAAGGGGAGCCAGTGGTTGCTTCGAACCGGGGACATGGGTTTCGTTCGCGGCGGGGAAGTATTCGTTATCGGACGCAGTGACGATATGATCAAGCGGTCGGGACAACTACTCGATCCCGCCGAAATCGAGTCGCGTTTGATGCAGTGCCTTTCAGAAGGCGGAGACGCCGTGGTCACTAGTGTCGACGACGAGCAGCGTGGGACCCAGAGGCTCGTCATTATCATCGAGGAGGGCGCCCATACCATTACGGACCAGAAGGTGAGCGAAACGTTGTTGACCGAGATGGGTTTGATCGCCGACGTGATCAGGGTGGTGCCCAAGGGGTGGATTGTTCACACGGTCTCAGGGAAAAAATCCAGAAAGTTGACGAAGGCAAAACTTTTGAACGAAGGATTGACCGTCCAGTGAGTCCTTTGGCGCTCGGTGAGCTCGTTGGATCACTAACATGCCCAACAAAGTTCAATGGGATTCTTACGTCGATTGTTCCCTTGTGGTCGGCGGCGTCGATCCGGTCGCGGTTGCCGGGGAAGGTGGAAGTAACCGTAGAGTACAGCATTGACGGTATGTATCGGCCGCGCCCTGATGTGAATGCTGGCCGCTATTTCCGCAAAAGGATGCCGGCTGACGAGGCACTGTCGCGTATCGTCTTCAATCGCGAGTTTGGATGTTATGTTTATGCTTCAGAAGTCGATCTTGACGAACATTCGCCGTATTTCGCCGGGCTTGTTCCAGAATTGCGAGATTCACAACGACGCCTCCCCACCCGCCGATTACTGTTTATCGGTGGCTCGGGCACAGGTACTCATACGCATTACGACCTGCCCGATAACTTGATGCTGATTCTCGCGGGAAGAAAGTCCATTGCCTTCTTCTCCCCTGAGGTTTCAAAATGGTTGCGACCGTTTGCATCTCCGCTTTGGTGCTGCAACGTGAGTTCCCTAAAGGATTCGGAAGTTATGGCGCTCTTGCCGTTACTTGATAGCAAGTTCGCTTTCGAGATTGATGTCGAGGAAGGCGACGCCGTTTATGTTCCCAGTGGATGGTGGCATCGGGTGAAGAACCACGAGTTCTCCGCCGGCGTGTCGAATTTCTGGATGCCTTCCCTGCGCCGACGTGTGAACTGGCACTCTATCAGAGTAAGAATCGCAAGATCTAGAATCGGCAAGACTATCGGCGAAGCCATCTTGCGGAAGAAATTGTTCGTGCCGGTTTGGGATCGGCAACCGAACAATAGTGATTGACGGTTGCTCGAGGAGACGGACATGGAACGCACCGATGGGCCCGACAGGGGGCGGATGCGCGCGCGATCTGGGAGGCGGCGTAGCACCCGGAGGTGACGCGGGTAGCGATCAAAAGCGAAGACGGCAACAGCCTGTCTCCGCCGTCGCCAAAGTCGGGACACTTGCGCTACCAGAAGCGTCCATAGGAGAGAAATATGAGGCAACTTTCTATTGTATTGGCCGTAGGCCTCGCAGGCACGGTGGGCCCGCAGCCGGTGAGCGCCGATGCGGTTAACGTGTTAGCAGAGCACCGCGCCCTTCAACTGGAAACTTGGAATGATTGGCTGCAGCGCGAGCCCACTCAACGAGTGGCTGCCGCGCCGGAAGTGGTCCTCGATTTTCTCCGGAAGGACAACGAGCTGCAGGGGTGGGAGGAACGCCCCGATGCCGTAAATATAGATCCCTCCTTCGTGGCCGAAACAGTGTCCGCACTCAAGAACATGCCTTCCCAGGTGCAAGAACATTTTGTCGATCACGCGGTTGGCGTGTTTCTCGTCAGAAACCTCGGCGGCACAGCCTATAGCGACCTGTTAAGGAATTACCGAGTAAACAAACGGGGTCTTATTGTGTTGGATGTGGGCTCCCTTGCCCGGAAAGCGAATGAGTGGGCAACGTGGCGCGAGCGAAGCCCCTTTGCCGACAATAAGGAAGTGCAACTGGTCGCGACGATCGAGCCAAACGAGAGCAATGATCGCTCCAATGCCATCCAATATATCCTACTTCACGAAATTGGGCACTTGGTCGGCGCGGTTCAGGAGCACCACGGTAGCTGGAGGGAAATCAGCGACCCAACCGTATTCGCCTTTTCGGCATTGTCGTGGACCTTGGTCAATGGAAAGACGGTAGGCAAAGCGGATGACCGTTTCGCGAGGCGGACTGCTGTGCATTTCTACAAGTTTGGCGCCTCCAAGCTTACATCGAGCGATATCGAACCGGTGTATCGCGAACTCGTGAACAGCAACTTCATCTCGCTCTTTGGGAGCACCAACCCGTTCGATGATTTTGCAGAAACCTACGCGATGTACGTCCATGTCATCCTTCAAGGCAAGCCTTGGAATGTGCAGCTCCGGAAGGCGGGACCGGTGATCATGGACGTCGATCGCCCGATCCTCCAAAACCGATGCCAATTGAAGAGACAATATTTGGATCGGCTCTTTGGGCGATAGTTGAAGCGTGAATTGAATTGGAACGGTGCGGCGCAAGAGGCGTTATCTATTGCTGCCAGTCTTCGGCTATCATGCCGAAGAGAAGCAGATCCCAGAAACGACCGTGCAACCATTGGGCCTCGGAGCAATGTCCCTCCTGGGTGAATCCCAAACGTCGCGCAAGGGCGCAGGCCCTTTCGTTGTCCTTAGAGCAGCGCATTTCCATGCGGTTTAGTTTAAGCTCGCCAAAGGCGTACGCCAACAAGGCGCGGCAGGCGGCCGTAGCAATAGCCCTTCCCTGAAAGTCAGCGGTGAGCGAGAACCCCATATCGGCCCTCTTGTTCTGCCAATCGATGAAGTTCAAGCCGAGATCCCCGATAAGCTGCTCTTTATGCCAGATGCCCAGCTCGATTCCGCTGTTATTCACGAACTTTTGCAGTTCCCCTTTTATAAAGTTGCGCGCCGATTCCACCGTGTAGCTCTCGTCGAATTTCCATGGAATCCACTTGCTGAAGTTTTCCTTGTCGCGCATCTGCATTGCGAAGAATTGTTCCGCATGACGCACTTCGAGCAAGCGCAGCTCAAGATCAGGGCCGATCGATTTGGCGAGCATGTTCGACCGGACTCGAAGACTAGGCGCCTGCGGAAGTGTGGCTGGCCTCACCGAAGACCAAGATGTGTCCATCGTGATCCCGGACCCTGAATTCCTTCACGCCATAATGCGTCATCTTGAGCTCGGAGGAAATCGCTGCGCCACTGACCTGGAGCTCCTCGTAGAGTCCCGTGACGTCGTCGACTGAAATGTAAACGTCCCAGAGTGTCTTGACGATGTGAGAATTCGTTGTCGGCGAATGCTGCGGCGGTGCTTCACTTAGCATGAGGCTGCAGCCGTCGCGATAAACGATGCAAAAATGTGGCGGGTCTCCAATTAGGTTATCGTATGTAAAGCCCAATTTCTCTCGGTAGTAGGCTGCAGAGGTCAAAATATTTTTGACCAACAAGGTGGGCTCGACCGAAACGATAATACTCATAGCGCTTCAGTAGTGTCCCAACGTTACGCGAATAGATTCAGCTGCTTATGGGTGTCGAGGGAAATTGGCGACGGCGGTGCGAGGTTAAGCAGTTGATCGAGCGGAGTTTGTTCGAACAGAGTCAAGCTCAGAATTTGTAGAAG
>WNFY01009195.1_pt1 | contig 15278 bp, 13 predicted proteins | sample 5400091 | NCBI WGS metagenome assembly WNFY01 (sample SAMN13153364, study PRJNA577476) | soil metagenome | isolation source: 60 cm soil or saprolite under grassland replicate 1 | place: USA:California | collected 2016-06-15 | reverse complement strand
ATTCTCGGAGGGAACCAAATGTGTTTCTACGATTGGAATAAGCTGGAGCAGAAGGAACTGGCCGCAAACTACCTGCGACAGGTAGCTGTCGGCGAGCACGTGACGGTCGCAAGAGTCGAAGTGAAGCAGGGCGCGGTCACGCCGCCTCACAGTCACCCAAACGAAGAAGTGATTGTGGTGCTGGACGGAGCATGGTGTTTTGACCTACCAACCGGAAGGGTCACAGTCACGCGCGATCAAACACTGCTGATTCCGCCAGGTGTCGAGCACTCGTCAGAAGCGATCGAAGACACGGTGGCCCTCGATATTTGTGCGCCGGCACGGACCGTCTGGTTAGCCGGTGATGATCAGTTTCTACATGACGATCCAGAGCAATTTCTTTGGGCGGTGTAGCCATTTCAAGAGGTAAAGCGGATGGGCTTTGATCAGTCGCAATGGGTTTGGATGAATGGTGAGTTAATTCCGTGGCAAGAAGCCAACGTGCATATCTCGGTGCACGGGCTCCATTACGGCAGCGGCGTCTTTGAAGGTGTGCGCTGCTACCAAACTGACGACGGTCCCGCGCTGTTTCGGCTCGAAGCTCATTTGGCGCGTCTTTACGCTTCGGCAGAAGTTTATGGAATTGAAATTCCCTTTACTCGCGATGAGCTGGCGCACGCCACTTGCGAGTTGATTGTTCGCAATGAATTCACCAGTTGCTACGTGCGCCACATCGCCTTCTACGGCAGCGAGAGTCTGGGCTTGTACCCCGGTCCGTGTCCGGTTGAAGTGGCAATTCTCGCCTGGCCCTGGGCGCCGTATCTGGGCGTTGATGGCCAACAGAGTGGCGTGCGGGTGACGGTATCCCCATGGACCAAATTTCATTCCCGGATGTTGCCCACGACGGCGAAGGGCTGTGGCCAATATCTCAATTCAATCCTCGCCGTGCGGGATGCGGTTGCCCGCGGCTATGACGAAGCCCTGCTGCTTGATGCTTCCGGCCATATCGCAGAGGGTTCAGGCGAGAATCTTTTCATCGTGCGTGACGGACAACTCTTTACCAATGGCGAGGATGACTCGATCTTGCTGGGTATCACACGGGCCTCGGTAATCGACATTGCGCAAGACCTTGGTTATCCCGTTCACGTTGACACATTACATCTCGATGAGCTCATGAGCGCCGATGAAGTATTTTTCACGGGAACGGCTACTGAGGTGGCGCCGATCTGCGAAGTTGACGGAACGCAAATTGGCTCAGGGAAGCCGGGCCGAATCACAACCGAAATTCAAAAGGTTTTCTTTGAGGCGGTCGCCGGTCGAGTACCGCGCTACCGACATTGGCTCACCCCGGCAGCGGCTGTAATGGAAGCGTTGGTGTAAAGATGGAATTAATGCAACTGGAAATGTTTGTGGCTGTGGTCGAGGAGGGCAGTGTGCACAAAGCCGCTGACAAGGTCTGCCGCACCCAGCCGGCCATCAGCATCGCGCTGAAGAAGTTGGAGAATGAGATTGGCGCACCTCTTTTTGATCGCTCGCAGCGGTACGACTATCAACTAACGCCGGCTGGCGAGCTGCTCTATTCATACGCCACGCGTTTGGTGGCGTTACGTAACGAGACGGTGGCGTCACTCAAAGATCTCATTCATCTCCGGCGCGGCGCAGTGCGCATTGGCGCGAACGAGAGCACCAGTGTTTATCTGCTGCCGAAACTGACTCAGGCTTTTCACGAACAGTATCCTGATATCAATATCGAGGTCACCTGCAGCCACTCGGAAGAATTGCTCACGGCGATGCAGGCCCGCCGACTTGATTTGGCGCTGCTTGCATATCTTCCCGAAGACCACAATTTGGAAGCACGGCTGATCATGCGCGACGAGTTGGTACTGATCGTCAGCCCTCGTCACCGCCTGGCCCTGGCCGGGAATGTCCAGATCAAAGACTTGGAAAAAGAGTCGATCATTACTGAAGGGCAACCCTCATCAGTGCACGAGAAAGTAGTCGAAGCCTTCCGCTCGCATCAGACGCCGCTGAATGTGCAGGTGAAGAGCGCCACCATTGAAACCATCAAGCAGATGGTAGCTAAAGATGTGGGCGTGGGATTCGTTCCGCTCATGTGCGTGGATCGCGAAATTGCCAGACGCGAACTGACTGTGGTGCCGGTCGAAGATCTGCGCCTCGAAAGGAGTCTGTGGGTGGTCCGTCCGCGATCGGATGCGCACTCGCATGCCGCGCTCGCTTTTATGCGCGTCGTCAATTCGCTCGCGGAAAAACTTGAGCCGGCACAAAACCAGAACAGCAAATCACCACAATCGTCTGTCGCGGGAGTGGTTGACTTCAAAGCACGAAAGCGAGGGTGACGCACACTGACTGCGCCTAAGATGTGATGTTCAAGATGGAGGAGACAACTTCTGATGATGGTGACATTACCGGCATCATTTTCATGCGGCCCGATGGGATGTTCGAGGGCCGCCTATATCGAAAACAGATGCGCAATGAGGTACCCGAAGAAAGGGCGAGCCCTGATGGCGAGTTCGAATTATGCGCGGTAACCGGGACTTTAATTCATGCGAGAATCTTGCTTCATGAAGAATTAGGATGTAACCGAAATGGATGTAACGTCTGTAACCTCGTCTGACGTAGTGAGCCTCGCAGGTGTGCAATCTGCGAGGCGCCGCATCACTCCATTTATCAAACGGACACCGCTGGTTCACAATCAAACACTCAGCCATCGCCTCGGCACCAACGTTTATCTCAAGCTGGAAATGTTTCAGCGCACGGGCGCCTTCAAGGTTCGTGGCGCTTTCAACAAAATGCTCTCACTTTCGACAGCCGAGCGTCAGCGCGGCGTAGTGGCAGTAAGCGGTGGCAATCATGCACAGGCCGTGGCCTGCGCAGCCAGGGAACTCGGAGTGCGGGCCATTGTGCTGATGCCCAAATCGACGCCAGGTAATTATCTGGAAGCGACATGCCGCTATGGAGCGGAGGTGGTGCTGGCCGACGACATGCAACAGGCCTTTGAGCGAGTCTGCAACTATGAAGCACGTGGGTATACGCATGTTCATCCATTCGATGATCCGTTGGTAATCGCCGGTCAGGGCACGCTTGGCTTGGAGATACTGGAAGACCTTCCCCAGGTTACCGATGTGTTCGTGAGTATCGGCGGTGGCGGTCTGGCTGCCGGAGTTGGCACGGCAATCAAAGGTTTGCAGAAGGCAATTCGTCCGCAAGTGCAAATCTGGGGAGTGGAAACTGAAGGGGCGGACAGCATGGCGCAGGCTTTAGCTGCCAATCGTGTGGTTGAGCTGCCGCGGATCACTTCAATTGCCCGCACGCTCGGCGCCCCGGCCGTCTCGGAAATGACTTTGGCTCTGGCGCAGCGTTATCTCGCGCGTGTTTCCGTCGTCTCTGACGCGGAAGCGCTCTCCAGTCTGCGGCTGCTGCTGGAGCGAGTCAAGATTGTCACTGAGCCCGCAGCTTCATGCACGCTCGCGGCCGCTGAAAAGCTGAAAGACAACTTCTCGGAAGATGATCACGTGGTGCTAATTTTGTGCGGGGGCAACCTGGCGCTTGGTGATCTATTTCAATCTCACGAGGCAAGGCATCTTGAACTAACACATCCAACCGGCAATGGGTTTGCTCAAGAAATCAAGAGGTAATCCGTCAATGGGAAAATCCTGTTTACGCCGAAGGTCACCTTGCCGTTCTGCGCGGTAACCTGGCGCCCGAAGGAGCAGTCGCAAAAATCAGCGGCGTAAAGAAGACTAAGATCACGGGACCCGCACGGGTGTTTGATTCAGAGGAAGAATGTCTTGAGGCGATTCTCGCGGGACGAATCAAAGCCGGTGATGTAATCGTCATTCGGTACGAAGGTCCAAAGGGTGGACCCGGAATGCGCGAGATGCTCGCACCCACGTCGGCCATCATCGGCGCCGGTTTGGGCGAATCGGTTGCACTGATCACCGATGGACGTTTCTCCGGCGGCACACATGGCATGGTCGTTGGCCACGTCGCGCCAGAAGCCGCGGTGGGTGGACCGATTGCGCTGCTGGGAGAAGGTGAGTCGATCACCATCGACGCCGACCAACGAATCCTCCAACTCGATGTCTCGCAGGAAGAGCTCTTGCGGCGACGCTCAAACTGGAGACCCCGGCCAAGGCAATACACTTCCGGCGTGTTGGCGAAATACGCGCGGCTGGTATCGAGCGCCAGCCTGGGCGCAATTACCGATCATTTTGGCGAACACTGACTGTTGGGTGTCTCTAACAATTTATGAAATCAATTTCAATCAGTGAATTCGTGGCCGGCCTCTCCCGCCTTCCGGCGCAAGCATTTTCTGTTGGCGCGGTTTACGATTATCTGAAAGAACATTGTGTCGATGAAGTGACGCTGAAGCCCTACCTTTTCTTCCAAGCGGAACACTACACTCGGAATCTGATCTTCAAGAACGATCTATTTGAGTTGATGGCGATTTGCTGGGATGTCGGCCAGGCCTCTTCAATTCACAATCACTCGCGACAGAATTGCTGGATGGCCGTGCCCATGGGCAAACTTCGGGTGCAGAACTTCCGCGTAGTCGAACAGAATGAGAGCGTCGGATTTTGTAGACTGGCGCGCACAGACGCGCTCGATATTCATCGGCACAGTCCCGCCGAAGTCGATCCCACCGAGCCAGTGCATCAAGTCCTCAATCTATCAGAGTTCGGCGAGCGCGCGGTCAGTCTGCACATTTATTCCAAGCCCTACGACCGTTGTCTGGTGTATTCGCTTGAAGAGCACGGCTACCAGGAAGTGAAGTTAACCTACACCAGCGAATACGGTAAGCTAAATACCTCGCCGGATAACTCCTGAATAAACCGACAATTCCCGCGCAGTCTCGGTGGATCGCTGGTGAATTGTCGATCGGAAGGCTTAGAGATGATCTCCGCGATCAAGTAAACCGTGAGGACCAAACCCAGCTTAGAAACACTTCCCGCAGCTCCGTATTTGATTCCGGCCCCGACCACTGAACTGGTGTCATGAATCGCCAGCGCCGCCCATAAGCCGAACTGTTCCTGACTTAATCCGAGCGCTCGGCCAACTACGGGGAAGAGAATCAGGGCCAATGAATTGAGAATGAAAACTGTGCTGAGCGACACCGACATCTCTTCGTCCGTTGCTTCGACCACTGGCCCCACCGCCGCAATGGCGCTGCCCCCGCAGATAGCTGTGCCCACCGCGATCAAGAAGCCTTTGTTGCTGGTAACCTTGAGCAATCTGGCTAAGGTCATTCCCGCCAGCATCACGAATGCGATTCCCAAAATGGTGTAGAGAAATCCTGACCGCCCAACCTGCCACACGTCATGCAGGTTCATCGTGAATCCCAAGCCCACCACACAGATTTGCAGCAGACGCTTCGACAGTTTTGGCACCTGGCGCGGAAACGGATTAGTAAAGCTCAAGCCGAAGACCAAACCGCAGGCCAATGCGAGCGGCGGCGATGCCCAAGGCGTCAAGACAAAAGCCAAACAGGCGAAAAAGAGAAGTTTCTTAACCATAGTTGCTGGTAATTTGTTTGGAGGCGGAACTGAATCGTAAGGAAATGAATTGATAAGTCGGCAAACAGCTTTTTAGCAAAATTCCCGGCCCGAGCCTATTTACTTCGGCTAATGTTGAGATAAACGAGCCGTAGTTCGATGGCCGCTTGCGCCAAACCGAGAACCATTAGGTGCTCGGACCCACCAAATTCAAAGTCTCGGACGCGGAAAACATTGCCTCTGAGGGTAGATTTGCCCTCTCTCAAGCTACTTATATATAACCGCGGCAAATATCCGGCTTTGGGCGGGGCTTTGACCGACTTTAGCAAATGCTAAACCTGCTGAAAAAGATATCAGCCAGCCACGAAGAATTATTCATTGAGCAGTACGATCGTCTGCTTCGTTGGGCGTTGCAACTGACCGAGCACGATCGCGAGTTGGCTGAGGATCTCCTGCACGATGCCTTCATTCATTTCACTACGCTGACTCAGCCAGACCTGAAAACTATTCGTAATCTCGATGGCTATCTCTACATGATGCTGCGCAACCTGCATATCTCGCAGGAGCGCCGCTCGAGCCGCGCTCGTTTTCAGCAGCTTTCAATCGTGGAATATGAGTCAGCCGCCACCGGATTGCGGACGATTGATTCGCGCGACGTGATCCGCGTGCAGGACGAATTACGTCGGGTCTGTCGCTACGCTTGCGCTCGTAAAGAGAAAGCCAAATTGGCCAGCGTGCTGATCCTACGGTTCTTTCACGGCTACTACCCGAGCGAGATTGCCCAGATACTGCGCAGTCCGCGCGCAGCGATCGACAAATGGCTCCAATTGGCGCGCGCCGAGGCGAAACTCGCACTCTCTGATACGGAAGTTCTCAAATTCAAGGATGCCGAGCCCGCAGTCGATTTCATGCCTGCCTCTTTCGCGCGCAGCGTTGAAGACCTGTTGCGAGAACTGAGGCAGACAATTTTCCAGGCGCGACAAGGCGAGTGCTTTCAAGCGGGCGAAGTCAGTGAGTTCTATCAAAAGAAAGAATCGGCTCCGCTCAATTGCGAGCGACTCTCACACGCAGTGAGCTGTGAGCAATGTCTGAACGAGATCAATCATATGCTAAAGCTGCCACCGCTTTCAGAGCGCTACCCCACGGACTCAATTGGTAAAGACACATCTTCAAAAGGCGGCCCGGGTGGTGAGGGCGGAAGTGGTACCGGCAGTCGTGAAGGACTGAGGAAGAACCTCGGCAAATATCGCGGCAGGGCGCGCGCGTTCGAGCATCACCCTCAGGAGTTGTGCGTTTCAGTCAATGGCTATATTCAGGGTTCGCACAAGGTCAGTTCAGAGCTTAGTGAGTTCGATCTCAGCGCCAATCTTGCGGATGAAGTCAGCTTTGTTGAGGTCTTCAGTGAGCAGGGCATTCGTCTGCTGCTACTCAATGCGGAAGAGCCGCCACCCGAAGGGTCTGACACGCAGAGTTCGCGCGCCAATCTTAGTGACGGCCGTAGCGTTGATCTCACTCTGAAATACCGTAGCTCATGGCCGACGCTGCACCTTGTCTATTGCGATCCTACGTTCAAGGCAGTTGAGGCTGTTGATGTGGCCGCGCTGGAGCAGGGAAGTTACCGGATCGAGTCGTCGTCGATTGACGCGAAAAAGAGAACGAAACCTTCGACTGTCAGGCTACTACCCCGATCACTTCTCGAGCGTCTGCGAAGGCCGCGTTTCGACTCGCTTGTGTTCTTCAGGCCGGCGACCGTGACGGCGGTGCTGGCGCTTCTGGCAGTGGCAGTCTTCCTGCTGGTTAGTCTGCATAGGTCCGCAGGACCGACCCTCGTTGCTGCGAGCTTGTTGCAGCAGTCTGCCGTTAACGACGAAGCGATTGCCGCACGGCCCGATCAGGTTCTCCATCGCACCATCAATTTTGAAGAGCGCCGTGTAGGCCAAGCTGCGGGGTCTTCCAGTGATGTAATTGCCCGGCGCAAGATCGAAATCTGGCGCAGCGGCGAGAAGGGAATTACTGCGCGGCGGCTCTATGACGATCGCGGGCAATTGATCGCCGGCGACTGGAGGCGCGCCGACGGCGTGCAGACAATTTATCATCACGGCACGCGGCCACAGCTTCAGCTTGCGCCAGAGAAACGTAGCGGCCAGACGGCGATCAGTTTTGAAAACGTCTGGCAAATCGACATGGCTGCTAGAGACTTCTCGTCGTTAATTGGGAATCCGGAGAGAGCGAAGGTTGAAGAACGGGGTAATACTTATGTGATTTCTTCGGAATCTGTGAAATCTGCGGATAGTTCTGATGCCTCCGTGGTTGATTCCATTATTAGCGCGTCACTTGTTTTGAATCGCGTTAACCTGCACCCGATCGAACAGACGCTGGTCATTCGCCAGGGCAACGAAGCTCGTGAATACCACTTCGTCGAAACCTCTTTCGAACAGAAGGCCAAGGACGCCGTCGCTCCTAACGTCTTCGCGCCCGAACCGGAATTTCTTTCGTCGAACAAACTCGAAACTCCAAACTCGAAAGTCGAAACTAATTCACCCGGTCCCCGATCCCTGACACCTGCAGTAGCTACCGCTGAAGATGAGGTCGAAGTTCTTCGCCTCTTAAACCAGGCAGGCGTCTTTCTTCGCGATCAAGTCAGCGTCAACCGATCTCCGGGGGGCCAATTGATTGTGAGTGGCATTGTTGAGAATGACGAACGGAAGCGACAGATCACAAGCGCCCTTTCGCCAATGACTAAGAGCCGTGTCGCCCGAGTTGAAGTCGAGACCGTCGCTGAAGTCTTGCAGCGCCAGCAGGCGCGCGCGGCTTCCGAGCCGGTCACAGTTCAGGGAGTGGAGGTCACTGAGACAAATATTCCGGTTGATGCAGAGGTGCGCAAGTACTTGTCCGCCGCGAAAGCGATTTCAGGAGAGCAACTTGATCAAGAAGTGCGTCAGTTTTCCGAGCGGATGCTGGCGCGCTCCAATCAGGCGCGGCTGCACGCGCTGGCTCTGAAACCGGTGATCGAGCGCTTCTCGCCCGAAGAATTACAGGCGCTGACCCCGGAAGCGCGGGCGAAATGGCGCTCGATTGTAATTGATCACGTGCGCAGCTTCGCGGCAGAGACTGCCGGCTTGCGCCGCGAGTTGGCGCCTCTTTTCCCTAACCTGGCCGACACTGCGGGCACTGGCGGTGACTTCGATGTTGCGAACGATACTGACCTTGTGCGCGCTGTGAAGCGGCTGATGGAACTTGCTTCCGCGAATGATGACGCCGTGCGCCGATCATTTTCGGTTTCGGCGAACGCCGGCAAGAGCGCTCCGGTCAGGACCGCGCAGTTCTGGCGCACGCTAGCCAGCGCGGAAAGCCTGGTCGCGAAAATCAGTAAGCAGTAGGCAGGCGGCAGTAGGCAGATTTACGTCCCGTCAGGGACGATTGAAAGTAGCCCAGCGTTTTAACGCTGGGATCGCGAGCATCATTGATGTCATTTCCCTCCCTCTGGGAGGGGAAGTAAAGGGGAGGGTATTACGGCGCAGTAGCTAATGCCACTCTCCTTAAAATGAAACCTGTCAAATGACGAATGGAAAATGGATCTGAGATCTAAGGAGAAACCATGATGAATCACCGCCCCTTGCTCTTCGCTCTTCGCGCTTTGCTACTCCTGGCCCTTTGCGCTTTGCCCTTCGCCGCACATGCTCAATCGGCGACGCTCAGCGGCACGATCGAAGATCAGAATAAAGCAGCAATCCCCGGCGTGCAGGTCACGATCGAAAACACCGGCACCACGCTAAAGAGAGAAACGACCACCAACCATGAAGGCTCGTTCACTGTGCCGCTATTGCCGCCCGGCCATTACGTCGTTACCGCGCGCCGTGACGGTTTTGCACCCGTACAGATTAATGATGTCGTTCTAAACGTCGGCGATCAGAAGGCCCTGAAGATTCAGTTGAAGGCTGGAGATGTCAATGCGACAGTCACGGTTGATCTCAATGCCGAGACTGTCAGGACAGATGGCAGCGTCGGCACAGTCATTAATCGCCAATTCGTGGCGAATATGCCGCTGAACGGTCGCAGTTTGCATGCCCTAATCCAACTGACGCCCGGCGTCGTACTGACGACAGCGAGCGGGAGCCCAACCGGTAATGGCCAGTTCAGCGTAAATGGCCAACGGACGACGTCAAATTATTTCATGGTCGACGGCGTAAGTGCTAATACTGGGATGGCTACATCGACGACCGGCTTTCCGGGTGCATCGGGCTCCGGGCAAACGCCTGGGGCTACGGCCCTCGGCGGCACAAACAGCCTAGTTTCTCTCGATGCCCTACAGGAGTTTCGGATCGAAACGTCGACTTTCGCCCCGGAGTTCGGTCGCACACCCGGCGGTCAGATTTCCTTGGTGTCGCGAGGCGGGACGAATCAGTACCACGGGAGTGCCTCGGAATACTTAAGAAATGAAGCCATGGATGCGAACAACTGGTTCGCTAATGCCAATAGGCAGCCGAAGCCTAAGGAGCGTCAGAATTTGTTCGGCGGCGTGTTTGGCGGGCCAATCAAGAAGGATCGGCTGTTTTTCTTTGGCTCGTATGAAGGATTGCGGCTACAGCAGCCGGTAGTGTCGGTCCTGGCTGTGCCAACCGCGGCCTTGCGGGCGCAAACCCCACCAGCGCTGCTTCCGTATCTCAATGCCCTGCCGCTGCCCAACGGGCAGGATTTTGGAAATGGAACGGGACAGCTCACGGCGAGTTATTCGAATCCGGGAAGATTTAATATCTTTTCGATCCGATTGGACGGCCGGGTGACGGATAAGCTGACGACCTTCTTCCGTTATAATCATGCGCCGTCCGAAGTGAAGGCACGGACGAATTCGCTGTCTACAGTGGTGAGTACAAAGGTGTCTAATGACGTGTACACAGGAGGGGTGACGTGGGTGACGGGGGCGGGCCTTACAGCCGATCTGAGAGTCGGCTGGACGCGGAATGCACCGCGGGCAGCAAGTGATCTGGACGCCTTCGGCGGGGCCGTGGTTCCGAATGCCTCTGACATATTTGCACCTGGTCGCGATCCTTCTAAGTCACGCTACACGTTCTTTTTTGCTGGCGGCGGGAGCTTTGTTTGGGGCACTGGTATCGCGGATGTTCAGCGCCAACTCAATGCGGTGGGCACAGTGGCGTATTCGACGGGTGCTCATCAACTCAAGCTGGGAGTGGACTACCGCCGCTTGCTCCCCTTGTTTGGGGCAACTGGTGGCCAGTTTGAGTTCTCATTTTTTTTTAACCGGCAGGCAATTCTTAATCAACAAGCATTTGTTTACCAGATCACCAATGCTGCGGCTGTTCGGAAAGCCGTCATTTCAAACCTGTCGATATTCGCACAGGATACATGGCGAGTGAAGTCTAGGCTGACTTTGACCTACGGTGTCCGGTTCGAGCGTGTCCCCCCGCCCGGAGAAGCTGCAGGCAACTTGCCTCGCACCGTACTCGGGATTGAGAGCAGTCCGCCGCAAAATCCACGCTTGGCGCCAGAGGGAACTCCGCTCTTTCACGGCCGGTTCGGAGAATTTGCGCCGCGGTTTGGTATAGCCTATCAACTAGGCACGCGCTCTGGTTGGGGAACCACGCTGCGTGGTGGCGTTGGCATCTACCCCGATTTAGGATTGGGTGATATTGCCACGGCGTTCCAAAACATCTATCCATTCTTCGCATCTAAGTCAGTTAGCTTTGCGCAATTCCCGCTAAGCGCTTCTGTTCGTACGCCGCCGGTGCTGGGAGTGGATCCGCCGCAACAGTTTCATTTACTCGACCCGAACATTCGGATGCCGTACACGATTGAATGGAATGCTGCCTGGGAACAAGGAGTCGGGAAGGCGCAAACCGTGACAGTCGCTTACGTCGGCGCGGCAGGACGAAGGCTACTCGCGAATCAGAGCTACCTTCAGCCGCTGGCTGAGTGGCCTACTACCGGGGTTCCTCTGTATGTCCAACGTAATCTCAGCCGCTCAAGCTATCATGCCTTGCAGATGCAATATCAGCGGCGGTTGTACCGTGGGGTGCAGGTGCTCGCCTTCTACGCGCTGTCGCGCTCGCGGGATAACAAATCGTCGGACACTGACGTTGCGCCGCCGGCTGATCAAGCGGCCTTCCTTGCTCAGGAATATGGGCCATCGGATTTCGATGTGCGGCACGTGCTTTCTGCTGCTGTTTCCTATGACGTGCCGAAGCTTCGAGGGTCCGCTCTAGTTCGGGCTTTGACAAGGGGTTGGGGCCTCGATCTTCTTTTTCGTCAGCAATCTGCTTTTCCTGTAACTCCGCTCGGGTTTAATCTCAGCCTGCCGAGTGGCGCATCTTTCAGTCGGCGGCCAGACCGTGTGGCGGGACAACCGCTCTACATCTATGATTCCACGCTGCCTGGTGGCCGGACTTTCAACCTCGCCGCGTTTGCCGATCCGGCACCCGGCCTGCAGGGTAACTTCCCGCGTAACGGATTGCGAGGGTTCCCTGCCTCGCAGGTCGACTTGGCGCTTCGCCGTGAGTTCAAGCTAGAGGAGCGGGTTCGACTGCAACTGCGGGGCGAGTTATTTAACCTTTTCAATCACCCGAATTTTGGAGCACCAGACCCTAACACGTTTGACGGAACGCGGTTCGGCAAGCCGACTTCGATGCTCAATCAATCGCTCGGTGGGCTTAACGCGCTTTATCAGATGGGTGGGCCGCGCTCGATGCAGCTTTCGCTCAGGCTGAGCTTTTAGTATCTGTGAAGAGGTGGGCTTCGGGCTGCCACAAAGAGGACGTACAACGCATTACAACTACACCCTATGTTAAGAACGAGGAGAATGCCTTTTGATGTCGCTGCCTAAATGCCCCCGCATGTCTATCGTTATGCTTTGTGCGGTTGTGCTCCTGTGTTGCTCGGCTACGGGCATCGCTCAAAGCAAGAGCACAAACCCTCAGGCCCAGACTGCGTATGAAACTGGCCTGACTGCGATGCAGAAGGGTGAAACCGACACTGCAGCAGCCGAGTTTCGTAAGGCCATTGACCTGGATCATAGTTTTATTGATGCCCATCTTGGCTTCATCGAAGCCGCGTTGGCCGCAGCGAACGCTGAGGAGCTGGCGACCAAGAAAGCAGCACTGGTGGAAGCATACCGAGGCTGGCTGAAAGGAGATGGTTCTCTTGGCTGGGCTTTCGAATTGGCTCTGGGAGTGGCTAAAGAAGATGAGTATGACATAGAAGCCTTCCCACGTAGCGCTTGCCAGTCGCATCCCGCGCTGGCGAAGCATGTGAAGAGAGCAGCCGAGGTGGCATTGGCATCGGGTCATCCAGAGCTTGCCCTCCGCTTTGCCTACTGTTTCCGGCTGTCCGATCGTGCCCAGTACGACCAGATTGTGCAGAACATTCTGGCACATTTCCCGAAAGAGCCGATCGCCATGGAGGCGATCGGATGGATGGCAGCAGACGCGGGTAGGACCACCGACAAGGTAATGTTTCTCGAGCGTATTCGAACGGAATTTGCGCGATTCGCCCACCACGAGGAACAGGACCTCAAGCCCGCCAATCCGTATGTGGCATGTCCCCGAAGGTACTACAACGAACTCATGCGACGGCTATTCGAAGTCTATCTCAAGACAAATGGAGCAAAAGCGCTGGAAGTGGCGGAGCAGATGACCGTGGCGAACCCCAATGATGACGGGGAATGGCTGCCTAAGCGTAACCTTCAGAAACTGATTGTACAGGATTCCATTCAGCCCCGGGCTATTGGAATCCTGACGCAGTTGGACATTCTACAAGCAGACGTACAGAGCAAGAACGGCTCAATCTTGACTCGAAGGGCCTACGATAACCTGCTGAACCGCGTCGCCGAATATCCGGGTGAGCCGTTCAAGTCAGAGTTGTTGAAAGTTGGAGAGAGGTTGCGGCCCAAGAGGTCACCTGACCAAGTGGACGGTGACCTTTGGCAGTTGAGGATGGCTAATGCCAAGCCGTTCTACAATTTTGAGCTTCCTACGTACGATGGCAAGAGGACCGTGAAGCTGGCCGATCTCCGCGGCACGGTAGTCTTTATCGATTTCTGGGCGCCACATTGAATGGCTTGCATTGCGGAGTTTCCGCAAGTTCAGCGACTCGTGCAGAGATATCAGTCCAAGGGGGACAAGGTTTCGTTCCTTTCTATCAACATCGAACCGTTTAATAACCATGAGGTGCCTGCGCTGCTGGAGCATGCGCATTTCACTGTTACCACTCTCAATGTCCCGGACGAGAAGTGGCAAAAAGAGAAGTGCGGGGTCGATGGGTACGGAATCTACATATTGGATCCCGAACTCCGACTGATGTACAAGGCGGTTCCGCTTTCGATTTACAACATTGAAGATGTGGAAACGATCGAAAAGATGATTGATGAAATGCTGGCCCGCGCGTCGGCCAACCCTCGGTCGGCAGATACGGACAAACGTCGGGGCGCGACTCAAAAACAATAAACAAGCCCATCCATTCGCGGGTACCACTTTGAGGAATCCATGCATGGGCTAACCGTTGTCCTGTTGCTCCTGTGTGTCGTAGTTGGCCTTTCGATCCGTGCTACAGGCGCGTTCGCGGCCCAAGAGACCCTTGCAAGCGACACAGCTGGCCTGGGCAGACGACAGGACAATTGCGGGGGCTCTCGCGAGCCAGTTGTAGGGGCGCGACTTCCACTGGTAAGAGCAGTTTGAAAGGAACGTCCGTGCCCTCACACCCGAGCAGGTTCTTAAGGCGATGTGGCAACACAATCGATCCCAAGAAGCTGATCATCATGACAGCCGGAGACTTCGCAAAGGTTAATGTTGGACCCGGACGACAACGATAGGGAGACCCGGACCATGAAACTTCGTTGTGAACTGCTTGCGCTAATAATCCTGCTGGTTGCATCTACTACGGGCGCTCAGCAGCCGAATGACATCGTCCTGTGGTCTGCGAGACTGCGGTCCGAGCGCGCGATCAAACCTGGCGAGAAGATCGCCGGAGTCCTAAGTGCAAGCATTGAAGACGGCTGGCATATTTACTCGTTGACGCAGGGGCCGGGCGGACCAATTCCGACAAATATTTCCGTCCCGTTGAAGCAGATTGTATCCAGTGATGGAAATGTGAGCGGCCCGAAACCAGAGGAATCATTCGATCCCAATTTCTTGATTGTTACGGAGTTCTACGAACACTCGGTCAACTTCGAGGTTCCCCTGGTCGTCGATCCGGCCGCGAAAAGTGGCCCGGCGACCGCCATCATCGATGTCCGGTTTCAAACGTGCAGCGAACGCCTTTGTCTTCGTCCAGCCACCATTCACGTTCCACTTGCCGTCAATACAACGCGCGTCGGCGCCGACAAGAATACCGTCCTCGACTTTCTGTTTACGGACTTCACGGGTAAGGCACGCAAGTTTTCAGAGTTCAAGGGGAAAGTTCTCTTACTCGATTTTTGGGCGACATGGTGCAAGCCATGTCTGGCGGACATACCACACTTGAAAGAGCTTTACGCGAAGTATCACGCGCAAGGTTTTGAAATCATTGGAATGGACAGCGAGACACTCGGACAAGACGCAGGGGACGCCGATCCGCAGTTTGCGAAAGAGAGGCAGGAGCAAGCGCGGCAGATTGTTTCCACCAGAGTCGTGAACTGGACACAAGCCACCTCTGATACTGCCGTGCCGGTCGCTGTGAAGGTGTTCGGCGTTGAGAGTTTGCCCACGAAGATTCTGATCGACCGTGAGGGCAAGATCGTGGCGCGAATCAAAGACAGCGCCGAGTTAGATCAATTGTTGGAGAAGTTATTTAGTGGAA
>WNFY01012018.1_pt1 | contig 15282 bp, 10 predicted proteins | sample 5400091 | NCBI WGS metagenome assembly WNFY01 (sample SAMN13153364, study PRJNA577476) | soil metagenome | isolation source: 60 cm soil or saprolite under grassland replicate 1 | place: USA:California | collected 2016-06-15 | reverse complement strand
AAGCGCGCCGGTTTAAATCGACGGGCAAACGAATCCCGGGCGGTTTTTGGCGGATGCCTTGGTTTTCTATTATTCCCACCGCGACGTTGACACCGCGATGCCCGAAACTACTTTGGCGCGTTCGTCCACTGCCGTTCCCTGCTCTTCTCAATCATGGCTACAAAGCGAAAATCAAGCGGTCGGAAAGGAATTCGGCGCTCGAAGATAACACCGACCTCCAAGGCACGAGCGATTTCTGCAAAGCGCAGGAAAGCGAAAGCGCCGCGCTACGTTTACTACTTCGGAGACGGGCACGCTGATGGGTCGGGCAGCATGAAAGCGCTCCTTGGAGGGAAGGGCGCAAACCTCCACGAGATGACGCGCATCGGTCTGCCTGTGCCGCCGGGATTTACAATCACGACTGAAGTCTGCAGTTATTTTTACGATCACAAACGCACCTACCCGCCGCAGTTGGAAGCGCAGGTGGCGGCTGCCCTGGCCAGGGTTGAGAAGTCGGCCGGAAAAAAACTCGGTGACAGAGACCGGCCTTTGCTTGTTTCGGTGCGCTCAGGCGCGCGCGATTCCATGCCTGGAATGATGGACACGATCCTAAACCTCGGGATGAACGACGAAGTGGTGGAGATTGTTGCAAAAAAAACAAACAACGCGCGTTTCGCCTGGGATTCGTATCGGCGGTTCTTGCAGATGTACGGCGATGTCGTGATGGGCGTCCAAAAACGTCCGGGCGAAGATCACGAACCGTTCGAGAGCGTAATCGAACATTTAAAAGATGAACGGTATGGCAAGCATGACTTCCCGGATGTAAGACTCAACCCCGCGGATTTGAAGGAGCTGGTGAAGCGTTTCAAGGCATTGATCGAGGAGCGGACTGGAAAATCCTTCCCGCAAGATCCGCGGGTGCAGCTCTGGGGTGCGATCAGTGCGGTTTTCGGCTCATGGATGAACGATCGCGCCATCGTTTATCGCCGGAAATATGGAATACCGCATGACTGGGGCACGGCGGTCAACGTCCAGACAATGGTGTTTGGAAACATGGGAAAAACGAGCGCGACCGGAGTTGCATTCACACGCGACCCTGCGACCGGCGAAGAAGTGTTTTACGGCGAATATCTGATCAACGCGCAAGGCGAAGACGTGGTCGCAGGCGTACGCACGCCACACCCAATCGCCGATCTGGCGAAGGAAATGCAGGCGGCGCACAAAGATCTGATGAAGGTCCGCGCGATTCTTGAACGTCACTTCAAGGACATGCAGGACCTCGAGTTCACGGTGGAGGAGAACCATCTTTATATTTTGCAGACGCGGAACGGCAAGCGCACCGGACATGCTGCCGTTCGGATTGCGGTCGATATGGTCGATGAAAAATTAATCACCAAAAAAGAGGCGGTGCGCCGCATCCCGGCGGATTCGCTCGCTCATCTTTTGGCACCGATTTTCGATCGACAATCAGCGCGCGAAGCAAAAAAGATCGGCAGCGGTTTGGCCGCTGGGCCAGGCGCAGCTTCGGGTCATGTCGTTTTCAGCGCAGAAGAAGCGGTGGCGCGTTCGGAAAAAGGAGACAAAGTCGTGCTCGCCCGAATTGAAACTTCGCCGGAAGACTTGCGCGGCATGATCGCGGCGGAGGGAATTCTCACTTCGCGCGGTGGAGTTTCCTCGCACGCCGCCCTGGTCGCGCGACAAATGGGCAAAGTGTGCGTGTGCGGCGCGACCGCGATTCAAATCGATTACCAAAAGCGCACACTCAGCGCTAACGGCACGACACTAAAACAGGGAGACTACATCTCGGTTGATGGAACCGCGGGCGAGGTTTTTGCCGGCGAAGTCACAACTGCACCGTCCGAGATTGTTCAGGTGCTCGTCGATCGCTCTCTCGACCCAAAAAAGAGCGTCACTTATCAGGAGTACGCGAAATTAATGAAATGGGCGGATGAATTTCGCACCCTGGGGGTCCGCACAAATGCCGACACGCCCGAGCAAGCGACAAACGCAGTCGCATTCGGCGCGGAGGGAATTGGGCTCTGCCGCACGGAACACATGTTTTTCGAAGGCGATCGCATTGACGCCATGCGCGAGATGATTCTTGCCGGCACAAAAGAGGAGCGTGCGCGAGCGGTGGCCAAGTTACTCCCCTACCAGCGTGGCGATTTCATCGGGATCTTTACAGCCTTGAAAGGGTTGCCCGCCACGATCCGCTTTCTCGATCCTCCGCTGCACGAATTCCTGCCAAGCGATCACGCGCAACAAAACGAGCTGGCGAACAAACTCGGTGTAGCCGTTGAACAAATCGCGCGGCGCGTGCACGAGCTGCATGAATTCAATCCGATGCTCGGCCATCGTGGTTGTCGTCTCGGCATTGTTTATCCTGAAATTTCCGAAATGCAGGCGCGCGCGATTTTTGAAGCCGCTGCGGATGTGCAAGCGAAAGGGACCAAGGTTCGCCCGGAAATCATGATTCCGTTGGTGGGATTTCCGCGCGAGCTAAAGCTTCAAATCGACATCGTCCGGCGCGTTGCCGACGAAGTGGCGAAGGAAAAGAAAACGAAATTTAATTATCTCGTCGGGACAATGATTGAAATCCCGCGCGCCGCACTCGTTGCCGACCAGATTGCGCGCGACGCTGAATTCTTCAGCTTTGGCACAAACGATCTCACACAGACGACGCTCGGAATGAGCCGGGACGATTCTGGCAGTTTTCTCCCTGTCTACGCTGAACTTGATATTGTGGATACGAATCCGTTCGCGTCGATCGATCAAAAAGGCGTTGGGCGCTTGATGGAAATTACGCGCGACTTGGGACGCAAGACTCGGCCGGACATCAAGCTGGGGATCTGCGGCGAACACGGCGGCGAACCCACGAGCGTCAAATTCTGTCACCGGCTCGGTTTAGATTACGTGAGCTGCAGCCCATTTCGGATTCCCATTGCGCGATTGGCAGCGGCTCAAGCCGCACTCGAGAGCTAAACTCGTGGTCACATTTAAGGACGGGGGATCGAGCTCTCTGAGCTCTCAGGCAACGAGATGCACTTTTGCCATCACCCGCAGAGCGGCTCTTCTTCCATGCAGCCAAATTCGTTGGCGTACCGCATTTTGAAATCAACGCCTGCGATCGGGACCCCAGCAGCTTGGTTAGCCGATTTTTTCAAGTGGGTACAGCCGGATCGGCAGCACCTTGCCGTAATTCACGAAGTCCCGATCGTCCGTAAAGATCACCAGGTCATTTCGGGTTGCCACAGCGCATATCAAAAAATCTGTCGCGGATCCCTGAATTCCCTTCGATCGACAGCGATTGTAAAAGGAAGCTGCTTCTTCGTAGTCATCAGTCGTGGTCTGAAGATCGCGAAATCTTCTCAAATGTTCTCGAACTCGCTCGAACTGTGACTGCTCGCGAATTCCTGAGAGCAACTCCTGGCGAATCGGCCCAATGATTTCAATGAGTCCGTGATTCAGCAGCTTGACCATTTCTACCCGGTATCCACTTGCTACACCTCTTGTTCGTCGGAGCGCAGCGGACCAGATCGGCGTGTCAGGCAGTACCCTCACCGCTTTGCCCGCAATTTTTTATGATCAAAATCCGGCGCGAAATCGACCGTGCCAAAAAGACCGGCAATATCCTTCTGCTGCCGACGACGAACAAACTCGCTCAGTGCATGATTGACCGTGTCCTTTTTGGTACGAAACCCACCAACTTTTTGAGCTTTCGCCAGCAAGCGATCGTCGATCTGTAAATTCGTAGGCATTCCTCCACACAATCGATCACACAATCGATGTGTCAAGAATTCACCGCCACGACGGCCTCGCGGAGTTGTCGATTCTCGATCTTGCGCCAAGATTGCAGCGCGTGGTGACATTTAAGGATCTTGAAGCAGCGCGCGAACGCATTGCTGGCGCAGTTTACTATTCGCCATGCCGACCTTCCATACCTCTCAGCGAAGTCGCGGGTATGGAAATTTTCTGCAAGCTCGACAACTTGCAGCGCACGGGAAGTTTTAAGGAACGCGGGGCGCGCAATGCGCTCGCACAACTGTCGCCCGAACAGCAAACGCGCGGCGTCATCGCAGCGTCGGCTGGCAATCACGCTCAAGCACTTGCCTATCAGGGCAAGTTGCTCGGTATTCCCGCGACGGTGGTGATGCCGAAATTTGCCCCTCTCGTTAAAGTAAACAATTGCCAGAAACTCGCTGCGACGGTTGTTCTTCACGGGAGAGATTTCGGCGAAGCTAAAGCGCACGCACACTTGATCGCGAAAGAAAAGGGCCTCGCTTACGTCGACGGCTACGATGATCCGGCCATCATTGCCGGCCAGGGAACGATGGGGCTCGAAATCGTCGAGCAAACCCCGGATCTTGATGCGGTGATTGTTCCCGTGGGCGGCGCCGGTTTGCTCGCGGGTGTTTCTCTGGCCGTCAAAACCTTACGGCCGCAAGCGAAGATTGTCGCCGTCGAAGCAGAGAACGTCGCGAGCTTTTCAGCAGCGCTTGAAGCGGGGAAACCGACGAAGGTCGCGATGTATCCGACACTGGCCGACGGGCTGGCCATTCCCCAGGTTGGAACAAATGCGTTTCAGATCGCGCGATCGCTTGTCGATCTTGCCGTCACTGTGACCGAGGAACAGATTGCGCTCGCGATCCTGCGATTGGTCGAGTTGGAGAAGAGCGTCGTCGAAGGCGCGGCCGCAACTGCGCTCGCCGCATGTATGTCCGGAAAATTAAACGAGCTCGACGGCAAGCGAGTGGTCCTTTTACTCTGCGGCGGCAACATCGATCCCAACGTGCTCAGTCGCGTGATCGAACGCGGTCTGGTCGCCGATGGCAGGCTTTGCCGATTCACGGCTGTAATCAGTGATCGGCCTGGTGGCCTTGCCGATCTCGCGGGGCAAATCGCGTCGACTGGTGCAAGCATCAAACAGGTCGTGCACGATCGCGCGTTCGCCAGTTCCGACGTTTCGGCCGTTAACGTCCTCTGCACGGTCGAGACGCGAAATCACCAGCATCTCGCTCAGCTTCGCGCGCAGTTGAAAAGTCACGGTGTCGAGACGCACGACTCCAAATGATCTTCTGTAGCGGCGGTCTGTGACCGTCGCATTAATTCTTCCCGCGCTCATAGAGCGCCGCTACAGGACTTGAAGCGCGATTCGCCTTTCGTAGTCTCTTCAAATGAAATTGCGCGAACGAACGACTGATTTCGATTCATTTGCGCGACGTCACATCGGCCCGGACGAAGACGAAGTTCGCGCGATGTTGCGCGAACTTGGTTTCGAAAATCTCGATGCCGTTATCGATTCGGCGATTCCAAAAAATATTCGCCTCGATCGACAACTAAATTTGCCGGAAGCAAAATCGGAAAGCGAAGCGTTGGCCGAACTGCGCGCAATCGCAAAGAAAAACAAAGTCGCGCGCTCATTCATTGGCACAGGTTATTACGATTGCATCACGCCACCGGTCATCCAGCGAAACATTCTCGAAAACCCGGGCTGGTACACCGCTTACACTCCCTACCAAGCCGAGCTGGCGCAGGGGCGACTGGAAGCCTTGTTAAATTTCCAAACCATGGTGACCGATTTGACCGGGCTCGACATCGCCAATGCGTCAATGCTCGATGAAGCAACCGCCGCCGCCGAGGCGATGGCGCTTTGTCACGCCGCTGTTCCGAGCCGGAAAATTTTCTTCGTTGCAGACAATTGTCACCCGCAAACTATTGCAGTCGTGCGCACCCGCGCGAAACCGCTCGGTATCGAACTCGTCGTCGGCGATTTCGCGAGCTTCAAATTCAAGGACGCTGTTTTTGGCGCTCTTGTCCAGTATCCCTCCACGGACGGCGCGATCTATGATTACAGCGAATTCGTTAGGCAAGCGCACGATGTTGGCGCGTTGGTCGTTGTCGCTGCGGATATTCTTGCACTGACGCTCTTGAAACCACCGAGAGAATTCAGCGCCGATGTCGCGGTGGGCAACACGCAACGTTTCGGCGTTTCACTCGGATTCGGTGGGCCGCATGCGGCCTACTTTGCCACCCGTGACCAATACAAGCGTCACATGCCCGGACGTCTGGTCGGGGTTTCGCACGATGCCGAAGGCCGCCCAGCTTATCGCCTCGCACTGCAAACGCGTGAGCAGCACATCCGCCGCGATAAAGCCACGAGTAACATCTGCACGGCGCAAGTTCTCCTCGCCGTTATTGCCTCGATGTACGCGGTCTATCATGGCCCGCGTGGCTTGCGCGCAATCGCGGGACGCATTCATCGCCTAACGAGCCAGTTTGCGGACGGCCTGCGCTCTCTCGGCTTCACGATCACGCACGAGAACTTCTTCGACACGATTCGCGTGGAGGTCGAATCGAGCAGCACGCTGATCGATCACGCGCAAAAAGCGGGCTGCAACTTGCGCGCACTCGGCGCACGCGCCGTTGGGGTTTCATTTGATGAAACCACAACATCCGGCGACATCGAGTTGTTGATGTCGATCTTTCGAGGCACGCCCGTCCGCGATTTTACGGATGACGATCTTGGTCAGCCGCCGCTCCACATTCCGCAGTTCGCAATCCGCACTTCGGAGTTTCTTACCCATCCTGTCTTCAACACGCACGAAGCCGAGACGGAAATGTTGCGTTATCTAAAAAGACTCGAATCGCGCGATCTTTCGCTGACCACTTCCATGATTCCGCTCGGCTCGTGCACGATGAAATTAAATGCCACGGCGGAGATGTTTCCGATTTCGTGGCCGGAAATTTCGAGGCTGCATCCATTCGCGCCCACGGAACAGACCGCGGGGTACGCGGATATCTGCAGGCAGCTCGAAGAATGGCTTGCCGAAATCACCGGGTTCGCCGCGGTTTCGTTGCAGCCCAACGCCGGGTCACAGGGAGAATATGCCGGCCTGCTCGCGATCCGCGAATATCATGGATCGCGCGGTGGAGCCCATCGTAACGTCTGCCTCATCCCGACTTCCGCGCACGGCACAAATCCCGCCAGTGCCGTCATGGCCGGATTCAAAGTTGTCCCGGTTGCCTGTTTGAAGGATGGAGATATCGATCTTGCCGATCTACGCGCCAAAGCGAGTGAACATGCGGGCGATCTTGACTCGCACGGCGGACAAGTTTACATGGACGGCGCGAACATGAATGCGCTGGTCGGGCTATGCCGTCCCGGCGACATTGGCGCGGACGTATGTCACTTGAATTTGCACAAGACTTTTTGCATCCCGCATGGCGGCGGCGGGCCTGGCGTGGGACCAATCGGTGTCGCGCAACATCTGGCGCCGTTCCTTCCACGACAAGCCATCCTCGATTCCGAAACCGGCTGTATCGTGTTCGGCGAATGGGGGGAAGGAAAGCGGCCATCCACTGGAGCTGCTGGGTCAGATTATCGACACGGCGGTGGCGCAGGGGGGAATGTATCTGCCGCACCGCTTGGCAGCGCGAGCATTCTCACCATCTCCTGGATGTATATACGAATGATGGGCGTACGCGGATTAACGGACGCAACGAAGATTGCAATCTTGAATGCGAACTACATTGCGAAACGACTCGATAGCTATTTCCCGGTGCTTTTCAAAGGCGAGCGCGGCCTTGTCGCGCACGAATGCATTCTGGACTTTCGACAGTGGAAGAGCACGGGAATCGAAGTGGAAGATGTCGCGAAACGGTTGATGGACTACGGGTTTCACGCGCCGACAATTTCCTGGCCCGTCGCCGGCACAATGATGGTCGAACCAACGGAGAGCGAACCAAAGCACGAGCTGGACCGTTTTTGCGAAGCGATGATCTCGATCCACGCAGAGATCGAAGCGGTCGCGCACGGAAAGATGGATCGGGAAAACAATCTCCTGAAAAACGCGCCGCACACTGCGGGGCAAATTGCTTCCGAAAAGTGGGACCGGCCTTACTCACGCGAACAAGCGGCTTTTCCCGCGCCTTGGACGCGCGAATACAAATTCTGGCCGGCCGTCGCGCGAATCGACAATGTCTATGGGGACAGAAATTTATTCTGCTCCTGTCCGCCAGTAGAAGAATTCAGCGAAGGATAATTACCCTTCGGGCGCGAGCTCGGGAGCAGCGACGACTCGGGTCGGGACCAGCCTCAGCCCTGTGCCGATTGCTTCCTCAGTCGCCGCAGGACCGGCCTCGTGAGCATCGCGGTCATCATGGCGTGATCCTGATTGTTATACTTATGCATGCCGTTGCGCCCGACGAGATGCAGATTCGGATAACGGTCATCCAGCTCTTGGCGAATGATGGCAACATTGCGCGCGTAATCATCGTCGTAAACCGGATACGCTTTCTTCTGGCGCACAACGCAGCCGTCAACCAGGTCGCCCTCTTTGGCCAATCCGATCTGAATTAGTTCGCGCTTGGCGAGTTCGATCAAAGCTTCATCTTTCGATTCCCAAAGCCCGTCGTGCTCAAAGCAAAAATACTCGAGGCCATAGCAGACCTTATCGGGATCGGGCACCATCTCCGGCGACCATGAGCGGAAATTTTGGACACGACCGACCTTGACGCTTGGATCATGAATATAGATCCAATTGTCATCAAACATCTGTCGATCTTTCAGGATGAGCATGACCGTGAGGAAGTCGCGATACTTCAGACTTTCCGCTGCATGTCTTGTACGCTCAGAGATCGCCGGCGATAATCCGCATACTAGTTCTCGCATCGGGGCAGATGAGATCACGTGCTCGGCCTCGATTGCGTGCAAAACACCTTGTTGATCTTTATATTCGACCGTCCAACTTCCGGAAGCTTCGTCGTAAAAACAGCGACTGACTTTGCAGCCCATTTCGATTTTGCCGCCCATCGCTTTTGTCTGTTCAGCACAGGCTTCCCACATCATGCCCGGGCCTCTGCGCGGATAACGGAATGAGTTTATGAGCGTCTTGATCACTTTTGTTCGATCGCCATTGTATCGCTGCGGCAAAAGTGCGTTCTTGATCGCGCTGCCAAGCGAAAGGCCTTTGATGCGTTGCGCAGCCCAGTCCGCGGAAATTTCTCTGCAGCTCATCCCCCAGACTTTCTCGGTGTAGCTTTTGAAGAATGTGTTGAAGAGCCGTTTGCCGAACTGATTGCTGACCCACTCTTCAAAATTACGGGGATTGCGCACCGGGAATAACCGCGCTTTCAGCCAGGAAAAGACGCAGAGAACCGATTTAAAGATGCCAAGCTTTAACAGAGCTTCGAACGGTTTGAGCGGGTAGGAGAAAAACTTGCCACCGTAAAAAATCCGCGACGAACGCGGGCGAACCAGCATGTCGTTGGGCAGAATCTCGGTCCACAAATCTTCGATTGCTTTGGATTTGGAAAAGAAACGGTGTCCGCCGATATCGAAGTGAAAACCTTTGTAGGTGGCAGTGCGCGAAATACCGCCCACGTAAACAGGATCGGCTTCCAGGATGGTGACGTCGACTTCCTCCTTCGAAAGACGGTAAGCAGCGGTTAACCCCGCTGGTCCGGCACCGATGATGGCAACTTTTGTCTTCATGCTTCTCTAGGCAACCCAATTGCCCCGCGTGAAGTTCCAGACGTACCAGCCCTGCACGCTTAACCCAGCAGCGCTGAGTAGCGCCACCGCCGCCATTCCAAATGCCCGAACGAACACCGGCGGCATGCGAACTTGACCTAGAAAATTCAAAAGCGCCAGCACGATTAGCGCATGCACGCAAAATTCGTAACGGAGCATGCTCTCCATATCCACGCACGCTACTCCGCTGACCGAAACGTAATAGATTACGGCAGCGCAGAAATAGATTCCAGCGCGCATCGCCCGGCCGGTCCGCCGGCGAACCGCTGGGAGCATTTCACAAAGCACGATAGCGACAAAGAGCAATGCGCCCAAAGTCATCGACATCTGGCTCGCTTCTGTCGGATTATTGAGAGCCGGGACGAGCCAGCGATAACTCGAGGGTTTAAACACTGCCAAGTAATCGGGAATGATCCCCCAACCGGCCGCTTGCGTGAGCATATAAATATCCCAGTGACCCCAGCGCAGTTGGCAATAGATGAAGAACCAAAGCGCGCCCAATGTTGCCGCAAACATCACGCCGATCGCCGAGGCGTGTTTACGAAACCACGCCAAGGGCTCGCCCAAACCGTTCCATCCCTTCCGGAGAACCGATCGCACCACCGGAAAACCTGCACAGACGATTCCAACGATCCGCGTCGCGGACATCACGATACCGTGCAACGCTGCCCAGACTCTCGCGGCACGGCCATCCGTGCTGCTCCAATAGATGAAGCCCAACAAGGCCATGAGAAAAAGCGATTCCGAATAGCCGGCAATCAGAAAAAAGGCGGCTGGATGGGCGACAATCAACAGTGCGCCGCAAAATTGGAGCGCAGGCGAAAGACTCCAGCGATCGCACAAGAGAAAGAAGTAAGTCCAGAAACCCCAGGCAGCGAGCTGGGCGGTGATTAGCAGGGCGTTGCTAGTGTCGATGTTAAGTCCGTAGCGAAGCAGGGCGGCAATTGCAGGGTACGCGGGGAAGAAAGCAACATTGGACACTTCCATCACCTTGTGATCGATAGGCGGAACGATCGTTTGGTAGCCGTGGTCGACGATGTTCATGAACCAATAGCTATCGTGCTGGATAAGGGTGGAATAGCGATACGAAGCCGGCCCGTCCGGCGCGAGCAGACCCACGGCCATCGCGAGCTGCAGCAGGGTGAGGACTAATCCGGCGAGCAAGGGCCTCACCAGCAACCACGAACGAGTCATAACGTCATGATGGTAGGGCGCGACCGCCGGGCGCGCCGCGCGAGTAGGAAACGCCGAGCAGATAGGAAAGCTCTCGAGATTGCAAGAACTTGTCGAACTGGGGACGAGGGCAATCTCGGATCGCATTGTTTCCGGCTTTTTGATGCTGACTTGGGTGGCAGAGTTTGACGATGCCGCGCTTGATTTATTCGCGGAAACCTGTGGACGCCTCTCGCCGATAACTTCAATCGCTCGAGCCGCCCTTTGCACGCCGTAGCTGTAACGGCGGTGGCGCGCTCAATGTCATGAGTGCGGCGAAACCGTAGATTCAATAGATCCTGCGAGGTAGCGCCAGATCCGCCTAGACGCGCACTCGCTTAGAGAGCGTCAGGCCGCAACTTCCTTGTCGGCACCGACAAGTTCTCTATAAAGCTCCTCGTAGCGCTGCGCCGACGCATCCCAGGAAAAATTGCGCGCCATCGCCCGTTCCATCAGCGTGATCCATACCTCCCGATCACGGAAAATTCCCCGCGCTCGTTTGATCGCATCCCAGAAGGCTTCGGCTGAATACTCGTAACAAAGGAAACCGTAACCGCTGTCAGCCGCAGGATCGTAATCCTCAATAATCTCTTGGATGCCGCCGGTTGCCCGCGCAACCGGGAGAGCACCATATTTCAGGCTATACATCGCGCTCAAACCGGCCGGTTCGAAGCGCGATGGGATAAGAGTGATATCCATGCCCGCTTCAATCAAATGCGCTAGTTTCTCATCGTAATCCTTTTGATACGCAAACTTGGTTGGGAACTTTCGCGCTGCGACGGCGAGGGCAGTTTCATAGGCCGGGTCGCCTTCACCGAGAATGATCAGGCGAACATCATCCCAAAGAAGTCGATCAAGCAGCGGCATAAGAATCTCGAAGCCTTTCTCCTCAACCACGCGTGTGACCATCCCGAAGACCGGACCGCGCGGTTCGGGCGCGAGATTCATTTGTGTCAATAAGGCGTCACGACAAACCTGTTTTCCCCGAAGCGTGCTCGCATCGTAATGGGCCGGTAGGAGACGATCGGATGCCGGATCCCAGCGTGTGTAATCCGCGCCATGCAAAATCCCCATCAGGAGATGCGCATTTTCGCGTAGCACCACGTCAAGACCGCACCCGCTGGTCGGTGTCTGCATTTCGCGCAGGTAGCGTTCGCTTACCGTTGTGATTCTGTCGGCATAGAGAATTCCACCTTTGAGAAAATTTATACGCCCAAAAAATTCGACGCCCCGCAGAGTGAAAAATCGTTCGTGCAGATTCGTGAGGGCGAAGTCCAGTCCCCAGAAACTGCCTTGCTCAGCGACGTGGTGGATAGTCAACATCGTCGCAAACGGCAAATGGTGCGCGCGCACAAAGACCGGCACGAGCGCGGCCGGCCAATCGTGAACGTGCAAAATTTGCAATGATGGCGTTAATCGCCGTGCGAGTTCCAACGCTGCTTTGCAAAAGAAAATGAATCGCGCTGCGTTGTCTTCGTAGGACTCGCCGTGCTCGCCGTAAATTCCCGGGCGATCAAAGAACTCGTCGCAGCGAATCAGAAACAGCTGCACCCCGCCTGCACTCCGGCCCTCAAGATATTCAGCGATGTAAGTTTTCTGGCCCACTCGTACATCGACCGTCACTCCCGTGTCCTCTTCTTTGAATCCCGGGTTCTCTCGAATTTCACGATAAAATGGCAGCGCCACGCTTACCTCGTGGCCACGCGCGCGCAGCTCGTGCGGCAACGCCTCCATCACATCGACCAGCGCGCCCGTTCGTTGCAACGGCGGCCCTTCCGCACTGATCATCAAGATTCTCATTCGGTGTTCGATGTTGTCTTCAGTCGTTCTTACTTAACGAGTACTCGCGTTTCACCCAATCCAGTGCTTCTTCGCGCGTCCGTAACGTTCCTTCGAGCTGTCGCGTCTCCACCGCTTCGAGAATTCCGCCAAACTTTGGGCCCGGCTTCAAACCCAGCGCAATCAGATCGTCCCCGCGCACCAGCGGCGGCGGAATGATCGGCTCGCTTGCGAATTCTTCACGTTTCCGGAGGAGGAACTCGTAGTTATCGAGCATGCGATGGCTACCCTCACAATCGACTCGATGCAGCTCGAGCTCCTCGTCGAAGGTCGGTCGCGCCATGAACCGCTTCAATTTCGCGACCCGCATTTTGGGTACGTCCTTGAAAACCATGTGCTGCCGCACCATCTCGACCGTTGCGTCGATCTCAGCCCCGGCAAATCGCAGACGTCGCATGATTTCTTCGGTCATTACCGCACCGATACGATCGTGCGCGTTAAAACGAATTCGCCCCGTCTCATCGACGGTTGCGGTGCGGGGTTTCGCGACATCGTGAAGCAATACGGAGAAAACGAGCGGCACAGAAACTTTTTCCGGAAGGAATTGCAGCATCAATCGCGTGTGCTGAAAAACGTCACCTTCGGGGTGAAATTGCTCTGGCTGCTTACAGCCCTTCATCGCGTTGATCTCAGGCAGAATGGCACGCATTAGCCTGCTTGAATCGAGCAAATCCCAGCCGCGTGTTCTTTTCGGTGAAAGGAAAATGCGCACCAGCTCTTCACGAATTCGTTCCGCGCTAATCTGATTGATCGAGGCCGCATTCGCCACGAGTGCGTCCCACGTTTCTTTGTCGATCTTGTAATCAAGCACTGTGGCGAAGCGCACCGCGCGAAGCATTCGCAACCGATCTTCCTCGAAACGCTGCGCTGGATCGCCAATCGCGCGCACCAATTTCGCTTCGATGTCGGCGCGGCCGCCGACGAAATCGAATACCTTCTCCGCGAGCGGGTCATAAAACATTCCATTAATCGTGAAATCGCGGCGTTTCGCGTCTTCCTCTGGCGATGAAAAATGCACCGCGCTGGGGTGCCTCCCATCGACATATGCGTCATCGGAACGAAAGGTCGCCACCTCGAATTGGAAGCCGTTTTCCACCACGAGGATCACGCCGAAATGGGCGCCGACCGCGTAGGTGCGCGGAAAAAGCTTTTGCACAGTTTCCGGTTTGGCATCCGTGGCGACGTCGAAATCTTTCGGCGTCTCGCCGCGGACAATATCGCGCACGCAACCGCCAGCAAAGTACGCGATGTGGCCGTTCTCGCGCAAACGCGCCACAATTTCGCGCGCCGTCTTTTCCATCGGCGAGGTAGCTTTCATTTTATGGGGCGGGTTTCACCGAACCGCAATCTATCTTGCGAGCGCAGGCGATTGCGGTCAATCGCGCCCACCTTTAGGCGAGCTCTTACCTTGCCAAATCGATTGAATAATAAACAAAACGACGGCAATGGAGATGCAGGAATCGGCAACATTAAACGCGGGCCAGGGGTGCGCGTAAGGAATGTGCAGATCGAAAAGAAGGAAATCGATCACGTGCCCGTAAAGAAGGCGATCAGTAAGATTTCCTAGGATGCCAGCGAGCAGGAGCGCAAGAGACACATCACGCCAAACATCGCGTGACCGCCGCCGGAGGAGGAACACGACAACAATGAGAAGCGCGATAGATGAAATTACGATGAAGAAAGTGTTGTTATTCCTGAATGAACCAAACGCCGCGCCGGTGTTCGTGACATTTACCAGGTGGAAGAAACCCGATATCACGATAAGCGGCTCCTCGGGACTAATAGACCGCAGGACCAACTGTTTCGTCCATTGATCGAGCGCGTACAGCGGTAGCGAGAGGAAGAAAATCAATTTCATATCGACGTTTTGTCATTCCGAGCGCAGCGGAGCGGAGTCGAGGAATCTCTCACTGCTAACTTGATGGCGCGCGTTAGAATAATTAGAGATATCTCGACTCCGCTCGACATGACAGGAACCAACTGACCCTGCGTCACTCCGTAATCTCGTGTGTGACACGGCCCTTATTCGCCTCCACCACACTCTCGCATCGGTCGCACAAATCGGGATGCGCCTTGCTTTTGCCAACGCTGGGTCGATGACGCCAGCAACGCGCGCATTTCTGATACGGTGTTTTGACGACGGAGGCGCTCGCTTCTTTTGCCTGGTGAATCGTCAAATCGCTCACAATAAAAAATTCTTCGAGCTCCTCCTTGTCGATCTTCGCCGTGGCATCGGAATCTGAATGCAAGACAACCGCGGCTTCGAGAGCGTTTCCAATCAGCTTTTCCTGGCGCGCGCGCTCAATCGCCTGACCGATCACGCCGCGCAATTTTAATAGCTCCGCCACCTGCGCGCTCGCCTTATCAGGTCGATCTTCCGCCGGAGGAAACTCCTGCAGATGAATCGAACCGCCCACACCCGAATGCCGCCACGCTTCCTCGGCGGTGAATGCGAGAATCGGTGCGAGCAACCGGCAGAGTGCGTCGAAGATTTTGTGCATTGCGATCTGCGTCGCGCGGCGGCGTGGCGAATTCGGTGCGTCGCAATACATCCGGTCTTTGGTGATGTCGACGTAAAGGCTGCTCAGGTCTACCGCGCAAAACTGATTGAGCGTATGATAGACTTTGTGAAACTCGAACGCTTCGTAAGCAGCTCGACAATCTGCGATCACGTGATCGAGTCGCTCCAGGATCCAGCGATCGATTAGCGTTGTAGCCGC
>WNFY01003237.1_pt1 | contig 15282 bp, 8 predicted proteins | sample 5400091 | NCBI WGS metagenome assembly WNFY01 (sample SAMN13153364, study PRJNA577476) | soil metagenome | isolation source: 60 cm soil or saprolite under grassland replicate 1 | place: USA:California | collected 2016-06-15 | reverse complement strand
CGAAATGGATGGCGGACCTGCCGCTCTCCCTCGAGGACCGAACCAAGATTCTCTCCGGTAACGTGAAGCGGCTGCTGCGCATGTAAGGAGCGGCGTTGCGCACGGCGCACGCTGCATACCCGGAACGCAAAAAAACGCGCGCGCGGGCTCGAATCAGGTGCCCGGCGCGCGTCCTACGGCACTATCGCAAACGCGTTGGCGGCCGCGGCAAATTCCGCGATGCGGCTGCCTCCGATCCAATCCATCGCGCAGACGACAGCCTCTACCGCGCCGTCCGTTGGCAGTGCGAGCGGCGCGAGAAGCCCCAAGGCAAGTGCAGCCAGCAAATTGAGTTTCGTCTTCACATGGCGCAATGCAGCAAGCTTCGTGCCCGTCGCGTCGGCGGTGCAATTGAAGCCGGATTGTCCATCTGATACAGCGCGTTAGATTTTCAGGACCCCGATCGCTGCAGGTCCCTCGCACGCACCGTTGTGGTTCAAAAAGAAGACGCGATGCACCGAAGTGCATCGCGTCAGCCGTTCCCGCTGACTGCTCGGATGGGATTTTTGCGCCCCACAGTTGCTTGTCAGAGGCCATTTCAGTTCTCCTTGAGTAGAAAAGCGGGCTCAGTCGGCCTCGCCGTGGACGATCCTTCCCGCCTGCAGCGTCAGCACGGAGCGCAGGCGCTTCAGCTTGTCGTCCGACACGCTGAGCGGGTCGTCGCTCAGCACCGCGAGGTCGGCGAGCTTGCCGAGCTCGATCGAGCCGAGCTTGTCCTCGTTTAGTCAGTCTTTGTCTCTGCGGTTCGCGTGGATCTGACCGCGGATCTCGCCGCCCGTGGAAATATTCGAGTGCACGTTCACGTAGGCCAGGCCCGCGCGGATGGCGACGATCACCTCGTCCAGCTCACCGGGCGCGAACTGCTGGGCTGCGACGGTCTGGACGTTCTCCGGCCTCCAGGTGCCGACAAAATGTCCGTCGGGGGACGTGCACGTCGGCGTGCCTGCCGGACCCGGGGTGCCCGTCGTCCCGCAGATCCACAGGACGATGCCGCCGTTGACGCGGGGCTGGCCGACATGCATGTGCGACTGGGTCACTGTGCCCTGCATCCCGCTGTATGTAATCTCGTAGTCGATGGCGTCGCCGTTTGGGCTAATGACGGCCTCGAATGTGGCGGTCGCCTGTGTGGAAACTGCTGGCACCTCCTGAAAGCCCATCAGCGTGGCGCGGATTTTGTCGTCGGCGCCGGCGGTGGACGCCGCAATGGCGGCGGACAATGCGACAAAGACAGAAAGCTTACTCATGAGCGCTCCTTTCCAGTTGAGGGAAATAGATATGAGACTTGTTGCTACTCCGCTGCAATCGCAAGTGCAATTCCGGATTTCATGGATCTCTCCTCCATTTTGCTCGCGCATCCTTCAGTCGATGACCAGCCAAGTGCCGAGCGGGTCCTGCTGCTCATAGCCGGGCTTCGACCAGTCGCAGACACCGGACGGAAAGGCCGCCTGTAATCTCGCCCACTGCGTCGCCGTGAAGGTCACGGCATAGTCGGACTGCTCGAGCGGCTTGGTCTGGCACTTGATGATGTCGGCCGCAATGTCCGCCCCGGCGACCTCGCGCGGGAAGGAGTTCGACGGATACAGGTCGTGGCACGCCGATAGACCGCGCACCTGGTGCTCGGCGATGAACGCCGGAGCGGCATCCTTCGTGTAGCAGCCTTCCTGCAGTTCGGCGGGCTTGTTCTGCACCACCTTGTCGATCTGGCGGATGTGCCGCTTGTCGGCCTTGATGGCGGTGATCCAGCGGTCCATGTTCAGGATCGCGCTTTGCAGCAACGGGTTGGCGTTGCTGTAAAGACCGAAGCGGTTGTCGTTCACCCACATCACCTGGTTGTCGCTGCGCCCGTTCGCCTTCTCCAGGCGCTTGCGCATCGAGAACGAGTGATAGCGCACATGAATGTCGCCGCCGGGCAGCACGTCGTTGTAGTCGCGGAAATCGATGATCGGCATCTCCGCGAGCCCGCCGCCGCCGTTGGTCAGGCGCCCGGTCTGATACGCGGCGCGCGCCGCGAGCAGATCGGCCACCGTGCGCTGGGGCACGATGGTCGCGTCGCGGTCGAAGCCGCCGATTCTCTCGTTCAGGTCGAGGAATTGCTCCACCGAGATCGTGCCGTTGTTTACCAGCTTAAGGCCGTACTGGATGCCGACGTTGTCGAGCGGCCGGCGCGCAAAACCCGTGGCCGGGTCTTTGCCGTAGACGTTCACGGTGTGGTCATACACCGTGCAGCGCACGCCGGTCGGATTGGTTGCCGGGTCGTAGCGCTGCTCGAGGGGAACCGAGGCGCAGCTCGTTGTAGCCGGCTTCGGGTCGATGCGATGCGCCCCGATTTCGATGTTGGGCGCGGTGGCGTACTGCAGGAAGCCCGTGACCTGCCGCTTTTGCTCGTCAGTCCAACCCATCGCGGCCTGGCGCGCGGTGAAATAGACGTCGAGCAGCCAAGCGTCGGTGATGAAGTTGATGGTCGCGAAGCCGACTTCGGGGAACGAGCAGCCCGGGATGATGCCTTCCAGCAATCCGGGATAGTTGTCGCCGATCTGGTGCTGCGCATACGAGCCGCCCGAGCAGCCCCAGCCCTGCGTATGCGCCGGAACGCCGTAGGCTTCGATGAAGCGCTCCTTCACCATCATCATCGTCTCGGACGCGGTGAGGTCGTTGCAGTTGTTGCCGAAGACGTTGAGAGTCGAAGAAGCGAGCGCGTAGCCCTTGGAGAGCATGAAGTTGTCGGTCACGCCGCCCGTCGATGAGCCCTGGCGGTACCAGCCGCCGATGCAGCCGCCGCCGAAGGTGTAGATCAGCCGCTTGTTCCAGTTGCCCGGCTGCGCACTCCAGCTCGGCGTAGCTTCCTTGGTCAGGTCATGCAGGATGGTGATCTGGTAGATCGCACGGTTAACGGTGCCGGTCTCAATGCGGATGATGTAAGGCACCGACTTGTCGAGCGTCGTGGTCGTAAACGCCATGTTTGCCGGATAAGCCGTCGATCCTGCCGGCCATTGCGCGAACACTCCGGTCGGGGCTGTGGGTGTCGGTGTGGTCCTGTAGATATAGTCGACGCGGCGGTTGATGGAGCAGTTGGCGTCGAGCGGCGCGCCCACGTTGCCCAATCCAGCCGGCAGATTGAACTGCTGGGTTGCGCAAGCGTACGGTTGCTCGTGCGGCCCGGAGAAGATCGGCCCTTCTATCGGATGGTTGACCAAGGTCGCGTCCGCGTCTCCGTGGCCTTTGCCCTTGTGGTCCGAGTCGACCGTCAACCGGTTCTCCCCCAGCCGCAGACCCGTCACGAGGCCCGTCAGGGTGCGCGCCGCGTGGTCGGCGAGGAACTGCGCCGTGATGTCGGCCCCGTTCAGCCGGACGGTCACGTCATCCAGCGAGATCCTCTTTTCCTTCTTCCTCACGCGGATCTGGATGAGCGAATCCCCGCCCGCGATCATGTCCGGGCGGCCGGAGAGGACCTCGATGGAGAAATTGCGCGACCCTTTTGACTCATGGCGGTCCTGATCGTTGTCGTTTTCGTCGTCCTGCGCGTAGGCCGGGTTCGCCGTCGCGACGAGCGCCAGCCCGCCGAGCACCCCCATCGCCGAGAAAAATGCGAAGAGCAGGACGCGCAGCCGCTTCGTCTGTTGCAAACTAGGCTTCATGACATTCCTCCTTCTGAGTTTGATGAGAGGCAACGAATCGCCATGAACGTTCTCGTCTGAGAGCGCCCGCCGCCGGGCCCCGATCCTCCGGGGTCCGTGGCGTTCGTTCTCAGCGCGTTCTTGAGGCGTGGCTCACGGCGCAGCCGGATTGCACTTGCCGCCGTCGCCGGGTTGGTTGCAGACGTTGCTCGCCGTCGCCTGGTTGACGAGATACGCCCAATCATCCCGGACCCCGGCGGGCAGGGCGGTCGTGCATTTTGCGCCCATCAGTGCGGCGGCCGGTCCGGCAAACATATAGCCCTGGCAAGCCGCGTTGTCCGCTGCGGCTGTCACCGCGGCGACGTAGCCGGCGTGGGTGCCGTAGCGCTCTTCGAGCGACAGGCGCGGGTCGCCGTCGGCGAGACGCTGCGCCTTGGTCTTCGCGAACGGCACCATGCCGCCGACGTAATTGCAGGTTTGGGCCGCGTGGAAGCCGGACGCAGTGATGTTCCACCCGAGATAGGTGCCGAGCGGCGCATCGCGCAGCACGGTCGGCACGCCGCCGAGCTCGTTGCCGTCGGCGTCGACGCGCGGCACCAGCATCTTGATCACGCTCCTGATCGACGGCGGCAAGTTGGTGGGATCGCCGGTCGCATTGAACTCGTCGAAGTCCGGACCCCAGTCGTAATCGAGCACCGGGTTGACAAAGTTCTCCGGCAGGAAGATGGAATCCGGGATGCCCGGAACCCCGCTCGGAAAGCCCATCGCCGACTTGGTCGGCTCGACGAGGTTGCGCTCGCTCTTGGCGCCGTGCATCAAGGGCCAGCGGCTGGCCGGCGGCGGCGTATCGTTCATCACCCACTCGCGCAAGGCGACGCGCATCCGGTTGACCAGTGAGTTGGCAGGCACCGGGTTTGCTCTCAGTGTCCCGGTGCCCCAGTTGTTTCCCGGACAGCTCGCGCCGGTGGCAGGCAGAGCTTCATTGAAGCCGCTGTCAGTCGCGTCGCGGTTACCGCCGCCGTGCGTGGAGCTCGGCAGGTAGTAGCGGCGCACGTTGTCAGGCAACGGGATGTCGTTCTTCGGATCCGTGCCGACCCAGGAGGTCGTCATCTTCAGAGCAAACACCTCCGCGCCGCCGAAGGTCTCGATGATCTTCGGGCATGTGTCGGTCCGACTGCAGCGATCCAGGATGCCGCCGGGATGCAGATTACGGGCGCGGTCCGGGAAACTGTGCCACCACTGCGGGCCTTCGCTGCCCATCTGGTAGAGCTCGAGCACGCCGTCGGGCTGGCCCCAGCGCGAGTTGTTGGAAACGCGCCGCCCGGCGATCAGCGGCCAGGCGCCTTCGTGCACGATGCGGCCGGCCTCGTCCTCGTTCATGCCGAGGAAGATCAAGTGCCGGGTGAAGTTCCCCGACTGCGAGGAGCCGCGGATGATTTCCCAGTTGATCTTGCCGGCGAGCGGGTTCGCCGTGCCGAAATCGTCCGCCGACGCGTACTTGAAGAAGGAGCCGACGTCGCGGAAGGCGGCTGTGCCGGCGCCGAGTACGTACGGATTCTTGGCGGTGTACACGAGCTGATAGAGCTTGTTGGGATTAAAACCATTCCTCAGGCATACATGCACGGGCAGGCTGCCTGGCAGATGAGTCGGGTCGAGATCTTGTGGCGTTCCTGGGAACGCGCCGTAGTTGATGGGAGGCGTCCCCTGAATGCCACATCTTGCGAAGGCCCAATCGCCGCTCGATATGGTTTCGCCTTCCGTCGCCACGCCGCGGAGCGTCTCCTTGGTATGTGTAACCAGGCTCGCCTGCGTCGTATCAAGCGTGGCCGGCAGATAGGGAATCGGATTGCCCATCACGTTGAGCGGCTGCGAGTTAGTGCCGCTGCGATTGACGATGCGGCCGAGGATCTGCCCCGTCACTCCGACCGCCGGCACCATTACGTAATGGTTTGCAAAGGCCGGCGCGCAAGGAGGCAGACAGCCTACATTGGCTGGAACAGCCGTCCCGCCTGCATTGTCGCCCTGCCAGCCGCTCAGCAACTGAACATCGTTCGCCGCGCGCGAATCGACGGGGAACGCGACGTCTCCGCCGCGGTTCGGCACGTCGTGCCACATTACCCCGCTCGGCTCGATTGTTCCCGTCGGCCTGCGGATGATGAAGCTTGCGATGTATCCCACGTTACCGTTGGTGTTTCTCGGCGCTAACTGAATATCGGTGATAAGGCCGTTGTGCGGATCATTGGGATCCAGCTCGCCAAACGCGCGCCCGGTGATTTGCTCGTATCTCGCATCCGACGACGTGCAGACGCCGCTCGAATTTCGAGCGAGACAGAGCGGCGTGTCAGTGCTATCGATGACGATCCTGGTTACACGCGCGTCTGCGGACGGTCCCCAAGCGGCGAACGCCGCCGCCAGGCAGGCGGCGAGTGGTGCGCGAAACGCTTTGACGTGCTTGCCTAACATGTTTGCTCTCCTTTATTTGAAGTGATCGCTGCGCCCGGTCCGCGACATCTGGCAGTGCGGGAAGGTTTCTGTGGTCGGTACGGTATGCGTCGCCGCGGGAACGCCGCGGGCGGCGCCGTTCGCGACGAGGCGGTTCAGCTCCGATTGCGCGTCCTCGCACAGCATGAGGCGCTGCGCGATCAGGTCGTCGATCGCGCTGACGACCTTCGGGTAGTAGGCGTCGAAGCTCGGATAGCGCTCGGCAACCGATGGGCGCGGGTCGCCGTTCGCGCGGTCGGCGGCGGTTCTCGCGAAGGCGATCGACTGGCCCGAGCCCTCGCAGCCGTCGTTCGCCTGTGCGCCGGCTCTGAGCGCCCATCCGGTGTACGTGGCGAGGGGAACCGACACGTCGGGCAGGCGCACGCCGGCGATGTCGTTGCCGTCGCTGTCGGTCTTCGGCACGTAGCTCGGATAGATAGGGCCGCTCGCCGGGTTGTCCTGGTAAGGCGGCGTGATCACCGGCGGGTTGACGTTGGCGATGCCGGTCTCGTAGAAGTTAAGTCCGTAGTCGAAGAGGTAGCGGGTCGTCTTGAGTCCGGTGTACGTAACGTTGAAGCCCGGCCGGAACGGATCCGGAATGTTCGGGAAGCCCACTCCGGATTGCGGAAGCGGCGGCACGAGCGTTCCGTCGCGCAGCGTCGGTACGCGGCTCTCCGGCGGCTTCGTGTTCGTCGTCGACCAATCGTCGAGCGCGACCCACAGCGCGCGCTGGATCGGCGCCGAGTTGAGCGGGTTCTGGAATTGCTGGCAAGCGCCCCTCGAGGTGCCGCTACCCGTGCCGTGCTGGTGGCTGGAGATGAAGTAATTGCGCGTGTACTGCGAATCGGGAAGGTCGCGCGTGCCGCCCGGGTCGGTATGCAAGAGCGACGCCGCCTTCACCCAGTACTCGTTCGCCGAGTAGATCTCGACGCCGAGCGGGCAGGTATTCGAACGCTCGCAGCGGCTGTAGCGGCTGTCCGTCATGCGCCGGATCGGATCGTGCGTCATCACGTTGGCGAACGGGAACACGCCCTCGGCATAAAGGTGGTCCTGACGGTTGCGCTCGGTGCGGCCCGGCTGCGAGAAGCGGTAGTTCATGTTGATGCCGTCGCCCGCCGCGATCCACTGCATGTGGCCGTCGAACACCTTGTTGCCGTTCTCCGCCTCGGTGAACCCGAGATGGCGGAAGTCGTTGAGCAGCCGGCCGGGCTGCGACACTACTTCGGTGTAGACGCGCTGGATGTCCCCCGCAAGCGAATTGGCGGTGCCGTCGTCGTCGGCGCTCTCGTAGCGCAGCCACGCGACGAAGTCGCGGATCGCCGCGAAGCCGATCCCGTTCACCGTCGGATCTTTCGCCGTGTAGGTGAACTCGTAGATGTCGTTCGCGGTGAAAGTGCCCGTGTTGAGCGTGATCGCCGTGCCCGTCGCGCTGTAGCTCCAGCTCGAGTTCGCAATGACGCCGGCGGCGTCATCGAGGTGAACGCGGTGGGTGAGCTTCGGCGTCGTCTTGTCGCCCGGATCTGCCGGCGGATAGGTGAGCGGCAGGGAATTGCCGCCCGAGCCCGCGAAGTATTCATAGGACGGCCCGGTGATCGTGCCGTTCGGATTCGAAGGCGTCGGCGCCGTGTGCGCGATTGGCAGCTTGATGGTCGTGGGCGAGGCCGCGGTCCTGATTGCGTTGCTGCCGGCCGCCGCATCCCAGCCGCTCCACACCATGGTGTAGCCGCGCGGCATGAGGAACGAGCTTGCGAGAATCGTGGGATCGACGATCGAGCCGGGATCGTTTCCGCCGGGAACGCGACCGAATGTGTTCCATGTCTTGTTACCGCGGTTGGGCGGCTCGTACATGACCTTGTGGGCGCCGTTGCCAAGACTGATCGGCTTGAGGATGTAGAAGTCGAACGAGTATTCGACGTTGCCGCTCAAGTTGCGCGGCGCAAGCTCGACATCGACGATCACCGAGTTCCTCGGATCGGCGGGATTTACCTCGCCGTATGCCGTACCGATGATCTTCTCGTACTGCCCGACCCCGGGCCAAGAGAAGCCGCCAAAGGTGGGCTTCTGGGAAAGCGCGGTGTCGACTACGACTTTCGTGATGCGCGCATCGGCTGCCGGAGCAGCCAGCATCGCGCCCGCAGCGAGCGCGAGCACGACGTTCAGACGGTGTGCTGGTTTCATTTCTTCCTCTCCTTCGTCAACCTCGGTTGCTTCAGCGCTTGCCCGGCGGCGTGATGGGGATGCCGAGCGCATCGCTGCGAATGTCTTCCGCGTACTCGGGAAGCATCCAGCCTTCGCGAATCAATTCCATCAGCCGCCGATTCACCTCGCTGACGTAGTCGCCCTTGTTCTTGTAGAGCGCGCTCAGCGATTCTTCGTCGAAGTCGAATTGGGTCCCCGCGATCGCGCATACGAGGACATTTCCGGGCGCGTTGGGAACGCCGTACCGGGCCACCGGAACGTCGACGTAGGTATTGCGCACACCGCCCTTGACGTTGCCGTTTTCGTCGAGCGCGAGGCGCGAGCCGTCGTTGGCGGTGTCGTTGTCGAATTCGAGGGGCGCGGCGCGCGGCGGAACGATCCCCTTGTCGGCCCATTCGACGAGGTGGCTGAGCCCCATCGCCACCATCGCGCCCCAGGGAAAGTTGCTGACCGGCATCGTGCAGGGATTCGGCGTGTACGTCGGCGTGTCCCGCGAGTTGGCGTGCGCCATGCCCGCCACCTCGTAGAGTCGGTAGCGGTTCGCCGGATCGTCGCTGTCCGGACGCTCGAAAGGAGCGCCGCTCACCGAGCCGCCGCTGTTCACCTCGGTCATCGTCGGCATGTGCACGGTCGGCACGTCGACCACCATCATCTTCGCGCTGCCGAGCGTGCTGGTTGCGAGATAGCCGTCGACGATGGCGCCGCCATCCGCCATGCGCGCCTGGAAGTGCTCTTGCGCCTGGTAATTTCGCAGAACGCCGGATGCCTGCGACGTCCCCAGAAGGAACAGCCGCCTCACCGTGTACTGCGCCAGAGGTCCTCCGCTCAGGTTGCTTCTGATGAGCATGCCGACCTGCGCGACGATCTGGCTGGTGACGGTCGCGCCCGCCGGGATGCTGAGCGAGGCGTAACGGTCCGGATTGAAGGGCTTGAGGGTCGCGTTGACGTTCGATTGCTGGCCGGCGATCTCGACCTGCACGTGCCCGCGCAGCATCACCGACTTGCGCGCGGGCTCGAACGTGACGGCAAAGCCGTTGGAGTGCATCACCTCGGAGACCACCATGCCGCTGAACCGCTCCGCCGGATCCGGGCGCCGCACCAGGATGCGCGTCTTGTAAGGCGGAGTCGCCGTACCGCTCGTCACCGTTCCGGAGACGAAGTATTCGTCGGTGACGTAGCCGAAGTCCTCGGGCGTGGTGCCCGGTGCTTCCGCCCGCAGGCCGGGATACATCGGACCGGGCCCGCTGACCGGCCCTTCGACCGTGGGAATCGGCGGCACGACGAAATCCGCCTGCGCAGCGAGCGCGACGGCAAAGAGAAGGAATCCCGCGTTACTGGCACGCATAGCTGGAGGCCTGGCTGATGTCGCCGGAGCCGTTGTAGCGCAGCGTCTTGGGATACGGACACAGCGGCCGGCTGCGCGTGGTATTCGACAGGCCGGTGTATGGGCCGATCGTCGCCGGGAAGCGATTGCCGGTCGCGATGATCTCCTCAGGCGCGACGCCGTTCTCGATCCAGTTCACCATCGGCGTCAGCATGTCGAAGCTGTCGGTCGCCATGTTGCCGCTGCAGTGCCCCATGTTCGGAACGAGGTAGAGCTTCATGAACTTCGAAACGCCGGCCATGCCGCCGTTCTTCACCGCGACGTCGTGGAAGTACTTCCGCGTGTACGGCCACGGCGGGCCCGAGTCGGAGAGCCCGTGATAGAAGATGATCTTGCCGCCGCGACCGATGAAGGGGCCGATCTCGGTCGAGTTGTTCACCACCGGCGAGGCCGGCGTCACCAAGTGGATGTCGAGGTCGTAGTTCACCGTGAGCGGGTTGTAGCCCGGATCGGGCGTCGCGAACCAGAAGAGCGGCAGCTGCCCGGAACCGAGGCCGATGTTTCCCGGCGGCGAGTTCCCCGAGCCGATGTCGCGCGTCGGGACTCCCGAAGGCTGCATGAAGCCGCCGTCGAACGGGTAGCCCGAAAGCGGCGTGCCGTCCGGCGAGGCGATGCGCTCGCCGCTCGAGGTGCGCGGCCCTTCCGCGATCTTCTTGGTCGCGTTCACCTGCGCCGGCGTGAGGCAGGTCGACGTCTTGTCGCCGGTGCACTGCAGCGGCATCCCCGGCGCGATCGAGCCATAAACGCCGGACGACGGGAAGACAAAAGTCGCCGGATCGAAAGTGCACGCCGCCATGTTGTCGATCACGCCGTCGATGAGGCCGTCGAGGTGATCGCAGGCGGCGAGGATCGCGTTGGTGAAGAGATTCTGATCGGCGAGCGGGAAGCCCTGCTGGTATTGCGGGGTGCCGTTGACGATCGGCGAGATCGAGATGATCTGCTCCAGGCCCCAGGTCTCCGAGAGCGAGATATCCGGCGGCAGGTAGAACGGGTCGCCCGCGACGATGCCGTCGTAGTGCTCGGGAAAGCGCTGCGACATCGCCATGCCCTGGCGGCCGCTCGTCGAGCAGCCGACGAAGTAGGAGCGCTCCTGCGGGCGGCCGTAGTACGCGTTGATCAGGAACTTCGCCGTCTGCGTGGTGACATCGATCGAGTTGTATCCCCAGTCCTTCACCGCCTGCGCGTCGGGGAAGAACATGTTCCCCGAGATGACCTGGATGTGGTTCAGGTCGGTGGTGGTGGAGCCGGGCGGGTACGACGGCGGCAGCTCCGAGTTGGTATGGCCGCCGTTCTGGCTCGCCACGACGAAGCCGTTTCTCAGGATCGTCAGCCCTGCCGTGCCGCCGATCTGCCCGGTCGCGCCGGGTAGACCGCCCTCGGTGCCGCCGCTGCCCTGGAACATGTAGCGGCCGTTCCACGCCGTCGGTAGCCGCACTTCGAAGCGCGTGCCGTAAGGCTGGTCGGCGCGGTACGACGTCGTGCCGAAGATTCCGGCGATGCCGGTGCGCTCCTGGATCCTGCCCTGGACCAGGCAATATTCAGGAGTCGTGCCTGCCGGCGGAGTGAGCGTCGCCTGCGTAATGCGAGCGGGCTGAACGGGAAAGTCGGTGAGTGCGGCGAGCGATGCACAGGTCACGGCGGGGGCGAGCGCCTTCATGACGGTGAGTTGCGCCACCGGCCCGCTCGAGTTCCTCGACCAGAGCTGAAAGACGTTGGCGCCCGGCTCGAGGCCGGCGACGACGCCGCTCATCGAGCCGGCGCCGTCGGCGTGCACCTGCGACGTGACGTCGAGGCCGTTCAGCTTGAGCGTCGCGCGTGCGAGCAGCGCGCTCGACGGAGCTCCGACCTGGATCGTCACCGAGGGTCCGGTGACGTACCCGGTGAGCACCGTGTCCGGCGTGGCAATCGAGTACGCCGGATCGGCGAGCGCATTCGCTGCCGTGGCGAGAATGAAAATGCCGGCGATGCTTGGGATTTGCTTCATTGGTTGTCCTCTATGGCGTTGCCGCTCTCGTCGAGGCGGTGCTCGGCGACGGCATCGGCCTCAACATGCGGCGCCACCACGGCGGAGCCGAGGTTCTTGTCGAGCGGCACGTTCGAGTTCTCGTTGCAGGTCGCGGGATTGCGCCGTGCGTCCGTGTCGTAGGCGTTGGAGGTCTCCTTCTGGAACTTCGCAATCAGCGCGAGGCATTCCGTCTCCTTCGTCTCGACGTTGCCGCCGCAATGGAAATGGGCGGCATCGTTTGCATCCTGCGGATTCGGCGAGCCGTCGTAGATCGCCGTCTGCGGCCACGGGCAAAGCGGCCGGCTGCGGGTGACCACGCCGCCGCTCGTGTTGGTGGCGAGGATGCTGTCGGGCGCATGGCTGTTCTCGACCCAGTCGACCAGCGTGCCGAAGAGGTTCTGCGGCTGCGGCCCGACGCCGCCCGAGCAATGGCCCATGCCCGGCGCGACGAAGAAGCGGAACCAAGGCGTGAGATTGTCGAGGCCGCCGAAGGTCGCCATCGCATCGTTGTAGTAATGAATGGACTGCCGATGCGGAATCAACGGATCGGCGCCGCCGTGGTACATCAGGATCTTCGCGCCCCGGTCGTGCGCCGCCTGCAGCGCCGTGCTCATGATGTCGCTGTACGGCGCAACGATCCGCGTCGCGAGCTCGGTTTCATTGTCGAACTGCGACAGCGGCAACGGATGCCAATCGAAGGTCGTGTCGCGGTGCGCCCAGCACTGCGAGCCGAGGTTGCCGCAAGTGGCGCTCGAGCTCACGCTCGCGTTGGCGCCGCGCTCGAACGGGAACCAGATGCGCGTGCCCTTGTCGTTGCGCGCGCCGTCCCACATCATGTTGACCGCTTTCGCCTCCGCCGGCGAGAGGCAGTTGGTCGCCGGCGCGCCCCGCTGGCCGCAAACGTTGGCGTTGGCGTCGAAGGTGCACTTGCGCGGATCGCCGAGGATGCCGTCGACCACGCCGTCGATGGCGTCGCACGCGGCAATGGCGGAGGTGTTGGCGGCGGCGAATTTCTGGGGCGTCACCGTGCCGCCGGCGATGTCCTTGTTGACCCACCAGGGCCAGAGCGTCATCACCTGCAGGCGGGTGTTGTAGTTGGCCGGCGCGCCCACGAGGAAGCCGTCGAAGTCCTGTCCGTAGCTCAGAGCCATCGACAGGCCTTCGCGCCCGCCGGTCGAGCAGCCGTCCCAGTAATTGCGCGTCGCCGGTCTGCCGTAATAGACCTCGGTCAGGGCGAGCGCCCATTTGTACTGCTGATGGATGCTCTCGCGCAGGAAGTCGTCGAGCCGGCCGTAGTTCAGCTCGTGCGTGTCCTGAATCACGGGAAAGTTCGGGTTGTCCTGGGTCGGGTGGCCGGTGTCGGTGTTCGAGCCGACATAACCGGCGTTGGTCGCCGTAGTGATCGCGCTCAGGCCGCCCTGCAATCCGCCGCCGCCGATGTTGCGTACCTTGCCGTTCCAGCTGCTCGGCGCTCCGCCGTTATCGGCGCTGTTGAGGGGGAAACCGACGCGGATGCCGATGCGCTGGTTTTGGCCGATCGCGTAACCATCCGCCGGGCCGCTCCGGGAGGAGTAGATGAAATTCGCTTCGCACCGTGTGATGCCACCCGTTGTCAGTAATTGCGTAAAAGGCACGGGCGTTTGCGGCTGCGGTAACGGCGGGACGTACTGCGAAATATGCGGTTGCGACGCCAGATAGCTCCCGAGCGCAGCGCAGGTCATTTGCGCCAGCGCGCTCGCGGGCGCAAGCGCGATGATGGCGAAGGCCAACAGTCGTCGTTGCATGCTTGCCTCTCTACAAAGCAAATGGATGCTGGGTCAGTGGCACTGCGAAGCGACGCGGCGGATCTGCTCCTCGGTCTTCGTCCAGCGCTTGTCGCCGGGATTGAAGACCTGCGGCACCATGAAGTCGTTCGGGTCGATGAGCAGGCGGAACTCCGGCCACTCCTCCGGCATGTAGCCCATGTTCACCGCGGTCTGTTGCCAGCTGATCTTGTGATAGAGCGCCGAGCCGGCCTGCGCCACGTCCGTGAGATGGCCCGGGTAATAGACCTGGGGCTTGAGGCGCTGCGTGTATTGGATGATGTCGCGCTGCTGGTTCTGTGCTGATCCCAGGCTCACGATCGAGCCGAGGAAGACGTCAGTCTGCGGCAGGTTCTCCATGATGGAGAACAATCCCTTGCCGATTTCCGCGGCGAGCGCGATGGCGGGGCCGTTATTCGCCGGATCGTTGTATTGCGCGAGCGAGATGAGGCCCGGCGAGCCGCTGCCGATGCCTTCCTTCACCGGGCCCGCCGAGTTGACGAAGGCGAAGGTGAAGTCGTGGTCGCCCTGGCGCACGACGAAGTGATACCAGATCTCGATGATTCCGGCGCTCCCGCCAAAGCCGGTCGTGCGCGTGTCGAGCTGCCCCGGCACCCGGGACGCCGGGTTCGTGGGCGGCGTAAAGGGAACCCCCGTGGGGAACATCGCCGGGAAGTTGAGCGGCGGCGTGGTCGTGACCAGTCCCGAATAGCGCGGATCGCCGAGATTGAAGAACTGGGCGTGCGGGAATGCGGGATCGGCCGGCGCGGTTCCCGAGTGGATGTGCTTGAAGGTGAGGATGCAGACCTGCGGGTCGAACTGGGTGATGCGCCGCAGCGTCGTGGTGCCGGCGGTCGGATTGACGAGCGTGCCCGTGTACTCGCCCGGAGGCGAGTTGCGCGGCACGGCCCCGATGCAGTTCACCGGGTCGCCATTCGGGACCATCTTCACGCCGCCGTTGTGGAGATTGGGATCGTTCCACATCCGCTGCACGTCGAGCTGCATCACGTCACAGGTCTCGGGCGAGGCGTAAATCGTCGCGCCGGTCCACTTCGCGACGTAGGCGGCGTTGTCGGCATGGTCGCCGTGACCGTGGCCGAGGAAGATCGCCTCGGGCTGCGCGTCGATGAAGTCCCGGGGCAGGATCTTCGTCCTGCGGATGTCGATCGGCGCGCTCGGCAGCTCGGGGCGGTTGATGTAGCTGTCGAGCAGGACAACGCGCCCGAGGAGCGATGCGACGTAGGTGGTGTTGGTCGCCCAGGAAAAGATGACCTTGTCCTGCGCAACCCTGCCTTTCTCGTCCACGTTCTCGATGCCGAAGAACTTCTGCCGCGCCTTGATCAGCGCCGGATCCGCGTCGGCGGCGGCGAACGTGGACAGAGCGCACAGGACACCGGGCAAGACCGCGGACAGGAATCGAATGCATTTCATGGGGAGAGCTCCTCTTCAGTCGGCATCGCAAATGCAAGCGCCGGTGCCAGCAGCATGACCCACGGCAGCAATAATCTGGTTTTCATCCTGCCTCTTTTTGCAATGCAGCGCAGGATTGAAAAACTCACGCTACCTCTTGCTTTTGAGATCCTTATGGGATTGCTGCAGTGCACCGGATGGCGCGGAAAGGGGGCGGATAATTGAGTTTGTAAAAACGTCCGCGTCTGCTCCCCCGCCGCCTCCTCTTCAATTCTTTCTTCGGGACCACGACCGCTCGTTCCGTTGTTAAAATTAGCACCCGGCGATTCACGACACAAATTGAAGTAA
>WNFY01003236.1_pt1 | contig 15282 bp, 8 predicted proteins | sample 5400091 | NCBI WGS metagenome assembly WNFY01 (sample SAMN13153364, study PRJNA577476) | soil metagenome | isolation source: 60 cm soil or saprolite under grassland replicate 1 | place: USA:California | collected 2016-06-15 | reverse complement strand
GGATGTCATCTCCAGTACGAGAGGACCGAGATGGCTTGACCGCTGGTGTGCCAGTTGGGGTGCCCACTCCACCGCTGGATAGCTATGTCAAGAAAGGAGAAGCGCTGAAAGCATCTAAGCGCGAAGCCGCCCCCAAGACCAGTCGTCCCATCTGTACGCAGATCAAGATCCCAGGGAGACCACCTGGTAGATAGACGGCGCGTGGACCTCTGGTAACAGACGAAGCTAAGCCGCCCTAATGATCGTACGGCTTGTTGAGCTCTTGCCTTCTTTCTTGGCAGTCCCCTGCTTCACTCGACTGCAGGGCTCAGCAAAATTGAGGAATCTTCTTTCATTCAGGTTCACAGAGCGGAAAACCACTGCTTTGAAGAGTTCGCCAGTACTGAGCGAACTCTTTTTTGTTTATAGAGGGAGCAGCAAAACATGCTTATCGATTTTCATACGCATATTTTCCCTCCCCATATTTGTGAGCGGCGAAGCTTCTATTGCGCCCGGGATCCCTGGTTTAATGCTTTATATGCCAGTCCACGTACACGGATGGTAAATGCGGAGGATCTAATCGCGGAGATGAGTGCTTCTGGCGTGGATGCCTCGGTTACCTTTTCCTTTGGCTGGACTGATCCAGGCTTGATCGAGGAGACAAATAGCTACATTATCGATGCGATGCACCGTTATCCACAGCGTATTTATGGCATGGCAGTCATTCAACCGACAGCAGGAGTAAGGGCTGTGCGCGAATTGGAACGTTGTGCGTTGGCTGGTATGGTCGGGTTAGGCGAACTTATGCCACATGGTCAGGGTTACAGGCTCAGTAATATCGAATTGCTTACTCCGCTGATAGAGGTCGTACGTTCTTACCAATTACTGGTACTCTCGCATTGCAGCGAGCCTGTTGGTCATAGTTATCCCGGCAAAGGCGATGTTTCGCTACAGGATATCGTAACGTTTTTAACGGCTTTTCCTGATATACGCTTTATTGCTGCACATTGGGGCGGTGGATTACCATTTTACTGTCTTATGCCAGAAATTCAACGTGTTGCTGCCAACGTGTGGTATGATACAGCTGCAACGATCTATCTCTATCGTTCTACCATTTTACCTGTGGTAACGCAACTGGTTGGTGCGGATCGTATCCTCTTCGCCAGCGATTATGGCTTGTTGCCGCAACAGCGTGTAATCGATCATATCAAGCAAGCTGGCCTGGATCAAGCCAGCCTGGAGATGATCCTGGGCGGCAACGCACAACACCTACTTGGTATATAAGGTATTGCTAATATGCGCGTAGTTTCTCTTGGTAGTGGCAGCAGCGGCAATGCTCTGCTGGTCGAAGCTGGTCCTCAGGGTCGAACTAAACTCCTGGTTGATGCAGGATTGAATGGATATCTGCTTAGCGAACGACTAAATAGTGTTGGCGTTCATCCTTCACAACTGCAAGGTATTTTAGTTACTCATGAGCATAGCGATCATGTGATCGGTCTTCCTGCGCTAATGAAGCGCTATGCTACTCCTGTCATTGCTGATCCCCGTACCTACAAAGCGCTAGAGGATAGCCTGATTTCTGGTACCTGGCGTACCGACTCGGGAGTACTTATCGCGGCATTGGAAAGTGGTGCTGGAGCACAAGATATGCTTGCTACAGGGCTTAGCGCTGCAAATAATCTGCATCATGATGCAGAAGAACAGATTGGTGTGCAGGAAAGCGAAGAAATCTTGCATGGCGCAGAAGGCACTAAGCGCATGCTGGCTCTGCCTGTGGGTCAGCGGCGGATTATCAACGATATTGAGGTAACATCATTTCCTACCTCGCATGACGCAGTTGCTCCGTGTGGCTATTTGTTGAGCGCGGGTGGTTGTCGTGTTTGCTTTGTGACCGATAGTGGCGAGGTAACTCCTGCTATGTTGACTATGATCGGCCTGGCCGATCTGCTCATTCTGGAAGCCAATCATGACCGTCAAAGGCTTTTGCGTGGTCCCTATCCCCTGCTTCTCAAAGAACGCATCCTGGGCAGTAAGGGGCATCTCTCTAACGACCAGGCCGCTGATGCCGTCTTGCGTACCTGGCGTCATGATAGTGTACGCTGGTTGTGGCTGGCGCATCTCAGCCGTACTAATAACACTCCCAGACTTGCTCTCAAAGGAGTTCGTGCCCGCCTGCAGGCCGCTGGTGCGAACCTTGCCCAGATCCATATCTCCACACTACCCCCGGATATGGGGAGTGTATGGGATTCTACACAGCTATGGCATGCATCATCTCTGTGGGAAATGAACACTTAGACTGACCTATACGCGCGCGGTTGTATCCTGCATCATTGCCAGACGTACATGCTCTATGTTAGGCAGGGCTTTTAGTGATTCGAAGAAGCCTATAGCTTGCTCGAAATGATAACGTGCACGACCCAGGTCGGCATTGCGATTATTCTGTTTGTCTTCTTTGGGAGCCAGGGCGCGGCGCTTATAGAGTATTCCCAGTTGATACAGGGTATTGCCACATTCCCAGGGCAGGTCGAGTACCTCGCAGCGGCGCAGAGCGTGCTTGAGATCCTGCTCGGCAAGCTTCCATTCCTGCTGTTCCACGTACATGCGACCCCTGGCACGTAGAGCAATGGCATAACTTTTGCGTGAACCTGATACTTCTGCTAACGTGATAGCTCGTTCGCTGGTGCTGATCTGGACCTCCGTGCTCTCGCCAGTCATCACCAGCAACTCGGCTAATGTAGCTAAGGTCTCTGGTGATGGTAGTGGCTCGCTGCGCTGAAGCTTCTCTTTATAATCAGCGGTAGCACGTGCCCAGTCTTCGCGCGCAAGGTGGATTGCGTGCATTGTCGTGGATAGTGCATTGCGAGTTGCCTCGCCTGAGCGCTCTATTTGTTGGTCAATCAGACGTTTATATTGGCGCGCATATTGGTCGCCCTGTTCCTGCTCACCCATACGGTATGCAATCGTTGCCAGCGTCTCCAGAGCCCACAACTGACGCTTTTCGTCCTGCTGGTATTGCTCGATCAGGTGCAATATGTCAAGTGCAACCTGACGAGCGTTCTCCCAACGATTCCACTGTCGCCATGCGCGCATACGCCCGGTCATACTGCTGAGTAACATGGATGGGCTCTCCATTGTCTGCGCATTGTTCCATGCTCGTCCGAACCACATGAGTGCTGCAGGGTAGTCGGATACTTGCTCGTGTGACTTGCCAAGCGAAAAGTAGAGATCGTACAGTTCTTCACGATCTGTTAGCTGATTCTCCAATTTCTGGCGGCGGTGCTGTATCTGGTGGGCCTCATTATATTTATGGTACTCACCATAAATAAAGCCCATTGCGTCCAGGACCAGTGAGAGTGCGCTGGGATTATTTAGCTCCTCAGCAAGATGTAATGCATCATGTCCACTGGCGAGTGCCTGCTCTGCCAGTTCCGCTTTATGCGCGTAAGTGGCCGTCTCCAATTGACGAATATACCAGAAGGCCTGATAGGTAAGAAAAGCTACCCGCTCGCGATTCAAGGGTTGACCATCTAGAAGCTGTAGACCTGCATCGATATAGCTCTGAGCCTCCTGCAAATCAGGCGCGTTGTCGAAGCCTCCCGTCCAGCGTGTTGCCAGTTCCGCCAGGCGCTCATACAGGTAGAGCAAGGTAGTACCTCCCGTGGCGGCAGCTTCTGGATGATCTTTCGCCAGGCGGAGCGATTTGCGATACTCCTGCCAGGCCTCGTCTTCATTCCCACGTTGGAAGTGAGCATCCCCCAGGCGCTCGTGTATGGCAATACGGATGGGAAGATCAGCTTCGTCATCAGTGAGCAACTCGAACGCGTCATTATAAGCCTGAAGCGCTCGAATGGCATAATAGGTATTTAATGCCTGATCGCCTGCCAGTGTAAGATACATAATGGCGCGACGGCGCAGTTCTGGCCGTGTCATGCGTAGTGGTGGTGCTGAGAGATCAAGTGGATTGTTTGTTTCAATCGATGACATCGACAGACCCACGGACCAGGTTGCCAGTGCCTGCTGGTAATGATATGCAAGCAATTCAGTGAAGGCGGCACGATCGTTGCCTGCCATCTCTTCTAGCCAGAGTGCAATACGCGTGTGTTCCTGAGAACGGCGCATGCGCGGAATATTGTTATAGACTACATCGCGGATCAAGACATGCTTAAAAACGAAGACATGATCGCTCTCTACAGGGCTACGTACTTCTTTTTCCGTCTCCATTATAAACTCACGTTGGATCAGTGAGGCCAGTACCTCCAGGATAGTCTCGATGCTGAGATCGGGCTCAAGGACCTGTAATTCAGAGAGCCAGAAAGTACGACCAGCGATCGCCCCATGTTGGAGTATAAGCTTCTCGGTTGGATTGAGCAGGTCGACGCGCGCAGCAAGGACGCCCTGGATAGTATCAGGGACGCGTGGTAGTGGCAACACATAATGCATATTAATTAATGTATCGTCAGGATGCTCACCTGGTGTGGCCAACTCGTGCAGCAGCGTTTCGTTGTTATGATCGATGCGCCAGCATTCAATGCCATGCTCATGATCATCTTCACAGATCAGGACTCCCTGGTCGATAAACATGCGTATAATCTCTTCAACGAAGAAAGGATTGCCTTCCGCCCGGCTCAGGATCGTATAACGCAGTACTTCTGGCAGATCGCTGGTGTTCAGCAAAGCATCGACCAGTTCGCTACTTTCCTCTCTCGAAAGGGATTCCAATTCGATGGTAGTAAAGTTGCGCCGCCCACCGCCCCAGTCGCGCCGCCGCTCGAAGAAATCGGGACGTGCCGGGCAAAGGAAGAGAATAGGTACCGACGAGATACGGTCAGTTAGATATTCCAGCAGATCGAGCAATGCTTCATCCGCCCACTGCAGATCGTCTACCACAATAATGAGTGGTTGCTGCTCAGCGAGGGACTCAAGAAAAACGCGCCAGGCGCGTAACAATGCAACCTGTGTGCCTGCCTGTTTGACGCTCATACTGTGGGTGCTCAACTGGTTCTCGCGTTTCAAGCGATCACGCTCAACTGGGAGAAATTTGCCGCTCAGTCCCCTGCCAATGCTGCGCAAGATAGTGCCCGCGATCTCATCTGTCGATTCACTGCGTTTGGCCTTTGCCAGTGTGTCGCGCAAAAACTCGATAAAGCGCCGCTGAAGAGTATCAAGATTATCATCTTCCTGCACCTGCAACAACGAGCGTAGAATCTCGACGAGGGGCCAGTACGTAATACCATCGCCATAAGGCGGACAACGTCCCAGAAGTACTCTGGGGGGAGAATGGTTGCCAATAGCCGTAGCACTTTTGAAGCGTTCCTGTTCGCGTTCAATAAATTCGCGTACCAGGCGTGATTTGCCAATACCAGGAGCGCCAAGTATTGTGATCAGATGTGGATGACGTTCGGCTTCAACGCGTGCATAGTTTGCGTGCAACAGGGTCAATTCCAACGTACGCCCGATCAGGCGTACTGGCCTGCCTTCGATACCACGGGGATGTTGAGTAACAATTGATGTATGTCGGCGCAGTCCCAGGACGACGCAGGCCATAATCGGCTCTGACTTCCCCTTGAGGCGCAGAGGCGCGATGGGCCGAAAGTCGAAGACCTCGCGTGTTGCCAGGTAGGTGCGTTCTCCTACCAGGATAGTGTCGGGCGCTGCTGCTTGTTGTAAGCGAGCGGCCACGTTCACTGCATCGCCTGTGATGAGAAAATCCTGCCGCTGGTGCGAGGTATTGCTAGGAATAGCAACCTCGCCTGTATTGATACCAATGCGCATTTGCAGACGGTTTACTTCAGCATCCAGCGCCTGCCTTTGCTCATTAAATCTGGCGAGAGCCGTTTGCATATCGAGTGCGGCGCGAATAGCCCGATCAGGATCATCCTCGTGCGCGATGGGAGAGCCAAAGACCGCCATGACCGCGTCTCCAATATATTTCTCGACCGTGCCGCCATGCTTGCGTATCTGCTCAGTCATCAAGTTAAAGTATCCAGTCAAAATGGCGCGCATATCCTCAGGGTCCAGGCGATCGGCCAATGGTGTTGAACCGGTGATGTCCGCAAACATTATGGTAACCACGCGCCGCTCTTCGGGTGGGAGCAGTAACTCGAGTTTCGTGGGCGCTGTTCCATTGCGTATCAGTTGTGAGTCAACTATTTGCGGAGTTGGCGCAGACACTGACGGTAGCAGGACAGTGCCTTCTCCCCCTGGTTGTAGTGCGGTACCACACTCGATACAAAACTTAGCTACTGGAAGGTTTACCGTCCCACAATTTGGGCAGACGACAAGACGATTGCCGCACTCCAGGCAAAATTTTGCGTTTGGTGGATTGATGGTCTGACAGTTTGGACAGCGCATGTAAAACCTGTTTCTGCTGCCGGGCAGGCTTAGTTGCTAAGATTGCAGATGATAGATGTGTCTTTATTCTACAACACGCGAGAAGCAAATGGAATATGCCTCTGCGAGAACATTTTGTAAGTTTTGAAGCGGTCTTCGTACAAGAAAGACGAGAAACGCCAGGACCGGAAGTGTAAATGTCGCAAAATAGGCCAGCATTAGCCAGCCTATATGTGTGGGTCGTGTGCGCATGTAAAAAGAACCAATAAAATTGTAGTAATAGGTCAGAAATGCGGAAAACGAGAAAGTAAGCGTGAGAGCGAACAACGCCTGTTCAACACGTTTTGCGCGTCCAATGTGGTACTCGGCTGTGGGCAGACATACCACAGCCAGGCTTACTGTCCAGGTAACATACCAGGGCAGGAACCAGTTGGTGGTCAGCAAAAATGCGGTCATGACCGCCAGCGTCATTAACACCATGTTTCGTATCGTTGGTGCATGAAGGAGGCATATACCACTCAGAAGTAATACCAGGATCATTCCACCATAGATGAGGATATTCCAGATACGCAGGCTCAAAAGATGCGCGAGGACTGCTGGTAGAGGGTGGATGTTGTTCCAGACCTGTAGCGCCGAGAGCAGTGAAGTAAAGGCAAAATTGGCCGGTGGTTGAGAAGAAAAAATATGTAGTATATCTTTGATGTTGTGACCAAGCCAGAAAGGTCCGTAAAATAGGCAAGCGATGCTCAGGCAGATAGTGCTTGCCAGGAAGCCAGTAAGCAGAGCGAGGCGCAAACGTCGCCAGACCGTGATCGTTAGTGTTGCTGAGGATGAGTAGGTCTTGAAGGAGAGCATTATAATGAAGAGGGCAAGGATTGGGATGATGGTGAATTTGACGAGCACCGCCAATGTAAAAGCAAGCAGAGAGGGAATGTAGTACGCGATGCGTAGCTCTCCGCTTTTTTCTGTGCGCACAGCGTATAAGATACCGGCAAGTGCAAACGTAACCATCAATAGATCGTTGTGCCCACCGCTGCTGCTCTCAAACAAGACAAGTGGATTCCAGGCATAGAGTTGCGTTCCTAGCAGTACAGTACATATTGAACAACCCTTTGTTCGTAGAATCGCAAATATCAGGATTGTGTTTATGATGTGTATAGTACTTGCGAAGATGCGAAAAGCGAGAAAAATATGCGCTGCATTCGTACCCGTGAACGAGGTCAGAGCTGCACAGACGAGCATCCAGATGGGTCCATAAATGGCTACTATGTTCTTCCACCAGACGAAGTGAAAAAGTGGGTCTTGTGGAAAGCTTAGTGGAGGAGTAAAGTAGGGATTTGCGTGATGTGTAAGCAAGACACGACCATAATCAGCATACAGGTAGATATCTTCTGAGAGAGTAGCCGGCGTAAATACGTAAATATATGCAGCAAGCATCGTTGTTATTCCAATAATGAGAAGTATGATATAATTCCGAGTGCGGAATATATATGCTTTTTGTCTTTGTATGCATATAGCACATAAGATGTAAACTATAAACATGCAAAGCATTAGTAGCAGGAACTCGATAAGGCTTGTAGTCTGTTGTGAGGTATAGCTATTTTGTGTTGTATGCGGATCAGGGGAAATATGGAGGTAATGGCCGACGCTAATTATCGCCTTCGATATTCCCGTTTCCATTGGTAGCAATACGGCGGCGCTGTAAAGTGGAACTGTTGTTGCCAGGATACACAGCACATAGGCCAGAGCGCAGAGCAGAACAGAGATAGGCCATATTTTGGGGATTATACTTTTTTCTGGTTGACAATGAGGAGCAGCAGTGGTTTGTAAAGCATCCTCTGCTTGTTTTACCATGGAGCATTGCTCCTTTCCAGGGATAGAAATATTGGAAGGATCTGCATATGTAACACTTTAAGGATGTATTTAAACACTCTGTCTGATAAGCTGTCAAAATCTATCGTTGTTTTTTACCAATGGTCCTATATAATGCCCGTCATATCGCGGTGAGGACTATGTCCTATGAGCGCTTGACGACTGCGTCGGATTTGCGTACTATGAGGGTTGACGGAAGGGAGTGCAACCATGCAACAAGACTTTCTAGTTGAGAGTCGTAGCTATGACCAGGGGATACGTGGCTCCTGGCGAACGCATAAGCTAAATGAGGGAATGCAGCTTGGCGATGAACAGGTTTCTGAAGCGGCAAATGGTGCCTTGCGACTCTGGTTACCCGTTGGTACGCCGATGCATTGGATAACTGGAAGGCGTCCACTACGCAGCAACTGCTTGCAATTTTTCTGGCCACAGCGCTGGTATATGCTCAGTGCCTTTTATAATGATCGAACGCTGATTCATACTTATGCCACTATTATTCAGCCAGCCACCATTGGACTTGATCGCATATCTTATGTTGATCTTGATTTAAGTGTCCTGGTCAAGCCGGATCTGTCCTATGAAGTTCTAACACAGGCGGAATTTGAACAGATGGCGGACCTTTTCCACTATAGTGAAGAGGTGCGTATCAGTGCGCTGATGGCGTTGAGTGCATTGACCAGTACCATTCAGCGTAGCGTTGGCATTTTTGCATCTGTGCCATCTCAGCTCAAACAGACTGATTTTCACCTGGTTCATTGTGCGGATTAGTGAATTCTGGCGGATAGAAAGGAGCAAAATTTTATGCCGAAGCGTATTGATCACGTGGCGGTTATTGTACGCAATATCGAGCAGGCGCTTGTTTTTTACCGCGATACACTGGGTATCGTGCCCAGCGAAATCAAGGAAGTGCCTACCGAGCAGGTACGTATTGCCTTTTTGCCTATGGGAGGACCGGGTGGCAGTGAGATCGAGTTAATCGAGCCGACGACGCCCGGTTCCACTTTGTCAAAGTATCTGGAGAAGCGCGGCGAAGGGTTGCACCATATTTGCCTTGAGGTTGATAACATCGATACTGCTCTGCAAGAGATGAAAGATAAGGGCGCTCCTGTGCTGGATCAGCAACCCCGTATTGCTGCTGAAGGGCGAGCGATTTTCCTCCATCCCAAAGGGACCAGCGGCGTCCTGTTGGAGTTAATCGAAAAGCAAGACGCCTAAAAATGAAGATCGTATGTAGGGGCGCTAATTCCGTATGTAGGGGCTTGTGAACCGCGCCCCTACATACGGAATTAGCGCCCCTACAATTGATGCCGTGCCCCCTATACATCCGATGCATCACAGGTACGGAACGATGGTCGTCTCCGCTCAATTTAGAGTGGGATATTGCCGTGTTTCTTAGGCGGATTGGTATCGCGCTTGTTTTTGAGCATCTCCAGGGCACTAATGAGCTTGATACGCGTCATGGCGGGCTCGATTACCTCGTCGATATAGCCACGGCTGGAAGCAATGTACGGGTTAGCGAACATCTGCGTGTATTCAGCAATCAATTCTTTGCGCCGCTGGTCTGGATCATCGGCTGTGTCAATCTCGCTCTTGAAGAGAATATTAACGGCCCCCTCTGGCCCCATAACGGCGATCTCGGCGGTCGGCCAGGCGTAGTTGATATCGCCACGCACATGCTTGCTACTCATCACGTCGTAAGCGCCACCATAGGCTTTGCGCGTAATAACCGTTATTTTGGGCACCGTTGCTTCACAGTAGGCATAGAGCAACTTGGCGCCATGGCGGATAATGCCCCCGTGTTCCTGTCCCACGCCTGGTAGGAAGCCAGGTACGTCTACAAACGTGATAATAGGAATGTTAAAGCAATCGCAGAAGCGTACGAAGCGCGCTGCTTTATCTGACGCGTTAATGTCGAGCGAGCCTGCCATAGAGCGCGGCTGCTGAGCAACGATGCCAATGGAACGTCCATTGAGGCGGGCGAAGCCAACGAGGATGTTCGGGGCAAAATGCGGTTGTACCTCGAAGAAGTCACCATCGTCAACGATATGTCCAATAACTGTCTTCATATCGTAGGGTTTGCTGGGATTATCAGGAATGATAGTATCCAGCTCTTCTGCGATACGTTTGGGCGAGTCCGTAGGAATAATGCGGGGGGCATCTTCCAGGTTGTTAGAAGGGATATAGCTCACCAATTGCCGCAGCATGCGGATGCAATCGGGTTCGCTGGGACAGGAGAAATGGGCGACCCCGCTGGTGCTATTATGTACTCTAGATCCACCCAGGGCTTCAAAGGTCACATCCTCGTGTGTGACCGCCTTCACAACATTGGGGCCCGTGACGAACATATAGCTCGTTTCCTCTACCATAAAGATAAAGTCCGTGATTGCTGGTGAGTAGACGGCACCACCCGCGCACGGTCCCATAATGGCAGAAATCTGTGGTATCACGCCGGAGGCCAGGGTATTGCGCAGAAAAATATCAGCGTACGCCCCCAGGCTCACCACACCTTCCTGTATACGTGCCCCACCGGAGTCATTAAGACCGATCACCGGGGCACCATTCTTCATCGCCAGATCCATAATCTTGCAGATTTTCTCGGCGTGCGCTTCAGAAAGCGAACCACCGAAGACGGTGAAATCCTGCGAGAAAACGTAGACGAGCCGTCCATCAATCTGTCCATAACCCGTAACAACCCCATCACCCGGAATTCGCTGTTCATCCAGACCAAAATCCGTAGCGCGGTGAGTAACAAACATATCCAACTCGTTGAATGTATCAGGATCAAGCAAGAGATCGATGCGCTCACGTGCCGTGAGTTTACCTTTCTTGTGCTGTGCCTCGATACGAGCCAGACCGCCACCCAGTTTGGTGGCCTCCTTCAAATCATGCAGCTCTGCAATTTTATCCCGCGTGCCTTTAACACTGAAGGTCTCTGAGCTACGTTCACTCGTGGTCATAATAACTATTTCTCCGTTAATATGCTGATGAACAAAGTGGCTACGAAAGAAGTATAGCATGGAAATTACAGAGGTGTCTAATAAAAATGGCACATATTTTGCATTTTGCATATATATGCAAAATATTCGTCTGTATTTTGTTCTGTTGTAGCGAGTAGAATGCCGGACTATTGCGTATGTTATACTTGACCTATGCTGCCAAATTAGTAGGGTTCTATCTTCATCATCAAAGGGGGGCGTCATGGCTGTCACCTCATCTCCAGGCACAACCCAGAGTCGCGTTGCGGGCTGGCTCTCATCCGACGAATTTCGTATTGTGGAAGCGATCTGCGATACCTTCTTTCCCTCATTGGAACCTCCTGCCGGCAGTGGAACTGCCCTGGCTGCTTATTATCGGCGTAGTGCCAGTGATCTACACATTGCCGTGCTGGTTGCTGAGACATTAGGGCAGGAGAATGCAGAGGCGCAGGCCGATTTTCACCGTTTCCTGTCGTTGCTTGCAAGTCCTTTTGCTGGCTTACTGCTAATTGGGAAGGCAAAATCATTTATAGATCTTTCGTTCGAGCAACGCGAGAAGTATCTGCTGGCGATGGCGCGTAGTCCGCTGGTGCAATTACGCCAGGGCTACCAGGCAATGAAGCGGCTTACAGGCTTTCTTTTCTTCTCTGTTCCTGACCCAGAGGGCGTCAATCCCAACTGGGAGGTACTCGACTACGAGGGGCCGGCACCTCCTCCGCAGGACGCTGCACGCCCCATCAAACCGTTTGCTATTATGCAGGACTGCACACTGGAGTGTGATGCTGTCGTCATCGGCTCTGGTGCTGGTGGTGGAGTCGTAGCGGGCGAACTGGCCGCGGCGGGTAAGAGTGTAATAGTCCTGGAGAAGGGGGGATATAATAGCGAGGCTGATTTCACACTGCAAGAAGCGCAGGCGATGTCCGAACTTTACCTTAAACGCAGTACGCTTACCAGCAAAGACCTGGGTGTGATTATCCTTGCAGGAAGTACGCTTGGTGGGGGCACTGTTGTTAACTGGGATACCTCGTTCAGAACTCCTGATAATATATTAGAGGAATGGGCGCAAGTGTCTGGCCTGCGCGATTTTACAGGCGGCGCGTTACAGGAGAGTTTCGCGGCAGTGGAGCGGCGTATCAGTGTGAATACTGAGAACAGTGCTCACAACAGGCAGAATCAATTACTTTTTGAAGGTTCCAGGGCTCTTGGCTATCACGCAGGAACTTTGCGCCGTAATGCTGTTGGGTGCGAGCAGCGCTGTGGTACCTGTGGTTTCGGCTGTCGTTATGGTTGCAAGCAATCTACTACGAAGACATATCTACAAGATGCCTATGATCGTGGGGCGCGCATTATTGTGCGCTGTAGCGCTGACCGGGTGCTTATCGAGAATGGTCGAGCGGTTGGTGTCGCAGCAACGGCGCAAGATAGAGAGACGGGCAAAAACTACCGGGTGACGGTACGTGCCAGGACAGTTATTATTGCGGCTGGCTCGATTAACTCGCCTGCGCTTCTCTTGCGTTCGGGATTAGAGAACAGGCATATTGGTCGCCATTTAAAATTGCATCCTGTCGCCACCCTGGGAGGAATCTATCCCGAGAAAGTATATTCCTGGCAGGGTGTGATGCAATCAGCTTATAGCGACGAGTTTGGACAACTCGATGGCAACTATGGGTACAAGTTGGAAGTTCCGCCTACTCATCCTGGCTTAATTGGTCTGTCAACGCCCTGGTACTCGGCGCGTGACTATCGTGAGCAAATGGCTAAGGCCGCGTACGTCGCCACGTTTATTATACTGACTCGTGATAGGGGGGAAGGAACGATAACGCTTGATCGTTATGGCGAACCCGTCGTAGATTATGTTACTTCAGTATTTGATCGTCGCCACCTGTTGCATGGGATGCGCCATGCAGCTCGTATCCACTTTGCCGCTGGAGCAACCGAGGTTCTCTCGTTGCACAGCAAGCGCACATATCTGAAGCAACCAGAGGTTGGTAGAATCAGCGAACGCGAATGGCGCGAGTTCGATGTACAGTTGGAGCGGCACGGCATGGGACCGAATCGCCTGCCGATCTTTTCTGCGCATCAGATGGGTACCTGCCGCATGGGTGCTGATGCGACGCAATCGGTTACCGATGGCAACTGTGAAGTGCACGGAGTCAAGGGCCTGTTTGTCTGTGATGGAAGCGTTTTCCCGGCTGCCTCAGGCGTCAATCCGATGTTGTCGATTATGGGGCTTGCACACAGGGCGAGTCAGTACATCAAAACGGTGCTTTAAGCGCAGCATCTACTGCTTACCTGTAGAAATTGACAGGTTGCTCCTCCTGATTTTACTGGCCCGAAAAACTGTCGTCATTAACGATGTATGGCGCAGTTTTTCGGGCTATACTTTTAAACACAAGTTAAAGAGAAAAGCGGAGAGGCATACTACTCCATGAAACAATCCATTGCATCCTTCCCAAGAGGTCCAAGAACACGAGCAGATGAAAAATTTAGCTTCAAGAAAATACCGGGCGCGTTTGCAAGTATACCGCGTGTCTTGCGCCTGGTATGGTCAACGAGTCCGATATTGACAGTAATGCTGGGGCTCTTGAATCTCGCACAGGGTTTTACGCCCGCCATCAGCGTCTCAATCAGCGGCCTGGTAATTGACAGCGTCGTACGAGCAATACGTATACACAGTACAGCCCCTATCTTGCTGCCGGTAAGTTTACAACTGGGAATTACGCTCGTATCCAGCCTGCTCAGCACGTTCAGCAATACTGTACAACAGCTTCTGCAGGAACAGGTATCCAATCGTGTTCAGCTAGATATCTTGAAGAAAGCCAACACGCTGGATCTATCTTTTTTTGAAAATCCTGAGTCATATGATAAGATACGCCAGGCCGCGAACCAGTCTAATTACCAGCCTGTTTCGATGATTTCGCAAACCTTTGGCTTTGGTCAGACTATAGTAACCTTGATCTCTCTCATCTTTCTATTATTGCACCTGGCATGGTGGCTTGCTATCGTGGCGCTCATCGTTCCCATTCCTGCTTTCTTCTCCAGTACGCGCTACGGGTGGAGAGGTTACCAGCTTATGCGCCGTCAGTCACCAGAGCGGCGCTTAATGGCCTACTTCGTATCGCTAATGACTACTGATACATATAACAAAGAGATAAAACTCTTCAACTTAGGTGACTTTTTCATTGCTAGATTCTGGCGTCTGGCTACCGAGCTGTACAAACAGGACAAAAAGTTGCTGCTCCGCCGCTACTCTACTAACTTTATCTGGTCAACTCTTACGGTTGTGGCCAACACTGCCATTTACCTTTATGTCGCACTACAAGCCGTCGCAGGTCGCATCACCCTGGGCGGGCTAACCCTGTACACGCAGACGGCAGTACAGGTGGGGCAGAACTTCCAGGGCTTGCTGAATGGTATCTCCTCTACCTACGAGAATACCCTGTATGTGAATACGTTGTTTGAGTTTCTCGAATACTCCCCACGCATTGTATCGCCGACAAATCCAAGCCCACTTGATTCAACGGTAGAGATAAAAGGGCTGGATATAGAATTTCGCGATGTCAGTTTCACCTATCCGGGGAAAGATCCCGAGACGCAGGCTGCCTTGAAACATGTGAGTTTCAGCATACGTGCGGGTGAAGCCATAGCTCTCGTTGGGCGTAATGGCGCGGGAAAGACGACGTTAGTCAAGCTGCTTACGCGTCTGTACGAACCTGACGAGGGTGAAATCTTGATCGGTGGTCGCAACATCAAGGAATACGATCTGAAGGAACTACGCGAGCAGGTTGGTGTGATCTTCCAGGATTATGTGAACTACTATATGACGGCACAGGAAAACATCGGTGTGGGGAATGTGGACAAGATCGAACAGCGGGAACTGGTCGTGAGTGCTGCACGCAGAAGCGGAGCAAATGCCGTCATCGAGCGGCTTCCGCAGGGCTACGACACGATGCTTGGGCGATGGTTTAAGGATCTAAAGGAAAGCACACAGTTGAGTGGAGGAGAGTGGCAGAAGGTTGCGCTGGCGCGAGCCTTTATGCGCGATGCTCGTATTCTCATTCTGGACGAACCGACCAGTGCGCTTGATGCTCAGGCCGAATACGAAGTCTTTGAGCATTTCAAGGCA
>WNFY01004268.1_pt1 | contig 15286 bp, 12 predicted proteins | sample 5400091 | NCBI WGS metagenome assembly WNFY01 (sample SAMN13153364, study PRJNA577476) | soil metagenome | isolation source: 60 cm soil or saprolite under grassland replicate 1 | place: USA:California | collected 2016-06-15 | reverse complement strand
CGATCGCCACCAGCAGTCCCTCGTCGGTCAGCTCGCGCACCGCACCTCCCTGCCAGGCCGCGTCCTCACTAAGGAGTTGGCCGCCGGCCTGCCAGTGTTACCACCCGGACTCGTCCCGGCAGCCCAGATGCGCGGTGCATCCCGACCCACGTCACGGTGCCGACCGTCGACAACGCCGCCCGGCTGGCCGGCCCGGAATGGGTCGCGCGGCTGCAGCGAGGCCGCGGTCGCGCCGCCACCCTCAGCCGCGCCTTCGGTCATGTCATCGACCTGGCCCGGATCGTGCGCGACATCGACACCTACACCGATGTCGACTTCGACCTGCTGTGCACGGGCCGCCCAGTGGTTCTCCGAGCACTCCGCAGCCGGCCTCACCCCGCGGCAAGTCCCCATCCCGGGCCTGCACGCCAAATGGCTCAACGCCCACCACAGCACCGTCGCCGAGCTCGCCGGCATGCCCGGACTCGCCCTGCTACCGCGGCACCCAGCCCGGGTGCATTTCACCTACCTCGACCTGGACCACCGCCTCCGGGCGCCGCTGGCACGACAGCGCGACCGGTGACGCTGTCGAACTCGCCTACCTGCCGAGCGTCGTGGTCATCTCGGAGAACAAGGACACCGCGCTGCACTTTCCCGAGCTGCCCGGCGGCATCTCCGTCGAAGGCGCCGGGCGCCCAGGCGAAACCGCCGCGTCCTTCCCGTGACTGGGCGACTGCCCCCACCTGTTCTACTGGGGGGACATGGACGCCGCCGGGTTCGAGATCCTCAACGGCTTCCGGGACGCCCGGCTACAGGTCACCAGCATCCTGATGGACGCGCCGACCTACGACGTGTACCAGCGATTCGGCACCGCCACCGACGCCCATGGCAAACCGCTCCCCGTCCCACCCCGCCGACCGCTACCGCACCTCACCGCCGCCGAGCGAGAGCTCTACGACCGGCTCACCGACCCGCACTGGGTCGGGTACCGCCGCATCGAGCAGGAACGCATCCCCCTCAACCACGCGCTGCGTGCGCTGCACGTGCACCTGCCCGTCGGATAGCCCGTCGCGACAACTGGCCCGTTGGGCCACCCTCGACGCGTCAGGATGGCCTCGACGGCCGGGGGCGCCCGTGACCCGGGTGAGCGTGGACCCCGGCGAACAACCCTTGAGTTGCATGACGAGACCGCGCTCTCACGCCGCGTTGAGCCCTATCCGACGTTGGTCGAGCGCCGCCCCCGGAGGAAAGGCGGGATGACGGAGTGTGTCGGCGCTGGTTCAGCCGCTCGCCTGTGGGCGTGCGGTGAGCACCGCGCTCATACGGTGATGACGACCTTGCCGGCTGGGTGGCCGTCGACCAGGTATCGGATGGCCTCGGGGACCTCGCGTAGTGGGTAGGTCCGGTCGATGAGCGGGGTGAGCTTGCCGGCCTCGATCTGCTCGCGCAAGACTTGCAGATCTTCTTGCCGCGGTGTGGAGCTGAGCATCCGCAGCCGCTGGCCGACCAGCCGGGACAGCGCCAGTGCCCGCAGCTGGCGGTCGAAGCCGCCCAGCCACCGGCCTCGTCCTTCGCTGCCGACGATGACCAGCGTTCCGTTCGGGGTCAGGGCACGCCGCAGCCGGGTCAGCGAACGGTGGCCGCCGGTGTCGATGATCAGCTCCCAGTGGCGGCTGCCGTCGGTGACGTCCTGCCGGGTGTAGTCGATCACCTCGTCGGCGCCGAGCGAGCCGACCAGCTCGACCCGGCCGGTGCGGCAGGCCCCGGTGACCTCGGCGTCGAACGCCTTGGCCAGCTGCACCGCGAACGACCCGACGCCGCCGGCCGCCCCGATGACCAGCACCCGCTGCCCGGGCTGCACGTTTCCGACGTCGCGAAGCGCTTGCAGGGCGGCGAAGCCGGAGATGGGCACGGCCGCCGCCTGCCCGTAGCCGAGGTTGGCCGGCTTGGCCGTGAGATGGTCCTCTGCAGTGCACGCGTACTGGGCGTAGGAGCCGTCGGACCAGCCGAAGACCTCATCGCCTGCCCGGAACCGGGTCACGTCGCGGCCGACCGCCTCGACCCGCCCGGCGAGGTCCATGCCGCGAACGGGGACCTTGGGTTTGCGCAGCCCGAGGGTTGGCACGACGAGGCGGATCATGTATGGCAGGCCGGTCATGACGTGCCAGACCCCCCGGTCCAGGCCGGCCGCGTGCACCCGGACCAGCACCTGGTTGTCGGTGGGCACCGGTTGGTCGATGTCCCTGAACTCCAGAACCTCGGTGCCGCCGTAGGTGTCTTGGACGATGGCCTTCATGCTGGCCTCCCGGCCTGTGCCGCGGTCGTCGCCTACCGCGACGAGGGTCGCCTCTTTGCTGGTCAACCTAGCCTGGACGCACGGCCGGGTGTCCGTCGAAGGACTGCCCGGCGGTCGGTCAGCCGCTTCCTGCCCGACCAGCACTCCTACCGGGTCAAGCTCCGCCGCGGCGTCGGCTGACTCGGCTCGCCAATCAGCAGGGACGCGGTCAGATCCTGCAGCGTGTCCTGCATGCCGTGGACGAAGACGTCGATGTCGGGGCAGGTGTCCCGGTCGGCGACGGCGGCGATGTTGAACTGTCCGGCGTAGGTGAGTGCGCCGATCCCCAGGGTGACGTTCGCCATGATCGGCACCACCGGGAAGACCTCCAGCAGCCGCGCTCCGGCGAAGTAGAGCGGCACCGGCGGGCCGGGGACGTTGGCGGCGTACACGCTCATGAACCGCTGCCGGGCCAGCAGCTGCAGGGCTACCCGCTGCACGGTGCGGCCGGGGAGGCGCGCACCGCCGGACGGACGGGCCTTCTTCTTCCGCTCCGCGGTGTCCACGGAGATCAGCTCCAGCCGCCGGACCGGGTCCGGCACACCGACCGGCAGCGGCACGAACATCGCCCCGTCGAGGTTGGCTCGCGGCTGGCCCGGTTGCTCGTGGTACAGCGAGACCGGAATGAACGCCCGCAGCACCAGCTCGTCCACATGCTCGCCGCGGCCGCTCAGCAGCTCCCGTAGGCCGCCGGCGATCGCGGCGATCAGCACATCGTTCACCGTGGCCCCGTGCATGTGGCCGATCAACTTGGCCTGCGCGAGATCGCCGCGGATGACCGCCAGCCGGCGATCCGAGCCGACTGGCCGGTTGAGGCTGGTCGGCGAAGGATTCCCGCATTGCCGGCCATACTCGCCGCAGCTGCTGGCTGGTATGCACCGGCCGAGCCAGCTTCGACACCGCACCGGCCAGCGCCCGACCGTGCCGGCGCAGGTTATCGGCGAGCAGGTCGCGGTCGGACGGCGTCGGCGCGCGGATCCACCCGGGCGGGGCCGGCGGTCGAGGCGGGTCGGCGTCCAGATCCAGGAACGCGCCCAGTAGAGCGACACCGGCGACCCCATCGGCGATGGCGTGGTGCAGCCTCAAGAACAGGCCGACCCGTCCGGCTGCCAGGCCGGGCAGGAACCACATCTCCCACTGCGGGCGTGACCGCTGCAGCGGCCGGCGGCGCAGCCGCTCGATGGCACGCCGTCCCTGCTGAACGCCGAGGCGTCCCTCGGCTCGAGCACCCCGCCAGACCGTTGCATCACGGAACTCAACCGCTCACGCCGCCTCCCGCCCGTCTGGCGGGGCCGGTTCGGTGGGTATGTCGGTTACGTCTGGAAGTCGGTGTCGGCCGTCGCATCCCATTGGCGGAGGGCCCGGACTGAGGGCATTGGCCCCCGGGGGGGTGCCGGTGACGGTGGCCTGCCTGCCGCCGGTCCCGTCGAGCCGGATCCGGGCCTGCCACCGGACGTGCCGTCGCTGGACGCTTGGCGCGCTCGGCGTCGACCGATCCGCGGCCGGCCGGGACGACGCCGCCCGGCGTGAGAGCGTCAGTCCGGTCACTGGCGGTTCACGACGGCAGTGGGTTGACCTCCCCGCCGGTACCGCATAGGCGCCTCCACTCACTGCCCGCGGCGATCACCACATCTCGCCATCCACTGCCCGCCTCGGTAAGCACGGAAAGAAGTTCACCCAGCGACTCGACCGTCAACGGCCACTCCCGGTACGGGCGATTCTTCCGTGGCATTTCGCCGAGGAGTTGCCGACCGTCCTGCGGATGCCCCGGCGCGAGCCACACAACCGGCGTGGCGTGCAGCGTGGCGTTGCGTCGCTCAATGGCGACCCGCGAACGCTCGAGCCACGCTCGGGCCACGTCGCGTGCCGGCGAGACTGGCCAGCCGGTCAAGACCCGCTGCGCGTCCTTGATCTTCTGGCCGATGAGCCGCTTGTCGGTTCGCGGGTTCGCGGGGTCGATCGACTGGCACAGGCTTTCGGTGTAGTCCTCCAAGCGGATGGCGGCCCACGTCACTCGTCCCAGCTCCGTGAACACATCCGCCGGGAGTTCGTCGTCGAGCACCAGACGATCATATGTGGGCCGGTCGAGCGATCCATCGGTTGGTTGTACGAGAAGGGTGCGGACAGGTCGAGGCGACGGCAGGAAGTCGGCACCCGTCCTTGGCCAAACCCGCGCACCGTCTTGACATGGGATCGTCGTCCGCCGGCACGGCGACAAGGTGTTCGGCAGTGTCGCCGAGTTCGGCTGCATAGCCGGGCCGTAGACCCTGGCTGGGCGGCGTGGCTGAGCATGCCAGCGGCTCAGTCTGACCCTTGATCAAGTAAGCGAATCCGCTGCGATGCGCGCAGATGACCCCGAGCCGCAAATCGCCTCGAGGACCTCGCCCGGTCCCGGCTGTTGGCCGACCTAGCGGATGCCGCTACGCTGGCCGGCGGGTCGTCGTGGGCGTCGGCGCGGCTGGCTCGGCTCGGGCACAGCGCGACAAGATCATATGCGCCAACGAGCGAACTGGTCTATCGCAGGAGACCGTTGATTGCATCGAGCAAGACCTGGACGTTCAACGGCTTTTCGAAGTAGTCGGTCGCCCCCGCGTCCCGCAGTCGTCGTTTGGTTTCTGGGTCGGCGGCGCCGGAGATCACGACGACCGGTATTGCGGCGGTGGCCGGGTGGGATCGGACTTCGCGGACAACGGCGTCGCCGTCCATGGTGGGCAGGTGCAGGTCGAGGAGGACCAGATCGGGGTTGCACCGATGGATCAGGTCCAGGCCGCGCCGACCGTCTGCTTCGTACAGCACGTGGAGGCCGGGCCGGCGGGCGAGGATCCGCCGCAGCAGGGTGCGGTTGGTCTCGTTGTCGTCGATCACGACAACGGTCGAAGGCTGTTGGGGTGTAGGCGGGTGCGGCCTCATGGCGTTCCGCAGGTCCGATGGGCGCGGGGGCGGCTGCTGGCGGTCATTGGGTGGTGACGGTGTCGAGGATGCCGAGCAGTTCCCGGACGTCGAACGGCTTTGTCAGGTAGGCGGTGGCGCCGGCGGACAGCAGCCGCTGAACCTGGCCTGGGGTGGCGTCGGCGCTGAGGATGACGACCGGGATCGACGTGGTCGCCGGGTCGTCGCGAAGCTCCTGCAGGACCTGGTCGCCGCCGATGTCGGGCAGATGCAGGTCCAGCAGGACGAGGGCGGGGTGGTGCTCTCGGGCGAGTTCCAGGCCGAGACGGCCCTGCATGGCCGGGATGATCTTGATGTTGGGTCGGCGCCCGAGGAGGTTTTGGACTAGTTTGAGGTTGGCGAGGTTGTCTTCGATGTAGAGCACCACGTGCCGGTCCTCCGGCGGCGGCTGGATGGGCGCGGGGGTGGTGCCGGCGGTGAGCCGTTCGTAGCGTTCGACCGGCGCCTCGACCAGGGCCAGCTCGATCCAGAAGGTGCTGCCCTGTCCGAGCGTGGTGTCGACGTCGAGGGTGCCTCCCATGGCCCGGGCGAGCTGGCGGGAGAGGGCCAGACCGATCCCGACACCTTCCACCTCGGTTCGACCGGCACCCAGCCGTTCGAACGGCACGAACAGCAAGCCGACCTGCTCGGCCGGGATGCCGGGTCCGGTGTCGGAGACCCTGATGCGCAGCCGGGTAGCCGATGACCGCTCGCAGGACACCGCAAGCGAGCCGCCTTCCTGGTTGTACTTGATGCCGTTGGACAGCAGGTTGAGCAGGATCTGCTTCAGCCGCTGACGATCCGCGAAGACGTACTCGCAGCAGCTGGACCGCCGGTCACCAATCAGGTGAATGCGGCGTTGCGCGGCCAACGGTCGCACCAGGTCCAGGACGTCGACGAGCAGCAGGTCCAGCTCCACCGCCTCCAGTGACAACGGCAGGTCACCGGTCTCGATCCGGGAGATGTCCAGCACATCATTGATGAGCTGCAGCAGGTGGTTGCCGCCCTTCAGGATGAGGTTGACCGCCTCCCGCTGCTCGTCGGTGAGCTCGCCCAGATCCAGCAGCTGGGCGAAGCCGAGCACGGCGTTCAGCGGGGTACGCAGCTCGTGGCTCATCCGGGACAGGAACTCGCTCTTGGAGTGGTTGGCCGCGTCCGCGGCCGCGCGCGCGGTCTCCAGCTCGGTCACGGTCCGGGCCAGCTCGCTGGTCCGCTGCTGGACGAGCGCCACCGCGTACTGCTGCCGCCGGGCGAACGCCTCGACGATCAAAGCCGTCAGCACCGCGGCCGCGATTCCCGCGGCCAGGATCGTCCAGGACACCAGGGCAGCGGACGATCCTCCGAGCGGCCGGACCGCGGCGGTGAGCATCAGCCATTGCTCGGCGCCGACGGTCAGCGTTCTGCGGTCCACCGACGGCGACGGGGACAGGTCCGCTGCCGTGGTGGTGAGCACCAGCTGGTCGGGTCGGGCGTCCGGGGAGCGGTAGAGCCTGACGTCCAGCTCCCGGTAGGGCGAGCCGGGGGTCCGCGCCGCCGGACGGCTGGGGTCGACCGTCGAGTCCTGCCAGACCACCGTCCGGCTCTGCCGCGCCAGCGCCAGCACCAGAGTGAGCCGGTGGGTCGCGGCGTTCTGCACCAGCGCGGAGACCAGGCCGGGCGCCCGCAGCGCCCTGCGGGCGAGCTCGGCGCGCTGGCCGGCCAGGCGGTCACCGGCTGCGGGGCTCGCGCCCAGCCCGGCCCGCACAACGAGGTCGCCGCCGGCGATCTCAGCTACCCCGATCCCGACAACGCTCGCGTTGAGCAGGGACCGGGCGGTCGCGGTAAAGGTGCCGCCGGCCCCCTGCCGGGCGGCGTAGGCCTCGCCGAGCAGCCTCAGCGTGCTGGCGGTGCTGCTGGTAGCGCTGGTCAGCAGCGCGGCTACCTCACCGGCCCGTTCGGCCAGCAACCTCCGCTCCTGGTCCCGAGCGGTCCCCCGGGTGACCGCGAATCCCCCGACCCCCAGGCTCGCCAGTAGCACCAACACGACCAGCGACGCGGGACGGCCGGCAGAACGCCTCACTGCTCCATCCGTGTCGCCTCAGCTCAACGCCGCAAGCCCAGGTCGCCGCGTATGTCGCGGTCATCCGACCGCTCGTCGCCATCAGCAGCGATCCTTTACGAAGAGTAATCGAGGCTGATACTCCTCCGCGACATCCAGGACGTCCACGGGCGGCGCCGGTTGTGGTAACGAACCACCAGCCGGCCAGCCGGCCGGTCGGCCCGACCCACCACCGGGTGGACAGGTCGCGGTGCGCCGTAGACCAGTTCATCCACCCGGTTCGCCCGTGCTACGCCCTGGACGGCTGGATGTTCTGGTTCAGGGCGAACAGGTTGTCCGGGTCGTAGCGGTCCGTCATCGCGACCAGGCGCTGGTAGGTCGCCGGCGGGTAGGATGCGCGGACCCGGTCGGCGGCGGCCTCGCCGGTGAAGTTGACGTACGCCGGGCCGGATCCGAGGGCTTCGGTGGCGGCCCGGGCCCAGGCCCGGGCGGCGCCGAACCCCTTGGCCGTGGCTGTGCGGCCGATGACCTTGACGATGAACTCCTGGTCGCGGGTGGCGAACGCGGTTGCCCCGGACGGCACCCGGCCGATCGCGCCGCCCGGGTGGTGCAGGTGCAGCTCGGACAGCGGGTTAGGCACCTGCCGGTAGCTGGCGGTCAGCGCCCGGATGACCCGGTCGTCCACGGCTCGCACGAACGCCGAGTTGAAGTAGTTGTGCAGGCCGCGCGGGTACAGCGGGTCGATCTGCGACTGCATGGCCAGGTACGGCATCGGGCCGAACAGGTCGACGACCGGCTCGGCCAGCCGGCGGAACGGGCCGGTGGCCGCGTCGCCGTCATCCGGCGCGCCGGACCACATGCCCAGGACCGCGACGATCGGCTTGCCGTGCACCGCGTCGGGGAGGAACGGCGCGGTCGGCGCCGTGGTCAGGTTGACCACCGTGGTCAGCTCGTCGGCGGTCCGCGCAGAGGCGGCCCGGTAGCCGGCCAACACCTCGTCGGCCGCGTCGCCCGGGTAGAACACGGCTCCGGCGTACACCATCGGCCCCACGTCGTGCAGCGCGTACCCGACGGCGGTGACCACGCCGAAGTTGCCGCCGCCGCCGCGCAGCGCCCAGAACAGCTCCGGGTGGCTGTCGGCGCTCACCGAGATCAGCTGCCCATCAGCGGTGACCACGTCCGCGCCGACCAGGCTGTCGCAGGCCAGGCCGCAGCGGCGGACCAGCCAGCCGAGACCGCCGCCGAGGGTGAAGCCGGCGATGCCGGTGCTGGACACCGGCCCGCCGGTGACCGCGAGCCCGAACGCCTGCGTCTCGCGGTCGAGGTCGCTCCACCGGCAGCCGGCCTGCGCGACCACCCGGCGGGACGCCGGGTCGACCCGGATCCCCGTCATCGGCGGCAGGTCCAGGACGATGCCGCCGTTCGTGGTGGAGAAGCCCGGGATGCTGTGCCCGCCAGCACGCACGGCCAGCGGGAGGCCCTCGCTGCGGGCGAACTCCACCCCGCGCAGCACGTCCGACACCCCCACACAGCGCACGACGGCGGCCGGCCGGGCGTCGTGCGCGCCGTTCCAGATCGACCGGGCCTCGTCGTACGGCGGCCTTGCCGGCGTCACCAACTCCCCGTGCAGCCCCTCGGCCAGCTCGGCCAGGGTGCGCCGCCGACTGCCCCACGCAGGTGGTGACCTGAGCCTCTGGCCGCCGCCAAGCCACCACAGAATCGCGCCCTGCCCGCTTCTGCCGCCCCTCTGTGCCAACACGCCGCATACGCCGGCGACTCCTACGCCGCCGACCGGTTGGAGCGGCTGCTGGCCTGGCGCGGCGACCTCGTCCAGCTTCGCGGCCGAGCCGAGACGCGCCACCGGTGCGCCGGTTCCATCGCGACCGAACGGTACGCGGCTTTCCTGGCCCGGCAGACGCGCGAGGTCGCGGCACGCATCGAAGGCGACATGGCCCGGCTCCATCCGTTAGGGCGAGTGGGGCAGCCTCGCGAAGTGGCGTCGGCCGTCGCCTACCTCCTGTCCGACGAGGCGAGCTTCATCAACGGTGCGATCCTTCCCGTCGACGGTGGTCGTTCCGTCTTCGCGCCGGACCCGGAAGAGGCTTGACTCGATCGGGCCGCCGCCGCGCTTGACGTTTGATCCGGCGCCGGGCGGTGAACACGGCTGGCATGCGGGTGTCTGCGACGGTCGACCGGGTCGAACAGTCGGTCTGGCCCGCAGCGAGCTCGGCGTGGAGATCGGCATCGATCCCACGCGGATGATCCGCGGCGCGGAGCCTCGTCGGCAGTGGGTGGCCACCCCGATGGTCCGTGGCACGATCTGCTATCCGGCCGGTCAAGGTCCGGACACCGGCACGCTGTGGGTGCTCAAGCTCGGCGTCCTGGACGACGAACACTGGCCCTGGGATGTACGCGCCTACACCCGCGGCCACCCGAACCTCCCGACCGACAGGACGATCCACCAGTTCTACGGGGACCAGCGGTTCGAGGCCTACCGCCAGCTTGGCTACACCGGCGCCGCCATGCTCATCGACGACCCCGACCTGTCACGGCTTTCTCTCGCCAGCGCGGGACGAGCCGGTCGGCGCAGCGCCGGCGCGGTGATCTTCGGCGACCCGGTCCTCATCCTGCAGGCAGCCGGGGCCGCGGCCATCCTGGCCGGACGGGACGTCGTCGATCAACGGGCAACCCGCCATCCCAGGGGTTGACCGACACACTGCCAGCGCCACTCCCCCGGTGTTGACGAGGGTTGACCGCTGCCGGCGCCTGCCGTTCGCACAGGTCGCGAGCCTGCCGTCGTGTCACGCAGTGCCGCCGGAGGGCGGGCAGGCGCAGTCCGTTCGTGCGGACCCTGTGCGGACCTGGTCGGCACAGCCGCGCCTGGGGAGGATCACCCCCGCTCGTTCCTTCGGCTGCCGACGTGGCGGGCCCGCTTCCGGCACAGTCACGCAGGGTGACGGTGGTAGGCGTACGCTGCCCGCGTAGCTCAGAACGCGGCGAGCGACGCTCTGCGCGCCGGGCCTGCCGACTACGCGACCGAGGCGGGAACATTCGGCACGAGAGGCCGTGGGTTCAAATCCCGCCACGCGGATTAAAAGTTCCCCCGCCGACGCCTACCACGGCCCCTACCTGCGACTACAGCATCACGTCGGCCCTCACCGGCCTCTCCACCCCCACTGGCCGACGGCATCTCGCGACAGCATTCGCGACACGGCCGTCTACTTCGGACGGCCGGAAGGCCCGACTGCCGCGCTGGGTGAGGTTCTCCCAAGGCTCGACAGCGGCCTGGTCGAGCCGGGTGACCTGACCGAACATCTGCTCGGCGCGGCGGTAATCGTGAACGGGCGCGGCGCTGTGGCTAGCCGAGGCCGCCGCGGCCAGCGCCAGCTGGATCTGGGCGAAGATGGCCGAGGCGGTCAACCTGGCCTGGCTGGACCTAAGCCGGGGTCACGACGCTGTGGTGGCTGGGCTGGGTGCCCGCCAGACCGGGCGGCCGCCGATCCAGGTCTGTACCACTCGGGTGTCGGCCTCGAACGGATCGCCATCGCAGATCACCAGGTCGGCGGTCTCACCGGGGCCGAGGCCGGCGGAGCCGGCGGCGCCGATCGAGGCGGCCGCAGTGACCGTCTGGGCGCGGACCGCCTCGCTGCGGGTCAGCGCCTGCGATGGGTGCAGTTGCCGGCCGCCGGGCAGCCGCCGGGTGACGGCGCAGCGCATGTTGTGCAGCGGGTCGACCGGGCCGCATGGGTGGTCAGAGCTGATCGCCAGCGGCACGCCCGCGCGCAGCAGCAGCCGCGCGCCGAACACGGCCAGGTGCCGGTCCATCCGAGTGCCGGAGATCATCTCGCCGTACCGCGGCAGGAACCCGGGCTGGTAGGAGACCGGCGCGCCGGTGGCCGCCACCTGGTCGGCGGTGGCCGGGTCGAGCAGCAGCAGGTGATCGACTGCGGCGGCGCCGGCCGGCACCCCGAGGCTGGTCAGCACGCGGGCCGCCTGCCGGCCGGCCAGGTTGCCCAGCGCGTGGATGCGCGGCCGGACGCCGGCCTCGACGTACCCGGCCACCAGCGCGGACAGCTCGGCGTCGGAGTAGCGCAGGTACGGCACTTGGATGTGCCGGGGCCGCAGCACCAGCCGGCGGCGCAGCGACTCCCGCAGCGGGCCGACCCCGCGCATCCGCCAGGCCTCTGCGGCGACGCCGGCGACCAGGTCGAGGACCGCCCGGGACGGCAGGTGCACCGCGCACCGGTCGCCGCCGTCGGCGAACACCTTCACCTCCGGCCCGGAGTCGCCGTACGGGCCGGGCGGCGCCTGCCCGGGACCCGGTGGCCGGCTGTGCATCCCGGCTGGCGAGCCGGTGGCCCATGACAGTCGCATCGGTACCGCGGCGCGCAGGGCCAGCAGCCGCTCGTGCCCGGCCGGCGGCACGTACGGGTCGTGGGCGTGCGTGATGCCGAGGGCCAGGCAGCGGCGGGCCTCCTCGGCCAGCGCCCCCTCGCCGCCGCGCTCCGCCGCGTGCGCCGCGGTGTCGTCCAGCGCCTGCTGGAGCACCACCCCGTACGCGGCCTCCCACAGCTCGCCGGTCGGCCGGCCGCGACGATCCACCGTGACGTCCGCGCCGAACTGGCCGGCCAGCCGCCCCTCGGGTACCCCAAAGGCGGAGAGGCCCGCGGAGGAGACCGCACCGCGGTGCATGTCCAGCGTGCTGACCAGCACCCGCCGGCCGGGCGCCGCCCCGTCCAGCTCCCGGGCGGTCGGCAGCCGGCCCTCCGGCCAGGCGAACCGCGCGGCCCGCCAGAACAGCAGCCACGGCGCCTCCGCAGAGGCCTCGGCCGCGGCCCGCACCGCCCGCAGCCCGTCGGCCAGCCCGGTCCAGCCCAGCGCGTCACCGCCGCGCGGGAACCAGGCGGCCTGCGACAGGTGCAGGTGCACGTCCACGAACCCGGGCAGGACATGCCGGCCGGTCAGGTCGAGCACCCGGTCGGCGGCCGGCGGCTGGTCGTCCGTCCCGACCGCGGCTACCCGGTCGTCCTCGACCAGCAGCCAGCCCGCCCGCGGCGTGCACTCGGCACCCGCCCAGACGGTCGCACCGGTGAGCAGAACGCGAGTCATCCCAACCCGCCGCCCGCCGTGTCCGGCGAATCCCGGTCCGGCCGGAGTCCGGCCTGTTCTGCCGCCGGCGAACCCGCAGCCGCGCCGGCTCCGCGCCGACCGCGCCCGCGGATCATGCCGACGGTCATCGGCAGGCACATCAACGCCACCATGGCCAGCCAGGCAGGACCGATCAGCCAGCCCGGCACGTTCCCCATCATACTTGCCTCCCTGGTCCGTCCGCCCAGGCCTTGGCCTGCGGTGTCCACCCTTCCATCCCGTGCTGAGGTCTGTATGCCCGTCGAGCGTGAGCGGCCCAACCTCCGCCGGCTCGATATCCCGGCGCACGTCGGCGCCGCCCGCCCGCGCCGACAGTGATCGGGCCGTTGAACGGCCCGGCTGCGGGCATACCAGGGCGGCGCGGCCGGCCCAGCTGGCTCCCGAGGCCTCACATTGAGGGACCGCTGGGACCGCGCCGAGGAACTGTGCGGGTAGATCGAAGGTCCGCGCCGGCGCGGTCCGCTGACGCCATGACGGAGTCGCCCCACCGGCCCCGCTGCAGTCACAACTGGATTCGAACCGGCGCTACCGCCTTGATGCGATGAAGACATCCCATGCGCTGAACTTGTCAAGCTGCGGCGCGGTCGGCGGGCTGGTCGACCGCCGGGAACGCGACGCTTTCGCTGTAGGTCTGGCCGGTGTGCAGGCAGTGGTGCAGGATGCCGACGAGCCGGCCGACGAGCCGGTTGAACAGGTTGCGCTGGGCGGCGGTGTGTCGTTCGCCGGTGGCTCTGCGCCGGTCGTAGTGGGCTCGGGCGCCGGGTGAGGCGGTCAGCGCGGAGAACGCCCATTGGTAGCCGACGGAGGCCAGCCGTTGGTTTTGACCTTGCGGTGGGTGACGGTGAGGCTCTTGCCGCTGGCCCGGGTGACCGGTGCGCTTCCGGCGTACGCCTTCAGCGCCCGCGGGTCGGCGAAGCGGGGTCGGTCGTCGCCGATCTCGGCGAGCACCCGGGCGCCGGTGAGTGATCCGAGTCCTGGCAGGCTGGTGATGATCTCGGTGTCCGGGTGTTCCTCAAAACGCGCGACCGCCGCGGCGGCCAGCTCCTCGGCGTTGGCGCAGGCGACGTCGAGCTGGCGGAGCAGGGCCAGAGTCTGCCGGCCGAGGGCGTCCTCAACCTGCGGCAGCTGATGCAGGTACTGGCCGCGGAAGATGGCCTGGAGGCGGTCGGCTTCGGCGTCGATGCCGCGTTGCCGGCCGGCGCGGGCCAGCGGCGCCCGCAGCTGGGTCTTGGTCAGCCGTGCGGCCATGCGAGGGGTGGGGGCGGCGGCCAGTACGGCGCGGGCTTCTGGCCGAAGCAGGCCGTCGCGTTTGCTGGCGAAGGCGACCAGGATGGCCGGGTAGTACTCGCGCAGCACGGAGCGGAGTTTGTTGTGCGCGCGGGTGCGGTCCCAGACCGCGTCTTGCTGGGCGCGGGCGAGCACGGCGATCGCTTGGACGAGTTCGGAGTCGGCCGGCAGCGGCCGGTGCGCGGCCAGGTCGGTGCGCAGGATGCGGGCCAGCACCAGCGCGTCACCGGCGTCGGACTTCCGGCGCGCCACCGTGTGCCGGTCCCGATACCGGGAGACCGCCATCGGGTTGATCGCGAACACCTGCCGGCCGGTGGCCCGCAGGCAGGCGACCAGCAGCCCGCGGCCGGTCTCGATGGCCACCGGGATCGGATCGTCGGCGGTGTCGCCGGCGTCGGCCAGCAGCTGCACCAGCACGGCGAAGCCTGCGGCGTCGTCGCCGATCCGCCGCTTGCCGATCAGCGTTCCCTCCTGGTCGACCAGGGCCACGTCGTGGTGGTCCTCGGCCCAGTCGATCCCGCAGAACACCCTCAAGATCTGGTCCTCCTGTCCACGTGGTTGATCCGGATCCGAGCCTGGTGCGGGGCACGCGCGCGCCCTAATGGCAGGGCTCAAGGGCCCGACATCCCACTAGCCGTTCGTGACCCCAGCGCACCGTCAGGGCCCTCGGTCTGCTGCGGAACTCTCGGTTCCCTCAGCGGGGAGAGGTGATCCCTGGCGGCGGCTCGACCCACGACATGATCAGCGGTACCCCCGTCGGCGCACGGCAGCGACGCACCGACGAGCGGGGTGGACGGTGCCGGCGCCGCCGGTCTCATTCGAAGCGTCAACGCCCTGCTCCTGAAGCAGGCGTGCACCAGCGCCACCCGCCCCGCACCAGGACTCCAGGGATCCGCCGGCCTTCATCGAGCACTCGTGTGCGGGGGCGGGGAGAGGCGTTGGTCTGAAGCCCGGTCTCAGCGCGGGTCTTGCACGCCCATTAGGAGCGGGGCCTCCGCTCCTCGTGGGTTCCCCGAGAGATGCTCGGGGTGCTCACACCCAGCACGACGAAGGAGGCCCCTTGTGAGCGAACGATACGCGGACCGGCAGATCGTCGGGATCGACTTGCACCGGCGCCGCACGGTGATCGTGCGGATGACCCCGGCGGGCGAGAAGCTGGAGACGGTACGGATCGACAACGACCCGGTCGCGCTCGCCCTCCAGATCGCCAAGGCCGGCCCGGACCCAGACGTGGTGCTCGAGGCGACCTACGGGTGGTACTGGGCGGTCGACGTCCTGCAGGACGCTGGCGCCACAGTGCACCTGGCGCACCCGCTGGGGGTGAAGGGATTTGCCTACAGGCGGGTGAAGAACGACCAGTTATCCGAACTACCGAGGCCGATGTGCGGGAGGTGCGTGCGAGGCCGGGGTCGGGTGGCTACGGTCCCGGCTCGTGATCATCGGGGGCGATGCGCCGCGTGATCTGAGGTCGCTGGTTGTCCCGTTGTCGGGCTCGCTGGCGGCGACCGGAGACGTGTTCATCCCGTATCGGCTGGTGGACCCTGGCGGGGTGGTGGTCGCGGCGGCGGCCG
>WNFY01008073.1_pt1 | contig 15291 bp, 14 predicted proteins | sample 5400091 | NCBI WGS metagenome assembly WNFY01 (sample SAMN13153364, study PRJNA577476) | soil metagenome | isolation source: 60 cm soil or saprolite under grassland replicate 1 | place: USA:California | collected 2016-06-15 | reverse complement strand
GATGTGGCCTTCCTCCTCGGCATCGGCTACCCAGCCGACCGCCCGCTGCGCCCCATCGCCAAGCCGAACCGCCGCCCGCTGGGCGAGGTGATCCACCACGGCCACTGGTAGTCCGCCGTCAGCGGAGATGCCGGCCGGAGCTCGAGCGCGCTCCCGTCCGGACCGGCGTCAACGTCAGGTCGGTGCGGCCTGCCGACGACGGGTACCTCGTGACGACGACGCGCGGCGACCGGCGTCCAGCTGGCCGCCGAGCTGCAGCGGTCAGGCCGGCCGGTCACCTTGTCGGTGGGGGAGCACGTGCGGCTGCCGCGCACATACCGCGGCCACGATGTGCTGTGGTGGATGGACGCGTCGGGCGTGTGGGACCAGCGGTACGACGGGATCGAGGACCTCACGCGCGCCCGGCGGCTGCCCTCGCCCCAGCTCGTCGGGACTCCCGAACGGACGACGCTCGACCTCAACGCGCTCGCCTCGATGGGCGTCGAGCTGGTGGGCCGCTGGGCAGCGGTGCGGGACGGCAGCGCGCTGTTCTCCGGCGGCCTGCGCAACGTGTTCTCGCTCGCGGACCTCAAGATGAGGCGCCTGCTGGACACGTTTGACGAATGGGCGCTGACGAGCGGGCGCGACGCCGGGTTCGGCCCTGCCGAGCGCTTCGCGCCGACGCGCGTGCCTTCCTCGACGCGGCTGCAGCTCGACCTGGGCAGCGGCGAGATCCGTTCGGTCGTGTGGGCGACGGGCTTCCGGCCCGACTACGGCTGGCTCGACGTGCCCGTGGTCGATGCGAAGGGCCAGTTGCGTCACGAGGGCGGCGTGGCCGACAGCCCGGGACTGTACGCGCTGGGGCTGCCCGTGCTGCGGCGGCGCCGGTCCACGTTCATGTGCGGCATCGAGGACGACGCGCGTGAGGTGATCGAGCACCTAGCACGGCACCTAGCCGTGCGGCGGTGATCCCGGCTGGAGGATCCCGCCTGCGCCGGGTGATGATCGCGCGCCGCGACCTGCGCCATTATCTGCTCCTGGTCATGCCCGCGAGCAGTAAGCTCAGGTGATATGTCACGTAGCGGCAAGGCCGCTGCCGCTCCTGTCGGCGGATGGCTCGACCCGGGCCAGCAGCGGGCGTGGCTGGCCTTTATCCGGGTCCAGCTGCGCCTGGCGTACGAGATGAACCGCCAGCTACTCGCCGATAGCGGCATGTCGCTGCCGGATTACGACGTGCTGACGGCGCTGAGCGTGGCCGATGGGGGGCGGATGCCGATCACGGTGCTGGCCGCCCAGATCGGCTGGGAGCGCAGCCGGGTGTCCCACCACGTGCGGCGGATGAGCGCCCGGGGCCTGGTGGCGTGCGGGCTGTCCGCCGCGGACCGGCGGGTTACCGAGGTGACGCTGACCGGCCGGGGGCGGCAGGCCCTGGAGAAGGCGGCGCCCGGGCACGTGGACCTGGTCCGGCGGCTGTTCTTCGGAGGACTGCCGGCCGGCCTGGTAGGACCGCTCAGCGAGGCGCTGGAGAGCGTGTACGCCACCATCATCGAACAGGGCTCGCTCCCGCCGCCCGTCGACTGGCACCCGGCGGGCGACTGACGAGGCCCGCCCGGCCGGCTCAATCCCGCGCCGGCTGCTTTCCGCCTTCCGCCTTCTGGATCGATAATTACGTGACATGTCATGTTGACTATTACGTGACATATCACGTAGGTTGCGGAGGAGAACGTATCCGGCCCGCCGCTACCAGGAAGGAACTGCCATGCCCAACGCCGTTGTGATGACCGGATACGGACCGCCTGAGGTGCTGAATTGGGCCCAGGTCCCGCTGCCCGAACCTGGCCAGGGACAGATCAGGATCAAGGTCAAGGCCGCCGGCATCAGCCCGACCGATCTCGCCCTTCGGGCCGGCTATCTCAAGGACATCCCGCTGCCCCCCGACGCCGTGCTCGGCTTCGAGGCGGCCGGCACCGTCGACGCGGTCGGGCCCGGTGTCACCGGCACGTCCGCCGGCGACGCCGTCAGCGCCCTGCTGTTCAGCCTGGGCGGTTACGCCGAGTACGCGGTGGCGTCGATCTGGACCCGCAAGCCAAAGCTCGGCCGAGGCAGCCGCCGGTGTGCTGCGGCAGCTGAACGTCCAAAGTGGTGAGACGCTGCTGCTGTTCGGCGGCGGCGGATCGGTCGGCATCATCGCCACGCAGCTCGCGGTCGCCCGGGGGGTCACGGTGATCAGCGCGGTCGGCGAGCACGACGAAACGCTCGCCCGCGAGCTGGGCGCCACGCCGGTGCGGTACGGCGCGGGCGTGGCCGGCCGGGTCCGCGCGCTGGGCGCGGTGGACGCCGTGTTCGACGCGGCGGGCACGGGGATCCTGGCCGACGCGATCGCCCTGGCTGGCGGGCCCGAGCGGGTCATCACCTTGTCGGACCCGGCCGCCGCTGACTTCGGCGTCACGCTGTCCGAGCCCACGCCCGATCGTGCTCCCGGTGCCCTGGATGAGACGATCGCCCTGCTGGCCGGTGGCCGACTCCGGCTGCGCGCGCACCGATCCATGCCCATGCCGCAGGCCGCCGAGGCCCACCGCCAGCTGGAAAGCGGCACTGTCCACGAGCGCATCATCCTCACCCTGCCCTAGCGGGGGGGCACCGCGGCGGCCAAGCCGCTCGTGACATGCTGCCCGTGACATGCTGCCCGTGCAGACATGGAGGTCCGCCTGGTGACACCAGATGCGGGGGCTCAGCCGGGCGAGCTGAGCCCGGCTGACGGCTCCGGCTCGGGCGGACTGCTCGCCTACGGCTCCGCGCAAGGCCGGTGGGTGGTCGCGGCGATGATCATGGGGTCGTCGGTGGCAGGGATCGACTCCACGGTGGTCGCCGTCGCGCTGCCAGCGATCGGACGGAACCTGCATGTCGGCTTCCAGGCCCTGCAATGGACCGTCACGAGCTACACCCTGACCCTGGCCTCGCTGATCCTGCTGGCTGGCTCGCTCAGCGACCGCTGGGGGCGGCGGCGGGTATTCCTGGCCGGGCTGGGCTGGTTCACCGTGGCGTCGGTGCTGTGCGCGGCCGCGCCCGGCATCGGCTGGCTCATCGCCGCGCGAGCCGTGCAGGGTATCGGAGGCGCGCTGATGACACCGGCCAGCCTGGCGATCATCGAGACGGCCTTCCGGCCCGGCGACCGCACCCGCGCGATCGGGACATGGGCCGGATTCACCGGGGTGTCCGCCGCGATCGCGCCCTTCCTCGGCGGGTGGCTCCTGGAAGCCGGCAGCTGGCGGGCGATCTTTCTGATCAACATCCCGGTCGCCGCGGTGACCGCACGGGTGACGCGGCGGCACGTTCCCGAATCCCGGGACACGTCGGCCTCCGGGAGCGCCGACTGGCCCGGCGCGCTGGCCGGCGTCGCCGCACTGGCCACGATCACCTACGCGATCATCGTCCTGCCTGGCGCGGGCGTCACCTCGCCGCAGTTCGCCGCGGCCGCGGTGCTCGCCGTGGTGTCCTCGGCCGCCTTCGTCGTCACCGAATGGCGCGGGAACCATCCCATGCTCCCGCCGGCGATCTTCGCTCCGGCGCAGTTCCGCGCCGCCAATGCCGTCACCTTCGTCGTCAACGGCGCCCTTGGCGGCTTCGCGTTCGTCTTCATCCCCGCCCTGGAGATCATCGCCGGCTATAGCCCGGTGGTGGCCGGCTCGGCGCTGGTGCCGGTCACCGTCATGACCGTGCTGCTGTCCGGAGCCAGCGGCCGGCTGGCTCAGCGGATCGGCCCCCGGCCGCCACTGGTGGCGGGCTGCCTGATGTGTGCGGTTGCGTCCATGCTCGCCGTGCGCATCGGCTCCCGCGCCGACTACTGGACGTCCGTATTCCCGCTGGCCGTGCTATTCGGCCTTGGCCTGGCGTCGCTCATACCGCCCCTGACCGCGAGCGCGATGAACTCCGCCCCCGACTCCCTGGCCGGCCTGGCCTCCGGGGTGAACAACGCCGTGGCGCGGGTCGCGGGCCTGCTCTGGATCGCCGCACTGCCGCCCATCACCGGCCTGACCGGTGCGGCCTACGCCGACCCGGCGCAATTCCGGTCCAGCTTCGCCCAGGTCAGCTGGATCTGCGCGGCAGCGTTCGCCTGCGCCGCGGCGCTCGCCGCCACCTTCATCACCAGGCCTGACCGCCCCACCCCGGCACTACGGACGGCGCTCATCCAGACCCCGGTGCCCCACCTCGCCTGCCCGGTCGCCTTCCGCCGCGCACCGGGACAAACCCGAGGGTGACAGCTCCTTGCTGGCCGCTTCACCTTCGCAGTCGCGGCGTCCGCCGGCTAGCAGAACCGGCATGGACGGGCCGCCGCGGCGAGGGCGGCTCGGTCCTCAGGCTGCGCAGTCCCGGGCTGCAATGCCGCGGGCTGCGGTGCCGTCTCTTGCGGCGCGGGCACGGCGCCGGCCAGTTCCTGGCGGCTGATCCGGATAGTGGCGATCGCGATGAGCAGGGCGAGCAGCCCGATCCCCGCGGCAACCAGGAACGCACGGGAAAAGCCGACCGTCAGGGCGTGGTCGTAGATGGACGCAGGCGGGGGGGTGCCCGGCTTCGGCAAGGGCTGGCCCGCCTTCGCGGCGGCCGCCGCCGCGTGCGCGACCTGAGTCCTGACGCTGTTCGCGACGGCCGTCCAGGCGACGGTGCCGAGCAGCGCGAGCCCGATCGCGCCGCCGACCTGCTGGGCGGTGTTGAGCAGGCTGGAGGCGACACCGGAGTCCTGTTCGGCCACGTTGTGCAGGGCGACCAGGGCCAGCGGGACGAACACCAGGCCGAGCCCGAACGAGCTCACGAGCTGCGGGCCGAGCAGATGGCTGGCGTAGCCGGCGTGCTCGGTCAGCCTGGAGAACCAGAACATCCCGCCTGCGACCATGGCGGAGCCGGCCACGATCAGCGGCCGTGGGCCGATCCGCGCCACCAGCTGAGAGGCAAGCGCGGAGGCGATTACGACCCCGACGGCGAACGGCAGGTAGGCGATGCCCGCCCGGACCGCGCTGTAGCCGAGGACGGTCTGTATGAACAGGGTGAGGAAGAAGAACAGGCCGAACAGTCCGGTGGCGACGCACAGCATGATCAGGTAGGCACCCGACCTGTTGCGGTCGGCGAGTACCCGCATCGGGAGCAGCGGGCGCGAGCTGCGCCTTTCGATCAGCACGAACGAGACGAGAAGCACCACGGACGCGGTTAGCGATGCCAGCACCTGCACGTCACCCCAGTGCGATATGCCGTCAGCCCCGGTGGCGGCCTTGGACAGGCCGTAGACCAGCAGCGCGACGCCGCCGGTGCCGGTGACCGCGCCGGCCACGTCGATCCGGCCCGGCCGGCGGGGCGATTCGGCCAGCACGCGCGGCGCGGCGGTCGCCACCACGATCCCGATCGGGACGTTGACGAAGAAGCACCACCGCCATGACACGTAGGTGGTCAGTATGCCGCCCAGCAGCAGGCCCACCGCGCTACCGGCCCCGGCCATCGCCGCGTAGACGCTGAACGCCCTGTTGCGTTCCCCGCCTTCGGGAAAGTTGGTGGTGATCAGCGCCAGCGCGGTCGGCGCGATCACCGCGCCGCCGACGCCCTGTACCGCCCTCGCGGTAAGCAGCCACCACTGGCTGGTGGCGAACCCGCCGAGCAGGGACGCCGCGGAGAACAGCAGCAGCCCGAAGACGAACACCCGCCGCCGACCAAAAATGTCACCGGCGCGGCCGCCGAGCAGGAGCAGGCCGCCGAAGGTGACCGCGTAGGCGTTCACCACCCACTCCAGGCCGGTTCCGGAGAAGCCAAGCGCCCGCTGCACATGCGGCAACGCCACATTGACGATGGTGGCGTCGAGCACGACCATGAGCTGGGCGGTGGCGATGACCAGCAGAGCCAGGCCCAGGCGGCCGCCGCCGCCGGCCGTGGCGCCGGGTGAGGCCGCACGCCCGGTCGCGGATGGCGGGCCCGGCGCCGACTGCGGGATGGGCGCGTAGTCGGGCGGATCGGGGGTGCTGCCTGCGCCGGAGGCTGATGATGTCACGGTATCTCCCTGGGGTCTAGGAGCACGTCCCCTGGCGGCCGTGCCAGCTTTCGGAACGTCCTCAGGCTTGCCGCCAGCCAGGTGAAAGGCCATCACCGGATCGTGGTGATTCGCCGCACCGGGACAACGCAGGACGGGGCCGAGACGGTGCGTGCATGAGAGTGCAGCAGAACCGGGGGTTCGCGCGCGGTTGACAGCACGCGCGCTGGCCTGGTAGCGAGGCAGGAGGTGCCCGGACTGCGTGACCGGCGCCAGGGGTGTCAGGCGTCGATACCAAGGCGGGCCTTTGACGGTGGCTCCAGCAGCTCCCCGGCTGATCGACCGGGGTGATCTCGTCACCGCCCTGGATCGCGCGGCGACGCGGAAGGTGACGATCATCTCGGCTCCGGCCGGCAGCGGGAAGACGTCGCTGCTGCGCTCCTGGGCCGACCGTCCGGGGCAGTCGGGCCGGCTCGCCGTGCTGCAGATGCAGCGCGACCAGCAAGACGCCCAGCAGTTCTGGCTGGCCCTGCACGACGCGGTCCGTCACGTCACCGGTACCAGCAGCGGCGCGGAACTGCCAGCAGCGACACCCGACTTCAACGCACCGGCGATGGTCGACCGGGTACTGTCGGAGCTCGCCGACGCTCGTAGCGGCGTCACGCTGGTTATTGAGGATCTCCACGAGCTGACGTCGCCAGAAGCACTCGCTCAGCTGACCCGGCTGCTGACGAACCTTCCCCCGCGGGTGCACGCGATACTGACCACGCGTCACGATGTGCGGCTGCGGCTGCATCAGCTGCGCCTGGCCGGCGAGCTGGCCGAGATCCGCGCGGCGGATCTGCGCTTTTCCGAGCGCGAGACCGGCGAGCTGCTTGATGCCTCGGGTATCGCGCTGTCCGCGGCGGGCGCGGCGCTGCTGCACCAGCGGACCGAGGGATGGGCCGCGGGACTGCGGCTCGCGGTGATCTCCCTGACCGGTCACCCCGACCCCGAGCGGTTCGTCGCGGAGTTCTCCGGCAGCGACCGCACGGTCGCGGAGTACTTGCTCGCCGAGATGCTGGACCGCCAGCCGCCCGACGTCCAGGATCTGCTCCTGCGCACCTCCCTGCTCGACCGCGTCCACGGCGAGCTGGCCGATGTGCTGACCGGTCGGCCTGGCTCGGAACGGATCCTGCTGGACCTCGAGGACGCCAACGCGTTCGTCGAATCGCTGGACCCCGAGCGGGCCTGGTTCCGCTACCACCGCCTGCTGGCGGATTTCCTGCGGCTGGAGCTGCGCCGGACGCTGCCCGACCAAGTGCCGGTGCTGCACCGGCGGGCCGCGGAGTGGTATGTCCGGCAGGGCCAGGTGGTCGACGCCATCCGGCATACGCAGGCCGCGGGCGGCTGGGCTGATGCGGCCCGGCTGCTCGCCGACCATTCGTTCAGCCTGACCCTCGACGGGCAGGCGCAGACCATGCAGGCGCTGGTGCGAGCCTTCCCGCCGGGCGCAGATCACCCCGAGCTGGCGCTGGTGCGCGCGATGGGTGACCTCGCCCAGGGGCGCCTGGACGGGACGGCCGCCCACCTCGCCGTCGCCGAGGCGCACGTCCGGGCGACGCCGCCCGATCGCCGGCGCCGCCTTGGGGTGGCGATCGCGTCGCTGCAGCTGGCGCTGGCCAGGCGGCGCGGTCACCTGGCTGGCGTCATCGAGCACGTCAGGTTCCTTGACTCCCCGGTAACCGGGCCGTCCGACGAGGACATCGCCCTGGGCAGCGACCTGCGAGCGGTAGCGCTGATGAACCTGGGGACCGCCGAGGCGTGGACGCTCGGGCTGCCAGACGCCGAACGCCACCTTCGGGAGGGTGCCGTCCTGGCGCGGAAGATCGGCCGCCCCTACCTCGAAGTCGGCTGCCTGGCGCAGCTCGCTTTCGCGTATATCTTCCATAGTGCTGACATGCCGGAGATGGATTCGTTCGCCACGACCCAGCGGCGCTGCCGCGAGGCGATCGCGCTCGCCGAACGGTACGGCTGGGGCACGGAACCGGTGATCGCACCCGCGCTGATGACGCTCGCCGGCACGATGGTGTGGCTGGGTGAGTTCGACGAGGGCGAGCGGTGGCTGCGGCGCACCGAACGGGCTCTGCAAACGGACAGCGGGCCGGACATCAGGCTGCTCCTGCACCAGACGGCCGCGATACTGTACGCCGGTCGCGGCCGCCGCCACGAGGCGCTCGAGGAGTTCGGCGCGGCCGAAGACCTGGCATCGCAGCTGCAGGGACCGCAGGCGCTGGCGAGCCAGATGACCGGCTGGCTGCTCGCCACGCAAGCCCGCCTCGGGCGGCCCGGCGAAGCCCGCGCCTTGCTTGCGGCGCTTGATGACGAGCGGGCCAGCTCCGGTGAGATACGTAATGCCCGAGCGGTGATTTGCCTCGCGGAAGGCGATCCGGCCGGAGCCCTGGGCGCGTTGCACGATGTTCTGGATGGCACGGCCCCGGTCCTCGGTTACACGACCCTCACGGAGGCTCACCTGCTGGCCGGGCTTGCTCACGGTGAGCTTGGTGACCAGCGCGCGGCGAACCAGGCGGCGGAACGGGCTCTGGCCCTGGCGGAGTCCGACCGGCTGGTCCTGCCGTTCGCGATGACCGGCTCGGCAAAACTGCTCGAGACGCTGCCGCGGCACCAGACCGCGCACGCCGCGCTGCTTGCCGACATCCTCGACGTCCTGCACGGCGCATCCCCGGCGGCCAAAGAGCAGTCCTCATCGCCGCCGCGGGAGGAGCTCAGCCCGGGCGAGCTCAGGGTGCTGCGATATCTGCCGACCAACTTGTCCCGGCCTGAGATCGCCGGCGAGCTGTCCGTCTCACCGAACACCGTCAACGCGCATATCCGTAGCATCTACGCCAAGCTCGGTGTCCGTGACCGGTCCTCGGCTGTGCGGCGCGCTCGGGAGCTGCGGTTGCTGGCGGTCGGCCGGACGCGTTAGCCCGGCGGTAGCCGGATCCTGGTGATGCGCGGTCACCTGCCCGCCCCCATGCTGTCGGCGTTCCCGGCACTGGCCCCGCAGCACCACGACGCGCACACCATGCTCACCGGCCTGCTGGACCGGTCCGCGCTGTACGGCGTCCTGGCCGAGATCGAGGCGCTCGGCCTGGACCTGCTCGAACTCCGGAAGCTCACCCCGGACCGCGGATCACCAGGAACAGGCCACCACCGCTCGCCGTGACAGCCACGACCAAGCGGGCGGGGAGGCTCATGGGGCCAGCGCGGCCAGCAGGGCGGGCGGGTCATAGCCGCCACGGTGAACAAGGCCGTCGATGAACAAGGCCGGCGTGCCGAGCACCTGGTCCGAGGCCAGGCCGCTGTCGACATCCCTGCGGATCCGGTCGGCCACCGCGCTGCTGGTCCGGTCCCGGTCGAACGCCGCCACGTCGAGGCCGAGCCGGGCGGCGTACCTGAGCAGGTCGGCGCCTTCGAGCGCCTTCTGCCGGTGGAACAGCAGCTCGTGCATGTCCCAGAACCGGCCCTGCAGCGCAGCGGCCTCGGCTGCGACCGCCGCGGCGAGGGCGTGCGGGTGAATGCCGGTCAGCGGAAAATGGCGGAACGCGAACCGCATGTTCCCGCCGAGCCGCTGTTCGACTCGCTCGATCTCTCTGCGGCAGATCCATTCCTTCTTCCGCGCCCGCTCACCCGGCCAGATGCTGGCTACTGCCGCACCCTGGGCCAGCCCCTAACTGGCACCAGGTTACGAGCAGAACTTCTGGAATGCCCGCCAAGCGCCCTCTGATGCCAGCATGCGAGCCCGGCCCGGGCCTCGCCAGTCAGCCGAGGCGAGCCCGGGTGGCCAGCAGCCAGCCGGTCACCCGGCCGCTCAGAGCCAGCCAGCTCGCCAGCTGAGGTGGCAGGCGCCCGGCCGCGCGGACTCCTCGAGCGCCTCCCGGGGGCATCCCGGGGCCATCCCGGGGGCATCCCGGGGGATCCCGGGGGCATCCCGGCGGGCGCCGAGATGATCGTCGCCCGCCTCCTGGCCGCACGGTCCGGCGTGGCGGCCAGGTCGCGATGGACGATCGGGCCCCTGGTCCGGCCGTGACTGGCACGCGGTCGGAGTGTCCACCGTAGATCGCCCGGAGATCACCGGGATCCGGTGATCTCCGCTTACCTTCCCGGCGGTGAACCTGAACACGCGGTCCGTTCATGACCGGAAGGAAATACCCGATGAGCGAGCGCGCCGGGATCGTGCCCCCGAGGCCGCCCGAGCGTTTCCCTCTCGTACGTCAGGAAAGGACGACCATGTCATCCGCATCAGCCCCGAACCGCCGCTCGTTCCTCGCCCGGAGCGCGGCGGTAGCGGCCGTTCCCGCGGTCGCCGCCCTGGCGGGGGGCGCCCTCGCCGAGCCGGCATCGGCCGGTACCTTGCCCGACTACGCGCCGATACCGCCGTCCGCGCTGGGTCCGGCCGTCAACGCGCAGGGCTATTACGTCGGGCGGGTGGAGAAGAACCTGTACTGGGTCACCGACTCCACCTACCAGGCGGCCTTCCTGACCACCCGGGACGGGGTGGTGCTGTTCGACGCGCCCCCGACCATCGGGCACAACCTGCAGCGCGCCATCGACGAGGTCGCCTCGGCCAGCGGCGTGTCCAGCAAGGTGACCCACATCGTCTACTCGCACCACCACGCCGACCACCTGGGCGCCTCGTCGCTGTTCGGCCGGAACGTGACCCGGGTCGGGCACGCCGAGACCAAGGTGCTGCTGGCCCGGGACAACGACCCGGCCCGGCCCGTGCCCGACGTGACCTTCGAGACCCGCTACACGCTGCACGTCGGCGGGGAGCGGATCGAATTGGCCTGGCACGGCACCAACCACACCCCCGACAACAGCTACATCCACTTCCCCGATCACGGCACGCTGATGCTGGTCGACATCAACCTGCCCGGATGGGCGCCGTACGACAGCTTCAACCTGAACGAGGACGTTCCCGGTTCCATCGCCGCCCCGGCCACGGCGATGGCCTACCCGTGGAAGCACTTCATCGGCGGTCACATGGGCCGCCTCGGCACGCGGGACGACATGGCCGTGTATCAGCGGTACGTGGACGACATCATCGCAGGCGTGAAGAAGGCCCTGGTGACGGTCGACCCGACTCCGTTCTTCGCCAAGTACGGGAACAACGCCTGGGCAGCGGTCAAGGCGTACCAGGCCGCACAGGTCGACTACGCGGCCGCGCCGGTTATCAAGAAGTACACCGGCGTCCTGGCCGCCGCCGACGTCTACACGGCCAGCACCACGTTCGTCATCCTCGAGTCGATCCGCCTCGACCTCGGCGTCGACTCCCAAGTCCACCCGTGACGGGGTGCCGGTAACAGTCGAGCCGTGAGCACCAGATTCTGAAAACCACAGGAGGACATCAACATGAAAGTTCATCGCTGGAAGACGATCACCGCCTTGGCCGCGGCCGCGAGCCTGGCTCTAGCTATCGGCGCCGCGCCGTCGCAGGCTGCGACTCCCGCCGAGAGCACGAAGGTCAGCGCGGGCTTGAGCGCGAGCGACCTGTCCAAGCTGCCGCTCACCAACCGCCACCTGACCAACCGTGAGAAGGCCAACCTCGCGGTCGTCCTGCGCGCGTACCACGATGGCGAGGGTGATTCCCTGGACCCCCAGGGGTTCAGGGATCTGTTCGCAGCGGACGGTGTGCTCAACGGCATCGGCGGTGTAGAGGGCCAGACGAGCTTGCGGGGTACGCAACTGAGCGGTTTGATCGTCTTTCTGAGCCAGTTCCTTCCCGACATTCACCGGGAGCTGAAGCAGATCACCGTGAGCGGCGACGTGGTCAGCATCGAGCTGTCGATCCAGGGCACCTTCCTCGGGCCGTTCCAGACGCCCGCCGGCGTGATCCAGCCGACGGGAGCCAAGATCGACTTCCCTACCGCCGACTTCTGGTACCTGCGCAACGGCAAGATCGAGAAGTTCGACTGCCACATCGCTTTTTCCACCCTGTTCGCGCAGCTGGGCATACTGCCGGACTACGCGTCCGCAGTCGCGGGGTCCGCGCCAGGAGGTAACTAGCGCGAGTTCCCAGTTGCTCCGGCGGTCGCCGCGCGGCGCTCGCGGACCAGCGGGAGCAAGAAATCGCAGGTCAGGACCGTAACGTAGCGGTTCGTATGCTGAACCTCCGGTCCACCCCTTACAGCTCAGGACACACGCCCTGGTCGGGGAGAAATCCCTTCGGCCAGGGCGTTACTCATGGCCGGCTTGGCGCGGCCCGGCGTGCCAGATCCGTGCCAGATCATTCCGTCTCCTATCGCTCCGCGTTACGCAGCTCCATCAGCTTGCCGGCGCAGCACGGCGAGCCGACGCGGCTGCCCCGGTCGATCAGCCCGGGAGCTGCTAGAGCCACCGTCACAGGCCTGCCTTGATATCTACGCCTGACACCTCTGGCCCCGGTCACGCAATCCTGGCACCTCCTGTCTCGGTACCAGCCCTGCTCGCGCACTGTCAACCGCGCGCGAACCCTTGGTTCTGCTGCACTCTCATGCATGCACCGCCGCGGTCCCGTCCCGTCCTGCGTTTTCCCGGTGCGGCGAATCACTACGATCCGGTGACCTCTTACCTGCCTCTTACCTGCCTCGCCGCAACCCTGGCCCGGGTGCGGGTTCCAGGCCTGGCGCGGCAGCCTGCCCACGGTCCCGTGCCGCTAGAGCCTGCGGAGGCGCCACGGGGCGGGTCGCTTGCGACGGCCGCAAGCGGCCCAGGCTCCGCGGTTCGCACTACGTCAGCGGCGCGTTTGCTCCCGTACAGAAGTTCTCACACAGGATCATGGTTCGCCGCCTATGACACCCGCCTATGTCCGGCGGCAGACATTCCGGGGCCGACAGGACTCGACAATCACCGGAATTCGGTGGCGACCTCTAGCCGTCCCCGCGGTGAACCTGGACACACCCTGATCGATACCCAGATGGGAGTTCACGATGACAACCGACACCGAAGCGCTCGTGCGCCGCGCGTACCACTTTGCGGAGGGTGCTGTCCTGGACGTCCAGGGGTTCACTGGCCTGTTCGCCGAGGACGGTGTGTTCACCGGCATCGGCGGTCCGTCTGGCCCGGAGAGCTACCGGGGTGAGCATCTGGGCGATGTGGTCGTCTTCATGGGCAAGTTCCTGCCCGACATTCACCGGGAACTGCACCGGGTCAACGTGCTCGAGGACGTCGCCGCGATCGAGCTGTCGATCCGGGGCACCTTCCTCGGGCCGTTCGAGACGCCCGCCGGGGTGATCCAGCCGACGCGAGCAAAGCTCGACATCCCGACCGCCGACTTCTGGTACGTGCGCGACGGCAAGATCCAGGAGTTCAACTGCCATATCGGGGTGGCCGCCATGTTCGCGCAGCTGGGCGTACTGCCGGACTTCGCGTCCGCAGTGGCGGTGTCCGCGCCCGCACGATAACGCTGACGAGTCCGGAGGGAAATCCATGACCGCCACCAACCCACCCGCCGCCCAGGCCGGCTCCTACCGGATCGGGACCTCGACCTCAACCGGATCGGCTACGGCGCGATGCAGCTCGCCGGCCCCGGCGTCTTCGGGCCCCCGCGCGACCGCGCGGCCGCGATCGAGGTGCTGCGTACCGCGGTCGAGCTGGGCGTCAACCACATCGACACGGCCGACGCCTACGGCCCGCACATCACCAACGAGATCATCCGGGAGGCGCTCTTCCCGTACGACAATGTGCACATCGTGACCAAAGTCGGGATTATCCGCGACGAGCAGGGCGGCTGGCTGCCCGGCAACTCACCTCAGTCGCTGCGCGAGCAGATGCACGACAACCTCCGCCGGCTCGGGCTCGACGTGCTCGACGTGGTCAACCTCCGGACCCTCACCGGAATCGACGACCGCGCGACGGTTCCGGACATGCTCACCCCCCAGTTCGAGGCACTCGCCGAACTGCAGCGGCAGGGCCTGATCCGGCACCTCGGCCTGAGCACGGTCAGCCCCGGCCAGCTGGCCGAGGCGCAGCAGATCGCCCCGGTGGCGTGCGTGCAGAACTTCTACAACATCGCCAGCCGGGCGGACGCGGCGGTGCTCGCGGCAACGGCCGGGCAGCACATCGCGTACGTGCCGTACTTCCCGCTCGGCGGCTTCTCGCCGCTGCAGTCCGACGTGCTGGAATCGGTCGCCAAGCGGCTCGGCGCGACCCCGACGGCGGTCGCCCAGTCCTGGCTGCTGCAGCACTCGCCGAACATCATGCTGATCCCGGGTACCTCGTCCGTCGCCCACCTGCGCGAGAACATCGCCGGCGCGGCCCTGACCCTGCCCGCCGACACCATAGCCGAGCTGGACGCGATCTGAGCAGCGGACGCCCACCCAAAGGTGCCGTAGCCGGCCGGTTCGCTCATCCCCGCGCACCTCGCCAGCGCAGGACGCGTCACACCCCGGATTCCGGCGCATCACCGAAGCCTACGAATACCTGTCCGCCCACCTGAAGGACAACGCCCACGGCAACGGCCACAGCAGGCCCGGCCCTACCGCCCCGCCGAGGGCCGACGTCGGCATGCCAGGCGAGTACTCCGAGGCCGCCAGCCGCGTGCTGACCATACTAGAAGAGACCTGGCAAGCCATCCGCGGCCTCCATCCGAGATGCCGTCCGTCGTCATCATCATCGCCAGCGGCACCACCGGCCGGGACGCCAGATGGGGCCCCTTCGACCCCCAGCGGTGGACCATCCACACCACCGGCACCCTGACAAAGATCCTTCTCAATCAGACCACCCAGTCACACATCTTCGAGGGTGGTACGGCGCACGCCGACCTCGCCCGTGGCAGACGCCGCAGCGTAGCTAGCCCGCCACCATCGCGTGTGTCTTCCGCTCTGGCGGATCACCACGATCCGGTGACGACCAATCACCTTCCTGGCGGCAAAACTGAGTCTGCAGCGAAGACCCGCACGGCCCGGTTGAGGAGATCGACATGACAGCGGACAACGAGCAGGTTACGTCAACGGATGCTCCCGCGCACGCCGCCGCCCAGCTGCGCCGAGGTGCCACCAGCACAACCCGGGTCGAGCCGGGAACGAGCCCAGAGACCGGGCTGAACGGAGGTGGTTCTTCGGTGCCTGCGGTGCGGGTCGAGGGTGTGGTCAAGCGGTTCGGGGCGACCGTGGCGCTGGATGGTGCCGGGCTCGAGGTCCCGGCGGGGATGGTGTTTGGCCTGCTGGGCCCGAACGGGGCGGGCAAGACCACGCTGGTGCGGATTCTGGCCACGCTGCTGGCGCCCGATGTCGGCCGTGCGGAGGTCCTCGGCCACGACGTGCGGAGTGAGCCTGCCGCGG
>WNFY01008391.1_pt1 | contig 15317 bp, 14 predicted proteins | sample 5400091 | NCBI WGS metagenome assembly WNFY01 (sample SAMN13153364, study PRJNA577476) | soil metagenome | isolation source: 60 cm soil or saprolite under grassland replicate 1 | place: USA:California | collected 2016-06-15 | reverse complement strand
ATTCGCCGCCTGGATCGGCCTGACCCCGAGCCAGCACTCCACCGGCGGCAAGCCGCGCCTGGGGCACATCAGCAAGCGCGGCGACGCCTACCTTCGCAACCTGCTCGTGCAGGGCGCGCGCTCGGTGCTCAACAGCGCCAGCAGGCACCAAGACCGCATGTCGCGCTGGATCCTGGAGCTGCAGCCGCGCCGCGGCTACTATCGCACGCTGGTGGCGATCGCCAACAAGAACGCGCGCATCGCCTGGGCGCTGCTCGCCAAGAACGAAACACTGCGCGCGGCATGAACACATCCATCCGCTGAGACTGCACTTGTCGATGACGAAACGGTCAAACCGGTGCCCGGAGAACCTGATCAAACACGACGGCAACCAATGCCGACTAACGAGAGAGGTCCGGGCATGCGGCTTTCATCGGGGCCAGAGCATTCATTGCTCACAAACAGGCCGGTTATAGTGACGCAGTCCGACCTTCCATCGTCATCGCCGTCACCCTTGCAGTGCCGGGGAAGTCCTTATAGTTCGCGTTGAACGGCCGCCGAAGGCGGTCCGCTCTCGAACGCGCGGTTAGGTGTCATGCTGCCTCCTCACGAAGACCGTGGACGATGGGCGCGCGCTCCAACGATTGCTTGACGGCCGCAAACAAGAACGACAATGACTCAGCACTCTTGTCTTTGCCGAACAGGCGAGCCGTTACGCCGCCCTCCGCAAATGCGAAGACACGCCAATGACTCGGCTTTTCGCCTGTGCTTGCGCAGGCCACGTAGAGACTGTGTGGTTTGGATTCAATCGGAACACACCAGCCAAAGTCTTCGGCGATGATGTCGCCAGCGGGTAACCCGCGCGCACGAAGTTGCTCGGCGAGCCATTGCGCCAAGGCCTTGCCGTAGACCCCCGGATTCGTTTGTTCGTCTTCCCCAGGCGCGACAGTGAAATCTGAGGATTCAAACTCAAGCAGGGCACTCTGCTTCATGCCACCTAACGTCGCCATTGAGCCGCCGAGCGAGCGGGCGAACCGCTTGCGAAGGTCGGTCTCGAATGGCTGGTTCGGCGGCATCTCTCAGCACTCAAAGTCCTGGGCCACGACCACGACTCGTGTGCCACAAAGCGAGCACTTCGACCGTGCCACCTCGAATCCGATAGTAAAGAAAGTGGTGAATACGACTCAGATGAAACCGACGTACGCCAGCTGTCTTTGTATCCACAGCGCGGGCACCAACCCCTGGCTGAGACTGAAGCAGTTCACAGGCCTCTTTCACTTCGAGCTTTACAGCGCCGGGGGCGAGGGGGCGATTCAACTCCCACCACTCCGCCGCCCGTTGAATATGGCGCTGGGCTCGACGGGTTAGCCGCAGGCCAAACTCTGCTGTCAAGACCGGGGGCCAGGGAGCTTTTCGAGAACTTCTTCCAAGGACACCGTTTCCCCGCGATCGGCCTCTTCGATTGACAGAAGGAGTTCCGCTTCCTCCTCCGGCGATAGGCGGAAGGTTTCCTCCGCCTCACGCGCAAGTACGGTCACGACGGCCCCTTCTTCTAAGGGAAGGCCCTCGACAACCACCTTACCTTCGATGACTTTTCCAGTGGTAACTCTCATGGGCGCAATGTTACTCCGCTTCGCGGCAATGTGGTGATGACGCCGAACGTTCACCGTGAGGGTACCCATCCGCTGAGACTGCATCTGTCGATGACGAAACGGTCAAACCGGTGTCCGGAGAACCTGATCAAACACGACGGCAGCACCTATGCCGACTAACGAGCGAGGACCGGGCATGCGGCTTTCATCAGGGCCAGAGCATTCATTGCTCACAAACAGGCCGGTTATAGTGACGCAGTCCGACCTTCCATCGTCATCGCCGTCACCCTTGCAGTTGCCGGGGAAGTCCTTATAGTCCACGCTAACCGGCGGCGCGCTTGCGCGCCGTCCGTGTTGAGCGTGTGGTTAGACCTCGCTCTTTCGCGCGGCGAAGGGTGTCATTGATGCGCGATTGGTAACCTGACCCTTGTGCTCGGAAAAAAGCGATTACATCTGCGTCGAGACGAATGGTAGTCAAGACCTTCGTCGGTGCCTTCTGCGGCCCGCGGCCTCGACGGACCACAGGGGGGCCAAGCATCTCCTCCGACCATGGAGGGTTGTCTCGGTCAACGACCTTTGCGGAAGTAGTCTTCGGCGGTCTTAAAGTAATAGCGCGCTTCATATTTCTCGGCCCTGCGTAAAGAGATGATGTGTATGTCGTCGTCGCGCTCCGTATGAACCAGCACAACGACTTCGCCATTGAGAAGACCGAAAGTCACCAGCCTTTTCTCACCGTAGCGTTCGCGAATGTCCTCGCGGGTGACCGTGAAGTTGTCCCAAATGGCCTCTGCGCCCTCGAAGTCCAGGCCGCGGTTCTTGATGTTGTCACGGCGCTTGGGCTCGTCCCAGGAGGGCATGAGCAAATTGTAGCTACAATCTACTCGGATGCCAAGAGATTATTTGCGGCCGTTGAGCCGAGAAATCAGCGAGGTCTAACGTCGCCCATGAGCGGCCGAGCAAGCGGGCGACGCCCGCTTGCGAAGGTCCGTCTCGATGGGCCGGTTAGGGTTCGCTTCCCTTGCGAAGTCCCACCACGTCAACGATACCCCGTGACCCGGGTCATCGATCACTACAAAATCAAACTCCCCAGCTGGGCCTTTGTAATAGAAGGCATGCTCACACGTTCCTCGATTCTGATAGTAGTTTAAGCGTGCCTCTGCGGCCCGGTCTTTGGAGGCAAGGTGATCAAGAACCATTGACCTAGCTTGCGATTCCGAAATGCCACAGGAATCGAAGTATCGCGCCGCAACGAACACGTATGCAACAGTCGCAACAACGACAGCCGATGAGCCCAGCAGTCCCCAGAGCAAAATCTTCAACAGCTGTCGCATGCGAAGGAACCCTAACGAGGCTGTAGAAAAACCCCCTCGCGATGGTCCGCGGAGGGGTGTGTCGTAGGGGACAGTGCGCGAGCGGCGAGCGCAATCTGGGGGCGATTGACGCGTTCGCGCAGCGGCATTTCTGCGGTCCCCTTCACCTGAGCGCTCCCACTCTCGCCAGCTTCTCGATATTGTGCACCAGGCAATAGAGTTTCCACTGCGCGTCTACTTTCTGCGCCCCGCGTAGCGTGAACCGATCCAGACCTTTGTTGTAGCGCAGGTTGGCGAATACCGGTTCGACTGTGGCAAAGCGCCGGGTGATCATCTGTTTGCCTTGCGCACTGTCGATGCGGCGCCTCATGACGTCAGTGGCGCGCTCGGGTTTGCCTGGCGTGCGCCCCAGAAAGATCGCTACTTGCCGCACCGCAGTGTGCTCCGGATGCCGCAGGCACTGTGCGCGTAGCTTACACGGACCGCACGCTGCTTTCGGTCCGGTAAACTTCACCGCCTCCAGCCCGTTCAGGTCGTGGTGATGGCCGTTGCGATACAGCCGTTGGCCAGCTGGGCAGACGCAGTGCGATAGATCTCCAGCGGGACGGAAATCCGTTGGACCGAACAGCGCTTTCTTCCCCGGGCGCTCGGTCTTGTCGTGCAACGCATCGGGCTTGGCTCGGTGCTGCTCTTGCCCAGCGTAACGCGCATCGCGTTTGCGATAACCCGAGTCCGGAATGAACGCCTCGATCTTGCGGCTGGCCAACTCCTTTAGATTCTGTTCGCTGTGATAGCCCGCATCGGTAGTGATCACCGTCTCAGGAGCGCGCATCGGTTCCAACGCATCGACCAGCGGCACCAACAGCCCCTGCTCTTGCCCCACGCCGTGCGCTTGCGCCTCGACGATAATCTGGTGAGACTCATCGACCGCGGCCACCCCGGTGTAGCCCTGAATCACGCCCTTGGCAGTGGCCATCTTGGCCGAGTCGTTATCGGTGAGGTTGCTCTTGCGAATCGCGCCTCGAGCACCGGGGCGATCCTTCGGATTCGCCTTGAGCCAATCACGCACTTTGGCTGCTTCTTGCGTGAGCCGCTCGATCTGACGTTGCTCTCGCTGCCGCAACGTAGGTTCGGCCACCCCGGCAGCATCTTCGCTGCGATGACGCTGCAGCATCGCACTCACCGCCCGCTCCATCTTGCGCGCCTCGCGCTGGAAGTCCTTGCGCGTACCGCTCTTTTGCTTGGAGGCGTTGCCCGGCAGCTTCACCCCGTCGATGGCGAACATCTGCCGGCCGATGAGTCCCTGCCGATCGCAGACCATTAGCACCTGGGTGAACACGCGCCCGATCGCTTCGCCCAGATCGCTTACAAAAGCGGCGATGGTCGTGAAGTTGGGCGCCGCATCACCCGAAACCGCCATGAACAGCACGTTGTGGCGGCAGGCCGCCTCGATCGCGCGCGAGCTCACGATCCCGCGCGAGTAGGCCAGCAGCACGATCTTGAGCAACAGCGCTGGAGCGTACGCCGAGGCGCCAGTCTCATCGTTGCGATAGCGCGCTTCCAGCTCCGACAGATCCGTCTCGAAATCAGCGGCGGGCCGCTGCGGTGCAAAGCGAGGCACCGCGCTTCCGGCCCGTCCGCCCTGGATTGAGGGGTTAGGTTGCATCAGCGGTCAGGGCCTTTGGGCTCTTCAGTTCGCAATGAAGTGGCGAACCACGTGACCCATGCGGTCGCCTCGACGACAACTCCGATGACACTGAAGATGATCGCCGGAGTGGCGAAACCTAAAAAGTAGAAAAAGATGGCGATCAAAAACAAGACAGCGACCGATGTGTGCATGGCTTTCTGTGTTCGCGCCATATGCAACCTAACGTCGCCATTGAGCGGCCGAGCAAGTGGGCGAAGCCCGCTTGCGAAGGTCCGCCTCGAATGGCTGGTTGGGCATCATCCTGCCACCCGGTAGACAAAAACACCATGGCCCACCGGCTTATAGCTTGGATCAGAACCCTGTGTCGGCGTAAAACCTGCGGTCGGATTTAGCACGAACACGCCGCGCTCGTTGGTGAAGAACGATGAGGTGGTGATGTACAGCCCCTCGGCCCGCAGATAGACGGCTTCGGGTTTAAGCGCGACGACCGCGGCGGGCCACGATGTTGGAGGCAAAGAACTCGCGGAAGCCTTCAGCTGAAATAACGGTGCAGCATCACGTGCAAGGTTGAACGCTTCAACCTCCGAGATGTCGGGTGTGCAGGCCACGCCCAGAACAGACACCGCGCAAACTGCTAGGAGCCGCTTCATGATGCCCAACGTCGCCATTGAGCGGCCGAGCAAGCGGGCGACGCCCGCTTGCGAAGGTCCGTCTCGAATGGCTGGTTAGATTTCACTTGCGTAAGCGACAAGTCTTTGGACGCGGGCATAATAATCCTGCTTAGCGACAGCGGCTGAGGTTGGGCCGCCACCATACAAGATTTCGGCGGCATCAAGAGCTTTGGGGATGGTTTCTCGGCAATGGACTGCGAAGGATTGATACTCCCGCTGTAGAAGATGCTTTCTAGTCCCTATGTGTGGTGCAAACTCCGTGACCGCTACGCCTATGTCGTTGGCTATTGTCTGCAGGACCGGCAAAACTGTCTTATCCCACTGATATTCAGCTGCGGGCACGAGGGAACTGCCTGCCAATACGATCGACCGAAACTTTGAGCACGCTGCTACTCGTTGCGCACGGCGCTCTCGCGACATTGACAAGCGGTGAGCAGCGAGTATTCCGACAAGCATGACGACCGCGGTAACGAGCGCGGCAATGATCGCAGGGTGTGTCAGCGTCTCCATGAGCGGTGCGACCGGCGGAAGCGGGCGGCGCGACGGTCGAATGTGGCGCGGCGCGTCCAGCCCCTCCGCACCACTGCCGGGTTAGATTTCACTTCGTGACCCATTTGTATGCTGCAAAGGCGCCAGCGGCCAGAACCGGCAGCGCTAGGAGGTTGACCAAGAACATGTGCTCGTCCCAGTAATCGAAGTCAATGCCGAGCAGCTGATAATGCCCCGAGGTGCGGAAGATCACCCACAGGCACCAAACAACCGTGCCGACAACAAACGCCCGTTTTGGACGAGACAGTTGCAGAATCGTCTCTTTGAAAGATCGATCTCGTGTCGGTGGATCGACGCGTCGTCCCGTCTTTTTTTGATTTAGCTCCTTATCCGTGGCTAGGAGTCGTTCGAACACTTCAAGAACTTCTCCGGGGGGCGTATCCGCCAAGTACCTAGCTCGATCTTGTTGCTTGTCATGAGCCAAAGATTGGAAGACAGGGCGCAGCGTTTCCGATGGAGCTACTCCCAAGGCTATGTAAGCGCGCCATGCCTTGGCGACCTTTGCTTCGTCGTCTTTGGTGATTGCACGGCCTTTCGCGCCCAGCCAATGTTCTATGACGCCCCAGTCGTTCTGAATCTGGAGTGGGGCATCCGACTTGGACGCTAAGTCTCTCAATACGACGGTCACGAAGAAGACCCCTGAGTCAGCCGTGAAGTCAGAACCAGGGCCGACTGTAATCGTGTTTGTAGCTCGGTGAAATGTCACGGGCGACCCCTAGTGAAATCTAACGTCCGCGTTGAACGGCGCGAGCAAGGGAGCGCAGCGACGCTTGCGAGCGTCCGTTTTCGAACGCGTTGTTAGAACTCATTCTCCCATCCTCGCCTTGAAGCGCTCCAACAACTTCTCGGAGGTCTCGGCGTCGTCCGCCAAGGAGAGAACGCCGAGCACAGAGAGTGTGGCAACGATGTCGGCCAATCGAAGGACCTCAAGGAGTTCGGCTATAGAGTAATTTGCTTCGATTCCGTCAGACGTGTTCCAGCGCTGAACGTGGATGCCGCCGGTATGGGTATATCCGCAAAGCGCCTTCCAATTGCGCTTCTTAATCAGGGAAAGTCGTCCCTCTTTGAACGCATCCTTTCGCGCGAGCGCACCCAGCAGTTTGTCGATCTTCGGAGGCTCCTGCCCATTCAAGAATTTTCGAACTTGAGTGTCTGTCGCGCACAAGGCAAGCCACTCACCGCGAACGTATACCTCAAACGCAACTCGCAGAAGCGCAAAACACGACGCATAAAGCCTGGCGTCAAGGAGCACGACGATCGCGTGATGATGATCTTGTGCAATGCTCAAACAAGAACCCGCCGCCCGCACACGGTTGTTCGCAGGCAAGCTCTTTTCGTGTACGGCGAGGCGCAACCACTCACCGTAGGCGTTCGCATCGTTGAGCTGCTTGTCCGTGAGCATGAGTTCTAACGTTTGACATGAGCGGCAGCTGGAGGCGGGCGGGTACGGTCTGGACACATAGGTAACAGTATAGTCGGGGGACATAGGTAACAGTTTGTTGACACTAACGGGCACCGCAGGAGGTGCCCATGCCGTGGAGCCAAACGTCGCCTATGGATCAGAGAACGCAATTCATCGCAGATTACTTGCGCCAGGTGTTGAGCATCACCGAGCTGTGCGAGCTGTACGACGTGTCGCGCAAGACCGGCTACAAGTGGATTGACCGCTACTTGCGGCAAGGCCCGGCTGGGCTCGAGGAGCGATCGCGCAGGCCGCACGCTTCACCGAACCGCACCGCTGAGGAGATCGTGGCGGCGATCCTTGAGACACGACGACGTCACCCCTCTTGGGGCGGCAAGAAGCTGCTGACGCTACTGCACAAGGCTCACCCGCGCTGGGATCTGCCGGGGCGATCCACCGTGTGCGACATCCTCAACCGCCACGGCATGGTGCCCAAGAAGCGCAATCGTCGCCGCATCGGCCATCCGGGTAAGCCTTCGAGCTCGATTCTCGCGCCCAACGACTTGTGGAGCGCCGACTACAAAGGCCAGTTCAAGACAGGCGACGGCCGCTACTGCTTTCCTCTGACCGTGGCCGATGGCTTCAGCCGCTACCTGCTGGGTTGTCAGGGGCTGAACTCGACTGCCGTAGAAGAAGCAAAGCCTGTGTTCACGCGTCTGTTCAAGGAGTACGGGCTGCCCAAGCGCATTCGCACCGACAACGGGGTGCCGTTCGCCACCAATACCTTGGCGCGCCTATCGAGGCTGTCGGCTTGGTGGGTACGCCTGGGTGTGCTGCCCGAGCTCATCGAGCCGGGCAAACCGCAACAGAATGGGCGCCATGAGCGTATGCACAAAACGCTCAAGGACGAGACCACGCGTCCTGCCGCGGCGAGCCTTGCCGCACAGCAAAGGAAGTTCAACGTGTTTCGCGAGGAGTTCAATGACGAGCGACCGCACGAGGCGCTCGATCAGCAAACACCGGCCAGCCTGTATCGGCCTTCAGCCCGCGAAATGCCCAGCCGGCTGCCGCCGCTGGAATATCCCGACCGCTTCGAAGTGCGTTACGTCAGCGCCAACGGCGGCATCCGCTGGAACCGGGGCTGGATCAACGTATCCACCGTGTGCATCGGCGAATACGTGGGCCTTGAGGAAATCGACGACGGCATCTGGGACGTGTACTTCGGGCCGCTTAAGCTTGGCCGTCTGCACGAGCGCCACATGAGAATTGAGGATGCCTATGGCCGACTCCTGCGCCAGGGCGCCTGAGCCCTCCAGCGATTGCGCGCGGATCGACAACTGCGCTACGCTCCGTCGTCGATCCGCTCTGCCGATCTCAGACGTGCATCGAACAGAAGCAGCAAGGCATGGAATACTGTTACCCATGTCCCCAGACACTTCTGTCACCTATCTCCCCGACCGCTCAGCGAAGCCCGCCGGAAGCTGTCCGCTCGATGGAAGGGTTAGACCTCTCCGTTGAGCATGAACCCGTTGACCAGCTTAGGAGAAACGGTTGCTCGCCGGCACAACGGAACGACACTTCACGCTGCAGCATTGATGACTGCCTCGATGTGATGGCCGTCTGGATCGACAACGAATGCGGCATAGTAGTTTGGCCCGTAGTGTGGTCGCAGGCCAGGTGCGCCATTGTCTTTGCCGCCGTTCGAGAGGGCAGCCTTGTAGAAAGCCATGACCGATTCCCGCGTTGGTGCGGCTAAGGCAAGGTGGAAACCAGGGCCGAGCACGACCAGACCATTCGGCCTGAGCTTCAGCGCCAGTTTGTCGCCACCGCCTGGCAGGCCATAGCCAATGGCCGTTGAATCGGACCAAACTCGGACATAGCCTAATGGCAAAAGAGCGGCGTCATAGAACACCGAGGAGCGCTGAAGGTCTGCGACGCCGAGCGAGACGTGATGGAGCATTTCTGGGAGAGAAGCTCGAGAGGTCTAACGTCTTGTTGAGCGGCGCGCTTCAGCGCGTCCGCTCGAACTAAAGTTATGCAGCTTTGCCACTAGAAGTCCCTTTCCCCGCTCGATTCGTGGAGAGAGGCATTCGAGTCGAGGCTAGGCCCTATAGCGCCTACTTGGCTCGTCTAAATACGGCTTCGACGCGTGCTCCGAGCGTCGTGGAAGGATTGACGTACTTCAATTCATCCGTCGTAAGGCTGGTGATAATTCGTTTCAGTTCCTCCCCCTCCGAGTTCGGATACGTACTTCCCTCAACGCGAAACATGACGGTCTTGTCCTCCTCGTTGACCGAGTATGTACCAAAATAGGCAAGGCTTCCCTGCATCGTGGCCTTGTTTTCGTCCGGCGTCCCCTGCATGCGGTTATTCGACGCAAATTTTGGACGATCAGAGCGAAAGACGTGCCACGTATAGTAGCCATTGTTTGTGAAAATAAGGAGGCTCCTGGGATTGTTCCCCCACAGGGGGGCTCCATCCGGCAGCTTGGCGTTGGATGAGACAAACGTCCAAGTTCCTACGAGTTGCTCCTTCAGCGATTTCTGCTGCGCGACAGCAGGCAGCGCGAATGCGAGCCAGATCGCCGTCGTTAAAACCATCATGAGCGCAATGCGTCGCTTCATAGTCCCTCCCTTGTGGTTCGGTGTGCGCGTTTGGCAGTGTCTGCGGCTTTCTTCATCACTAGTCGGTATTAGCGTGCTGCATAACGTTAAGTATACGGACCGTGTAAGGTTACACCCAAACCTTGCAAGGTCACCTCCAATGCCATACCGCCAAAGAGATTCGATGAGCCGCAAGTTGCGCGCCATGCGCGAGGCCCGCGAGCGCAGGTGGCTTGAGGGTGTCGAGCCGCACTATCCCCGCGAGCTGCCGGCCCTGCGCCGAACGCTGATCATTATCGACTACGACTTCGGCAGGGTCGAGCACCGTATCGATCTCTACCGTACGCCGCGGATTGATTGTTACCGGGCGGTCGCCGACGGTGTGGAGTGGAAGCGCCGCGTCGGCTGGTCGAAGGTGCTCGCCGGTCTTCGCGTCAAGTTTCCTCGTGTACGTGCTCCCTGACGCGTCAGGTCGTCGCAAAATAACAACGAAAGTGCCTAGCGACGCCCTAAGTCCCTGAGGATCTCCCGCGCCGCGTTGTGGCCCGGCGCTCCGGTGACGCCACCGCCGGGGTGCGCACCGGAAGCGCACAGGTACAGTCCGCGCACCGGCGAGCGGTAGTCGGCGTAGCCGAGCACCGGCCGCGCCGAAAAGAGCTGGTCGAGCGTCAGCGCGCCGTGGAAGATGTCCCCGCCGATCATGCCGAACTCGCGCTCGAGGTCGAGCGGGGAGAGTATTTTCCTGGCGATGATGCTCTGCTTGAAGTTCGGCGCGTAGCGGTTGACTGTCTCGACGACGATGTCGGCGGCGGCTTCTTTGGCGTCGTCCCAGCTTTGCCCGTCCGGCAGGACCGGGTCGAAGTGTTGGCAGAAGAGGCTCGCGACGTGCTTCCCTTGCGGCGCGAGGGTGGTGTCGACCGTGCTCGGGATCAGCATCTCGACGATGGGCGCGCGCGCGTACCCTAGCGTGCGCGCGTCGAAATAGGCGCACTCCATGTAGGCGAGCGAGGGCGCGATGATGATCCCCGAGCTGTGGTGCGGCTGGGCCTGCTTTCCGGGCAGGCAGGCGAAGTCGGGCAGCTCCGACAGCGCGACGTTCATGCGAAACGACCCCGAGGCGCAGCGCCAGCGCTCGATTCTCGAGCGGAAGTCGGCGTCGAGCACGCCCGGCTCGAGCATCCTGAGGTAGAGGAGCTTCGGGTTGACTGCCCCTGCGACCGCGCCCACCTCGATCTCGGTTCCGTCCCGGAGCGTGACGCCGGAGACGCGGCCGCCTTTCACGCGTACGGCGATCACGTCCGCCCCAGTTGTGATTTCGACCCCCCGCGCGCGCGCCTCCTTCGCGATGGCCTTGCTGATCGCGCCCATCCCGCCCATCGCATGCCCCCAGGTTCCGCGCTTTCCGTTCACCTCGCCGAACGCGTGGTGCAGGAGCACGTAGGCCGAGCCCGGCGAATAAGGACTCGCGAAATGCCCCACCTGAGCGTCGAACCCGAACACCGCCTTGATGGGATCGCTCTCGAACCAGTAATCGAGGAGCTCGCCCGCGCTGCGCGTCACGAGCTCCCACAGGTCGCGCTGTTCGGAGCGGGCGAGGCGCGCGAGCCGCCTGCCCAGGCTGAGCGCGCGCAGCCAATCGCGCCAGCCTCCGCCCAGGTTGGGCGGCGTCTCGAGGACGAGGTGGCGCAACGCGTCCGCCGCGGTTTCGATCACGCGGTAGTAGTCGGGCAGCCGCTGCGCGTCGCGCGCAGAAAAGCGCGCGATTTCCCGCTGCGTGTCCGGCAGGGTCGGGCCGAGCTTGAAGGAGCGGCCGTCGGGCAGCGGCAGGAAATTGGCGAAGGGACGCTCGACGATCCGCAATCCGTGATCGGCGAGCCTGAGCTCGCGGACGATCTTCGGGGTGAGGAGGCTCACCGTATAGGCGGCCGTCGAATTGCGAAAGCCGGGGGCGAATTCCTCGGTGACCGCCGCGCCGCCGACGACGGTGCGGCGCTCGAGGACCCGAACCCTGAGACCGGCGCCGGCGAGATAGCAGGCGCACACGAGGCCGTTGTGCCCGCCCCCGACGATGACCACGTCGTAGCGCACGCCGGGACCCGCGCTAGCGGGGCTTCTCGATGCGGTAGACGGCGAGACTGCCGAAGAAGTTGGCAAATGTCCTCACAGGATGGCCGCCGTGCAGCGCGACGCGCTCGAGCACCCGGATGCCGTGGCCGGAGCAGAACGACTCGAAATCGGCGATCGTGAACAGGTGCACGTTGGGGGTGTTGTACCACTGAAAGGGCAGCTCAGCCGATACCGGCATCCTTCCCAGCGCCACTTGCAGCCGCAGGTCCCAGCGTCCGAAGTTGGGAAACGAGACGATCGCCTCGCGCCCGACGCGCAGCATCTCCAGAACGATCTCCTCGGTGTGGCGCACCGCCTGCAGCGTCTGCGACAGGATCACGCAATCGAATGAGCCGGCGTCGAAGCCCGCCAGGCCCCGCTCGAGGTCGCTCTGGATGACGTTGACGCCGTTTTTCACGCAGGCGAGGACGTTCGCGTCGGCTATGTCGATTCCGTAGCCCCGGGCGTTGCGCGTCTGCTCGAGGTACTTGAGCAGCAGCCCGTCGCCGCAGCCCAGATCGAGCACCGTCGAGTCGGGCCTGACCCAGGCGACGATCGCCTGGAAGTCCGAGCGCCCCGAGAGAACGCCCTGCTCCTGCCCGGTCATAGGCGCTCGAAGACGCCGTCGAAGTAGGCGCGCACCAGCGCGTGGTAGCGCCGATCGTCGAGCAGGAACGCGTCGTGCCCGTGGGGCGCGTCGATCTCGGCGTAGGAAACGTCGCGGCGGTTGTCGAGCAGCGCCTTGACGATCTCGCGCGAGCGCTGCGGCGCGAAACGCCAGTCCGAGGTGAACGACACGACGAGGAACCGCGCCCGCGCGGCGGCAAGCGCCTTGGTGAGGTCATGTCCGTGCTCGGCGGCCGGATCGAAGTAATCGAGCGCGCGGGTGATGAGCAGGTAGGTGTTCGCGTCGAAGTACTCGGAGAACTTGTCGCCCTGGTGGCGCAGGTACGATTCGATCTCGAAGTCGACGTCGAAGTGAAAACCGATCGAGCCCGAGCTCAGAGCCCGGCCGAACTTCTCCATCATCGCGTCGTCCGACAGATACGTGATGTGGCCGATCATGCGCGCAAGGCGCAGGCCCCGGCGCGGCACGACTCCATGCCCGTAGTAGTCGCCGCCGTGGAAATCGGGGTCGGTGGTGATCGCCTGGCGGGCGACCTCGTTGAAGGCGATGTTCTGCGCTGAGAGCCTGGGCGCCGCAGCGACCACGATCGAATTGCGGATCCGCTCCGGGTAGCCGATCGCCCACTGCAGCGCCTGCATCGCGCCGAGGCTCCCTCCCATCACCGCGGCGAAGGAATCGATGCCCAGGCGATCGGCGAGCCGCGCCTGCGCGTTCACCCAGTCCTCGACCGTGACGACGGGAAAGGACGAGCCGTACGGCTTGCCCGTTTTGGGATCGACGCTCTTCGGGCCGGTCGAGCCGAAGCAGCCGCCGACGGTGTCGACCGGCTTGCCGGGCCCGATCATGTTGTCCCACCAGCCGACGTTGTCCGGGTCGTCGGCGTAGTAGCCTGCCACGTGGTGGGCAGCGTTCAACGCGTGGCAGGCGAGCACGGCGTTCGATTTCGCCGCGTTGAGCGTCCCGTAGGTCTCGTAGACGAGATCGTACGAGTCGAGCACCGCGCCGCTCTGGAAGCGCAGCGGCTCGGCGAAATGCAGCGTCTGCGGCTTCACGGCCCCGACCGAGCGCGGTTCTATGTGGTTTCTCGGCGTCATAAAAAAACCCGTTTCAGCCTATCGCTCATCAGCGGCTAAACGGGTTGCCCTCGCTTTAGCGGAATTTTGGAGCCTGTGCTTCGTGCTCCTGCGCCCGCAAGCTGATGATCAAATCGGCGCGAGGAAAGAAGTTACCTCAGCGGCGCGGCGGCGTCAATTCTCGGGAGCTGCTTTGGGCTGGGCTTTGCGCTGGGAGGCTCAGGCGTTCAACCTGGCGAGCAGGGCGCGGGCCTTTGCCGGATCGTGCGCGCGGCAGACCCGCCCGGCGAGAGCCTCGACTTCCCCGATGCGGGTGCGCAGCACCTGCTGCTTGATCGCGAGCAGCTGCGCCGGATGCATCGAGAACTCGCGCAGGCCGAACCCGAGCAGCAGGCGCGTCATGGCGGCATCGCCCGCCATCTCCCCGCACACCGCGACCGGGGTCTTGGCGCGTTTCGCGCTGCGGATGGTCTGCGCGACCAGCTGCAGCACCGCGGGGTGCAGCGGATCGTACAGGTGCGCCACCGCATCGTCGGTGCGGTCGATCGCGAGCGTGTACTGGATCAGGTCGTTGGTGCCGATCGACAGGAAATCGAGGTCGCGGGCGAGGTATTTCAGCGACAGCGCCGCAGCGGGCACCTCGACCATGCCGCCGATCGCGATGCGCCGGTCATACGGGATCCTCTGGCCGTCGAGCATTTCCTTGGCGTGCCGGACCGCGGCGAGGGTCTGCTCCACCTCGTGGGCGTGGGCGAGCATCGGGATGAGCAGGCGTATCTTTCCGTAGCGCGAGGCGCGCAGGATCGCGCGCAGCTGCGTGAGGAACATCTGCGGCTCGGCGAGACAGAAGCGGATCGCGCGAAGGCCGAGCGCCGGGTTCGGGCCCGCACGGTCGGCGCCGTTGATGCTCTTGTCGGCGCCGAGGTCGAGCGTGCGTATCGTGACCGGCCGGCCGCTCATGGCATCGGCGACCTCCCGGTAGGCCTCGAACTGCTCGTCTTCGGAGGGCAGATCGTCCCGGTTGAGGAACAGGAACTCGCTGCGGAAAAGGCCGATGCCCGCGGCGCCCGCTTCCCTCGCCTCCTCCACGTCCTGCGGCAGCTCGATATTGGCCTGCAGTTCTACGGCGGCGCCGTCCATCGTGGCCGAGCGCGCGTTGCGCAGGCGCTTGAGTTTCTGCCGCTCGACCTCGAGCAGGCGGCTGCGCTCCCGGTACTCGTCGAGCACCTGCCCGCCGGGATTGACGATCAGCACGCCTTCGCGGCCGTCGACGATCAGGGGCTCGCCTTCCCGGATCATGCTGCGCGCGTGATGCAGGCCGACGATCGCCGGTATGTTGAGGCTGCGCGCGACGATCGCCGTGTGCGAGGTCACCCCGCCCAAGTCGGTCACGAAGCCCGCGTACCGGTGCTGCTTGAAGAGAATCATTTCGGCGGGCGACAGATCGTGCGCCACCACGATCAGGTCCTCCTCGTGCGAGGGTGCGGAGGGCGCGTGCCCGGTGCCGAGCATCGCCTTCAGCACCCGCTCGACCACCTGAACGATGTCCTGCTTGCGCTCGCGCAGGTACGGATCCTCCATCTCCTCGAACTGGGACGCGAGGTAGTCCATCTGCAGCGTCAGCGCCCATTCGGCGTTGCAGCGGCGGTTGCGGATCAGAGCGCGCGGCACCGTGGAGAGGTTGGCGTCGTTGAGCAGCATCGCGTGCAGGCTGAGGATCGCCTTCATCTCGGCCGGCGCGCCGGCGGGAATGCCC
>WNFY01010474.1_pt1 | contig 15324 bp, 9 predicted proteins | sample 5400091 | NCBI WGS metagenome assembly WNFY01 (sample SAMN13153364, study PRJNA577476) | soil metagenome | isolation source: 60 cm soil or saprolite under grassland replicate 1 | place: USA:California | collected 2016-06-15 | reverse complement strand
GTAATATGCCGCGCGCCATAGTTCACAGTTTTAAGCACACCGATTGTAGTTAAAAGCCGTACAAAGCCGGGCTTGAGACTTCCCATCGCGCTGAATTGATTTGTGATGTCGTGGTCTTCGAAACGCGAAAGGTTCTCACAATGTTTCTGATCGGCGATCGGACAGACTTCAGGGTCGGTCTTCTCCAAGCGGCGAAGCGCAATGATATAGAACGGCGCAATAACGATGAGCAGCGGCAATGCAATCAAGACCAGAAGCGGCAGCCCGATTAAATGCAGCAGGTTTCTAATTTGCCATCCTAGCGGCGTTGGGCTCTCCTCAGACAAGCTTAGCCGTCCCGCCGATTTCTCCGCGATGATGAAGTCCCGTAGCTTTGCGTGGCACTCCCGCGGGGTCAGATCCCGAAGGACAGTTACGTTCTCTTCGACGTAGTTTTCGAGCGCCTCATACAGCGCCGCCTCTTCGCGAATCTGGCGCACCGTTCGCCCTCTCCAATTTACGTAAGCTGCAATAGCAGGAGCATGGTGTTGCCTCATCCACGCGAGGAGATCTGTATCGGAGTCGAATCCTTCGCAGCACGAAAAAATTCTGCCCAAGCCCTTTCCCGCGCGCTTGATCAACTTGCCCAAAAACGCACTTACATCGCCATCGATATCCCCCAGGAACGCCAGATACAACGGATAACTGCGAGGGGCCAATCCATAGACACGAATATCTTCGGTGGTCTTATCGTCGAGAATAATAAGCCGTGCAAAATGCAGCGTTTCGAATTCTCCGAAAGGTATCAGGTCGTTATTCGGATCCACGCGACCCGGCGCGCGGTTCATCGAATCAAGCAACTGCCGAAGCTCCATCTCGCGCTTTGGATCGATCGGTGCGAGAACCATGTAGTTCGACTGCGGAGTCATGATAGACTCCTACTCGAACACCTCGTCTCCCGTCGGCTCATAATGAGGCACGTCGTTCATGTTATGCCGCAGGGTTGACAACTCCAGATACATTCGCCGCCGGGCGCGGCTTTGATTACCGAGCGGGCGATGCTCGACAATCGTATGCCAGGGGTTGTAGGATAGCTTTCTGGCGAATTCCATTTGAGCCGGAGAGTCGAACTTCTGCTTCGGAAGACGCAGCGTTGCCACTGAGACCCGCGGAGAAAGTCTCTCGGGCCAGAGCACACCGTTGTTCTCGATGGGCATCAGGAAGGGATCGGTTTGCAATTGCAAGCGGATGTCCAGCTCCACGTCTCCCTCGTTCAGCGCCTTGACCATCGCATCGCGCAGATAATCGTCCGGCGGTCGAAAAGGAAGCCGCGGAATCGGAGTTTTCTTCTTCGTTTTCGGCCAGACCGAGTATTGCATCGCCTGGCCTTCTCCCAGCAGATATGGTACGCAACTAAAGTAAGGAGCTTCAAACGGGCTGCTCTGGGTCTTGGTCCACAGTCCTTGCATGATCATGTCCAGGATGTGCGGCTGCTGAAAATTAACGAAGTGAAAAATCTGCGCGTTTTTCACGCTCCATTTCTGCAGGTGCGCATTCGCTTTTGTGTCCTGTGTTACAAAGGTTGGTGGGGAAACGCCGAACATATCCAGGGTGAACTTTTCCTCATCCATCAACTTTGGCCCTGGTACGCCGATGAGCTTAATGCTGATGCTCATAAAGCCCACATCGTCGATGTCCGGAGTGATGTAAGGACCCGGCCCGGAGAAACGAACCCAACAACGGAAGGTTTGCGGTTTGGCATAGATGCCGTGCTGGAACTGTGGCGGTAGGTTTTCGTGAACAATGAACTCGCCGCGCACGATACCGTGTGTCTTGGTATTTCCGCCTCGCTCAAAGCCACCTGGCTTCCAGAGTCCTCGCATCTGCGTGGTAAAGCTGGATATGATTGAGTCAAGATACTCTTCCTCATCCGGCAGAAGCTTTTCCTCGGCGATCTTCAACCCTTCGTCCTTGCGCTGCATGTTGATGAGCGCTGTGGTCAAGCGCGCGATTGGATCGCGAAGCACGCTATCAAACGCCGGGCGCAGCCATGGGTCGAAGCGGCGTTCCATTTGCAAAAGGAACATGAAGGTATTGCTAGTCCAGTTTAAGAACCGCGAGCCGGTATTAGCGCGCGGCATTGGGCGACTCGTGTTTGAATTCACGATTGGAAAGGTTCTAGGCGAAGGCACCGACGACGTTCGTGGGATGCATGGCCGTAGAGCGCAATTATCCGGGCGTTGGGAACTCTAGCGCAAAATCGATTAGCCGTTTTTTGCTCCAATAGACTTTTCCGAGATAAACGTGCGGCGCGACTTCACGAATTTCATCGCGAATCCAGTGGGCAACCAGTGAAGTCTCCGAATAATCGAGAACGATGCACTCCTTGTTATCCAGCCAGCTCGGAGCCTTATAAACTTTGGCGATGATCGCGTTGAGCCCAAATGGCAGGATTTTGTTCCGCAAGACCCCTTTTGCCGGGTCGAAAACTTTCCCCTGCCACGCGAAATGATTTATAAAATTGGCGATGTCCTGCGTGTAAGTTGTTCCCGGCGCAACGATGGCCGTTCCCTTGGCTTCGCCACTCGGCATTTCGCCGGCAGGACTTTGCGTGAAAAGATCGTCGAGCTGCGCTTGCGACATTTTCAACATTTCTGCAACGGTGACTGCCATAATTAGTTCCTTTCGTTAGGGCTGAATTACATTTTTTTTTCAGATATTCGATCAACGCGCCTTTGTCGGCATCGGCCTACGATGGTGACAGCCTCGCGTGGACAATTCAAGGGTTTTTGGATTGAAACTGCCATCTCTCAACTAAGGAGCTTGGGCAATGTGACCGGCTTTCAGCTTCGCGTCGTGACGTCTTTTCAACTCCTGCGCCAGTTCAGGGGTTATTTGCGCGGTGCTGAAAACCGATTGATAAAAATTCGGCTCTAAAGCGCTTCGGCCTTCCTGGCTTTTTTGGTATGCGATCTTTCGAGCCACGCCAAATTCGCTCGCCGGTTGTTGGATGCTGTTTAGTTTGTCAGCAACCCAATTGCCTGGATTGGCGCCCATTTCAGTGGCGAGAATTGCCCAAAGCCTAGCGTCCTCCGAGTCGAGATCGGTTTGGGGAAACACCGTGATGCCGACCAATTGCTTATGATTTTCCTGCCACGACTGGGTCAGTGCTTTTGTCGGGGTTTTTTCTTCGCTCAAAAAGGGAATCCAAAATAATTGAAACTCGATGTCTCCTCGCACTTGTCTGTTTTTCCACTCGTCAGTGAGGTGGCGTGGGCCGACGTGAAAACCGGGAGCGTGGTTTTCCTCGCGAGTGGGAACGAAAGTGAATTTGCCGCCAGTGCCGCCGACTTCGACGATGCCCGTCCAGTATCTTTGATACGCGGTGCTAGAGAGAGCGGTGGGGAGCGTTTGTTTGGTCAAGTGGAGCAAAGTTTCGCCGGCTTTGATCACGCCCATGCCATGCGCTAGCGCAAGGCCGAATTCGGTTTGCTGTGCGCCGAGATTCACGAGTTCATGCGCGCCCAGTTTTCCGACAAAGGGGACGTCGGCACCCGCCGACTCTCCGGTCGCGTAGAGAACCGACATGAACTCGCGGTGATTATCAGTGGGGGCCGTCGGATTGTTGACGCCGAGAAAATCCACGCGCTGGCCGTCTGGAGTTTGAAAGGCGACCATGATGCCGAGGAAATCCGGATTGGTTTCCACGTGCGGCGTGCCCAAGCCGGTGGAGATTCGGCCAATGCCGCTCTGCTGCGCACCGGGCTGAAAAAGCCCGACACCGCACAAAGGTTCAGGCAGATCGTTCGCAACATGGAAAACAACCCTGCTGCCAGCGATTTGATATTGGTGCGCTACACGGTCACGAAATTTGAGATCCGTATCGTTGGCCAGAAGTTTTCGCTGGATGTCGGGGATCTCCGCCACGTCCTTGCGAATCGCATCCAAGTCCGCTGGGCTGGGCCGAAACGGACACCACTGAGTTTCGTCTTCTGAATTCACAATTTCGTCCGCGCAGTTTTCTGAGATTCAGAACGTTTTCAAAAACTCGATCAACGCGCGTTTGTCATCATCGGTCAGATCTGTGCCAAAGTAGTGACCTTTGTCCTCAATAAAATCCGGGCATTTGTTTGCTTTGATGAGATCGGGAACAAGATTGGCGAATACTTTTTTTGCCGCTTCATCGTCCAATTTTTCATCGTGGATCCTGTCCAAGTCCGCTTTAATTCTTGGAACTAGCGTCAGCATATCCCAAAAGCTTGGCTCGAGGTTTGCGATAAGGTTGATTGCCGTTCCTGCGGGAATCGGACCTACGTTGAGGTATCCGTCCTTGTCGCAGCGGAAGCGCAAGGCCCAGGGAACGTATTGCTTGCGAATATGGAGCCAGCAGCGCTGGCTTGTGCGCCATATCGAGTCTGGTCCTTTGCGTTTCTCGGGCCAAAGCAGCTTTTCGATCGCGTTGTTAAAAGCGTCCATGCGCCCGGCTACGGACGGATCGCCGGTAAATTTTCCCAGCAAGTTGTTGTGTAAGAGCGGCGCCGAACTCCAGATGCTGACGAGTGATGGAGTCCGATAATAACCGGGCGCAACATTTTTGTCTTTCGGTTTGAATTTGATCGGACGGGTCTCATCAAAGGGGTTGAAAAATTCCAGCTCGTCCACCGGCGAAAGTTCTTTGTAAGTCAGCGAGGAAAAGTTGTCCCAGATGTGACCGGCTTTTGCGTTGGTCGCGAACGCGCGCGCGGAATTGGTTTCAACTTTGGTCAACGGATAACGCTTGTCGTTTGACAGAAAATTGTTCTCCAAAAAATCGGGCTGCATCACGGCTGCGCGGAACCAGGTTTTTCCTTCGCCGGAGCGCGGATCAATATTTGGCGGCGGTTGTTTGCTCGAGTGACACGCCGCGCAGCTTTCGGCGAAAACTTCTTTCCCACGCGTCATCACCGCTGCGTCGGTCGTGATGTAAGCCTGTCCGCCGGGCGCTTCGGCGAGATGAAACGGTTGCAATTTGCGGAAAAACGCCGCGATGCTCCCAACGCGTTGCTCAGTCGCGCGCCAAAAAATGGAATGCTTCTGCGCATACGGGATCTCGAATGGCTTCTGCTGCACCAGACCGAGTAGCCGGTCGTGGCGCGTCAACCAATACTCGGAAAACATGCCGATGTTAACGTAAACGCGAATGGCTGCGCCGGCCACGCCAATGGAGTCTGCGCCGTCCTTCAAAATGTGCGGGACCCCCATCTCTTCTTCTTCACAGGGCAACGCCAAGGCTCCGCCCGCCATTTTTTCCGTCTCCGCAATCCGTTCACGCTCGGCCAGCAAGAAGATCGCGTTGATCGCGTTTGGATTGTTGATGTGATCGGTCGCGATCCGCGACGTGTCCGACGTGCCGCGCGGTTGCGCGGCCAGCATCTCGTAAAAGAAACCGCCCTTCTCGACGTTACAGGCGAACACTTTTCCTTCGTTCATGTACTGGTTGCCAATCGCTGACGCGAGATTTTCCCAGCGCGGATCTTCCGGATCAGCCGGCGGATTACTCGGATTCGGAGCAATGTGGCAGGAACCGCACGCCACGCCGACTCGATACGGCCTAACCAGCTTGTTGTCGTTGTAATAAGTCGGGTCTTCGTAGAAACGCTTGCCGTCCCATTTCTTGCGCGCTTCGTCGTTGAAATCTGGATTCGGGAACAAGCGGTAGCCGAGCACGCCCGAGGGTTTTCCGTAAACCTTTTCATCGATGCCAGCCGGCTCGGACCGGACTTGCTCGTCGAGCCACAAGCCATATTCATCCGGTTTGCTGGGCGCGCGAAACCCGGGCTCGTTCGATAACCCTAAAATTTTGAAACGTTCGCGGCGCGGATATTTGCGATTGTCCAGCATCTTCAGAAGATCGATTAGACCATAGCTATCCTGGGCCGCGCGGTTCCAGAAACGCTGATTGCCCGCGCTCCAAAGATTCCAGGTGTTCCGGCCCATGATTTCCTTGGGCGAAAGATCGATGCCGCCATCCATCGGTTTGAAAACGTCGGCAGTGATCTGCGGGAAATCGGCAGTCGTTAGGCCACTCGCTTTCGCTTCGTCCACCGGCTCGCTCTTCTTGCAGGCCGCCAGCGCCAGGGAAAATATCAATGCCCAGCTTCCCGCAATCGCGCCACGGGGAATTTTCATCGATTCCACTTACCTCTCAGGTTCTGATTGTCCTCCGCGATTACATCGCTCGCCTTCTCGGAGATCATATAGACGTTGGTAACTATAAAGAACCCCGGGATGCGGGGAAAAACGCTGGCATCCACCACGCGAAGATTTCGCACTCCACGCACGCGAAAACGGCTGTCGAGGACGGCCGTTGGATCCCCGTCCGCGCCGATTGGACATGAACAGGAAGCATGATGGCCCCAAGCTTCTCGAGCTATGAAGTCCCGAATTGTCGCTTCATCCCGAACGTTGTCCTCCGGTCTCGGCCAGACTTCGCCTTTTACCACGCCCCTCTCCATTGCGATCTTGTTGATTTTCCGGATGAACTTGAAGCCTTCTGTGATCGCGTTGAGGTCTTCACCCTCATCAGCATCAGTGCCTTCATAGAAATAGTGGAAGTTGATTTCAGGCACGTCGAGCGGGTTCCTTGAGCGGAGTGCAACTGTTCCGGCGCGGTTTTTCGTGTGCGCTTTGAACACAAGCCATGTCACGAGGTTGTGTTTGGTGACAAGGTCGGGGCTGGCTCTGTTTGCAGAGTAACCCTTGTAGTAACCCTTGAAAAACCCCGGTAGAGCAAAGATGAAAAGATCCGGCGCAGGCAGCCCGGGCTGGGATTTCTTTAGAATGCCGACGATAACTGCGTTGCTGGCGTAAAGACCGGTTTGCCTTTCACGCCATTCCTTCAGCGCAAGGTCGGGCTGCTCTCCTGGCGCTGGTTCACCCATCGCGAGGTTTTTGAGAAGCACGAAGTCTTTCTTTACTTCCGAGATAACAGCGATCTCGTAGCGATCTTGCAGATTCGTACCTACACCGGGTAAATCTACGCGCACCTTAATTTGCAATTTGTCTGACTCTAACTCCGTCTTAGGACCGATGCCGGAGAGTTTTAGTAGTTGCGGCGTGTTGTAAGCGCCGCCGCAAAGGATTACTTCGCCCCTACAATACACCTCACCGGCAGTGCCGGCCGTGGAGCTGGGTTCGGGATGCGCTTCGTAAAGATGTTTGCCTTGAAGGAATCGCACGCCGATTGCAACCGGCTCTCCCGCCTGACCCGGCTCCCGATCGAAGATGATTTCAGTGACCAGTGTTTCCGGCCAAATAATCAGACGCTCCGGGTGTTCCTTTTGCACCTGACTCAAATAATCGCGCGGACTGCTGCGCTGGCCGTCGCGAACCGCGATGGGAACCAGCATTACTCCCTCCGGACGTCGCTTCATTGTCTCCCAATTATTTGGATCAAAGCGCGCCTTAATCTTGTCCCCGAAAAGATCGACAAGGAACGATCCGATCGTAGCAATGGCGCCTACGCCCTGGTCGATAAGAGTAGCAGCGAGAGCGGAAAGAATTTCCTCGACCAACTCCTGGTCTTTCAGGCCAAGCTCGGGATCGGCCACAGTCGTATGCAGCCAGCCATCAAAGCCGTGCCGACCGGGGTTGGCGCTGGGCGCGATTCCGAAAATGCCTCTAATTCTGTCCCAGATCTTCTCGAAGAAAGATTTGTGATTTCCGCGATTTCATCCCAATCGCCGCTCGGCCCGCAAATGGTGATCATCGCGTTGTGAACCGTGCAACCGCCTACGGTGGCAGTGCGCGGATAAAAGATTCCACCTCTTTCATTGTCCCACTTGGAATCCGCTTGCTTCGGGTTGGCGTAATGTTTAACAAAGAATTCCCAACTGAGGTCTGGGTGTTCGCTCGCGTGCGCATGAAACGCGGGAACCTGTGCCACTTCCGGCGCGTCCCATCCGCCCGCCTCTAAGACAAGAACTCGAAACCCATTCTTGGCGAGGTTACAGGCGAGCGGTCCACCGCCCGCGCCGGAGCCGACAATGATGAAGTCGTACTCTGAGCTATGCGCTAGAACGTCTTGAGTAAATCGACCAAGTCATCGAGCTCCTGTTTGCTCAGGTCTTTGGCAAAGTAGTGGCCGCGATCCAGCACCAAATCAGGCGAGGTACTCATCCCAAGAAGCTTGGCTGCCTGCTTGCGTTCGGCATCAGTGCCTGGATTTCTTAATTTCCTCATTCCGCAAGTTAGCGCGATGAGATTCTCAGGTTTCATGATTGTGATCTCTGCGGGATCGAGGTTGGCGAGCATATCTACCGATGTGCCTGCCGGTGTGTGCATAACGTTGAGACCACCGAACCAGCCGCGAATGAACGCGGCAAAGAATCCTAGGAGCAGGGCCAGCACAAGGACAATGTATCCGAGCGCGCGCTTGCGGCTTGCCATCAAAATGAGAATGCCGATCAGCAGGAATGCTGCGAAGGAGATCCAGGGGTAATTCACCAGCCACCGGATCCACTCGGGACTCACGCCAGCAACGAATTCCTGAATGCTGCGAGCTGGGATGTGCAAGTGCGTTTCAACCGGCGTGCGCCAGATCAGACCATGGTCCTGCTTGAATCGTTCGGAGCTTGCGTGATTGAGGGGCGTTCCCAAATCTGTGGAGGGTCCGGTTGGCCAGAGATAACGGTTTGATTCGGCTTCCTCGTCTGTTTTACCCGGCGTAAGCAGACGATAGATTCCATCATCGAACGCTTCTATGCGTCCATTAACCGACGGGTCGTTGTTGAACAAGCCGCATGTGTTGTTGTGCAGAAAAGGCGCCGTTGCCCATATGCCTACCAGAGGCGGCGGCCGGTAATAGCCGCGACCATTTCCCGGCGGTTGCCACTCAACGTTTTGCTGTGCAAAGGGATTCCAGTAGGTTAGTTTGCCGACCGCAGGTAGGTTCTTATAGGTATTGGAGGAATAATCCTCCCACATGTGTCCCGGGATCGCATTGCTGCCTAACGAACGCGCTGCATTCGTTTTAATCAGAGTTACCGGAATGCGAAGGTCCGTCGAAAGAAAATTGTTTTCCCAAAAGTCGCGCTTTTCTACCTCGGCCAGCGCCCAACTTCGATAGGTGGGGTCCTTCAAATAATCGACCAATTCATTTAGGTTAACTTTCTCCGGCCCTCTTGGCGCAGCGTTCATGCCATTCGGCTGTTTGCTTGAATGGCAGATGATGCAGCGTTCGGCAAAGACTTTGCGGCCGGCCGCCAGCTGCGGGTCCCATGGCACTCCTTCGCCTTTCAATTTGCCAAGCTGCTTCCCTCCCGGCGCGTCCTTTAGCCGCATCGGTTCGGTCGACTTGAGAAAAAACTTCGCGAGGTAATCGACGTTACGCTTGTTTACCTGCCAATAGACCGAGTTCTTTTCCACGTCGTCGACCTTGAACGGCTGCTGTTTTCGGAAACCGATAAAAATGTTCGAAAGAGTGATCCAGCGCTCCGAGAACATGCCGATGTTCAGGTACACGCGCGCGAGCGCGCCCCATGCGCCAATGGAGTCCGCTCCTTCCAGTAAGATGCGCGGTACCGGGCGCGGATTGGCATACGGATCCGAAGGATCATAGAGGGCCGAAGTGTCATAAAGTAGGACTGGCATCTTCGCCGACTCGGGCGAAACTTTTTCGAAATCGTTATGTCCGTAGCGCGCCAGGTAATCTTTTTTATATGCCTCGCTGCGGTGCTTCAGCAATCCGGACCGGTCGAGCCGCGCGCCAAAATCCCACAGCGCGTTCATCGTGCTTGTATTGTTGATCTGATCGGTCGCGATCAACGATGTGTCGATGGTTCCAGGCGGCTGGCTATCGAGGAGATGGTAAATAAGATTCTCTTCCTTTAGAAGATTTCCGAACACGGCACGCATGCGAAAATATTGCGCACCGATTGTCGTCGAAAGATTTTCCCACTTCGGCGCTTCCGGATCAGCTGGCGGATTCAAGGGATGCGGCGCAACATGACAGAAAACGCACGACATTCCCACCCGATACGGACGAATCAAATTCGGATCGTTGTAGTAATTTTCATCTTTTCGATATTTGACGACGTCCCAGTGCTTCCGGGCTTTTTGATCAAATCTCGGGTTTGGAAAGAGACGCAGCCCGACGACGCCGGAAGAACGCCCATATACCTTTGGGTCCGGTTGACGGACCGTTGCATCTTCTGGTTGTCGAATGTATAGGCCGAACTCGTCCGGTTTGTCTGGCACCTTGGTGCCGGGCTCGATGGTGAGCCCGGCAGGACCCCATCGTTTTCCGGCAACTTTATCATTCGGCGCGAAGTCGCACAGCTTCAGCGGATCCATGAACCCGTAACTGTGCCCGGCAAGGTAATCCCAAAACACCTCATCTCCGGCGCACCACAACACCCACGTATTGCGGCCCTTGATTTCGTCCGCGGTTAACTCCAGCGGTTTCAGTCTGCTGTTGCCGTTCGCGTCCACTGTTCCGTCCGGGCGCATATCCATGTCTCGGAAGTAATCATATTCGTCTGCCGGAAAATCGGCAGTCGTTTTACCAGCCGCTTTCGCTTCATCCACAAGCTCGTTTTTCTTGCAGCTGGCAACAGCCAAAAACGCGCATGCAACCAAGCCGCTTCCGACTCCGGCGAGACGGAGAATACCGCGCCTGGTTGGCAACGCTTCCTTCACCGAGTCACTATTGCTATCTTATTTCTGAAGCCTGCGGCAAGAGAATTTTAAACGTGTGAGCCATTCTCGTTTTGTGCCCAGTAACTCCGCCAGCCAATCGGGCGCCTCCATCTCAAGGTGCCTCTTTAAAACGTCGCGAACAAAACAGCGAAAATCCCCGCGGCAATCAGTGCAAAGTTTCTCCATGGTGTACGCACCGAGCATCCGGTAGCTCTCAAATTGCGATTCGGAGAAAAACTGATTGGCCGTGCTCTCGTGCGGGAAGGTTTCGCTCGTCTTAAAGTATTCGTAGATGTCACGGGGCTCATCGCCATAGCAAGCCGGTCTGATGTAAACGATAACGCCATCGGGAGCGGCGGAACCGTCCACCACTGAATAGCGGATTCGACCAATGGCACAATTGTGGCCCGGACCTTTTAGCGCGTCGATTTGGCTGCGGGGATAAATGCTCATTGGACCGAACTCGATCGGGATTCCAAAATCGATTCGAATTTTGCGCACGGCTTCACCGAGATCAGCGAAGGAACATTCCGGGTCCTCACCCGCATCGCTCACTACAATGTAATGGCACCGGCGCAATACCATCTCGTACAACCCAAGGTTTTCGAAGTGCCCGCCATCGGAAAGATTCACGTATTTGTAGCGATCGGTCGTATTGCCCAGCGCCTCTGAGAAGAGCGGCCCCACGGCGTATCCAGGTCCAGATCGGTGCCACGTGTCAGCGCCTGGAGGTCCTGGATTGCCGAGCCACCAGCCCAGGCGCACGTTGAACAACGCCATGAGAAAGCCGACCACAGGCGAGGAATGATACCCCATATTGGGATTGGCGGCGGCGCCGGAGATGGCGAGCGCAGTTCCGAGTGTAATCGCGTCACCATAGTCGGTCGAGGGCCGGTAACCAATGTGCAGAGAACCGCAATGCAGCCGGCTCATCGTGAAAGATTCAGCCTTCCGCTCTTGCCATGCCAGCTGCTCGCCTTTCACGAGATTGAGCGCGCCGTTGATCACATGAAGAGGCTTTTCGGGAGACAATTTGTGCAACTCAAAATTATCTTCTGGATCAAACCCGGTAAACAAATGCGGCTTACGCTGCTCGGTAGAACGCGAAGCGGCAAGGTAGGCGCGGATCAACCGGTTGCGATAGGTTGCGTGGAGGGAAAACCGGTTGGCATTGATGAAGAAACCCATCACGATGCCGAAAAAGAGCGTGGCGCCCGTAAGAAAGAAGACAACAAAGAGTTGAAGACGCCAGTAATTTGGGTTTGTGCTTTTGGACTCGTCCTCACCTAAAAGCCATGCGGCGCTGTGTTGCGCCCAGGGCTGCGAGCCAATCAGCAGCAGAACCCAAGAAATTACGATCGACAGAAGCACAAAGAAAACAACGGCCACGATCATCAACGGCCACTGCAGTCCGCCTTCCTTGCCGGGTTTTCTCGCGATTTTAGATCGAAGTGCCAGCAAGGCGCCGACGATGCCTGTTACGCCTCCGAAGGCGCCGAGGATCGCCTTTGCGGCCGGATTCGCTTTTACTTGTCCGAGAAAAACGTCGAGGCGGTTTCCCGTTTCCGCCGTGATTGCCTGGGCCCCCCAAAGAACGATCACGTTCACCAAGACCCAGCCGAAAATCGTGATGAGAATCCAAGCCGCCGAACGCCCCCACCATTCGCGATCTTCATCTTTCGAGACCCAGCTTGCCAGGCCGGTAAAGAGAAAATTCACCAGCAGCAGCGCGGCAAGAATCAGCGCAGGCGCAAAGCAAACGTAGTTGAGAGCGTTTTGCGCGGGAGCAAAAAACATGTGGGTCGCGATTGCCCAAAGACAAAAGCCCCCGAGCGCGGTTGTGAGCAGGACCACACCGAGCCGAAGAAGCGAAGCGACAAAATGAGTGGGCCCTGCCTTTTGCTTGCGAAATGCAAGAATGGCTATCCCAAGCAAACCAGCGGTTAAATAGCTTGCGACAGTGAAACCGACGATTTTGAATAGCCAATCAGCAGGTTGAAATGGCTCGTTACCGTAAACGTTACGGAATAATGCCCACCATTCGGCGAGGATGAGAGCCGCGAGGACCAACGGAAGCTGACGGTACTTCAGAAAACTGCGTTGCGATAATTGCGCGTTGCCAGTGGAGGGAACGTCGATAATTGCGTAAGCCATGGCCACGGCGATCAATGCGAAGCCAATCACTAACAAGATCGCCAGGCCTATGTTCCACTGCTGCTCAACGGAGGCCGTCCACGTGCCCCAGTTCGGCTCCACGTTGATCGCCGCCAGATACAATCTGGGGATCATCATCGCGGCTGCCAGCCAGGAGATCAAAACCAGCCAGTTCAAAAACATGTTGCGGATGAAGGTGGCAACCAGCGTCCACGAATCCACGGAGGTAAGTCCGGTTTTGGGCGCGAGATAATTGCTGAATGCCCGGAGATGGCGAATCGGTTGAGACTCGGGATTGAGAGCGGAATCGGACCTGTTTTGTTGCATTTGCTCCACGACACCGCCAATGCCATGCGCATGATTCTTGATCCAGGCACTCAACCAGCCACCGATATATCCGCCGCCTGAAACGGTGGAAAGATAGTGAAACCTGTCGAGCAGTCCGCAGCGCGCCAGACCTTGTAAGACTCCTAGTCCAAAGGTCGCGCTGCGAATGCCGCCGCCGGAAATGCAGAGCGCCGACCGTTTTTCTTTGAGACCATGAATCGCAGACCAAATGGCTTTCAACCGAGCAGCCGGCTCGGTTGACCTTGAATAATCTGCAGGCAATTCCCCGTGGAGCGCAGTGAACTCGGCCTCCAGTACTTCATGCAATGGCAGCGATGGGTCGGCCGATGAAGTTTTCTTCGCCATGTCTGCGGAGCAGCGGCGTCCGCGCATCAGCGTCTATCAAGATTCTATCGGCGCGTCAATCTCGGTAACAGCGCTTTAACGATTCAAACGCTTCCCTGGCACGCGGCCCGCTCGCGAATGCCTTCGGAGTAGCCTTGGCGAAGGCGGCAGCGATTCCCGCTGGATTTTCTGCGCGGCTCGGCGACATATTGCCGTCGCCAATTGCGCCCGTAGCTCAGCCGGATAGAGCAACGGATTTCTAATCCGTGGGTCGGGTGTTCGAGTCACCCCGGGCGCGCTCTTGCAAAAGTGATACGTGAATCGTTAAACCCACGACCGTATGTCGGGCCGAGCTAAACACGCAATTCTGACCGTTGCGGATGCTGGTAGCGACAAACCGCCAAAAATGTCGCCGATTTCCGGGCCTTGCCAGGCGATGTTGTCATAGGATGGAGCGAGCTCCGCTGATTCAGAATGCTGCCAGTGCCGGTCCACAGCGAGTTGTCCGACGTCACCTGGAGACCATTAAGGCAAGGAGCATATCCAAATGGATCGCAATCGGTGGCGAGTTGGCGCGTGAAGTTCTCAGTGTAGGTGTTGTTGCCGTACTGCAAAAAGTGGCCCACGCCTGATGTGTCTCCAAGAACCAAACCGGTCGGGCTGCCGCGGTTGCTCAGCAGCGTGCCATTAGTGCCTTGCCGGAGACTGCGTAACTTGCCGGGTCGGTCCATCCCAGGTTTAGAGGTTGCCAGTTATTAGGTCTGCCAAAAAGGGCCTCTTTTCCTCTGGGGTGCTGCCGAATCGTCGGGATAGCTTACGACCGTTGGAATACCTTACGATCTTCGGCCAGTGCCAGCACAAATTCGCGAAATAGTGATCCTGTTAACTCATTAGTACATTGATGCTTGTAACATCTCTTGAACAATGCTCTCGCATTGGCACCGGGCTTGCTGTTTGAAACCCGGTGCTTTGTCCCGGCAGCTTGGTAATCTGTCGCATCGGCAGCACATTCCGGAGTTTTAGTTCTATGAATAAACCTATCCTGGCAGTGATCCGCTGCTCTCTGATGCTCCTCTTTCCAGCCGTTGCCTACCCGAACAGTGCCCAATGGGATCTCGATCCCGTCTCGGGCGACTGGAATACGGCTGCCAACTGGACGCCAATGACTGTTCCCAATGGCCCAGCAGATATTGCGACGTTCGCTCTTTCGAATACGACAGATGTTTCGATTTCCGCGAACACCGAGGTTAACGGCATCACATTCACTGCGGCCGCCACGAATCCCTATACCATCACCGCCACCGCCGCCTGGACGCTGAGAATTACCGGCACCGGCATCACGAACAATTCGGCGAGGACACAGCATTTCATCACCCCCGTGGGTGCAAACGGGGAGTTCGGACTAATAGTCTTCAGCAACAGCGCGACCGCCGGGAATTCCACTGTGTTTACAAACAACGGGACATTCCTAAACGGTGAGGTCCGCGGTGGCACAAGGTTTCTAGATACTTCCAGTGCTGGCAGTGGGAATTTTATCAACAACGGTGGTTTCACCGAATTCTCCGGCAATTCAACCGCTGGCACCGGCAGCTTTACCAACAACGGTGGCACCGTCAGTGGCGCACTTGGCGGCTCTACACTTTTCCGTGGCAACTCAACCGCAGCTTCCGCCACCCTGGTTGCGAACGGAGGATCGAACGGTAGCGGAGGTGGGACAATTCTGTTTGCGGATCAATCCAGTGCTGGCACAGCGCGCATTGAGGTTTTCGGCAACGGTTCCTTGGACATAAGTCTTCATGACGCTCCTGGAATGACAATTGGTTCTATCGAGGGTGACGGAAA